>Ga0126371_10003928_pt1 | contig 13060 bp, 12 predicted proteins | sample PanSoiMetaPlot_4_FD_110145 | JGI IMG/M metagenome (GOLD analysis project Ga0126371, IMG submission 110145) | Tropical forest soil microbial communities from Panama - MetaG Plot_4 | ecosystem: Environmental > Terrestrial > Soil > Tropical forest > Bulk soil | place: Panama | collected 2016-02-17
AAGCGGTCGTCGAACGGCACGTAGCCGTCGGCGTGCGGGACGAGCAGGAATTGCTCGAAGAACCAGGTGGTGTGGGCGCGATGCCATTTGGTCGGGCTCGCGTCCGGCATCGACTGGACGACCTGGTCCTCGGCCGACAGCGGAGCGGCGCGGCGCTCGGTCTCGGCGCGCACCTCGCGAAATGCCTGGATCGAGGTCGTGCGCAGGTCCTGCCCGATGTCATGGGCGAGCGGCGTGATCGGGGCGTCGGCAGATCCGCCGGACGCGGGCGCGGTCAGGGCCATTAAAGCGCTCCGTCATCAAAGCATTTTCCGGCGAAAGCGGTCCCGATTGGATGCGGGACGGATATACCCCTCGCCCTCGAAAATGCCGCCAGTATCGACCTCGAGCCTATATGCGCAGGCCCCAGCCGGGACGCCACTTCAAGTCAAAATCAACTCTCTGTGTAGCAACAAGTTCCCGCAGCCCGGACCCTATGGCCAAGCGTCCGGATGCGCAACCGGCGTGCGGCAAATCGCCAGCCACAGCTCGCGGGCGCCGACTGCGAGCAAGGCGAGGCTGAACGGCAGGATGAAATAGATCAGGCGAAACAACAGCAGCCCGGCCACCAGCTCTTCGCGGTCGAACTGGCTCAAGCCCACCACCATCGCGGCGTCGAACACGCCGAGCGATCCCGGCGCGTGGCTGGCGAAGCCGAACAACGTCGCGAATACGAACACCACCGACAGCGCCGCGAACGCGATCGGCGGTTGCGACGGGATCAGCAGCGACATCGCCAGCGCGCAGAAAAAGAGGTCGGCAAGCCCGATGCCGAGCTGCAGCAGCGTGAGCGGGCCGTCGGGCAGCGTCACCTGCCAGCGATCGGTGCCGAACGCGCGCGGCTTGCGCCACACATAGGTCAGGTACCCGGCGAGCGCGACGAGCGCCGCAAACCCGAGCATGCGATTGGCGAACGGAGGCAGGTGGTCGACCGCGCTCGCGGCCGCCGGCACGTACACCATGCCGAGGCCGAGCACCGTGATGTTGCCGAGCCAGAACGTGAGCCCGGTCACGAAGCAGAGTTTTGCGATGTCGATCAGCCGCAGCCCGTAATGGGAATAGATGCGGTAGCGGATCGCGCCGCCGGTGAAGACCGTGGCGCCGATGTTGTGGCCGATCGAGTAGCTGGTGAAGCTCGCCAGCGCCGCGATGCGGTACGGCACGTGGCGCGCGCCGATCGTGCGCAGCGCGAACCAGTCGTAGAAGGTCAGCGTGACGTAGGAGGCCGCGATCGCGGCGGCGGCGGCGGCAATCTCGTGCAGCGGCTTGGCGCGCAGCGTGGCGATCACCCGGTCGACGTCGAGGTCATGCAGGCGGCGCCACAGGATGAACAGCGAGACCGCGATGATGCAGGCGCTCAGTGCGACGCCGACCCGGCGCCAGCGGATGCGCGTCGCGAGCGCGGTCGCCTCGTTCCAGCCCCGCGCCACCAATTGCCGCCCTCGCAGCTTGTCCGTCGGCGCATATCCTTGTTCGGCGAACCGGTGTCCACTTCGCCGGGATATGCGCTGAATTTCTCGTGACTCGGCGTCCAATTTTCCATGCATGTACGACAACTTGACGACAGAAATGTCGTTCCCTGGGCTGTCCACCGGCTATCCACCAGCGCGATGTCGCACCGTCATCAGATTGAGATACGAATCGACTACCGATGCTCGGGAGAGCCATGTCGGTTGGTGGATGGGAATGGTTGCCAGCCTCGAGTCCGCGCGGCATTTTCGCGCTTTGTTCATCTCCGACGTGCACCTCGGGACCCGCGGCTGTCAGGCCGACCAGCTGCTCGATTTCCTCCGCTATCACGACGCCGACACCATCTACCTGGTCGGCGACATCGTCGACGGCTGGCAGCTGCGCTCGACCTGGTACTGGCCGTCGGCGCACAACGACGTGGTGCAGAAGCTCCTGCGCAAGGCGCGCAAGGGCGCCCGCCTCATCTACATTCCGGGCAACCACGACGAATTCCTGCGCGATTTCTACGGCACCCATTTCGGCGGCGTCGAGGTGGTGGCGAACGCCATGCACGTCGCGGCCGACGGGCGGCGCTATCACGTCACGCACGGCGACAACTTCGACCTGGTGGTGCGGCATGCGCGCTGGCTCGCGCTGCTCGGCGACCACGCCTACCGGCTCGCGCTGATCCTCAACACCACCTTCAATGGCGTCCGCCGCACGCTCGGCCTTCCCTACTGGTCGCTGTCGCAGTGGCTCAAGTTCAAGGTCAAGAACGCCGTCAACTACATCGGCGCGTTCGAGCAGACGCTCGCGATCGAGGCCGAACGCCACGCCGCCGCCGGCGTGATCTGCGGCCACATCCACCACGCCGCGATCCGCGACTTCAGCGGCGTCCGCTACATCAATTGCGGCGACTGGGTCGAGAGCTGCAGCGCCGTGGTCGAACATCCGGACGGGCATTTCGAGATCGTCTCCTGGGTACGGGATGCGCAGCGTATCGGGCGCAGACCGGAGCTTGCGGAGGCGAAGGCCGCGTGAACCATGCGTATCCTGGTCGCGACGGATGCGTGGCATCCGCAACATAGTGGTGTCGTGCGCACGCTGACGTCGCTCGCCGAGAGCCTGCGCACGCACGGCGTCGAGGTGGCGTTCCTCACGCCCGACGGCATGCCGACCATCGCGCTGCCGGGCTTGTCCGGCATCCGCCTCGCCCTGCCCGATCCACGCAAGATCGCATCGCGCATCGCCGCGATTGCCCCAGACGCCATCCATATCGCGACCGAAGGGCCGATCAGTCTCGCCGTGCGCTGGTATTGCGCCCGGCGCGGCCGTCCGTTCACCACCAGCTTTCATGCCCGTTTCGCCGATTACGTTGCGGCGCGCTGGCGCATTCCGGAGCAGCTATCCTGGGCCTGGTTGCGCTGGTTCCACAATGCGGGCTGCGGCACGTTTGCCGCGACCGCCTCGCTCGCCGACGAGCTGACGGCGCGCGGATTCAGGAGCGTGCTGCGCTGGCCACGCGGCGTCGACGCGCGCCTGTTTCGTCCGCGCCGCGACGCAAGCCTCGGCCTCCTGCGCCCGGTCTTCCTCACCGTGGGCCGGCTGTCGCCGAAGAAGAACCTCGCCGCGTTCCTGGCGCTCGACCTCCCCGGCACCAAGGTCGTGGTCGGCGAAGGGCCGGCGCTCACCGACCTCGCCCGCCTGTGCCCGAAGGCGATCTTCCTCGGCGTCAAGGACGACGCTGACCTGGCGCGCATCTACGCGGCCGCCGACGTATTCGTCTTCCCGGGCCGCAGCGATACATGCGGACTGGCGATGCTGGAAGCGCTCGCCTGCGGCACGCCGGTCGCCGGTTTTCCGATCGCCGCCACGCGCGACGTGGTCGCCGACACACCGGTCGCGGCGCTCGACGAGGATCTGCGCGCCGCCTGCCTGGCGGCGCTGGCCCTGTCGCGCGACTCCTGCCGCGCATTCGCCGAGACCATGAGCTGGGACGAGAGCGCGCACTGCTTCCTCGCCAATCTCGAGCGCGCCGGCGTTGCTGCGCCGGCACCGAAGCCGCTGCACACGCTCGTTCCGGCGCAGGAGGCCGCGCGCACCGCGCCGAAGGCCGCCGAGCCGGCCATCGGGTGAACCGCCCAATCGCTCTCACCGCCCCTTGGCCTTGCGCCAAGCCTCGAAGTCGCTCTTGGTTTGCGGGTCGGTCGGCGGATAAAGGCCGAGGATCGAGCGGCCCTCGTGCACCTTTTCGGTGACGAAATCCTCGAACGCCGTCATCTCGACGGCTTCATCCGCGATCTCGTCCGCGAGGTGGGCCGGAATCACGATGCAGCCGTCGCTGTCGCCCACGATCACGTCGCCCGGCCACACCGGCGCGTCGCCGCACGCGATCGGAACGTCGGTGTCGACCGCCTGATGCAGGGTCAGGTTGGTCGGCGCGGAGGGGCGCTGATGGAACGCCGCGATCGAGAGCCTTGCGATCTCGGCCGAATCGCGAAACCCGCCGTCGGTGACGATGCCGGCGACGCCGCGCTTCATCAGCCGCGTCACCAGGATGGAGCCGGCCGACGCGGCGCGCGCATCCTTGCGGCTGTCGATGACGAACACTGCACCCGGCGGGCAGTCCTCGATGCCCTTGCGCTGCGGGTGGCCGCGATCCTGGAACACGGTGATCGGGTTGAGGTCCTCGCGCGCCGGGATGTAGCGCAGCGTGAAGGCCTCGCCGACCATCGTCGGTTTCGTCGGATCGAGCGGCTGCACGTTCTGCATCATCTGGATGCGGAAGCCGCGCTTGAAGAGAGCCGTCGCGATCGTGGCGGTGCTCACGGTCTTGAGCTTGTCGCGGGTCTCGGCGGAAAGGGCCATGGTCGCGCTGCCGTGGTATCCCAGCCTTGTACAGGCACAATGCGAAATGAGTATAAACGCATCACGCGGCCGTCGCGCTATCGATCCCCGACGAGTCAGTCAGCGCCAGCAGCGCCGTGAGGTCGCGTACGCTGCGCGTCTCGATCGCGTCGAGATGGCGGGCGAGCCGCGCCGTCTGCTCCGGCCCGGCGAACGGTGCCATGTTCTCCCTGAGCTTCTCCTCGAGGTCATCGTCCGAGAACGGGTTGTTCGGATGACCAGGAAACGGCTTGGCCTCGCCGTGCACCACCGTGCCGTCGGCAAGCTCGATCTCGACCCGGCCGAGATAGCCGGCCGCGTGGCGCTCGTGCTTGCCGCCCGCGAGGGTGCCGAGTGCCGCCTCGGGCGCGGCCTCGACCTTCTCGGCCACGAATTTCTGCCGAGCCGGATCGAGCACGCGCGCGGGAGCGAAGCTGTCGGTGCGCACGTAGCCGTCGAGCACCGCCGCCGCCACGATGTAGGGCAGCGAATGGTCCGCGGTCTCGCGCGAGATCGGCGCATAGGGCGCGGTGCGGATCTTCACCAGGTGGTCGTAGGCGCCCTCCTCGGCGAACACCCGCACATGCCGGATACGCGCCAGATCGGAGACCTTGGCGCGCGCCGCGATCGCCGCCTGGATCGCGCTCTGGGCGAGCGAGCCGACCGGCCAGCGCTTCATGTTGGTCTCGGCGATGCGCGACAGCGGGCGCTTCGGCGCAAGCCGGTCCTTCAGCACGGGGATCGCCTCCTCGCTCCTGTTGGCGAGCTTCTGGATGAAGCCCTGTCGGCCGACGAACGGCCGCACCGCGCCTTCGACGCCGACCTGCGCCAAGAGGCACGCCTGCAGCGCGTTGCGCACCGCGTCGCTGCCGTTGAAGCGCTTCCACATGGTGAGGTCGCCGCGGGCGTTGAGGTCGCCCGACTCGATCTCGTCGCTGGCGAAATGCGGCACCACCGTCATGGCGAGCGCCTCGCGCGTCTGCTCGGCATCGAGGCCGAGCACGCGCGCGATCGCGCAAGTGCCGCCGAACGCCACCAGGTTGGTGTAGTCCCAGCCGCCCGGCGCGGTCGAGAAGGCGTCGAACGCGGCCGCCACCACCTCGTAGCCGAGCGCGAGCGCGGCGAGCAGCGCGTGGCCGTCAGCATCTGCCCATTCGGCCGCCGCGATCACGCCCGCCACCATGTCGCTCGGATGGCCGCTGTTGCGCTGGCCGACGAAGAAGTCGTTGTAGTCGTAGCAGCGCAGCAGAACGCCGTTGGTGAGCGCCGCGAGCTCGGGCGTCGCGCGCTTCTGGCTGCCCCAGATGGCGCAGCCGTCCGGCGTCGCGAACCGGTAGACATGCCGCCGCGCCGCCTGCGCGGCCGGATGGGTGAGCGCACCCATCGACACGGCGAGCGAGTCGATCAGTACCGCCTTGGCGGCGCGCGCGGTGCGGGCGTCGAGTTGCGCGGGCGCGTGCACGGTGAAGTCGGCGATGAGCGATGCAACTTCGTCGGGGGAAGAGGAGAGAGTCTGGGCGGACATGCGGCAATACCTCAGTCGCTGTCGTTGCGAGCGAAGCGAAGCAATCTCCGCCAGTCAAGCTCAAGCGAAGAGAGATTGCTTCGCTTCGCTCGCAATGACGCAATCAGACGGCCACGTGCGGCTGGCCTTCGCGCACCTTGGCGGCGTCGAGCGCCTTCTCGGCAAAGCCCTCGGCCTCGGGGATGATGAACGACGCCGAGCGCACGCTCTGCGCCTCCTGCGCGAGGCCGGGCGCGCGCTCGCCTTTGGCGACCGCCTGCGCGGCCTTGCGCAGGCGCAGCCGCGCCATGATGATCGCGTTGTCGGTCGAGACCAGGTTCTCCTTGGTGCGGTCCTGGATCGGGCCCATGCTCTCCTGCACTGACGCGTCCTGCATGGCGAGGCCCTTGATGCCGTTGTAGGTGCGGTTCTGCTCCTGCGCCGCGCGGTCCATCAGGTAGCCGTTATAGCGGTTGGCGACCGGCTGGAACGTGCCGGGAATCAGCTCGGCGTGCACGCCGCCGCCCTTGCGCATGGTGTCGAGCTCTTCCTCGCTGAGCGGCCGCACCGGGTGGAACGTCATGGTCCACGCCATGTTGTTGTGGTCGTCCATCGGCACCCAGGCGTGGCCGTTGAGCGCATTGCCCTTGTAGGGCGGGATCAGCGTGTACCACGGCATCAGCCACTGGGTGACACGCCAGTAGTGATAGCCCGGATCGGCGTTGCGGCGCGCGCCGATCAAAAGGCCGCCCGGCGATTCCAGGATATCGAACACCGTGTTGGTGTTGCGCGTGTGCTTGGCGCCGGCGGTGTTGCGGTGGAGCGGATCGCGGTCGAGGTCGTAGCGGTGCAGGAACGAGACGTGGCTCGAGTCGATGCCGCCCTCCATCGCCTGCAGATAGTTCGACTCCTGCCAGCGCTTGGAGATGTAGACGTGCGAGGCCGGCAGGTGCACCCATTCGAAGTTCGGCTCGGGCGGCATTTCGGTCAGCGGCCCCATGTAGGCCCAGATCACGTTGCCCAGCTCGATGGTCGGATAGGCTTTCAGCTTGATCTTCTGCGCGAAGCCGCTCTCGGCCGGCTCCGACGGCACCTCGATGCACTGCCCGGCCACGTCGAACTTCCAGCCATGGTAGCAGCAGCGCAGCCCGTTCTCCTCGTTGCGGCCGAACCACAGCGACACGCCGCGATGGGCGCAGAACTCGTCCATCAGCCCAATGCGCCCCTGCGTATCGCGGAACGCGATCAGCCGCTCGCCGAGCAGCTGCACGCGCACCGGCGGGCAGTTCGGCCGCGGCAGCTCCTCGGCCAGCATCGCCGGGATCCAGTAGCGGCGAAACAGCTCGCCCATCGGCGTGCCCGCATTGGTGCGGCAAAGATATTCGTTCTGTTCGTGGGTGATCATGGTCGTGTCCTCGATCCGCGCCGCCGGATCATGTCTTGGCTAGCTCTTCGGCTTGTAGGATCCCAGCTGCCGCACCGCCTCATCGGCGAACGAGTTGTCGATCACCTGATCGACCGTCACCCGTCCGCTGATCAGCCCGCGGCCCTTGAAGAAGTCCCAGTCGTTCTGCAGCGTCACCTTGTTGACGTGGCCGTCCGGATTGGCGGCGAACGGCGTCATGTCGCGGTAGACCTTCGGATCCTTGATGCGGGTGTACTGGTTGAGGATGGCGATGATCTCGTCCGCCCCCGTCCCTGCCAGCCGGCCTCCCTTCAGCGCATCATTATAGTCGCGCAGGGCGTGGAGGTAGGCGTTCATGAACTTCTGCGCCACGTCGCGCCGCTTGATGAACTCGTCGGCATAGAGCGCGACCGCGGTCTGCTGGCCCGGATAGATGGTGTGCGGGCTCGCCCGCACCGCGAAGCCCTGCTCGATCGACCGCGTCACGGTCGGCTCGTTGGTGACCCCGGCGTCGATGCCCTTGTTCTTGAACGCGGCGAGCATTTCTGGGAAGCCCATGTACACCACGTTGACGTCGGTGAATTTGAGCCCGCCCTTCTTGAGCGCCTCGTTGAGCGAGGACTCCGAGCCCGCCCCCTGCGAGGCGGTCGCAATCGTCATGCCCTTGAGGTCGGCGAGCGACTTGTAGCGGCCGCCGTCGGCCAGGTCCTTGCGTACCAGCAGGGTCGAGTACTCGTAGCCGTCCTTGATCGAGGCCTTGTCGGCGACGATCTTGATATTGATGCCGCGCTCGACCGCGTTGTAGAGGCCGGCCGCCACCGTGCCGCCGCCGACGTCGAGCTGGCCGGTGCCGAGCGGCGCGATCATCTTCGCCGCCGAGGCGAACGACGTCATGTTGACGGTGAGACCCTCGTCTTTGAAGTAGCCCTTCTTGTCGGCGATGAAGAAGACCGCATCGGAGCTCGAGTCGGTGATCCCGACGTTCACCATGGTCTGCGCCGACGCGGCCGAAACGCTCGCCGCAAGCGCTACTCCCAGCGTGAGATGACGCAGCGCCAAAGTCATTCGGATCACCTGTCGCAAATCCAGCCTGCCCAGTTTCAGCGAAGATCGGGGCATGTCAACCGATCGGTCATGCCGCCGGCGCATGCGAAAACGCCGCACCCGCTCGCCAATGCAACAAGCCGTTTGCGGCCGCGCGCCATTTCGCCGAAGATGCGGTTCCGAAAGCCCTGAGCGGACCCTCGCAATGCAGCCTGCCGTTGATCATGCCGCCATCCCGGGCCGCCGCATCGGCCACTATCGCAATTCGGTGCGGCGCCACATCAAGCTGTTCGGGCTCGGCGCCGCCGGGACGAGCATCGCGCGGGCGATCGATGCGCGCGACCTGCCGAACGTCGAGGTGCGCACCGGGGACCGCGCCGGCAGCTGGAGCGAGATCGCCGGGGCGCCCGATCCGGCGACCAACATGGTGGTCATCGTGTGCGGCGAAGGCGACGAGGAGCTCTTTCGGCCCGAGCCCGAGCGGCCCGCCTCGCTCGTCACCTTCGTGCTGCTGCAGCGCCAGGGCAACCTGCTCGTGGTGCGGCAGGACAGCGTCGCGCAGGCGCGCAGCGCGGCCGACCTGTTCGTCACCACCTCGGACCGCGACTACGTGGCCGACCTGATCGACAACCTGGCGAGCTGAGATCGAGCGAACATGGCACCTCTGACGATCACCAACTCGGCGCGCGAGCGGCTCGCGCGCGGCGAGGTCGCGCTCGGCTTCGGGGTACGCCTGGCGAAATCGGCCGAGATCGCCAAGGCCGCGCGGACCGCGGGCTTCGACTGGCTGTTTCTCGACCTCGAGCACAGCGCCATGTCGATCGAGACCGCCTCGCAGCTCGCAATCGCCGCGCTCGACGCCGGCATCGCGCCGATTGCGCGCGTGCCGAAGGGCGAGTATTCGCTGGCGACGCGGCTCCTCGACAATGGTGCGCTCGGCATCATCGTGCCGCACATCGACACCGCCGACGAGGCGCGCGAGGTCGCCGACCGGCTGCGCTACCCGCCGCAGGGCCACCGCAGCATTTTCTCCAGCATGCCGCAGCTCGGCTATCGCGCCGTCAAGGCTGCCGAGATGACGGCGGCGCTCAATGCCGCGAACCTCATCACCGTCATGCTGGAGACGCCGACCGCGATCGGCAATGCCGAGGCGATCGCCGCGACGGACGGCATCGATTCGCTGATGATCGGCACCAACGATCTATGCATCGAGATGGGCATCCCGGGCGAGCTTGCGAATGCCAAGGTCGCGGATGCGTACGGCGCCGTCGTCGCGGCGTGCCGAAAGCACGGCAAGTGGCCCGGCATGGGCGGCGTCTACGACGAGCCGCTGATGCAGCGCTATGTCGATCTCGGCTGCCGGTTTTTGATGGCTGGCGCGGACCTTGCTTTCATGATGGGCGCCGGCGCGAAGCGGACGGAATTCTTGCGGAGCATTGCGCTGTAGCATCGCGCTGTAGGTTGGGTCGAGCGTGAGCGAGACCCAACAATCGCGCACACTGCCCGTGTCCTGTTGGGTCTCGCTGCGCTCGACCCAACCTACGTCTAGGTCTGCGTCAGATCTTCCCTTTCAGCCGCGGATAGACCTTCCGCGCATTGTCCTCGAAGATCTTCTTCTTGTCCGCCGCGCTGAGCCACGACACCTGGTCGATGTAGCGCTTGGTGTCGTCGTAGTTGTGGCCGGTGCGCGGATCGACGCCCTTGACGGCGCCGACCATCTCGGAGGCGAACAGGATGTTGTCGATTGGCACCACCTTGGTAAGCAGCTCGATGCCCGGCAGGTGGTAGATGCAGGTGTCGAAGTAGACGTTTTTCAGCAGCAGCTCCTCGAGCGGCGGCTTTTTCATATCTTGCGCGAGCCCGCGGTAGCGGCCCCAGTGGAACGGCACCGCGCCGCCGCCGTGCGGGATGATGAAGCGCAGCGTCGGAAAGTCCTTGAACAGGTCGCCGGTGATCAGCTGCATGAAGGCGGTGGTGTCGCCGTTGATGTAGTGCGCGCCGGTGGTGTGGAACGCCGGGTTGCACGAGGCGCTGACGTGGATCATCGCCGGCACGTCGAGCTCGACCATCTTCTCGTAGAGCGGATACCACCACTTGTCGGTCACCGGCGGCGAGTCCCATTTGCCGCCCGACGGATCGGGGTTGAGGTTGCAGCCGACGAAGCCGTATTCCTTGACGCAGCGCTCGAGCTCGGCGATGCAGCCCTTCGGATCGACGCCGGGCGACTGCGGCAGCTGGCACACGCCGATGAAGTTCTGCGGGTAGAGCCCGCACACCCGGTGCACCAGCTCGTTCGAGATCTGCGACCATTCGAGGCTGATGCCGGCGTCGCCGATGTGGTGCGCCATGCCGGATGCGCGCGGCGAGAAGATCGTCAGGCTGGTGCCGCGCTCGCGCTGCAGCTTGAGCTGGGCGCCCTCAACGCTCGCGCGCAGCTCGTCGTCGCTGATCTTCAAGGCGGCGCGCGACGGCTTCTGCCCCGGATCCTTGATGCCGGCGATCTGGCTTTTGCGGAAATCGTGCAGCTTCTGCGGCTCGGTCGTGTAGTGGCCGTGACAGTCGATGATCATGAGGCCTCGCAAGCAAAGAGAGTGCTTGTCCAACCCTTACCAAACGCTCTTGCGTCGCGCCACCGGGTCGAAAATCCCCGTTGCGCGGGCGGAAACAGGCAATATGGTGTGCCCCACACTCGCAACCGCGTATCTAGGGGATTTTCCAATGGCCGATCTGCCGCGTCTCAACCAGGTCATCAAGGCGTTCGAAAGCGGCCAGCCGGCCTTCACCACCTTCTCGCCCGCCGAGATCGAGCCGGCGGTGGCGCTCGCGCAGTCGAAGTTCGACGGCGTGGTGTACGAGATGGAGCACAATTTCTGGGATGCGCGCATGCTGCGCGATGCGCTCCAGTACATGCTCAACCGGCGCCAGCTCGCCACCGGCGGCTCGCTCGCCCCGGCCGTCGCTCCGATGGTGCGCATTCCGCCGAACGGCGGCGAGCACAACCAATGGCTCGCCAAGCAGGCGCTCGACCTCGGCGTCTACGGCGTGCTCTGGCCGCACATCTCGACGGTCGACCAGGCCTACAATGCGGTCGCAGCCTGCCGCTATCCGCGGCTCAAGACCGCGCCGCGCTACGAGCCGGCCGGCATCCGCGGCGACGGCCCGACCACGGCGGCGCGCTACTGGGGCCTCACCCAGCAGGAGTACTACAAGAAGGCCGGCGTCTGGCCGCTCGATCCGAACGGCGAGGTGCTGGTCATGCTGATGATCGAGGACACGCTGGCGATCGAGAACCTCGACGACATCCTCGCCAAGGTGCCCGGCATCGGCCTGATCCTGATCGGCGAAGGCGACTTGAGCCAGGAGCTCGGCTTCCCGCGCCAGTACGAGCATCCGCAGGTGCTCGACGCGATGAAGCACATCGTCGACACCTGCAAGAAGCGCAAGGTGGCGGTCGGCCACCCGCACGTCGACGCGACCAACGTCGAGCGCATCCTGGGCGAGGGCTACACCTTCCTGATGGCGGCGCCGACCCGCAGCTTCGCGGCGCTCGACAAGGGCCGGACGCTGGCGAAGCGAGGCTGAGGGATTTTCCATAACCGGGGGGCCCATGAGGATCAAATCGCTCGTCGCACTGGCCTTGATGATCTTCGCCGCGCCGTTCGTGCCGACTTCACCCGCTGCTGCCGACGTCAAGATCCTCTGTGCCAGCGGCATGAGGGAGATCGTCAGCGAGCTTCAAGCTCGCCTCGGGCAGGTTGCGGGACAGCAGGTGTCGGTCAGCTTCGGCGAGGCGGGCGATCTGCGCAAGCGCATTCAGGGCGGAGAAAGCGCGGATGTCGCGGTCTTGCCGAGGATCGTTCTCGACCAGGTGGCGGCGGACGGCAATGTCGTTGCGGGAACGATCATCGATATCTCGCAAAGCTCCATCGGGATCGGGGTCCGCAAGGACAGACCGATACCGGACATCGGCTCGGCGGAGAAATTCAAGCAGGCGCTGTTGGCCGCCAAGACGATTGTCGCGACCGATCCTGCCTCCGGTGGAGTCGCAGGCGTTCACGTCGCCGGCGTATTCCGCCGCCTCGGCATCGCGGATGAGTTGGCTGCCAAAATGAAGCTCACGCGCGGTCAGCGCAACGCGCAGTTCGTTGCGAACGGGGAAGCCGATATCGCCGTCCAGCTCTCCAACGAGATCAGGATCGTGCCCGGCATCGAGTTCATTGCATTTCCGCCGGAATTCGGAGGAACGTTCGTTTTCTCGGCTGCTCTTGCGACAAGGGCCAAGGAAGCGAACGCTGCAAAGGCCATATTGCAGTTTCTTGCGGGTCCGGAGACGGCGGCGGTCGTCGAGGCGAAGGGCATGGATCGGGCTGCGGCCAAGTAGCGGCAGATCTCGGCCTCCCTGCCCTTCTCGGACGATTTCTCCACTGCGCCCGCATGCCGTCATGCGCCGGTCATGTTGGCGCAACGTGATGGACAGCGCCAGCGGTCTGTCTCGCCCTATGAGGTGGAGAGAAACACATGATGGACGGCAAGGTCATCGTCATGACCGGCGCCACCTCGGGGATCGGCCGAATCGCGGCGGAGCGCCTCGCCGACATGGGCGCGCGCCTGGTCGTCGTCGCGCGCGACCCCGCGCGCGGCGAGGGCATGCTGGCCGACCTCGTCGCCCGCACGCCCGACCGCGGCCATTCCACCCATTACGCCGATCTGTCGCGGATCAGCGAGGCCAAACG
>Ga0126371_10003929_pt1 | contig 13059 bp, 19 predicted proteins | sample PanSoiMetaPlot_4_FD_110145 | JGI IMG/M metagenome (GOLD analysis project Ga0126371, IMG submission 110145) | Tropical forest soil microbial communities from Panama - MetaG Plot_4 | ecosystem: Environmental > Terrestrial > Soil > Tropical forest > Bulk soil | place: Panama | collected 2016-02-17
AAAGTCGGCACGCCATTTTGATCGAGATAACCCGACTTCGCCAGTTCCCGAATGGTGTTAGGATGCTTCTTGAAGTACTCTCGCGCGGCGACATGGAGTGGATGCCACCAATGCGGATGAGAGTCGTTGAGCCACGGTGGAGATTTCACAGCTATTCCCGGTAAATCAAAGGAATCTCCCGCTCCCATTCATCGAAGGGGATTTCCAATAATTGCCTGTTGCAATGACGATCTATCGGCGGCCCCTGCGGAGCTTGCGCGACTAACCGAGCGACATCAAAGCAGTCCATGAACTCAATCTCGCTCATAGCCTTAAGAGTTTCATCGGTTAATTTCATTGGCTCTTGCAATACACTCGATGTAAGCTAGTTTTCTCCCAACCAATAGCCAGAAAATCTCCTCAGCATCCTGGTCGGAGAGAAAAACGGAATTAGTCAGCGCTATGCGTAGATACTTACGGTAAAGTTCGTCCTTGGCAACTTCCAAAGCATTACGTAAGTGGTGGTTTTCGGTCAGCAAACCGAGCCAATCCTCCAATAACATCTTATCTTTTTCGTTCACGGCCACGGGTGCTCTCCCTGCTCAGTAGCTGCATTTGTTGGTCTCGTTGAACGTCTGCCGCTATGCGTTCCGCATCCGGCCAACCCAAGGCCACAAGAGTGTCCTTGACCGGAAGAATTCCCATGTTGCGCAACAACATCGCGTATTGACGGGCCATTGCCGACGACATCGCCCTGATGCTGGCCGGATCGACTAGTAACTCCCAATCGTCGAACGCCTGCGGGGAGGCTCCAGACCAGCGAATGAAGTCCATTGCCCCACTCTGTTCATTAGGTAGTGGAAACATAGTTGGATTTTGATAACGTAACATAGTCGAATAAACTAATTCCGCCGCAAGCTGAATGGCAGGCTCCATCAAACGCGCGCGGATATTAGTCAGTCCGCTAGCTCGTGATAGACTTGCGTCAAATAGATTTGACGAGACATTGCCCGCTGGCAACTTACCTTGACGGGTGTCGTCGTGGCCGAATGTAATACGCATCTTATTGAGTAGTGCATCGTCCATGTTCCAAAGCTGGTCAGGGAATTGCGGCGGAGTAACGATTTTAAATGCTTTATCAACTCCATCCACTCCTCGTACAATAATACGTTCTCCAGGCAGTCCGAGCACGGAATCAGCGTTAAGCCCGGCGGCCTCGTTGATGACGATGTATCCGTTATTGAGTCGGATGGCATTTTCCACCTTCTGACGAGCTAAACTTTGCGCGATCTCGACAAGCTGCATGACGTAGCGGGCTGGCGGTGGCGCCCAAAACTGATTGCGCGGTGGGTGTACTTGGACAGGGATGAAAGGAAATTTCGCGAAGGGGTTAGGACCGTCGTAAAGACAGACGCCATCGCAGCGAATCCAAAGCCTGCCGGTGGGATATGCGGGCTCATCGCTGGGTTCTGGCAGCAACGCAGTTGTGGAATTCCCGTCGATATCCTCCGCCGTCTTGCGACCGTCGTCGAGCATCAGATGATACTCGAGCGTGCGGACGTCGGAACTTTGGCCCAACGGCCCAAAATGTTGTTGTCGCATTGGACCCGGGGGTAGTTGCATGGAATCGGGCGCTTGCGAGATCGAGCCGCCGATTTTCGGAACATTAGCGGCCGCCGGGGACGGAAAACGGGGTAACCTGCGGCTAGCGTTGGGGAAAGAACGACGAATTTCGTCGATCGACAGGCGCGCCCGGTAAACGACATACTGCCAGTTGAGGTCGGTATCCGGCATGTAGGAGTTACAGGCCGGGTCGACAACAAAATTCTCGGTGTCGATCCACTTGAGCGAGACTGTACCCCGGCCACCCCGCGCAGCGGTTTTGTAGAGCATCATCAAGACACCGGTTCCGGCCAGGAGCGCTTCAAGACTGGCGTGGAAAAAGCTCATGTTGTAGCGACCGATGTACCACTGGCCGCGCAGCGCCTTTTCGTGGTCGTCGCGTCGATGAGCATCGATATCGGGAATCACGAAAAGCGGAGAATTATCGGTGAGGTCGCCGGCTTCCTGGATCATCATCCAGTGAAGGTCGGAAAAACGGATGGGAGGGCGAAAGGTCGGCGTTGGGGCCGAGGCGACACCAGTACGAAAGTTCCAGAAATCTTTCAGTCTGGCAAAGTAGTCTTGGCCTAGGATCTCATCCCGCTTCCGAACGCCCAATCTCCACATCTCATCCAGAATCTTATTGGTGTTTTGCTCTTCCTGGGTAAGTATGGCTTTTGTCGGTGTATCTGATAAGCCAGCAGCCATTACCTGCCCCCTCTCATAGCCGCCCTAAGCTCTTCTATGCCAGCTTGTACGTCTTCTCCGCCGCCTTCATCACCAGTCGCGGCTTTGATTGCTGATAACTTGTTAATGGCATCCAATGAATCGGTTAACCGTAGTACACCGGCGCGGATATAGAGCGCAGTATCACGGCCGAGGTCGCGCGCTAGCTCTCGATTCGCTTCGCGCGGGTTTTTCACGAAATTCGTCGCCCATTTCTTGAAAACAGCATCCATCAGTCGATAAGCATCATCGGGAGTTTCCGGTAGGTCTTCGGCCGTTGGTTTCGCTCGCGCATGAGATATTCGCTCAATCTTTCCGTCTTCCAAAGGTTCAGCCGGGCGCGAAGTAGCCACCGAGGCAAGAGCATCCATCGCCTCCCGCTCACCCGCGTCAACGAACGGCTCTGCTTCTGCTTCTTCTCTTCGCCCCGCGAGTCGCCGACCATCCTTAATTTGCTGCGTCAGTTCGTGCGCAGCCAGCGTGGCATCGTCGGGGGGTAACTTCGAATTGCTCATGATGGCTTTACTGGACTCATTAATGCCACGGCGGCTAGAACTGCAGCGGCTAAAACGACATCGGGCGTAAACTGCCCCTGCGCCTTAATGACGACGGACTGCCAATAAGCGAACTCATCTTCAATTAGCTGACGTCGCAACTGCTCAGGCGCTATCTTCTCAGGCGCCGCTGCTGGTTCAACCTGACGGTGAACCGGCGATGATTCTACTTTAGGGCCACTAATTTCTTTCTTATCTTCCAATCGATCCACTTTCTTTCCCTTAGTCCGTCTTGAGCGTCTCGGGGGCTTTGCCCCTGAGTGTTTCATCGCGGTAACATCGGCACTCCCAAGAATTTCGCAAACGGGTCCGTCTGTTCCTGACGCTTACCCTTCAGCATCGCATCCAAATCCTTTACCTCGTTGCGTTGGAGCGCGCCGACCAACGGCAATGTGTTCATCACATCGAATTCCTCGAAGGGATGCTGCATGGTCTCAGGCTCTTTGCGCGGCAAAATCTTGCGCGGCGGGAATTGCTGACGCGCAATCCAGGCCAATAGACCGGAAACTAAAGCATCATCATGGCCGTGTGTCACTTCCCACTTGCCATCGTTCATAGTTGCCGCACAAACCTGAGAAGCCATCTCTGTATCACGCACAACAAGCTCGCGAGACCGCAACGAAACTCGAAAAGCAGCGAACATTATCTTGCGGCTGGTCATTGTGGTCTCCCACCCTAACGCATTGCCTGGCCGACGACTCAATTTATCGTCTTTCGAGCCCCTCCAGCGCGCAAAACGCCAGATGGGATAGGAATAATGATCGCGTAGCAGTCGTTGACACTCCGCACCGAGGTTTGCATTTATCTCAATGTTGAGCATCGCGCAGTGATTTGCCGCAATTTCGGTCGTACGATAGAAACGACCGAGCTTGTCTATCTCGTCGGCCATTTTGGCGGGGTCGATGCGATCGTAAAAAGCCGCCGCTTGCTCGCCTGTGGTACCATTGAGGACATAAATCGCCGCGTAATCCCCCGGTGGAGCATCAGGTTTTTTCATATCCTCGCCGCGAGCGAGATCAGCACCGATATAGTACTCGGATCCTGGCTGCGGAAGCTCCCAAATCTTGAGACGTCCGCGTACTCCCATCGGTGAAAGTCGAACCATGAGAGGGTCGCGAGTACGCTCAAGCTCCGCTGTCAGCTTCGGATCGCAAACGTACTTACAAACGTAATCTCGCTCTTCTGATGCAAATGCCGGCATGCCGCCCGAGACGAACATCTCTGTGGGCGAATTATGAACACACAGTCCGTTGGCCGAATAAGTGTGTTCTTTATCGTCTATCGCCAAATCATAGACTGCTGCCCGTCCAATTTCCTCTACTAACACGCCAAAATCCGTTAGCGGACGCTCCACTGGCGGACGACCGGTCCGTTGCTTGTCCAGTTCTTGCGTATTCTTGCGCTTGCCGACAAATCCAATCAAATTAACGAAGGTTTGGCTTTCGAGGCTGTTAAGCAATAGACGATTGTCCGCAATAAGCTGGTCATGCCCATGCTGAACGCGCGTGATGTTTCTCAGGTTGAGGCGCGCATTAATACCGAAACCTAGCAACAGCAATTGAACCTGACGCAAAAACTCGGGATGCTTCGACGCGAATCCAATCTGATGAGCGTAGGAATAACTCCAGCCATCAGCCTCGAATAAGCCACGCAAAAATTCCTTGATGACCAAACGGGGCGAGCGCAAGATGCATTCAGGCACTACCACCTTGCGATGCGGATGCATATCCTTCCAGATCCCTAATCGACGCATCACATCGGCAAAACCCTTGCGGGCTATTCGCAAATGTGTACAATTACCCGGCCCCGATTTACGGTGGCAACCACCAAATATTCCGTTTAGAAGTCGCTCGACATCCTCAATGACATCCTGATCTCTATTGTCACAAGTGATATCGATGGTGCTGCCATAATAAGAACCGTCACCCAGAAAATAGCCAAGAAACCGCGCGTAATCTGCGGTAATCGGAATTTCGCATTGATATCCCGCATCATCGTACCAGCGAATCGTATAAGGCGAATCGGCGAAACGCGGCGGAGTGAGCGCCAATTCTCGACCAACCGCCTCACGTAAATTAACGAACTCTCCTGAAGGCGTTTTAAGCGGATGATTGTCAGTACCGCGCAGTTTACGGCCAAGTTTAGTGGTTAATTCGTAAATCGGCGCCTCACCCTGGGGTATAAGAGCTGTTACCCTACCTGATTCGGTAGTGTCATCAACTAAAGCGCTGGCTAACGGCAAGATTCCCCGCTGTGTCGAGATCAGCGAATCGCCAACCAGACACATCGGGTTCTCCTGCATGAAATCTTCCACAATACCTTGATAGGTCGTGGCGATTTCAATGCGTCGCCAAGCGATAAACTCCTTGGCATAGTTGGCATTAAGCAAGGTTTTTTCTTCGTCATCACGGGGAATGTCTTGAGGGATCTGGCGACTACGCGCCTGCGGATCGTCGGCTACTGAGAGAAAAAAGCGCACCCATTCGGAATCTCTAGGCTTATCCAGCTCACTAGCCTGCATCCAATAGTTGTAAAAAGCCTCGCCCTCACCCACCATGCCGTTGCCGGTGGATTCAAGAAAAGCGGCTGACTTGTCCACCGATTTTGCCAAGCCGGGGAGAACAGCCGTGAACGGCGTCTCGACGGGATAGTAGGCGACCTCGGAGCCCTGATAGAAACTAAAGCCGAGGCCCCGCCCCTTACCTCGCGTCTTGGCCGAGGCCCGCAGCATCCGCGACTGAGCCAACCCGTGCCGCCCCGGATGCGCAATGAGCACGTGTTTATACTCTTTATCTGGCTCCCAAACTTCATTACGCTTGCGTACTGGAACTCCGGTGTGATCAGTGCCGTCGCCCAACACCATCAGAGCACCACTAGACAGTATGTCTTGTGCAGTTTCGTCGAAGTGTGCCATGACACGCGCTTCGAAGTTGGGGTAGGCGAACATATAGCAAATGCCGTAACCCGTCACTCGGCGGGAAATGCCACGGCGGCGAGACTTGCCGACGATAACACGTATGCGGCGCTTCTGGTCTGACAAACGTATACAAAGGTTGTCGAGCTTCGCCTGTCCTTCGTTGGCGACCATATGCACCAGCTCATCGGGATTCTCCCTATCCCGGACCAAAAACCGCTTGCGCATGAAGTCGCTAACTCGACGAAAATCCATACGACTGCCTTGAGCTAAGAGACAGGACGGTGGGCTTTGCGCATCTCTACCAGGGCTTTACGCGCGGCTTCTTCCGCTATCTCCTCCCCCCTTCTAAGCGCTTGCTCTTTAGCAAGGGCTTTTTGGAGCAGTTGAGGGTATTCGTTGGCATGGTGGCAGAAAACCTTAATCCACTGGCGATCGGCGTCGAGATATTGAGCTTCCCCGGCTGGGCGCCCGTCAGGAAATGGCCGTTCACAAACGAAACAATATTGAGTAACGCCACGGTTCACCCGGTCGCGGGTAATACGCATAACGACGTTATACATCAGACGGAACCCCTCGGCCCAGCTCTCAACTTCGGGGACAGAAAGAGACTCAAGATAAAGCCGCACCGGCATCTGCCAGGCCGCCGGATTTGCTATTTCAAGCTCCCGGGATTCGGAGCGTGGGCCTGAGAATACGCGAATGGGGGAATCACGGCGCCTTATAAGAAGTTCTGGCGCTATGTCTTCGGAGGTACTTTGGTCCGTCCGGGTCTCCGAAAAGCCCGCTGCAGGCGTCTGTGTGGCTCGGCCTAATCTGGGTCGCTCGTCATCAGGCATGTCGGTTCCTCTGACTCTCGCGCCAGCCGGCTCGTGCCGCCTCACGTGAGTGACGAAAAAACATGTTGCCGCATGTTCGACAGCGAAATAGCCAACCAAAGATAACGTTGTTTGAGCCGTTTTCGATGGCGCGGTACGTATCGGAGCGCGGGCAACGCTCACTCTTGGGAATGTTCGCGTAAGGAACTGCGTAGGGACACGGCGGCGCTCCCCGCTCGATCCGCCCATCCCTCGGATGTCCCGTTATAATCTCCATTGCTTTCCTTTGGTGACAACGTGGCCTTGATTGCTTCTTCTAATACCTTTAATTGGCGTAGTAGAGCACCAGCTTGGTACTCGCTGAGGACTGCCCCGGTCAACGCCCAAATCGCCTTCCCAACGTATCGCTCAACCCTTACCTGCGCTGTTACGCCACTCCCGTCGAAATGCTTAGCCCTACCTCGCATCCTTTATATACCTCCCGGTGAGCACCGAAGGGGAATCAAGGTTCGCTGATTTTGCTTTTCGTTTTTCTTTTACCTCGCCCCGCACGTTCCATTTCGACACAAGCCACCTGTAGGTAGGCTATCAGTTGTTTTAGGTGACGGGCCGTCGCCGGACCGCGTAGCTCACCGTGAAATTGCACGTCGGGTAGAAGAGCGAAGTCATAAATCAGAGGCGCAGCCCCTGACGTTAGGGTGCTAATAGGGGCCGCAGATGGGGAAGGCAAAGGAATGGCGAAGGCCGGCGGTGGAACTCGCACGCGGGTAAGCCCCGGCTCGTTACTGACGGTAAAGCCCGGTATCTCTTCCTCCATGATGCCGTCTTCGGCCATCTCAGGCGGTATGGGGGACGTGATGTAGTCCTTCTCAGTCGGCATTCGCGCCATTGTTTTGTCTTTTTTTCGCCCGCTTTTTCGCCTGCCGGCACCGGTTGGTACAGGTGAGCCGGGTGCGACCCCGATGACGCCGGTCTAAATTCGGCGGAAGTGCCCCCCCGCAGATCACGCACTTCCATATGTAATGTGGTGACACAAAATCGGGGGAATGTGACACGAAATCGGGGGGAAGAATTGTTGGGAGGGAGGGGATCACGTACTGTCTCGCTGGCGAAGGGGACCCTCCCCGGTGCTCGACGAGCGAAAATGGACGAGGTTGGGACCTCGGTTTCGCGTGAAACATCATTGAATCTGAAGCTTACGCCCGTCCCAAAGTATCGAGCCGGCGGCGCGGTGATGATACTTCGAGTGTTCGCGCGCAAGCACAGCCAGATTGCGGGGTTCGTTGTTTCCTGGGTTACCGTCGTGATGATGGACGACATGGTCGGGCTCAAGCTCGAAATATCGCGCTACAACGGCGCGAGCGACACGACCGCCATCACGCCATTTAACGAATGCTGGATTCTCGCGAGTAGCAAAGTAGCACTCCTTGTTGCAGAAGAGCTTGGATGCTTTGCGAACACGCGAACGATGACGGTCAATCTCAATGCCGCAATGCGCGCAGCAAAGCTTAACATGCTCGCCTTGAGACGCGCTAACGCCAACCCGCCTAAGCCGCTTACCGACCATCGTTGGGCTCATGCCGATCTGAGCTGCGATTTGCCGGTAAGTCAGGTGCTCAACAGTAAAAAGGCGAGCGATTTCCTCGTCTGCAATGTTATATCGAGGCATTAGTGCACACTATCAAAGTGCACATAATGCGACAAGTCATAACACTTCTTCTACGATCTAATTTTCGCCCGTTTTCGCCTGATTACGGTCTCGCAAGGCGATCTTGATTCCGTTGCACACGCCAGCTTATCCACATCCCAAGACCAGCCCCACAATATACACCTAGCAGAAAAGTCGGAACCAACAATTGCCACGGCATTAGTAGTTACTGGTCCCGCGTCGATTTCAGCAGCGCGCCGGCCGTATCAGTCTCGGTTTTGACTGCCGCTTTTTCGGCCGCGAGACGCTCGCGTTCAGCCCGATAACGCACCTTCGCTGCCCTTGCGAGCTCGATGGGATACTGATGACCGCTGCGAACAAGCGCACGACCACCACGCGCGGCTCTCATAGACCGACCTTGTTTGCTTGTCCAAAACGTCGTTCGTGTAATCAACGCCGTTATCACCGCCGTGAAGGCTCATCAAGTGGTCATAATAGACCATCTATTTAGCTACTAGACCAACCTTTTGCACGTATATCCTACTAAATCACTGGGCTATACATACCCCGAAAAGTTCAACAAGGTCAAGCGCGATTCGGCCGAAGTTAAAGCGGCACTTTAGGTTTTCACAGTCCCTGGCAACGTGTGTCCCAGGTTACATTGACAAACCTATATAACTATATTACTATCTTCTTTATGGTTCAGTGCCAACGATGTCAACATGAGTGGACGCCAAGAATCGACACACAGCCGCGCGAGTGCCCTAACTGTAAAAGCTTCAAGTGGATGGAAGGCCTCCCTGTCCGTTTCCAATACCCCGCCAATCAGGTCAGACGAACCACCGTCGCCGTGCATTTGACCGGCCAGCAATTAGAACAGATACGCGAACGGGCGAAGGAAATGCGCCTGCCAACCATTACCTTCATCTCCCTGCTCCTTCGCGTCGGCCTCGCTGAGGATATCGATAACCTGAAAAATATTTTCAAGCCCCTCTTGACAGGCTATGCATAATATCGTAATATATATACATGATGACGAACGGGAGCGCAGCCTCAAAGCCGGACGTAGTTGCAATGCACCGTCAGGCGGGAATAACGGCCCGAATCTCAACGCCCAAGAGCGGTAACGTTGCAAGCCTTGAGAGTGCGTCAAACGAGCCCCAGGAGGAAACGAGACATGGATTTCATCACGCTGGTAACGCTGACAATGGCTGGCGTTGCGGCCCTGACCTGGATTCTCTATCGGGTATGAGCAAGCCGCAGCTGGAAATTAAGGCCCAACGGCGGGGCATTAGGACCGCCGGTAAGACCAAGGCTCAGTTGATTGCCGCAATCCAACGGTTCGACGCCAAACGCGCGGGCTACGAGAGCCTGCAGAACAGCTGACGACGGTGCAATATCAGTTCGAACGTAAACCAGGAAACCGCAACCCGATCGCCGTCTACTATCGCCTGCCTGGCATCACGTGACAGCACGAAGACGATGTCACTGTAGACCAAGCAAAAGCCCTAGTGGCCCGTTTCCGACCCGGCTATGACGTGGTTTACGGCACGTTACCGTGGACCGACGGGAACTCGAAGCGCCGCAATCGCCGGGGATGAAAAAGCAAAGCCCCCGTCAGTCTGGCAGTCTGGCAGGGGCAAGAGACGCGAGATAAGGACTTTTCCAATGCCCAAGCCTAGCACCCATATCACCAAACATCAACAAGAAGATGAGGCTTTAGCCGCAACCATCGTTGCGACTATCGAACGGGAGTTCCAGGCTAGAGGCTGCGGTCAGCCCCTACGCGATGGCAACAAATATCTTCAATACTCAATAGCGCGCTCATTGCGTCTAGCCGCGCGTATGTGGTACGAATCAGAAGCTAAGAAGCCTCGAAACTAGCTTAAGGGCCGAAACGAAAACCGCCCTGCCAATTCGCAAGGTCGGCAGGACGGCTAGAAGAACATTTACCGCTCAGTGGTGTTCATCGGATGAACGTAGCTCAAGGTAAATCACTTCTCGCGGCGGCTAGTCAAGCGCTTGCCTTGCTCGATCCCGATTGGCCAACGGCCAAAACGCTGAAAGCCGTTATCGCGCAAGCAACGATTCGAGTAACGCCGCAATCCAAAAAGATACCGGTCAATCAACCCGGATCGCAGCGTTGGAACGGCACCGGGAAGTTTAAGGATGAAGAGGACTTCCGCGCTTTTTGCAAGCATATGCAAGCCCGATGGCGCCACACCGGGTTGTCCGATCCAAGCGAACCGCGCAAGCTGACAACCCGCGCTAGCCGCGACGCCGGACGAGTCCAACGTGAAGCTGAAATGGAACGGCTACGCCACTGCGCATGCACCCATACGGCTGAGCATCACCGCCAGGATGAACGCGACAATTTGCTGGAATGCGACATGCCGCATTGCGCGTGTGAGCAATTCCATTACCAAACGCAACAGGCTGCCTAACACGCCTACCCCAAAAAGGAGGAATAGTTCATGCCCGGAAAACCCGATTATCGCGCGCTCACTGACATAGCGCGGCGGGCTGAGATGCCAACCGTCCATAGGGCCGTTTGTCGCGATTGCCTGGCAACGGAATCTTGCAATTGTCAGGAAGATCACAACCACTTGCGCAAGGACTGCTATCGGTGCAAAGGTCGCAAGTAACTAGTCAATTAGGGGTGGGAGGTGAACAGGAAGTACATTCAGTATGAAGTTAGGTTGATTGATAATAGGAATAAAGTGGAGATTACTACCGTCTGGGCACCAGACCCTGGTCAAGCATGCCGAAGTGCTTGCCTGGCTTGGGAAAGATGGGCAGCCATGAATGGTGAAACCGATCGTCAACTAGCTAGCGCGATGGTAATCGCGGCTTATCCTGATGAGGAAAAGGAGTAACGACATGACCCGCGACGAGGCAATCAAAATAAGTCGAGCGCTGCGCAAAGCACAGCAGGAAATTAGAAAAAACGAGAAACTGATGAGACAGGCCTTTGTGGATCTCAAAACCACGGATTGGGAAACCAAATACGACACTGACGGAATCGGTAAGACTTCGATGGCGCTGACCCTCGCGAGCGACTGCCTAACTCATGCCTACGTCAATTTGGAAATCACCTACCAAATCGGCAAAGAAGCCCAATTACCGGAGGAAACCGCAGAGTTACAGTGAAGAAAAGCCTGCGAAAGGGGGTGGACCGCAGGCTTTAACAAGGGAGAATGTATGAGTGGGGATGATTTTAGCCGCTGCAACAATTGCGGTCAACTGGCGCACTGCGGATTTCTTTGTGGGTCCCGCCGCAGGCGACATGAGTGCAAATGCGATAACTGCCTTGAGGCGGCGCGGCTTGGCAACGCGCGCTCGGCCTTAACAACGCCAAAAGTCGAGAGAGTCGAGGATGAGCCGGACATTACTTTCTAACGATGCAACCATCTGCGATTGCGCCGATTGCAACGATTGGGTTGACCGCGAATTGCAGGAGCCCGACATCCCGTCTGCACTGGAACTGTGCACCAAATGCGAGCAGCCTGCACATTGCGCCGTCCCATCGGTCGGCTGGCACAAATGCCAGTGTGTGGAATGCGAAATCGAGCGGGGAGGACATATGCCACGATGATACCAGAACGGTGGTCAATTTGGTGGGTCTGCCTGGTACTCATCGGAATCGTCGTATTGAATGCGAGCGGTAATATTAAATCTTTCAGCAGCCCAGCCTTGCCTTTCAAGGAGAATTATCTAACGTTCCTGATAGGCCCGCTCTTCGGCTGGCCGCTGTTCCGACATGGGAGCACCCTCAGTAGTCGCGGCATTCGAAGTAATGATTGGAAGACGGAAAGGCGAGGTTGGTGGATTATGTTTGCAGGAGCTTTTGGTATACTTACTTGTTTGCTTTTTTTTGCTGCTTTTTTTCTTGCGCAATTGTTCTTGGCTCTTTCCACCTAGGGGAGTGAAGCACGGGGAAATCAATGAGCAGATTGACAGACTTTCATCAGGCCAGGACCTTGTTGGGACACGGCTTGCGTTCCGTGGTTTTGTCGCAGGAAGCCTATGATCAGCTAGCCTTTGAAATTGCTATAAACTCCGGGACCTCCCACTTGGCGTTTGGCCCCGCTGGCTTTCGATTTTCCGGGGTGCTGATCCTTCCGGATATATGGCAAGTAAAAAAGACTAAGGAAAAAAAATGAACCGACTAACCATGTTGATTTGTGTAGCCTTATTGGCCGCGCCAGTGTTCCCTCTGGGCACCGCAGGTGCGCAATGTGTGGGAACAGTGGGACCGGACCTTAACGGAAATACCGATTGTGGCTTTCAAAGCTTCCTCAAGAATACCATCGGCCTCGACAACAGCGCTTATGGATTTCAGGCGCTCATGAGTAATAACAGGGGACACGACAATACTGCTATGGGTGCTGGCGCACTATCGGCAAATACCGGCGGTGAGGGAAATACATCGGTGGGAAGTAGGGCTGGGGGAGGAGGAATTGGAGGAAGTAGGGATGGCGGCGATGAGGATACCTCGATTGGCTATATAGCAGGTCATGGCGGGTCGTTGAATACGGCCGTGGGCGTAGCCGCGTTGGCAACGACTGGAGGTACAGGCAATACCGCAACAGGCGTCGATGCCTTAGACCACAATCTGACTGGCAACGGTAATAGCGCGGTGGGACATAGCGCGCTTGGAGCAAATACATCGGGAACTGGCAATGTCGGCATGGGCATCGCCGCGCTGGGGAACAACGTCGCGGGAAACTATAACGTTGGTATAGGTTGGCATGCGGGTTATTTCATCGTGAGCGGCAGTCACGACATCAACATCGCCGGCGATGGTAAGACTGACGA
>Ga0126371_10003930_pt1 | contig 13058 bp, 12 predicted proteins | sample PanSoiMetaPlot_4_FD_110145 | JGI IMG/M metagenome (GOLD analysis project Ga0126371, IMG submission 110145) | Tropical forest soil microbial communities from Panama - MetaG Plot_4 | ecosystem: Environmental > Terrestrial > Soil > Tropical forest > Bulk soil | place: Panama | collected 2016-02-17
CCATAGGCGCCAACGGTGAACGCCATCGCGCCGAACGCGCCTATTGGCGCTGCTCGCACGATAATTCGGATTATGCCGAAAAAAACCTTGGCCATCGCTTCAATGACATCGTTGATCTTGTCGCCAATCCGGCCCAGGCGCGAGATCGCAAAGCCCGACAGGATCGATACGAGCAGAACTTGCAACAGGTCACCTTTGGCAAAGGCGCCCATGAACGTGTCCGGAATGATTGCTAGCAAGTGGGCAACAATGCCCTCTTCCTTTGCCTTGGTGACGTAGCTCGATACTGCTTTCGGATCGAGGCCTGCTACATCAATGTTGAAGCCCTTACCGGGCTGCAATAACTCTCCGACGATCAGTCCAATGGCCAGTGCAAGCGTCGACACCGTTTCGAAATAAAACAACGTTTTGACACCCACACGTCCGACTTTTTTAAGGTCACGCATCGATCCGATGCCGTGCACTACCGTGCAAAAGATCACCGGCGCGATCATCATTTTGATGAGAGAGATAAAGCCGTCGCCGAGCGGCTTAAAGGCTTTGCCGAGATCAGGCCAGAAATGGCCAATAAAAATGCCGACGGCTATCGCAATCAAAACTTGAATATAGAGAACCGCGTACCATGGACGATGCGTTTTGGTCATTGCAACTTCCGATACACACCTTGAATCAGGGCTCCGAGATTGTGCCCTGAACCGAGTTTGAATGATAGCTACCTGCTCAGCCTCCCGAAGAAGGACATCACCTTAGGGTTTTTACCCCGCTGGAAACTGAATTTCCTCCTCAGTTTCTTTCAGCATTTCCTGGTAGTGGTACGATCGATATCGACCTATGGTGAACGCGTGGGACAAATTCGAGGAAGCGGGCGAGCAGGGCTGACCGATGCAGGAAAGTTTTTCGTGGCCAGCACTATTACGACTATGCCCTGGTGTAGCTAGGCACAACCAGGCGAAATTTTTCCGGGCCTTAAAACTCAATGACTGATGAATTTCTTCAGAGGGTCGAGACTTCATTGAGCGGCTATGAGCTGCTCAATGATCCACTGCTTAATAAAGGGACAGCCTTCACCGAAGCCGAGCGAGATGAGTTCGACCTGCACGGACTGCTGCCTCCACATGTTGCACAGCTCGACTTTCAGGTGAAACGCCGGCTCGATGCCTTTCGCAGCCTTCATACCGACATGCAAAAGTATACGTTTCTGCGAGGCTTGCAGGACTCCAACGAAGTGCTGTTCTATGCACTGTTAACGCGCAATATCGAAGAGATGATGCCAATCGTCTACACGCCGACGGTCGGGCTAGGTTGTCAGTATTTCAGCCACATCTTCCGTAAGCCTCGCGGGTTATTTCTGAGCATTCCGCACGAACGCGACATACGCCGGATTATCGGTCATTCTCGGTACGATCACATCGAGGTCATTGTCGTCAGTGACGGGGAGCGCATCCTCGGCCTCGGCGATCAGGGCGCGGGGGGAATGGGCATTCCAATTGGAAAACTGTCGTTATACACCGCTTGCGCCGGTCTGCATCCGGCAGCAACGCTGCCGGTCATCCTAGATGTTGGCACCGACAATGAGAAACACCTCAACGATCCACTCTATATCGGTTGGCAACACGAGCGCGTGCGAGGTCCCGAGTATGATGATTTTGTCGAGAGTTTCGTCGAAGCGGTCCGTGAGCGATGGCCGCACGTACTTTTGCATTGGGAGGATTTCGCAATCGGCAACGCCAACCGGCTGCTTTCAAAATACCGTGATCGGCTTTGCACGTTCAATGACGACATCCAGGGAACGGCCACTATCGCAGTTGGGGCACTGCTCAGCGCGATAAATGTCACGGGCGTTCCCCTTACTGAGCAGCGCGTAGCGGTGTTTGGCGCAGGCTCGGCGGGAAGTGGCATTAGTGCACTGGTCGCGCGCGCTATGATCGATGCCGGTTTGAGCGAACTGGAGGCACATCGCAGGTTCTATCTCGTTGATCGAGACGGATTGCTGGTCGAGGGCATGCCCGGATTGCAATCTTTTCAGGTGCCGTTTGCCCAGCGGCGCGATCAACTGTGCGGTTGGAAACTTGAAACGCCAACCCACATCGGTCTTGCCGACGTAATACGCAATGCGCATCCGACAACGTTGATTGGGACGTCAGGGCAGCCGAACGCCTTCACCGAAGAGATTGTGCGCGAAATGGCGCGCCACGTGCGTCAGCCGATTATTTTTCCGCTCTCGAATCCCACTGAGCGGACTGAAGCGACACCGGCAGAACTTGATAGTTGGACCGAAGGCCAAGCCGTCATTGGCACCGGCAGCCCATTTCCTCCGCTAAAGCGCAACGACAAAGTCTTCCGCGCCGATCAGACGAATAACGCCTACGTCTATCCTGGCATAGGGCTTGGCGCGATAGCGACAGGTTCGCGACGGATATCGGATGGGATGTTCCTCGCTGCCGCCCGTGCCGTCGCGGCGAAAAGTCCCGCCAGAGACGACAAGGGAGCCAATCTACTCCCACCGTTACGCCAAATCCGTGATCTCACTTTTCATGTTGCAGTCGCCGTAGGCAAACAAGCGCAGACTGAAGGCCTCGTTGGCCAAATGTCGGATGAGGCGATTGCCGCCGCAGTACATTCCAAGATGTGGGAACCACGCTACCCGTCCTACAAGCGACTCAAGAATTAGTAATTTGGAAAATTGCCTCGGAGTTAGTCCTGCTTTGACCCAAAGCGAGTAGCAGAACGATTGCAGGAGCATGATCTGCAGGGACCGCCGTTCAATCCACGATCCAAGTCCGGCCCGGCGTAAGGGCTTCGCTACTGTGAGATGTGGCAGCGGCGCACCACAACGCAGCTAAGATCAGGGCGATGATCGCAAAGTCGAGCGCGCCGGTTGGCATTTTTTTCAAGGCGTCGTCCTCGCATTGACGCCGCACATTTAGACAACCGCGTCACTCAAATCTTGGTCAAAAACGACGCTTGATAGGACCACCGCGACATGCCCCCTATTGGAGGAACGCGGACATGCCTTTTTGCACTGCATATCTCCGCTTATCGCCCAAAGCGGACATCGGCCGGCCGCGCGGACCGTTATATCGATCGCATCTTCAAAGGCGACAAGCCAACCGACATGGCAGTTCGAGCGGCAGCTAAATACGAAGTGCTGCCCCTGCCCGACGAGTTGATCGCATGGCTAGCGACGACCGCTTTTATCCGCCGCTCAAAGCGGACATCTTCCAAGCAATCGGCCGCCGCAGTTACAATGCTGCGGTCTACGAAAAAGACAGGGGCCAGATGCACATGGACAAAACCGAGCTTTTTACAGACGGCGAAGCCTATGAGCGCATGATGGGCCGTTGGAGCCGTGTTGTAAGCGACACTTTCCTCGCGTGGCTCAACTTTCCAAAAGGCCTTCGATGGCTCGACGTCGGCTGCGGCAACGGTGCCTTCACTGGGGAGATTATTGCTCGTTGTCACCCGGCAACGGTCGTGGCGATTGATCCTTCCGAAGAGCAACTTGCCTTCGCGCGGACGCGACCCGGAACGGAGACGGCAAAATTCCAAGCAGGCGATGCGCATAAACTATCATTCGATGACGGCACCTTCGACGTGGCTATCATGGCGCTGGTGCTTGCGTTTCTACCCGACCCAGTGAAGGCGGTTACCGAAATGGCACGCGTGGTACGCCCCGGCGGTTGGGTCGCCAGTTACATGTGGGATATTCAGAACGGCGGAGCGCCGACCACGCCGATTTACACAGCGATAGAGTCGTTGGATTTGCCTGTTCCGTCTCGGCCCAACCCGGAGGCGTCACGGTTGGAAGCCATGCGCAACTTCTGGGAAAAAGCCGGGCTTGAGGCTATCGAGACGCGCGTCATTCGCATTCCAGTGAGGTTTGCCAATTTTGATGATTTTTGGGATTCGAATGCAGTGCCTGTTGGGCCTCAGGGCAAAGTAATAGCGGGCATGTCGCCTGCTGCGCGCGAGCAGCTCCGTACGCGGTTGCGGGAGCAGCTGCCCGCGGCTTCAGACGGACACATTTTCTACGAGTCGTTCGCCAATGCCGTGAAGGGGCAAGTACCCGAACGGAGCCGGTAACAAGAGCAAGCGATTGTCGCATAACCGACGGCAACCCGACTAATCGAGCAAGCTTTTCGTAATTGCCTTAATGTGCATGGCAGCGCAATCGATCGTGGGAAAGCCGGCGTTGTCTTCGTTGAGGACCATCGATAAGTCCGTTCCGGCGAGCAGCACGGCCTGGGCGCCGTCGCGCGCGATAAGAGTGTGTGCGATTTGACGTAAGCCGTCGATGTGCTCCTGCGTGCTGCGGTCCTGAAGAACATCCATATAAGTGTTGTGGATTTGTATGATTTCTTCCCCTTTCGGCACGATGACATCGACGCCGAGACGATCGAACATGCGGGTCTCTACCGTGAAACGGGTGCCTAGCAATCCGACACGCTTGAAACCGCGCGTACGGATTACCGCAGCGACCTCCGATACGATGTCGATCAGCGGTAATGGAGAGATGGCAGTCAGTTCGGCGGCGCAAATATGCGGCGTAATCGCAACAATGGCCGTCATTTCGGCGCCTCCGGCGGCCAGGCTGGCGATGAAGCTCGCCAGGTAAACAGCTAAGCCAGCGCGGTCACCGTTCTCCGCGAAACCGCGTACCCTATTGACGTCGACATGCGCGATAAGCAGTCGCGGCACTCGCCCCGCCTCTTCGTGCGCGGCGAGAAGAGCGCGATAGTAATAGACCGTCGCACCAGGTCCCAGGCCGCCGATCAAGCCAAGGCATCGCCCTTCTTTGCCGGTTGAGTCCATCCCGATCGAGCCAAAAACATTTTGCTTAGTTTTCTATAACGACTTTGCGCGGCTACAGCCACATAGCTAATGAGCCAGATACAAACGAGCTTTATCTGCTCTCAGGGGTAACCCAAAATCGGAGACTTCATGTACGCTGTTGGCCCAAACCAGGCATTGGGGCCATACCTTAACGAGTCCCGTTTGAACCGCTAGAATGTCTTGTCCCGGCGCGAGTAACAGTAATATCCGCAATTGACTCGCATCATGGACCGCAATGGTCCTCGCAATTTCCGCCTTCGAGTCAGACCCTAGCTTCCGCGCCTTTCAGCGGACCGGAAAAAGATCCCGCTCTGTGAACCTGCTCACTCACGCCCTGTTTGGCTGGAGCAAAAATGCGCCGCAAGTGGGGAGCATCCGTTCGGAGGCTCACATGCGAAGAGCGTTCAATGTCGCCTTGGTCGCCACAGGTGTTATGATCAGCGTTATTGGTTCCCCTAACCGGAGCGTTGCCGTCAACGGGGCCAAAGGCGAGACGCCTAACGTGACAGTAGCGCCAATACCGTAACGCGCTGATTGTACGGTGTCCGCTTTTGACCGAAAGCGAAGGCCACGACAGCCCTGAGTAGCATGCGGCCTAGGCGCGGTTTGACGCGTCTTACTGCAGGCCCAGTCGCATTCACCGATAGTACTGGCCGCCCCAACCCCAACGACGGGAATTGCCAGTTTGGGGACTCCAACTGCGTTGAAAGAAGAACCCGAAACCGTCGTCGTTCCGGTTGTCGCTCGCAACGAATGCCTCGGTCGAAGGCTCGCGCGTTATAAAGCCTCCCTGGGGCTGATTGCTTAGCACCGCGACAAACTCGGTACGATAGTTGGTCTCTGCACTCAGCGGCTCGTCCGAGACGACGATCGAGGATCGCGGCAACGTCGTCGGCCCGATGCGATCGAGCACATCCTGCGGGATGGTGATGCGGTCGAGCGCATCCTTGGCGTCGTCCGCGTCGTCAATCGTGACTGCGGTCCACCGCAGGCCGCCGTCCTTGCGCGCCATCGCGGTGAACACATGCGTGCCGATCGGTTTTTCGGGATTGCGGATCGTGACGCGAGCCTCAATGGTCGCATCGAACACCTCACCGCCCCCGTCCGGCGCTGGCTTATGCGTGTTGCGTCGCACATAAAGCTTCCGGGTCGCGCGGCTGATGTAGATCGAGACCGGTTCTAGCGCGAGCTTGGCCTCGCTCGCCGTCTTGGCGGAGGCGGCCCTCTTGGTCTCGGCCGCCTTGGCGGCGTCTTTTGCGGCGGCAGCGGCGTCGAGCTTCGACTTCGCGTCGGCCTTGGCAGTGTCGAGCCGCGTCATCGCTTCCGTGACCTTGGCAGCGGCCTTCTGCTTCCGGTCCTCGGCCAGCGCCTTGGCTTGGTCCGTCTTTGCAGCGGCGAGCGCCTTATCAGCGGACGCGAGCTCAGCGTCAGCGCTCCTCTTGAGCAATTCCAACTTGCGCAGCGACGGTGCGAGCGATGCCGTCTCGCGCGCCGCTGTCACAGCGGCTTTCTTCGTCTCGGCGGCCGCCTTGGCGTCCTCAGCGGCCGCGCGAACGAGCGTCTCGGCGTGCGCCGGAGCAGCCGCGATGGCCTCTGCGTTCGGCGTAAGTAGCGCTGGGTGGGAAAACTCGACCGGCTCCGCATCGTTCGGCGAGATGATCACCCGCATCCCGATCCGCGTCTTGTCGAACAGCTTCTCCGCAAAGCCAAATGGCATGCGCACGCAGCCGTGCGAGGCTGCATATCCGGGCAGTGGACCGCCGTGCAGCGCAAGGCCGTTCCAGGTGATTCGCTGCATGTTCGGCATCCAGGCATCGTCATACATGCTCGAGTGGTGGTCTTTGTCCTTCTCGATGACGGCGAAGACGCCTGCTGGTGTCTCGCGTTCCTTGACGCCGGTCGATACCGGCGCGCGAAGGATCCAGCCTTCGGCGTCATAGAACGTGACTTGCTGGGCCTTGATCGACACGATCGCCATGATCGGCTCGCCTGCCTCGCGCGGCGCCGTGGCCTCTTTGGGTGGCGAGGGGTGCGGTTGCCTAGCCGCTGCGTCGGCGGTTAGCGCCGTCAGTGCTGCCATCGCCGCGAGCGTCACAACAGCGGTAGGCCGCCAGCGCCGTATAGTCACCGTAGATTGCGTCGTCGTAAATTGATTTACCATGTCATGCCCGGTTGGAATGCGCGTCCGGTCAAATCGCGATGTCTGGATACCCAACAGCCAACACCATATACCGCCAATTCGTTCCTGGGGACTACCGCACGTTCGGTGGTCAATTCTCCCATATATGACAGCGAGGGTACGAACGAAGGGTGGCTTCCAGCTGAAATTGGCACTTGGGGGACATCCGTATTTGCACCGCACATATCCTGCTTTTAACCCAAAGCGGACCTCCCTTGCCACCTTAGGGTGCTACCGCATTGCCGGCGATGGCGTGATGTACCGCCGGCTGCGGACGCACGAGCAAATAGAACGCGACGGCGTGCGTGATCATCAGCAGTGGCACGTAGATGATTGGGATGACGTAGGTGGATCCCAATTCCCCAGCCATGCCTGGAAGGCCTGTCTGGGTGGCGTGGTAATAGTCGACGATGAGGTCGGCCACGCCCACGAGATTGAAAGCGACGACAAACAGCCAGAAGAGTGTTCGCATCCTCACAGTGAGGAGCGCCAGCATGGCTAGCAGCCCGGTCGCAAAGTCGCCGTAGGCAGCGACGGTGGCGAAGCTCGCCGGCAGATTGCCAACGACACCCGGAAGGATGAAAACGAGACCGAAGAAGCGAAAGCTGTGCAGCGTAGCAATTGCGCGATGCGCGTCGACTCTGTCCATCACCTTGAGCGTCGGCCAGATATATGCACTAAAGCACAGCAACCAAACGGCGTACCCTAGTACGAGTTGAATTCGAAAAATTGTTTCCGGTGACATTTGAGGTCTCCTCTCAGATAGCTGACTCACGGATCGCTCTAGATCCGCGTCACGCAGGGACGACCGACAAATAGGCCTGCTTCTCGCGAGCGACTATTCGCTATAATGTTGATGAGCTATGAAGCAGAACTTCACAGTCAGACACGGCGCGCTCGACGGCGTCGAGGCGTTCCTGAGCGTTGCAAAGCACCGCAGTTTTCGCCGAGCTTCTGCGGAACTCGGGGTGACGCCGTCGGCGATCAGCCAAGCGGTCCGCGCACTTGAGGCGCGTGTCGGCGCAGCATTGTTTATCCGCACGACGCGCAGCGTTGGCCTGACGGAAGCCGGCGAACGCTTTCTGTCCCGGGCAAAACCCGCGTTCGAGGAACTCCTCGCCGCGAGTGCGATGGCGCGCGACCTCGGGCAAAGACCAGCCGGATTACTGCGCCTCACAGTGCCGCCCTCAGTGGTGCCGATCGTGCTGGAGCCGTTGATTGCATCCTTCTGCCAAGCGTATCCCGAGGTCGAGGTGGAACTCGTTGCAAACGAGCACTTGATCGACATCGCGGCCGAAGAATTTGATGCCGGCGTCCGCCTTGGCCAGTTCATCGCCGCCGACATGATCGCGGTGCGTCTCACGCCGCCATTTCCGTTCGTCGTCGTTGGCAGCCCCGATTACCTGCGCAGCCGCAAGCGCCCCGAACGAATCGATGACCTGCGCCAGCACGCGTGCCTGCGTCTGCGCCGTTCGGATGGATCAATTGCACCATGGTCTTTTGTCAACGGGAATAAGACCATCGAAGTCATTGTCTCGGGGCCGGTTATTGCCAGCGACTTTCCGACCCTACTTGGCGCCGCTATGCAAGGTGTGGGCCTTGCGCAAGTGCCTGGGCCGGTCGCCGCTATAGCCGTAAAAGCCGGACGACTCGCTTGCGTGCTCGAACCGTTCGCGCCGATGCTGCCCGGAGTGTTTCTTTATTATCCAGGTCGGCGACAAATCATGCCGAAGCTGCGAGCCTTCATCGACCATGTAAAGAGACGTTCGGACGCAGCCGAAAAAACCCGAATTCATATTGCTGGCCGACGCAACAGACCTCGCAAGAGAGGCTGATGCTTCAGGGCAAGCCAGAGCAAGTCAAACTAAACCAAGATACCGAACGTCCGCTCATGACAGCGTAATACTCAGCGGGGCTCCGACTGCTTGTTCCTTGCTGAACTGCCGGAATTCGCAGGCGCATTGAGCACATCGGCGCACGCCGGTGGCAAATCCTTAAGCTTCAGGCCGGCTGACGATGAAACGTCCGGTATCTTCAGCCGCAAGATCCAATCGGCGAACCAATGGCCGATTGACTTGTCGCATCCATCTCCTTCCGGCACGGCCGGCTGGGCACGACAATTCGGCGAGTCAGCCGGACACTTCAGGCGCACATGAATGTGATCGGAATGGCCATACCAGGGGCGAACCTTGGACATCCACGCTTTGTCATTCTCTTTCTCAACGCGGCACAGCTCTTTCTTGATTGCTGCATTAACCAAAACTCGCTCGACTTCAGGCTGTTCAGCTGCCGTACGAATGAATGCAATATCAGCAGCGCTCCAAGTCTTTGGATTGACGCTCTTTCCATCGGCGGCAACCAAGTTGCTCGCTACAATGTCCTCGCGTTCCTGTGGCGACAAAGTGCGGTCGGGCATGGGCATGAACCAGATGTCGACATCAAGACCAATCTGGTGACTTTTGTGGCCGAACGGCAGGGGACCACCGCGCGGCTGAGCCATGTCACCGATCAGAATGCCATGCCAGCCGGTCGCTTTCGCTGCCAACGGCGCGAACCGTTCCAAAAACGTCACCAGTTCGGGATGCCCCCAATTGCGGTTTCGCGACACTCGCATCACCTGCCAGTTCGGTCCTGTGGTAGGCAATTCGACACCCCCCTGAAGACAGCCACGCGGGTAGTAGCCGATTGCCACGGCATTCCCGATGCTGGGCAATTGCTTCTCCGAAAACAGAGCGCTTGCCGGCTTGGAACTCAGTTGCTTTTGTTTTTCGCTGCTCTTTGCGGGATTGCTTGGTGGCGGGGGAACGCGCGCTGTCGTCTCCGCCGCGGCACTTCGGACGAGTGCCGACCACAGAATAAAAAGAGCTGCGAGCGTTCTATACGTTGCTGTTTTCTGCACGATGACGGTTCATACAGTATTGCTTTTAGCGTGATGCACCGCACGAGAAATAGGGTCTCCGCCTCTTTTTTTATGGCGCGGCTATGCCTGATGAGTTACGGAACAGCCTTGGTGACGTATTCCGGCAGGTCGGGGCCTATACTGGGAGCATTCTCAAAGGTGCTAAGCTAGCGGATCCCTGTTTTACAATCGGCCAAGTTTGAATTCATCATCAATCTGCAACCGGCTGGTTCGCTAGGTCTTGATATTCCTCCGACGCTGCTCGCACGCGCTGATGAGGTGTCGAATGACGATGCGATGTCGCCTTGGCCCGAAAGCGGACACGTGGGTCACGTAGATTAGCGATGCGGGTTACTGTCGCGACGGAGCAATAGGCAAAATGATAATGAAAATCAAAGTCGGCTACGGCGTGCCTGCATTGGTTATTCTATCGCTCGCTTCCTCTGCGCGCGCTCAACACAATCATATTCAAAGCACCATAAGCGGCCAGTATGATCGGCTGATACACAATGGCGGTCACAGCGCAGGAGTTGCCACTCGATCGACTGAAGTCGAACAACAGCCGAAGCTAAGAAAGAATAAGAAAGTTGATTCATCGGCAGGCCTCCCAAGCGCCCGCTAATTGTTACAATTATTGGAAGTAATATCGGCCCGACTCCCAATGTCGTGCATTCGCCGAACTAGTTCTGTTAATTCTTGGTGACGATACCTTCGTAGCCGAAGTTGCGTGCGGAAAATAATTCAGCGGTCAAATTTTGTACCACAACGAAACTTTGCCCGCCTTTAATCAGGTGCAGATGTGGCACCAAAGGCCAATTGTTTTGGCGGCATGACCGCGCGACACAAACGACATCTCTCGGCACTGCCCGACGTCCGGCTCAAAATCAGACTTAGTGCGGAAGACCTTGCAATGCTGAAATTGAGCGACCCCTTTGAATTGAATGATCTCTTTGTCGGCATATTCTACAACGCCGAAACCGAAGGAATGGCGTCTAAGGAGCCTCAAAAATCCAGTCAGCGCTTAAAGCGGCTCTTCCGACACGCCAGAGCTGTGTGGAGAAAGCTCCTGGGTGCATTTGAGGGAATCCGCGCAACCGAAGTATTGACGGTCAAGTCGCGCCGATTAAACGCAGCATCCGACGAAAACGAGTATGGGTTCCGTCCACTAACAAAGAGAGAGAAAGAACAGTTTTTAAATTCTTTGGATGAGAAGGGTCAGAACATTTTGGCGGAGCTTGCGGGCAAGAAAAACAAAAAGCGTTCAGGTCGACCTGTGGCACAAGCCGCGAATCCGAATCCGGTAAGTATTGCGCCGGACGTAGAAACGTCTGAAAAAGGAAAGGCGCCGTCCAGCGATGACTTGAACTCGGATACTCAATTTCATCGGATGCGCTGGCTGGACTAATTCATTGGCCCGCCCCTCGAATTCGGCCTCCTGAGCATTTTTCTTGAAGTCCCTTAAAGCGCCAGCTTTTCGGTTGCTCATGTCAGCTTTTGGCCGAAAGCTCATGGGAAGCGCCTTTGGCGCTGGGTCTCACCAAAATTTTGCCTGCCTTTTATCCTTTATGAGCAGGTACGGGGGGCAAGTGTACATCACGCGTAAAATCATACCGGCAGACTACGCCACCTTCGTGCGCGACTACGCGCGCGGAAATTTGGATGAGGCGGAGCTGTGGGGAGAATTGAATACGCTTGGTTACAGCCCCTCCGAAATCGAATGGCACATTGCGAATCCGGGCCGGTGTTTGGGAAGTAAGGGGGCTCAAATGGATGAAGAGCTGAAGGACTTGTTTTTCGGGGCGATAGGTAACTTTCCGCCGGAGCGCCAAGATGCGGCGCAGAGATGGCTAAAAGAGAGAGTGGTACTAGCGAAAGTAGCGGAGCAGCTAATCGCCGACGCGGGGGCGGAGTTGCCGGCAGAGCTCAATTAATCGGACGCTGACGGCAACCTGAGGGGTCGTTTTAATGACGAAGACCACCGTGGAAATGCTCGACCTATACGCGCTCGTGCGCTCGATCGAGCAAACCGGCCAGGATGAAATCTGGGAAGTCGATGGCGGCCGTCGGCGCGAATATTTTGACCTGCAAGTTGAGTTGCACCGTCTGCTCGGCCGCCGGATCTGGGAAGCCCATTTTTTTCAGCGTGGCTCGCAGAGTGCGCCTGAGGGCGACCGGCGTCTGATGAAAACTGTTTAAGACTCGCAATAGAGGGTGGCCAAATGCCATTAACATCTTACACCCAAAAGCCGGCGCAACCGTTTGGTATCCGCTAGAGGACGTAGCGGATGGCGCAATCGTACGATTCTATCCCGAAGCTGAAGCGATACTTGAGAATCTTCCGCGCCGGGGCGTCCGCATGATCATGCGGGGGGTCTGGACACCGGCGGAGTTGCTTTCAAGCACTACAGTTGCAGCGGTTTCGAAAAGCTCATCGAGAACTTAAGGAAGAAAATTGGCGGCCTACCAAATTACTTTAGGCTCGCCCTATCTTGTGACTGGAGCGCGCGCTCTGGGCAACACGCAAACGCCATGCGCATCGGCCGGCGGGACGAAGCGGCGACAAACGTTCGGAATGAAGCGGAAATCGAAGTTTGGAATGAAATGACAATACGAAAGCAATCAAATCTAAATAACGGATATCAAACAAGAAACATTGGTTGGTGTGGCAGTGCAGATGGCCCCCTGCTCTGCCCGCTTTCCCTGTGCCACATTTACCGCAAGACAACGACCTTAGTACCCACGCTCACGCGCGCATACAGGTCCATAATATCTTGGTTGTACATCCGAATACATCCGTGTGAGACGAACCCACCGACCGATCCCGGATTGTTGGTGCCGTGGATGGCGTATTGGCCGCCGCCGCTAAGTGTCAGGGCTGCCGCACCCATCGGATTCAAACGGCTGCCGCCCGGAACGACCGGCGGGAGCTGGGAATAGTCTTTCCTAATCGATTCGGGGGCCTGCCAGGCGGGACTGATATATTTGCCGTCGATAGATGACTGTCCGGTCCAGGCCATGCCAGCCTTGCCGACCCCGACCCGATAACGGATCGCCTGGCCCTCGCCTGTTACGTAGTAAAGGTGGCGCTCATTCGTCTTGATCACAATAGTTCCAGCCGAATAGCCATTCAAGCGAACCGTTTCCCGG
>Ga0126371_10003931_pt1 | contig 13055 bp, 8 predicted proteins | sample PanSoiMetaPlot_4_FD_110145 | JGI IMG/M metagenome (GOLD analysis project Ga0126371, IMG submission 110145) | Tropical forest soil microbial communities from Panama - MetaG Plot_4 | ecosystem: Environmental > Terrestrial > Soil > Tropical forest > Bulk soil | place: Panama | collected 2016-02-17
CGAGCTTGAGTCTCAGCGGAATCGCGACCCTAGGCGGCCCTATGGGCATTGGCACCACGGTCGCACATGCCGCGCTGGATGTGCATGATTTCGCAAGCGCAGCGGCGGTGGATACGCTGATCGGAAACGCCGGTTGTGGCACGGCCTCTGCGGGAATCGGCTTTCTTCCCCTCGGCAAGGGCTTCGGCGCTTGCACCAACTACTCACTGCTGGGTGACGGCACGAATACGTTTGTCAACGCCGGCCCCTTTGGCGCCCTTCATTTCCGTCTATCCAACGGCGACGCGATGATCGTCAACAACAACGCCCGCGTCGGCATTGGGACGACATCACCGACTGCCAAGCTCGACGTCAACGGGGACGCGAACATCAGTGGCGTGCTCACCACCGGGAACCTGGCGAGGCAAGTATCCACAAGTACGCCGACTTTGCCACCCGGTGGTACCTCCGGCTGCAATACGGGCAACCCGACCCCTAATTCGAACTGTGTGGATCTTAGCCTCTCCTTTACGAATCAGGTCCCGTCCGTGCTTATCATGGCCAATCTCAACGGAATTGCCACCCGACAGTGCCTTGTGGAACGGTTCCTGCTCGTAGTAGACGGAAATGTGGTGGGAAGGAGCACCGTTTTTGGTGCCGGCAACGTTAACGACGCAAATTTCGCGACTTCCGTCTCAATCATGGCGCTGTCGACGCTGTCACCGGGAAGCCACAACGTAAGCGTCCAGGAATTCGTTGATCAGAGTCAGTGTCCGGGTGGCACCTTGTTCGCGATCGCCGGCATTTCTAACGACAATGACAGCAGCACAATTATCGTTCGCGAGTGGTAAGCGGAAGCTAGCGCACCAAGGGGCAGACTGGCAAGTTTCGCTGGCAAAGCTCATTTGAACACAGGAGGAAAAACCAATGAAGCGATTCGCTAGGGCCTTAGTTGCAATGCGTGGTCTCGTAACGTAGTCATTGGCTCCGTTGTATCCATCGTTCCGCAGAAAAACGCTACCGCCACTGGCGGTGCACCCATAAATATCATGAGCCCACTTCCGCTGCCAGTCACGGGAACAGTCGCCACGCAGCAAAGCATCGGTTCACCTCAACAGCAACAAGGCCTCTGAGCCGTTCCGGACGGGCCGCCGGTTCACAAGCAAGGTCTGGCTCGGGCAAATTAAGAAGCAAGCCTTGGGGAAGCGCTTGGCGCAGCCACGTGGTCTTCCCCGTCCCACGGGGGCAAAAGAGAAAAAAGGTGCCGGCAGGCGCTTCGAAAAAACGATTCTCAGGGACGCGGAGTTAGCTGCCGACGCTTGACCTTAGAGCTGCGAGAACAATCGATTTGGCCCACTCCGGAACGCAATTTAAATCACATGACCCAACGATCTTGCCCCGTAGGAGGTGAAGGATCAATTTGGGCTGTGGAGCTGCTCCTGCCTTTGGATCAGCTTCCTCGCTATTGTCGTAGAGCATCAGCTCGGTTAATTTCGGGAATAGCTCAATCAAATTAAGGCGACTCTGCGTGTATCGTTCGCGAATTCTGTCCTCGGGGATGTCGTGTCCGCCGTGCGCTACCCTTGATCGCACGCGCTGGATGTGAAGCTCAGCTCCTTCCAAACCCACATACCAAATGCGTACTTCGATTCCTTCGGAGAGTGCCTGTTGCAATAATGATGTGATGGTCTTACCGCCGAGGGTTGTCTCGAATGCGTAGTCGAGCTTCTCTGCAATGGCACGCTCTAACAGCCTTTTGCCTCCGTACCATGCTGCGCTGTTCGCGTCGGTTTGAGAAATTCCCGGATTCGTCGATAAAATGCGACGCGCCGCGTCATCGGGGTTGAAAAACGCGCCGCCACTTTCCAATAGCATGGCGCCACCGATACTACTTTTTCCCGCGCCGTTGGTTCCCGCGAGGACGTAGATGCGGGGAGTGCGAGTTCCCTTAGCCACGCTTCCGTGCGGCCGCTAGCGCAGCGCTCCCAAGTTGTGCGGGCGATGCATGGAAAGCAGCCTCCATCGCGGTCCGCACCGAAGGAACTTGCATTCGGGATAGAAGGGCATCGAATTCAGCGCTCAAGCTATCAATCTTTGCTTCAGGGGCGCGTGACAAGGCTTCAAATTCTTCCACGGAGATCAAGACCGCTTTGGGGGCGTCGTGTTTGGTGATCAGCACAACGTCACCTTGGATTGCCTTTTCGAGCAAACGGCCAAATTCATTCTTAGCTTCGCTAGCTCTAAACGAAACTAGTTTGGCACCTGAGTGGCGGGTCCGGAACGTCGCGAGGTTTGGCTGCTCGCGGCGGAAACGCACTGCGAGATCTACCGTCTTTTGGAGCATTTCCGGCTTTATCGGCTTGACTAAAGACTGGAAGACACCGAACTCCAAAGCTTCCAAAGAGAGCTGGTTGTCTGTGGTATCCAGTATCAAAACGGACTGAAGGCTAGCAAGGTCCTGGCGTAGGCGACGAAAAAGCTCCAGTCCATCCATCCCAGGCAATCTAAAATCCGTAACCAAGACGTCGAACTGGTGATTCTCCGCATGCCGGAGTGCATCTTTTGGCTTAGAGGTTTCCGCCACTTGAAAGCCCGCTTTGGAAAGGTGAGCGCTGTATGAACGAAGAGCCGACCGGTCCTGCTCGACCAGTAGGACGTGGGCCTTATTTGCGATATTCATCCCCATTCTTGGGCTATTTTAGCTATTTTGTCTGAATAGGTCAATATACATTTCTCCGGTGTTTCGTTTTCATCCGAGGTGCGTTGTGACGAGGACTCTCTTTCGCGAGCAGGGCAAACAGGAACAGGACAAAAAGGACAGGGAGCATTGCCAATGCGAGGGTGTTGGCCCCAACCAAATCTTTGTGCGACGCGCGGCGCAAATAAGATCGCGATGAGAGTGCCAGCGTTGCCAGCGCCAGCGATACCCATCACCAGGCCTTGGAATTCGGCTGGATACCAGCGCCCCGCAGCAAGAGGAATCGTCTTGTTTGGATTCAATCGCTTGCGCCGGTTTCGAGGTCGCTTAATCCTGGGGTCATCGCTCCCAAAAGGGCGGTTTCAGAGCACTGAGAAAGAATTGTCGGAGCGTAATTGGACCTTGAAAAACGTTGCTTCAGGCGGAACACCGGTCGCAGATTGCGATCCGACCTGCTGCCGTTAATCCTGCGAGTCGAGAAGCTCTCAATTTTCCGCATGTGCATTGTCGAGAATTCCCAGGGATTTCTCTCCTCACCTGCGGAGGTTTGCAAGCGCCGCCCCTTGCTGCCACCCAAAGCAGCGGCACCGAACTTGTGCTCTTCAGAAAACCGCGTCTTGTTGTACCTTTCTCACTTTCCCTTCTCACCGTTGTTCCAAGAAATGCTGTTCGCTGGCACTGCGCAGCCGTTCGGCCGCAGCTTCAGGGGTGATGTCCCTCTGAGGCATTCCGAGCAGTTCGAATCCAACCATGAACTTCTTGACCGATGCCGACCGAAGCAGCGGAGGGTAGAAGTGAGCGTGCACGTGCCACTCTTTGTATTCATTGCCATCGGCTGGGCATTGATGGAATCCCATCGAATATGGGAAAAGCGTCTCGAAGAGATTGTCGTAACGGGTCGTGAGTCGCTTTAGAACGTCCGCCAGGCCACGACGTTCGTCATCCTCTAGCGTCGAGAGGCTTGGGCTATGTTTCTTTGAGATTACTATGGCCTCGTACGGCCACACGGCCCAGAACGGAACCACGGCTGAAAAGTGCTCGTTCTCGCAGATGACTCGCACTCCTTGCTGCCGTTCCATTTCTAAGTAGTCGCAAAGTAAGCAGCCGTGGTTTGTAGTGGCGTATTCGCGCTGTCGATCCAGCTCTTTCTGCGGTTCATTCGGAATTGTATGAGTAGCCCAGAGCTGGCAATGAGGATGCGGGTTACTGCATCCCATCATCTCGCCACGGTTCTCAAAGATCTGGACGTAGCTGATATCTGAGATCGAAGTGAGTTCTTTAGTCTGAGCTGCCCAAACATCAATTACTAGTCGAATATCTCTCACGGCCATTCGGGCGAGAGTCAGGTCGTGACGCGGTGAGAAACAAATCACGCGACAAACACCTGCCTCCGGTTCGGCGGCAATAAGTTTGCCCTCGGCCTGGACGGCACCCCCCTCAGCCAACGGCATAAGCGCGGCAAAGTCATTGTCGAAAACAAATGTGGTTTCGTACTGCGGGTTCGTGACGCCGCCGGCGCGGGCATTCCCTGGGCACAAGTAGCAAGCAGGATCGTAACTCTTGGCTAACGCTAGCGGCTGTCGTTCGATCTGTCCCTGCCAGGGCCGCTGCGTGCGGTGTGGCGAAACCAGCACCCAATCGCCTGTCAATGGGTTGAAGCGTCGGTGAGGTCCGGTCGGCAGTTTCAGCGGCTCCATCGTCATGACTCTCCGTAGCCACAAGGGTGCTTGCAAGACCACTCCCACGCGCTGATCAACCTCTCGGCGACTACGCTGCCGATCAAACCTGCTCCTCCGGTGACGAGAATGTTGTGCTTCGGAGCCATGACTATCGCATCCGCACTGGCCCCGCGCCCTGAGAAGGTTGCGAGACGTAAACGCTTGGCGTGATCCCCGTATCCTTTTCGTACTGCTCACGCAAGACGCGAGCGAATTCTCCAACCGCATCCACGTGCACGAGATTTATGGTGCAACCGCCGAATCCTCCACCGGTCATTCGCGCACCATAAACTCCGGGACACTTTGATGCAGCTTCGACAAGGAGATCGAGTTCCGGGCAACTCACCTGGTACTCCTCAGCCAGGCTCCGGTGTGACGCATACATCAGTTGGCCGAACATTTGAGAGTCTCCATTGCATAACGCAGTGGCAGCGGCCTGAGTCCTCTCATTCTCGGTAATAACGTGCCGACACCGACGATACACAAGGCTTGAGAGCAAAAGCCTGTACGTCTCCAGTTGAGTAGTTGAAACGTCACGAAGCGCCTTGATCCCAGCAACGTACTTGCTTATTTCCAGAACGCCGGCGTCGCAATCGGCACGTCTCTTGTTGTATTCGCCTGAAGCAAGCTCGTGCTTCACCATCGAGTTGCAGATCACAAGACATACGTCATTCGGAATCGGGACGGGCCGGTACTCCAACGATCGACAATCGAGGAGCAAAGCGTTGCCAGACTGACCAAATGTCGCAATGAACTGATCCATGATGCCGCACAGTGTGCCTGCAAATTTGTGCTCTGCACGTTGCGATAACTTGACGAGTTCCAGCAGGGGCAATTGCAGATCCGAGAGACTGGACAAGGCGAGCGCTGTCGAGACCTCTAATGCGGCTGAGCTACTCAACCCGGCACCGAGGGGTACATCACTACTTATCAAAAGATTCGTTCCAACGACCCTTCCAAGTTCGGTGAGTTCAGCCGCCACCCCTCTTACATAATCCGACCAGTGTCGGCGAGGAGGTCCTGCGAGTGCACTCATGTCAAGCTCCGCGGTTTCGCCAAACTGCTCCGAATACACAACTAGCTTTTGATCCGAGCGAGTCGCGCCGGCAACCAGTGTGGAGAACCCAATGGCTGCTGGCATAACGAACCCGTCGTTGTAGTCGGTGTGCTCGCCGATAAGGTTCACTCGGGCGGGTGCACGGTATATTCGAGGTGTTTGACCGAATAACTCCAGGAAGCTGGCTTGGAGCAAATCGACTCTGTCTTTGGCTACGACGGTCATCGGCATCATGCAAGTTCGTAAATGGTGTCGGTCATGGCAAAAAGTCATTCCGTTATATGCAGCGCCTCGCGAGCGCTCGACCCGCTCGCGAGTTCCAATCTCAGTTCCCAGTGAATCCTTTCTAACGGGACGCAATGGCGCGCACTCGTTGTGCTTGATTGCGTGAGCTCTGGGAATTCCTGCGATGTCACTTTCCCGCACACTCTCATGAGTCGTCGGGCTCCACTTTCGATTGAGATCCTCTTGCACCTTTAAGAGTAGTTCAGAGGTAATTACTTTACACGTAAGGACGGGAATCCCCCAATTTGGCACATACGAAATCCTCGGGAACAATTGGTGCACTCCAATTGCACCCAAATAGCGAATCTGCTCCAAACCAGGTCGCTGGGGCCGCGGCATACTGATTTGCCGTCGGTCGTTCATCTCGGGGGTGATTGCACTGCCACCGATCAGGCGCATCCAAATGGACCGCCAGAGCACCCCCACCTTTACCGGCTCGAAGCTCGTGTGTTCTCGAACGGACAGCAAACAGTGCAGCCAAACATCTCGATGAGTTGCATGTGACCTTTCCCGGAAAACCTATCGTTTTTTTCCCGTGGACGGATGTGCCTGTACCGAAGATCGACCCGCAGGGGACGAACATCGAGCCGAGGTCCTGAGAACTCATGATGCGATGATTCGTCCGCGCGATTTTGTTGGCGGCGCGATCTTCTTCTGCTACAACGACTACCGCACGCATATCGGCGACCCCGGATGAGGCCCCCTGCAGCAACGGGTGCACGGTGTTGTTGATGTCTACGGTGAGAAGAAGCCTTCCTACTGGTTGCTCCGGGAACCCAATTAGAGCTGAAGGTTTTGTTTACGCGGCCGGAGGTGCCGTTGCAGGTCCGTTTTGATAATGTACGTCCAACTGGATTCAGCGCCTACTCAGTGAATTGGAGGCCGTGATCCAAGTTAGGAAAGTATCCATGAAAACTTTTGAGCTACCGAAAGCGCCTGACAATCTCAGCGGTCCCGTAAGAGCATGGACCGAACCAGTCGTTATCCCGACATATCACCCGGAGACACCCGATGCGAATCCGATATTTCTGGAAAGACGTGTGTATCAGGGTAGCAGCGGCCGCGTCTATCCGCTGCCTTGCATCGACCGGGTTTCTACCCAGGCACAGGAGCATACGTGGTCCGCTGTTCACATTGAAAACGAATTCCTGCGTGTCATGGTTCTGCCGCAACTCGGCGGGCGCATTCACCTGGCGGTGGACAAGACAAATGGTTACGACTTCTTTTATCGGCAACACGTCATCAAGCCCGCGCTCGTAGGCTTGGCGGGACCATGGATCTCTGGAGGGGTGGAATTCAATTGGCCTCAACACCATCGTCCAGCTACGTTCATGCCTGTCGAGTTCGAAATTGAACAGCACTCCGACGGATCACAGACGATCTGGTGCAGCGACCACGATCCGATGAATCGGTTGAAAGGAATGCACGGCATTTGTCTGCACCCCGGCAAGTCTTACATCGAGCTGAAAGTTCGTTTGTACAATCGCACACCGTTCATGCAAACCTTTCTATGGTGGGCGAATATTGGGGTTCGCGTGCACGAACTTTACCAGTCATTCTTTCCGCCTGACGTCCAATTTGTGGCCGATCATGCCCGGCGAGCCATGAGCACTTTCCCGCTTTGCAGGGGCCACTACTACGGCGTGAACTATGCGGAACGCGCGAATACTGGAGTGCCATCTGAGGAAGTTCCTCGAGAGTTCGTTCCACCAGGAACTTATCCACCGGATGACCTCAGCTGGTATGCCAACATTCCGGTCCCGACAAGTTACATGGCTGTCGGCTCGCAGGAGGACTTTCATGGTGGTTACGATCACCGCGCACAAGCGGGGCTCGTCCTCATTGCGAATCACCATATTGCTCCCGGGAAAAAGCAGTGGACCTGGGGCAATCACGAATTTGGATATGCGTGGGATCGAAACCTAAGTGATGATGCTGCTCCCTACATTGAGCTCATGGCCGGCGTCTTTACCGATAACCAGCCGGACTTCTCTTTTCTCGCGCCAGGAGAGACCAAGACGTTCAGCCTGTATTGGTACCCAATCCGGCAGATCGGGCCGCCGCAAAAGGCGAACGCCGATGCAGCCCTGAGTCTGGGTTTCGCCAAGGGCGGTGTCCGGGTGGGGATCTGCGTAACGCAATCGTTTCCCGCAGCTCGAATTCGGCTTCACGTCCATGGCGAGAAAGTCGCCGAATGGCTGCGAGACCTCACACCAGAGAGCGTGTTTCTGGAAGAAACGGCTGTTTCAACGACAGAGCGGGCCGACGTAACCGCCGTGCTAACGACCGCTGATGGTCGTGAGTTGTTGCGGTATTCTCCGTCGCCCAGTCTGCCGACCGAAGCACCTGCGCCCGCCGTCGAGCCTCCTTCTCCAGGAGAGATTGCGAGCACGGACGAACTCTATCTAACCGGGCTTCACCTTGAGCAGTATCGGCACGCTACCCGGTTGCCGGAGCCTTATTGGCGAGAAGCGCTGCAGCGCGATCCTGAGAACAGCCGCTGCAACAACGCTCTCGGTCTGTGGCATTTAAGACGCGGAGAGTTTCGCGAGGCTGAGAAACATTTTCGTGTTGCCATTAAGCGGATCACGAGACGCAATGCGAATCCGTACGATGGCGAGGCCTACTACAACCTGGGCCTGACACTCCGATATCTCGGACTGGATGATGAGGCGTACAGCGCATTTTACAAAGCCACCTGGAGCCAGAGCTGGCAGTCGGCTGCGTTCCTGGCCCTTGCCGAACTGGACACGACACGGTGCGACTGGTCTACAGCGCTCGACCACCTTCAGCGCTCGTTGCGAATGAACACCGATCATCTGCAGGCACGCAACCTCATGGCAATTGTGCTGCGCAACATGAGCCGTGACGCCGAGGAAGCCGAACTGCTTCGTCAGACGTGTGCCCTCGATCCCATGGACCAATGGTCCCGCCACCTTGGGAGCGGAGCAATTCCGCGCGATAACCAAATGCTTCTCGATCTCGCACTGGACTATGGTCGCTGTGGACTTTACACCGACGCCATCGACGTCCTGAAATACGCCGACGAACGCGTCAATGACGGTAGTGTGCCGATGGTTCACTATACGCGCGCTTTCTTCCTCGAGATCACTGGCGATCGTTTCGCGGCAAATAACACCTATCAGGATGCAGCACAAGCATGTCCGGACTACTGTTTTCCTTCGAGACTTGAGGAACTCATCATCCTGGAACGGGTGTGCAAGGCAAATCCTGCCGATGGGCACGCTGCCTACTACTTGGGCAACCTCCTCTATGACCGCCGAAGGTACGCTGAGGCAATTGAACTGTGGGAACGCTCGGCGCAGCTGATTCCGAGATTCTCGGTCGTGTGGCGCAACCTGGGAATCGCCTACTTCAACGTGCTCGGATCAGCCGACAAGGCGCGTTCTGCGTTCGACACCGCAATGCAAGCAGGTCGCCAAGACGCTCGCGTTTTCTACGAGCGTGATCAACTGTGTAAGCGGATCGGCGAAACACCGGAAAAACGGCTTCGCGAATTTCATGAATTTACGGCTTTGGTTTCGGAGCGCGACGACCTTTCAATTGAACTTGCTGCCCTGTACAACCAGACCCGGCAGCATGAAAAGGCGCTTGCTCTGCTGCAGTCGCGTAAATTCCAGCCTTGGGAAGGCGGCGAAGGCCAGGCTCTGACGCAGCACGTTAGAACACACCTGGCGCTTGGACGTGCCGCTTTGCTCGTAGGCGAACTAGCTCGTGCACGTCAGATGTTCGAAGCAGCCCTATCCTGCCCTAAAGATCTCGGCGAAGCCAGGCACCTGCTGGCGAACGCCAGCGATATTTACTACTGGCTTGGCGTTTCAGCGGATGCTGCCGGCGACCACAAGCAGGCGGAAGGTTATTGGCAACGAGCCGCACAAAAGCGAGGTGACTTTCAGGAAATGAGCGTGAAGTCATTCTCCGAAATGACCTACTACAACGCGCTCGCACTCCAGAAGCTCGGGAAGAAAACTGAGGCGAAGCGATTGCTCCGCGACCTGCTTCAATACGCCGAACAGCTTTCGTCCGAAACACCAACAATCCCATATTTCGCCACTTCCCTGCCCGCGATGTTGTTGTTCAACGATGACTTACAGAAGCGCACCAACACAACGGCAACCTTTCTGAAAGCCCAAGGGAAGTTGGGCCTTGGTGAAACTGCGGAGGCACGAGAGCTACTCGAAAAAGTTCTCTGCCTTGATCACAATCACGCTCTTGCGGCTGATCTCTTGGCAGAGGTGGAAACGACGCCCATGTCGGCACCCGAGGTGACTTATACAGATCGTCAGTAGCGGCATTGACGCAACGCCGGTCGAGAGGTACAACGCGGCCTACGTCTGGTTGATTTCCGCGATCGCGGCGCTGGGTGGCCTGCTCTTCGGATACGACTGGGTTGTGATTGGCGGCGCAAAGCCGTTTTACGAAAGCTACTTCCAACTCAATTCTCCACATCTCGTTGGTTGGGCAAACAGCTGCGCTCTAGTCGGCTGCTTCGCAGGCTCTGTCATTTCTGGATGGATCAGCGACCACTTCGGACGGAAGAAGCTTCTTCTGCTGTCCGCCGTCCTCTTCGCAATTTCTTCCGTGCTCACCGGTTGGGCTTACACGTTCGCCGTTTTCATTACCTGGCGCATCATCGGTGGCGTCGCAATAGGCATTGCTTCAAATGTTTCGCCCACCTACATCGCAGAGCTAAGCCCTGCGCCATGGCGCGGACGGCTGGTGACGCTTAACCAGCTAACTATCGTTGTCGGAATCCTGGCAGCACAAATCGTGAATTGGCTTATCGCGGATAAAGTAGCTGACAGCGCAACGAGTGCATTGATCCGCATGTCGTGGAACGGACAGTATGGCTGGCGATGGATGTTCACCGCGGTAGCGCTCCCCGCAGTGATTTTCTTCGCTGGCGCAATTCTGATTCCCGAGAGTCCGCGCTGGCTGGCAAAAGCGGAATTCGCAGAGCAGGCGCGCAGAACCCTTGCTCGTATTGGTGGTGAACGATACGCATCGCAAGCGCTTTGCGACATTCAAACCGCGCTTGGATCGGAGCAACAGAGCGGAGCCGAGTGGCGGGAGCTTCTCTCTCGAAGAGTCTTAAGGGTCGTGCTGATCGGCGTGGTCCTTGCAGTCCTGCAGCAGTGGAGTGGCATCAACATCATTTTCAACTACGCCGAAGAAATCTATCGTGGTGCGGGCTACGGAGTCAGCAGCACTCTGTTCAACATTGTAATCACAGGGACCATCAATCTTGTGTTCACGGTGGTTGCGCTGGGACTGGTGGATCACTTTGGACGCCGCACCTTGATGATTTTCGGTTGCGTGGCAATTGCTCTGTCGCACACCGTTCTTGGCTTTACGTACCGTGCTGGTGCAAAGGGATTTCCGATCCTCGTAATTACTCTCAGCACGATTGCTTTCTATGCGTTGTCGCTCGCTCCGGTCACATGGGTCCTGATATCGGAAATCTTCCCTAATCGCATTCGCGGCCTGGCAGTTTCCATATCCGTTTCTGCGCTCTGGATAGCGTCGTTCGTTTTGACATTCACTTTCCCTATCTTGAACGGTGAAATCGGACCCGCAGGGACATTCTGGGTGTACGGAGCTATTTGCCTTTGCGGCTTCTTCTTCGTCCTGCTGCGGGTTCCTGAAACGAAGGGTAAGACCCTGGAGCAGATTGAAAGCAATCTCAAGTGAGCGGATGTAGTGAGGGTTGTTGTTTGAACGTCTTGCAGAGGCGAGTTCATGAAACCGCTTATATCTTGTATCGCAGTCTTATTCCTCGTCTCATCAACGACCTTTTGGGCTGAACCTGCACCTAAACCGGAAATGTCTTCACAATTGACACGACCTCACCCCTCGACAAGCAGACACAACCTATCTGCAAATGGGCAGTGAGTCTGCTGGACGCTCGCCAACCGGAAACCCACCATTACGACTACCAACCATCCCATTTGCATCCCATTTGCGTTTGGATTCCGTCGCGCGAATACTGTCGCGTGCAAGACCGGCGTTCACCGATAGAAGTCGAGCCATGCCTTAGGAATCCATAACGCACCGTTGACAGATTGAAATTGTCACCCACTTAGCCGCGGCGCCCTTTGCGTTGGCATCGCCAGCTGCCGACGCGCCTTCGGTTTCGCTTTCATGCTCCTCTGCCTTTACCTTGCGGAATGAATCCCGGAACGCCGGTTTTCACCACTGGATTCAGCCTCTGTCTGGTCTGAATTCGATTGATCTCGTCAAGCGCGTCTTCTGGAAGGGCAGAGATGTCGAAATTCTCTCTCGCCTGGGCTTCATTCTTGGGCGTAGTAAGCAAAGCCGTGCCGCGCTGCACGGCCCAAGCCAGCAGCACCTGTGCCGGAGTTTTCGCAACTCGTGCGGCGATCGCCGAAACAACCGGATCTTCGAACAGTCCAGGCTTCATCCCGTGACCTAATGGTGCAAAAGCTAAAAATACTATGCCCTTCTCCTTGCAGAATCCCAACAGCTCCGTTTCCGGAAGATACGGATGCGATTCTACCTGGACCACGGCAGGCTTGATTCTCGCGGATTCATAGAGGGGCTTTAGATCTTCTAAAGTGATGTCGGAAAGACCGATGGCCCGGCACTTGCCGCGATCCACGAGGCTTTCCATCGCTTTCCAGGTGTCGAGCAAAGTCACGCCACGGTCGTATAGGACATCACCGTTTTGATCCCGGGGATCCTGGTCGTCCCCAGGCTGAAATGAGAAAGGAGTGTGAATCAGGTAGAGATCCACATAGTCGAGCCGAAGCCTTTTCAGGCTCGCCTCGAAGGCAGGTTCGACACGCCCTGGCCGGTGATTGTTATTCCAGAGCTTTGTGGCGATGAAGAGGTCGTTGCGCCGTACCTTTCCTTCACGCAGCACGTCTTGTATCGCTTCGCCCACCGCTTCTTCGTTCCGATAGCGCTCCGCGCAATCGAACTGGCGAAAGCCAACTTCCAAAGCAGTTTTAGTTGCTCGTAACGTGTCGCCAAGACCGGGGATCAAGGTGCCAAACCCCAGGGCAGGAATGCTTCTGCCGTTGTTCATAGGGATTTTTCTGCAACGAAGTTCATCCTGTTCACTCATTGTTCTTCCTTGCTATCGAGCCCGAATAGCGCTCGCTGGTCGTCTGAAGGTCCCACTTCCCACGCTCGCAAGTTAGATGTGCTCGTTGCAAAGACCGCTACAGGGAATGGCCCAGCTGCGATAGATGGCTTTGATCCGGCTCATGACGCGACTCTGGTCTTTCGTCATGGTCAGATAACTCCGCCCCAGTTCCTTCAGGGTCCGCAGCCC
>Ga0126371_10003933_pt1 | contig 13048 bp, 12 predicted proteins | sample PanSoiMetaPlot_4_FD_110145 | JGI IMG/M metagenome (GOLD analysis project Ga0126371, IMG submission 110145) | Tropical forest soil microbial communities from Panama - MetaG Plot_4 | ecosystem: Environmental > Terrestrial > Soil > Tropical forest > Bulk soil | place: Panama | collected 2016-02-17
AAATCAGGACAAAGCCACGTTCACGGAGGATTCCGGCAGTTCGACGCCGAAGCAACGCTGATAGAACTCAGCGACGATCGGTCGTTCCAATTCGTCGCATTTGTTCAGGAAGGTGAGCCGGAACGCAAAACCGATATCGTTGAAGATTTCGGAGTTTTCCGCCCAGGTGATCACGGTGCGCGGACTCATCACGGTCGAAATGTCGCCGTTCATGAACGCGTTGCGGGTGAGATCGGCGACCCGTACCATTTTGTTGACGATGTCCCGGCCCTGCTCATTGCGATAGTGCTTGGCCTTGGCCAGCACGATTTCGACTTCGTTGTCGTGCGGCAGATAATTCAGTGTGGTGACAATCGACCAGCGGTCCATCTGGCCCTGGTTGATCTGCTGAGTGCCGTGATAGAGGCCCGACGTATCACCGAGGCCGACGGTGTTGGCCGTTGCAAACAAACGAAACGCAGGATGCGGCTTGATGACTTTGCTCTGGTCCAGCAGCGTCAATCGCCCGGATGCTTCCAGCACGCGTTGAATCACAAACATCACATCCGGCCGACCGGCATCGTATTCGTCGAAGCAGAGCGCGACATTGTTCTGCAGAGCCCAGGGCAGAATGCCTTCACGGAATTCGGTGACTTGCTGACCTTCCTTGATGACGATGGCGTCCTTGCCGATCAGGTCGATGCGGCTGATGTGACTGTCGAGATTGACGCGCACGCAGGGCCAGTTCAGGCGGGCCGCGACCTGCTCGATGTGGGTCGACTTGCCGGTGCCATGGTAGCCGGTGACCATTACGCGACGGTTCTTCGAAAAGCCGGCGAGAATAGCCATCGTGGTCGGACGGTCGAACCGGTAGTCCGCATCGATATCGGGCACGTGCTCATCAGCCTTGGAATAGGCAGGCACCTCCATGTCGCTATCGATTCCGAAAACCTGCCTGACAGAGACCTTCATATCTGGCAGGGCGACATTGTCTTGCATTGCGGCGGTCATTGGTCCTCCATGACTTCGGAACGCCGAAGCCCCTGGTTTTGTCCGACTCAAACGGTCCGGCTGATGGTGGCCGCAACTTAGCAGACGCCCTAGCAGCAAAAAACCCGCCGCGGCTGAATAGCACCATCAATTATTTCAATAAGATAGGCGCTGTGAGCCCTGTCCGAAAGGCGGGGCTGGGTTGCCAGCGGGCCAAAATCAGGCCTCAACCAAATCCTACTGATTTCAGGTAATTGTACGATTGGATGATCTCTACCAACCGGTCTTCGGTGGATCGGTCGCCGCCGTTGGCGTCCGGATGGTGGCGCTTTACCAATTCCTTAAACCGCGCTTTGACCTGCTGCGAGGTCGCGTCGATGTCCAGGCCCATTGTGTCGAGGGCCTTACGCTCGGCATTGCGGATAGGACGAGTTTCAGCGCGCGCGCGCTGTTCCGCACGCAGTCCCTCGCCAAACAGCCCAAACGGGTCGGCGTGGCTTCCGAACGCGCGCATATCCGGCCGCACGTTTCCCTTGCCGGTGCCCATCTTCCACGTCGGGCGATGACCAGTAAGGGCGTCTTTCTGGTACGCCATCACCGCGGCGTCGCTCATGCCAGCAAAGAAATTATACGATTGGTTGTACGCCCGGGCGTGATCGAGACAGAAGCGCCAATATTCGTTCTCGCGTCCGCGGCCCTTCGGCGCCCGATGCGCCGCTTTTTCCTTGCAGCCATGCCATTCGCAAGTCGGGCCGCCAGTCTTTGGGCGGCGATCTTTTTCTGGTTTGACGCGGATCCCGTCAAAAAGGGGTGAGTCGAATTTCATGACCGGACATTATGCGCTTTTGCCAGTGACGCCTTCAAGACTTGATTGTGTTACACGCCCATTGACCCGCAGCCGGCCCTCTCCTAAGCGGTACCATGCGGACTGCCGATCTCATCACAAAGAAGTTGACCGAGGCTTTCGCGCCGCAAAGCCTCAAGGTACTGGACGAATCTCACCAGCACGAAGGCCATGCCGGGCACCGGCCGGGCGGGCAAACTCACTACCGCGTTTATATCGTGTCGGATGCGTTCAAAGGAAAGACCCGGCTCGAACGACACCGCATGATTAATCAACAGCTGTCAGCTGAACTCGAAGGCGGCGTGCACGCGCTCGCCATTCATGCCGCCGCGCCGGGCGAAGGCGGCGTCTAGGTTCCGGCCTGCCGGGTTCGCAGCAGCGGTTGAATACGCAATGCCGTGATGCGATTGCGCGCGCGGCGCAAGACCCGGAAACGAAATCCGTGGAAAGTAAAGCTCTGCCCAACCTCCGGGATTGAGCGTGCCTCGTGGATCACCAGTCCAGCAATCGTCGTTGCTTCCTCGTCCGGTAAATTCCAGTCCATCACGCGATTCAAGTCGCGGATCGGTACTGCCCCGTCGACATTAACGGACCCGTCAGGTTGCCGTCGAACGCCAGGCATCGCGACGTCGTGTTCATCGGTGATATCGCCGACGATCTCCTCCAGGATATCTTCGAGCGTTACCAATCCCTCGACTTCGCCATATTCGTCCACAACCAGCGCGAAAGGCGTCTTGCGGCGGCGAAATGCCTTGAGCTGCTCCGACACCGGCCGCGTATCGGGCACGAACCAGGGTGGTGTTAGCAACGAAGCGATGTCGACCTTGGACGAGTCCCCGTCGACCGCGTGCAGCGCTCGCAATAGATCCTTCACGTGCAGGATGCCGATAATATTTTCCGGATTCCCACGCCACAGAGGCAGGCGCGTGACCGGCGAGGCGATGACCGCGTTAACAATGTCTTCCGGAGAATCGTCAGCGTTGAGCGTGATCATATTCGTGCGATGGATCATCACATCGGACACCGCAAGTTCACGCAAATCGAGCACGCCGCCAAACATGTCCCGGTCGAGAGTTTCCACGTCACCTTCACGATGCAGAAGATCGACAGCACCGCGCAATTCCTCGCGTGCGGACAGGACTTGCTGATCTTCGCCCACGGTCATCCCCACGTGCTTGAGCAGCCAGCGCACGAGCGCTTCGATTGCCATCAGCACCGGGCCGAACAATTTGACGAACAAGTATATTGGCCGTGCAACCGCGAGCGCGATGCGGTCGGGTGCATTGAATGCCGCCGTCTTCGGCAGAATTTCGGAGAACACGACAACGACAATTGTCATGACCACGGTCGCATAGATTACGCCGGCATTGCCGAACCAGGCCGTCAGCACGCCGGTCGCGAGCGCGGACGCGGCAATATTGACCGCGTTGTTGCCGAAAAGGAGCGCGCCGAACAGCCGCTCGCGTTGCTGTAACAGGCGATTAACGAGGCTGGCCCGCTGGTTTCCGTGCTTTTCCAGGCGCGTCATGCTGGCGCGTGAAGACGCAGTCAGCGCCGTTTCGCTGCCGGCAAAGTACGCTGAAAGCAGCAGGCAGATCAGAACGATGACAAGAGAAAGCCAGTCGCTCGTGGTCATCGCTTAATTCAGTTTAGTTTGCGGTCAAGAAAGGCGCGCACCTCGGCCGCATCGACGTTGTTTTCGACAAACGCCTGGCCGATGCCGCGCAACAAAATAAATGTGAGCGTGCCACGTCTTACTTTTTTGTCTTGAGCGATCAGGTCCATCAATACATCGACCCGCGGCGCGCCGCCGGGAACATCCTTGAGATGGGTGGGCAGGCCGACCGCCGCAAGATGTGCGCTGGCGCGCGCGGCTTCGGCGGCTGAAATGAGACCTTTGTGGGCTGAGAATTCGAATGCCAGCGCGGTCCCCAGCGCTACTGCCTCACCATGCAGCAGTCGATCAGAAAACCCGCAGCCGGCTTCCAGCGCGTGTCCGAAGGTGTGTCCAAGATTGAGGAGTGCACGTTCGCCAGTTTCACGTTCATCGCGCGCAACGATGCCAGCCTTGGCGCGGCAGCAAACTGCAATCGCGTGTTCGCGTGCAGGGCCGCCGGCAAATACGTCCCGCCAGTTGTCCTCGAGCCAAGCGAAGAAGGCGGCATCGCCAAGAAGACCGTATTTTGCGACTTCTGCATATCCGGCGCAAAATTCGCGCTTGGGCAATGTATCGAGCAATGCGGTATCGGCGATCACCAGCACCGGTTGGTGAAAGGCACCGATCAGGTTCTTGCCCTGGCGAGAATTGATGCCTGTTTTGCCCCCGACCGAAGAATCGACCTGCGCAAGAAGCGTGGTCGGGACCTGAACGAAATCGAGCCCACGCCGCACCGAGGAGGCCGCGAACCCGGCCAGATCGCCGATCACACCGCCGCCAAGCGCAACGATAAGGTCATTGCGCTCGACGCGCGCAGCGATAATCGCCTCGCAAATCTTCTCGAATGTCGCGTAACTCTTCGAGCTTTCGCCCGGCGGCACGACGATACGCGCACTATCGACGCCTGACGCGTGGAGTGACCCTTCGGCAGCTTTGAGATGCAGCCCGGCAACAGTCTCGTCGCTGATGATCGCGACTCGCGCGCCAGGTCGCAACATCTTGATTCGGTCACCCAGATTTGCGAGCAAGCCGCGACCGATCGCAATGTCATAGGCGCGCGCGTCAAGTGCGACCTTCACCGTGGTCGACTCGGTTTGTCGTAATGGCGCCGTCATGGCGATTTCTCCTCGCCAAGGCCAAGGCGTTTCGGTAGTTGAGCCATGATCTCATCGATAATCCTGTCTTGCGGTTCGTCGCGCGACTGGACGATAATGTCGGCCTGGGCGTAGAGCGGCTCGCGTGCCGGCAGCAGATCCCTGATTTTTTCCACCAAGGGGCGGTCGTTTCGACGCTTGGTGCGCTTGAGCAACACGTCGATATCCGCCTTCAGCCAGATCGAAACACCTTTTTCGCCGATGAGCGCACGAGTTTGCGCATCCATCATGGACCCGCCACCGGTCGCCAGCACCTGTGGACCGTTGTCGAGCAACCGCGCAATGACACGCTTCTCGCCGGCGCGGAAGTACGGCTCGCCATGCTTGTCAAAAATCTCAGGTATCGTCATGCCCGCAGCGCTTTCGATCTCGCTGTCGGCATCAATGAACGGAATTCCCAGGCGGCCGGCAAGCCTTCGTCCAATCGATGATTTGCCCGCACCCATCATGCCGACGAGCACGATCGAGCGGCTCCCGAGCGCGCGGACCACCGCGGATTCCAAGCCATTTCCCGTAGGTTTTTGAACGGCACCGTCAACCATGCTATGGTTCCGAAGCGAATCCACGGTTCCATATACCAGCTATAGCGACAACCGCGAGAGCAGTCTTGTCGGCGGTTCCGGAACGTGGTCGTAACTCGCTCGCCTAAAATCGCTAGGCGCTGAAGCACAAAACGTTCGCCGGATTGGTCATGCCGAGTTTATTCAGATTTTTGGTCTTTCTCGGCCTGCTCATCGGAATAGGATACGGTGCCGTGTTCTCGCTTGCCAACTTTGTAAAATATAAGCCCCGCGAGATCATCGTGACCGTTCCACCCGACAAATTCCTCAAAAAATGACTGACGCCGGAGACAAGGCGAGGCGATGATCCGCCGGCCAAGACCATCCGACGAAGCCCTGGTCGAATTATTTCTCGACATGCTCGCAGCCGAGCGTGGCGCCGGCGACAATACGCTGTCCGCCTACCGCAACGATCTCGATGATCTATCGGCACATCTGCGCGAAAAAAAACGTACGGTCGCTAATGCGACGACCGATGACCTGCGCGGATTTATCGCCAGCCTTTCAAAGCGTGGGTTAAAGGCATCCTCGCTGGCCCGCCGCCTGTCCGCGGTACGCCAGATTTACAAATTTCTCTATGCAGAGGGAAAACGCGCTGACGATCCCGCTGCCGTGCTGGAAGGCCCCAAGCGTGAACGGACGCTCCCCAAGGTGCTTTCGATTGCCGAGGTGGATACGCTTCTCAAGCGCGCGCGAGTCAATAGCGAGAACAATGATCTGCCATTGGCTCAGCGGCTACGTGCGACGCGCCTGCTGTGCCTGCTCGAAGTCGTCTACGCCACGGGCCTGCGGGTGTCCGAGCTTGTGGCATTGCCATCGTCGGCAGCGCAGCGCGACCAGCGCATGCTGATCGTCCGTGGCAAGGGCAACAAGGAGCGGCTTGTGCCGCTCAACAATCAGGCTAAGCGCGCCATGTCCGAGTATCTAGAACTGCTTGGCACAAACGGGCACGGCGCGAAATCGAAATGGCTGTTTCCGTCGTTTGGCGAACAGGGACACCTGACCCGCCAGCATTTCGCCCGCGAACTCAAGACCCTCGGACAGGTTTGCGGCATCGGACCTGAACGCTTGAGCCCGCATGTGCTGCGCCATGCGTTCGCCAGCCATCTTTTGCACAACGGGGCCGACCTGCGGGTGGTGCAGACCCTGCTCGGGCATGCCGACATTTCGACTACGCAAATCTACACTCATGTCCTGGAAGAACGGCTGAAAACGCTGGTGCGCGATCTGCATCCATTGGCGGACAGCTAGCCAAAAACATTCATAAAAGCGAAATTAACCCGTTTGCTTGACTTAAAGGCTCGGCCCGCGTCAGTTCGCCCCGAAAACACGGTTTAACCTGGACCCAATGCGAAGCTATCTCGACTTCGAAAAGCCCGTGGCCGAGCTCGAGGCCAAAGTCGAGGAATTGCGCGCGATGAGCGAGACAGGGGACGCTGTCGCCATCGGCGAGGAAATCGGCCGGCTCGAGTCGAAAGCTGCACTGGCTTTGAAGGAGCTCTACGCGGAGCTCACGCCCTGGCAGAAAACGCAGGTCGCCCGACATCCGCAGCGGCCTCACTGCCTCGACTACATTTCAGGCTTGATCGGCAATTTCATCCCGCTCGCCGGCGACCGGAAGTTTGGCGACGATGCTGCAATCGTCGGGGGATTCGGTCGCTTCCGCGGCGAGAGCGTTTGCATCATCGGCCATGAAAAGGGTTCCGACACTGAAAGTCGGCTCAAGCACAATTTTGGTATGGCCCGCCCCGAAGGTTATCGAAAGGCCGTGCGGCTGATGGAAATGGCAGACCGTTTCGGCATTCCGGTGATCTCACTCGTGGATACAGCCGGCGCCTATCCCGGCATCGGCGCGGAAGAGCGCGGGCAGGCGGAAGCGATTGCGCGCTCCACCGAGACATGTCTGTCACTCGGCGTGCCGAATGTCGCGGTGATCCTAGGCGAAGGCGGTTCTGGCGGGGCGATTGCGATCGCCACCGCCAATCGGGTTTTGATGTTGGAGCACGCCATCTACAGTGTGATCTCCCCCGAAGGCGCCGCATCAATTCTATGGCGCGACACCGCCAAGGCGCAGGAGGCGGCGACCAACATGAAGATCACCGCTCAGGACATGGTGCGCTTCGGCGTGATCGATTCCGTGGTGCCGGAGCCCACCGGAGGTGCCCACCGTGATCCGCAAGCGGCCGTCGCCGCAACCGGCGAGGCCATTGCCCACGCCTTCAGCGAATTGGAGGGGCTCGACCGAGAAGCGGTGCGAAAACAGCGCCGGGACAAGTTCCTCACAATGGGACGCAGCATAAGCTGAAATGCAGGGCCGTTAACTTTTGTTTTACCAAAGGGTTAGAGGTAGTACTGAACGGTGTGGACCGCCTTGCAGATGCCACATCTTAAGGATAACGATTACGCAATGAGGGCCCGCCCCTCTGGGGAGAATCAGGCTTGAATCGACGTTTTGCTCGCGCGCTTCTTGCGTCTGCGGCCGTGGTGGCTGCGATTGCCCTTGCTGGCTGCAACGCCGATGACATTGTGCCGACTGGCCGCTCGCAGGCACCACTGACCGAAAAAATGCTCGCCGAGATGGCGTCCAAGAATATGGACAAGGACTCGCCGATCCTTGCCCGTATCTTCAAGGAAGAATCGGAACTGGAAGTCTGGAAGCAGAACCGCGACGGTCAATTCGAGCTTCTGAAGACGTATCCGATCTGCCGCTGGTCGGGCGATCTCGGCCCCAAGAAGAAAGAAGGTGACCGTCAGGCGCCCGAAGGCTTCTACACCATCACCCCCGGGCAGATGAATCCGAACTCCAACTATTATCTTGCTTTCAATACCGGCTTTCCAAACGCCTATGACCGCGCGATGGGTTACTCCGGCTCAGAGTTGATGGTGCATGGCGACTGCTCTTCGCGCGGCTGCTACGCGATGACAGACGAGCAAATCCAGGAAATCTATTCGCTCGCGCGCGAGTCGTTCTTTGGTGGGCAGAAGGCATTCCAGTTGCAGGCCTATCCGTTCCGTATGACCGCGCTAAACATGGCCAAGCATCGCAACAATCCCAATTTCGCTTTCTGGAAGATGCTGAAAGAGGGCTACGACCATTTCGATGCGACCCATCGGGAACCAAAGGTTGCGGTTTGCGATAGGCATTATGTCTTCGACCCGGACGCCTCGGACAATTCGAAGTCGTTCAATGCGAGGGGCGCATGTCCGGCCTATCAACTCGACAAGAACATCGCCGATGTCGTCAATGATCATCAGCGGCAAGAACAGCGCAAGATGGCAGAATACATTGCCAGCGGCGTATCGACGGTCGCGTCGCGCGCTGGAATCGACGGCGGCATGAATCCCGTGTTCGTTGCCAAGCTCTCGCCGCAAAGTGGTTTCGACAACAACGGCCGCATTCAATTGGCCAGCACCACCACCGGTGCGCCGGGTGCGTTGCCGCGCGTTGCGACTGCGCCGGGCGCGCTGCCGCGCACCACAACGGTCGTTCCGCCAGCGGCAAGCGCTCAAGCGCCAGCACAGCCGGAACCTGCAGCGACCGACACTGCGCCAGTTGCGGTGGCGAGCGTGCCAATGCCGCGGGTTGCGCCGCAGCCGAAGCAAGGCGAGGCCCCCACGAGCAAGCCAACCACGATCGCAGGCTTGATCGGCACTTGGTTCAATGGGTCCAAGTCGGAAGCTGACTCGTCAACACGTGAAAAAGAGCAGGTCGCCGCGAGGACTGCCGACCTGACAATTAAGCCGAAGCAATCTCCTGCCGCTCCGGTCCGCACGGCCTCTGCTGGCGCTTCCGTACCGTTGCACACCACTGCGCCTGCTCCTGCCGCACCCGCAACGAAACCGCGCGAGGCTGCAGCGAAGTCCGTGGCCGCGCCGGCATCGACGTCTCCATGGCCAGCCACGCCGCAACCAACCAAGACCGAGCCCCCGGCCCAACAGCCAGAAATTCGGACCGCTTCTTCGACGCCTGCCGCGGGCAGCAACGGCTTGCTGACAGGTGCGCAGCCGGTGGTCCCGGCCGGCTCGTTCAACAGTTTCCGATAGTCAGTTTCCACGCGACACGAGTGGACGAAGCATGGACTGCTACGTCTATGTGCTTGGCACCCTCGCGAGCAATCGCCACCTGACTTATGTCGGCTGGACCGACGATGTCGCGCGCCGATTGGCTCAACACAACGCCGGCAAAGGTGCGCGTTCGACGCGCGGCCGGATCTGGGTGCTGCTTTATTCAGAACGCTGCGCGAGCAAACGCCACGCGATGAGCCGAGAATGGCATCTCAAGCGCAACCGCGCTTTCCGCAAAGACCTGGCGCGCGCGCTCAAAAAATAAACGCCGGCAATGCCGGCGTTTATGATGCGCGATGACTGCCGCCCTTAAGCGAACTTACCGTGACAGTGTTTGAATTTCTTGCCGGAGCCGCAGGGGCACATTTCGTTACGGCCCACCTTGCCCCAGCTCGATGGGTCGTTCGACTTGCGCTCCGCCTGCGCACCATTGCCATTTCCGACCAGTGCGGGTGCCAAAGCCGGCGCCATTTCATCTTCGCCCGTCGTCGGATCGACCTTGTGCGCTTCCATATACGGCAGCGAAGCGGCGTCATCGGCCGGCGGTGATTGGACTACCTCGACGCGCATCAACTGCGCGGTCACTGCCTCGCGCAAATGCGCCACCATGGCCTCGAATAGCGAGAAAGCCTCCGCCTTGTATTCGTTGAGCGGGTCCCGCTGGCCGTATCCGCGCAAGCCGATCACCTGGCGCAGATGCTCCAGCATAACGAGGTGCTCCCGCCACAAATGATCGAGGGTTTGCAGCAAAATTGATTTCTCGACGTAACGCATGACGTCGGGGCCCCATTTGGCCACCTTGCTCGCCATCCATTCATCGGCGCGGCGCGTGATGCGCTCGCGCACGTCCTCAACGGTAATGCCTTCCTCTTTCGCCCAATCCTGAACTGGAAGCTCCAGCGTCAGCACCTCGCGCAGGTTGCGATCCAGTCCGGCGGTATCCCACTGTTCCGGATAGGCATTTTCTGGAACGTGCTTGGCGACAAGATCTTCGATCATCGCGTGGCGCATATCGCCGATGGTTTCGTCGACCGTCTCGTCGCGCATCAGCTCGAGCCGCTGCTCGAAGATCACCTTGCGCTGATCGTTCATGACGTTGTCGAACTTGAGCAGGTTCTTGCGAATATCGAAGTTGCGTGCTTCGACTTTCTGCTGGGCCTTTTCGAGTGCCTTGTTGATCCATGGGTGAACGATCGCCTCGTTCTCCTTCAAACCCAGCTTCTGCAACATGCCATCCAGCTTATCCGAGCCGAAAATGCGCATGAGGTCATCTTCCAGGGACAGGAAGAACTTGGAGTGGCCCGGATCCCCCTGACGGCCTGAACGGCCACGCAGCTGATTGTCGATACGGCGGCTCTCGTGGCGCTCGGTGCCGAGCACAAAGAGGCCTCCGGCGGAAAGCGCCTTCTCCTTCAGTCGCGCGACCTGCTTGCGGATCTCATCTGCACGCGGACTCTTTTCGCGCTCGCGCGGATCTGCAATGTCGGTGATCTCTTGGCGGGTCCGCATGTCGGCATTGCCGCCGAGCTGAATGTCGGTGCCGCGGCCGGCCATATTTGTGGCAATCGTAATGGCGCCCGGCACGCCGGCTTGAGCCACAATGTAAGCTTCCTGCTCGTGATAGCGGGCATTGAGAATGGCAAACACTTTTTTCTTCGAGGCGCCTTCGTCGCCTGAATAAAGCGCGGCGAACGCATTGGGGTCGGAGAAATCGTGCTGCTCCCAGCCCTTCTGGCGGAGCATTTCGGCGAGTTGTTCGGACTTCTCGATCGATGTGGTTCCAACCAGAACAGGTTGACCACGCGCTTTGCATTCCTCAATCAGCGTCAGGATCGCCCGATATTTCTCGGTGGCGGTGCGATACACCTCGTCGTCATCATCAAGACGAACCAGGGGCATGTTGGTCGGCACTTCGAGCACCTCAAGGCCGTAAATATCCATGAATTCTTCGGCTTCCGTCATGGCCGTGCCCGTCATGCCGGCGAGTTTTTCGTACATGCGGAAATAATTTTGGAATGTGATCGAGGCCAGCGTTTGATTTTCCGGCTGTATCGGTTGGTGCTCCTTCGCCTCCAGTGCCTGATGCAGACCCTCCGAATAGCGCCGGCCAGGCATCATGCGACCCGTGAATTCGTCGATGATCACGACCTCGCCGTTGCGGACGATGTAATCATTGTCGCGCTGGAACAGCTTGTGCGCCCGAAGCGCCTGGTTGACGTGATGCACAACTGAGACGTTTTCCACGTCGTAGAGCGAAGTACCTTTGAGTTGTCCGGCTGCTCGCAATCGTTGCTCGAGCTTCTCCATGCCGACTTCGGTGAGGGTTACTGTCCGCTGTTTTTCGTCGACCTCATAATCGGTCTTGTCGAGTTGGGGAATGTAGCCATCGATCGTATTGTAAAACTCGGAACGATCATCGAGCGGACCGGAAATAATCAGGGGGGTGCGCGCCTCGTCGACAAGAATCGAGTCAACTTCGTCAACGATTGCATAGATGTGCCCGCGCTGGACCATGTCCTCCAGACGGTACTTCATATTGTCGCGCAGATAGTCGAAGCCGAGTTCGTTGTTGGTTCCGTAGGTGATGTCGCAGTCGTACGCCTTCTTGCGCTGCTCATCGTCGAGACCGTGCACGATGACCCCGACGGAGAGACCAAGGAAATTGTAGATCTGTCCCATCCACTCGGCGTCGCGCTTGGCCAGGTAGTCATTGACGGTGACGACATGGACGCCGCGGCCGGATATCGCGTTGAGGTAGACTGGAAGAGTTGCGACCAACGTCTTGCCTTCGCCGGTCTTCATCTCGGAGATCTTGCCTTCGTGCAGGATCATGCCGCCGACCAGTTGCACGTCGAAATGACGCTGGCCGAGAGTTCGCTTCGCCGCTTCGCGCACAGTGGCAAAGGCCGGCACCAGCAGATCGTCCAGGGAGGCCCCCTCCGCGACTCGTTTCTTGAAGTCCTCGGTGCGCGCTCTGAGCGCTTCGTCAGTGAGCGCTTCCAGCTCTTGTTCAAGCGCGTTGATCTCGCGCACTCGCGGCTGATAGCTGCGGATGCGCCGCTCGTTGGCGGATCCAAACAGCTTGCGGGCGACGGCGCCGATCATTCGTGGGACTCCTTGGTAGGCCGGGCGCTTATATCACGCCGCTGCGCGGCCGGATTTGCTTCCGGCGCTCCGGAATACGGCACTTTTCGGGCAAATTCGACGCTAAACACGCCGGCAAATGGCGAATAGCCAAAGCAAACCGACACATATGAGGGGGTCGGATTATTGTCAATTGGCGGCTTGTCATGCCCCTATCCGAGCACTGTTACGTAATGTTTAGCTGTCCGGCCATTGCAAAGCCACGGTTGTTGGGCGAATAGTCCGCGCACCGTCTGCCGGAACCGGCGGCCGCACACCCAAGGACACCGTCATGACGATTTCCGTTTACGCCGGCCTATCGGCCCGCCCAGGCCCGGCCAGTTTTTTTGCCGGCACTTTGGCACTCCTCTTTCTTATGACTGGACCGCTTTATGCCCAAGATAAGGATCCGCTCGTAGCCAAGGTTAACGGCGTAGAGATTCACCAGAGCGATCTGGCCGTTGCCGAGGATGAAGCTGGGCAGATCCCGCCGATGTCGCCCGAGGCGAAGCAGGATTACCTCGTCCAGTTCGTGGCCGACATGATCTTGGTTTCGAAGGCGGCGGAGGACAAGAAGTTCGGCGACTCGGCCGACTTCAAACGCAAGCTTGAGTTCGCTCGCAAGCGCCTGCTCATGGAAGGCTTGCTGCAGTCGGTCGGCAAGCAGGCTCTCACC
>Ga0126371_10003934_pt1 | contig 13048 bp, 12 predicted proteins | sample PanSoiMetaPlot_4_FD_110145 | JGI IMG/M metagenome (GOLD analysis project Ga0126371, IMG submission 110145) | Tropical forest soil microbial communities from Panama - MetaG Plot_4 | ecosystem: Environmental > Terrestrial > Soil > Tropical forest > Bulk soil | place: Panama | collected 2016-02-17
ACCCGGCGCAGGCCGGCCTGCTCGCCACCATTGACGGCGGTGGGCACTGGCGGCGCCTGGAAGCCACCGGCCTCCCCTCCGCGCCGGCGCCGTCGCACCTGCTGGGGTTCAGCGACACCGTTCACGGCTGGCTGGCCGCCGGCGGGGTGCTGTATGGCACGGCCGATGGTGGTCGCACCTGGGCGGCGCTGCCGCTGCCGCTGCCGCCGTCCGCCGCCGGCCAGTCAGACCTGGGGCCGCTGAGCGTCGCCCCTGACGGGCGCGGCCAGCTGCTGATCAGCGGCCAGGGGTCCGTGTGGCTCGCCGCCACGGCGGACGGCGGAGCGACGTGGACGACCGCGCGGCCGCTGCCGCCCCTCGCGTCGAACCTGACCGCGAGCCGCATGGACGGGGCGGCCTCGTGGGCGTGGTCGGCGAGTCAGCTGCAGGTCACGCGGGATGCCGGCGGCCACTGGACGGCCGTCGCGCTGCCGGCGTGGAACCTCATGCGAGTGCAGGCCCTGGACGGCAGCACGGCGTGGGTCGCGGCCAACGTGATCGACGGGCAGCGGGGCCCGCGCTGGACGCTGTTCTCGACCGTCGACTCCGGTCTCACCTGGATCGCCGCCACCACGCCCACGCTGAGCTGACGGGACCATTACCGTTCGACTATGATCGAACGATCATGGGGAATGTCGTTCGGCGGTTGGCGCCGGCACAGGTCGAGCCTCGGCTCGATATCGCGGCCAGCGAAGCGGTCGAGACGATCGTGGGACTCGGGCTCGTCGCGTCGCCCGACGTTCGCTGCGATGCCTACGACGTGGGCTGCCCCTGGTTCGACCGAGTTCGGAGCTCACTCTCAGCCGAGCTGAGCGAAATGGCCGGGGCGTTCGAGTCCTGGGAGGCCTCCCACGCGCTCTGGCATGCCCTGATCGCCGCCGTCGCCGAGGGCCCGACCACCCTCGCGGACCTGCTGGCCCACCTGGAAGCGATGCCTGCGGACGAGTTCTGGCTCCAGGCCGCGGGCTACCACGCGCGACACGAGCCCTCGGAAGAGCTCCGCGAGGCCACGCTCTCCGCCGGTCGAGGTTCGCCCGAGCCGCTGGAGCGCCTGCTCGCCAGTGACCCGCACGCCGGCCACCGATGGCCGCGCGCCCTGCCCGGTGCCCTCGGCGGTGACGCCGGCGCCGCGCGCCGGCGAATCGTCGAACTGCTCTCGAGCTGGCACCGGGAAGTGTTCGCCCCGGAGTGGGCCGGGATCGCCGCGATCGTCGAGCGCGACGCCGACGAGAAGCGCCAGCTGGCCCGCGCGGCAAGCGTGTCCGCGGTCGTGGAAGAGGCGACCAACGGCGGGGTGTACGTGCCTGAGGCGGGCATCGGTCGGCTGCTGCTGGTCCCCACCTACCTGGGCAGGCCATGGGTGATCCAGGGCCGGCAGCGCGGCACGCTCGTCATGGTGTATCCCGCCGGCGAGGCGGCGATCACGGGCTCGCCCGACGAGGCCCGGCGCCGTCGTGTGCTGCGCCTGGCGAAGGCGCTCTCAGACGACACCCGGCTGCGGGCGCTGCGGCGCCTGGCCGAATCGAGCCGGAGCCTCGTGGAACTGGCGGACGAACTGGGCGTGAGCAAGTCGACCATGCACCACCACCTGGCCGCCCTGCGCTCGGCGGGCCTGCTGCGCTGGGAGGGGTCACATCGCGACAAGCGCTACTCGCTGCGCTCGAGCCCCCTGAATGGGATGTCGGGGCTGCTCGGCGAATACCTGAGCACGGTACACGCGAGGACGAGCTCGCGAAGGAGGCGAGGATGAACGACAGCGAGCTGCTCTCGATCCTCGCCAGACAGCGCTTCCTCGAGCGGCGGATCGAGGCCGACCGCGAGCGCCTCGCCGCATCCGCCAGACGCCGAAAGCCGATCCGGGTGCATCGCGGCCGCATCACCGTGGAGATCCACCTGTCGGGAGACGTCCGACCGGAGCAGGTCGACCAGGTCTTCGCGAGCCTGGCCAAACACCTCGGGTCGACCTAGCGCCGGTCGAGGATCCCGGCACTGAAGATCGCCACGAGTTCGGCCGCGGACGCGTGGCCGCACAATACGGTCATGCCCACGACACCGGGCTCGATGAAGATGCCCAAGCCGAGCGAAGACGCCAGGACGGCGTTCGCTGAGCTGGTCCCCAGCGGGCCCGCAATCACGATGAAGCCGATGTTCGGCAACCTGGCCGGCTTCGTGAACGGCAACATGTTCGCCGGGCTGTTCGGCGAGGACCTCTTCGTGCGACTGCCGGACGACGAGTGCGCCGCGGTGCGGAAGGACGGCGGCCGCGACTTCGAGCCCATGGCCGGGCGCGCGATGAAGGGCTACGTTCTCGTTCCGGCCGACTGGCGGGCGCAGCCGCAGGCCGTGGCACCGCTGGTGGAGCGCGCGCTCGAGGTCACCAGCCGGATGCCGGCCAAGGAACAGAAGAAGCCCGCCAGGAGCAAGAAGGCCTAGGCGCGACACCGACCGGCCTGCCCGCGATATGGTGATGCCCGCGATGGGCACCCCGACCTGGCAGGAGGGCCACGTCCAGGCGGACGGGTTCCGCATCCGCTACGTGCACGCGGGCGATGTACCGCCGCTCGTCCACCTCCACGGCGGCGGCGGCCTGACCCTGACGCCCGCCCACGACCTGCTTGCGCGCGAGCGCCGCGTCATCGCGTTCGAGATGCCTGGCTTCGGCGACTCGCCGGAGAACACGCGGCACCGGTCGATGACCGACATGGCGCGAACGATGCTGGGCGCCGTGTCGGGTCTCGACATCGACGGGTTCGACCTCATGGGGACGTCGTTCGGCGGGAAGACCGCGCTGTGCGCCGCGCTGACCGCCCCGGAGCGAGTCCGGGCCCTCGTCCTGGAGTCACCGGCCGCGATCCGGCCCGAAGGCCACGAACGGCGCCCCCAGCCGGCGACGCCTCAGGAGCTCGTCGCCATGCTGCACGCCCACCCCGAGCGGGTCCCGCCCCGGCCGCCGTCGAGCATCGAGCAGCGTGCGAAGGTGGCGCCGATGGTCCGGCGGCTGATGGCACCGGCCCGCGACGCGGAGCTGGAGGCGGCGATGCCCGGCCTCCAGGTGCCGGTCCTCGTGGTGTTCGGCACCGCGGACCGCCTGATCCCGCCCGAGATCGGCCGGGTCTACACGCAGCTGCTGCCCAGCTGCCAGCTCCTCTATGTGTACGACGCCGGTCACGCGGTGGCGGCGGACCGGCCCGAGGCGTTCGCCGAGGCGGTCGGCGACTTCCTGGACCGCCACGAGGGGTACGTGGTCAGCCAGCGCAGCTCGGTGCTGTTCCCGTGAAGGCGGCGCTGTTCAGCATCGTGCCGTATCTCGGCCAGGCCGAGCGCGGCACGTGGCCGGTGCCGGCCCGGACGTACTCCTCGGAGGTCGCGGGGCGCTCGATGGACATGGCGCTCGAGCAGTACGAGCTCGCGGACCAGCTCGGCTTCGACTGGGTCACGCTGGCCGAGCACCACTTCGCGCCGCTGTCGCTCACCCCGAACCCGATGGTGATGGCCGGCGCGGTGACGCAGCGAGTGCGCCGCGCGAAGATCGCCCTCCTCGGCGCCACGATCCCGATCCTCAACCCGGTGCGCGTCGCCGAGGAGTTCGCCATGCTGGACACGCTCACGGGCGGGCGCGTCGTGGCCGGCATGCTGCGAGGCACGGCGAACGAGTACGTCACGTACGACGTCAACCCGGCCGAGTCGAGGGCGCGGTTCGAGGAGGCGATGGCGCTCATCATTCGCGCCTGGACCGAGCCGCAGCCGTTCGGCTGGCAGGGCCGGCACTTCCGGTTCCGGACGGTGGCGATCTGGCCCCGGCCGGTCCAGGAGCCCCACCCGCCGATCTACATGTCGGGGTCGAGCCCGGAGGCGGGCGAGTTCGCGGCGCGCCACCGCGTCAGCGTCGGGTTCGCGTTCACCACCCTGCCGCTGGCCGCGGCCGCCGCCCGCCACTACCGCGAGTGCGCTGCCGCGTGCGGGTGGGAGCCGGCGCCCGACGACGTGCTGTATCGCGTCACGGCGCACGTCGCCGACTCGGACGAGCAGGCGCTGGAGGAGCTGCGCACAGCGGGCGCGGACGTGCCCCGGCGCGGGTTCAGCGCGAGCAACCGCCCGCTGGACGACGCCGCGGCCGGCGCCGGCTACTACGGGCGCGACACGGCCACCCAGCGCGGACGTATCGACGCACAGGGCCGCCCGATGGCCGACCGGATCGAGAACGGCCAGCTTCTGGCGGGCAGCCCGGACACCGTGCTGGCGCAGGCGCGCCGGATCCGCGACGAGCTGGACGCTGGCATCCTCGAGGTCGTGTTCTCCCCGATGGGCCGGGAGCGAACCCTGCACGCGATCGAGCTCTTCGGGACGAGCGTGCTGCCGCGGCTGCACGAGCTCTGACCGTCCGGCGCCGGTTGCACGACCCCCGACACCGTGCTACCCTCCGGTTGAGGTAAGCGCTTACCACTCGACGGCGATCATCGCCGGGGGAGAGCAGTGGCGGAGTCGAGGCGGCCCAAGGGAACTCTGACGATCTACGACGTCGCCAGCCGGGCGGGTGTGTCCATCGCATCGGTGTCGCGCGTCCTCAACGGCCAGCGCAGCCCCCGTGCCGACACGGTCGAGCGGGTGATGCGCGCGGTCCGCGAGCTCGGCTTCGTGCCCGACGGCGCGGCCCGCGCGCTGTCGAACGGGCTCAAGGAGGTCGTCGGCGTCGTGTTCCGGCGCAGTGGCGAGACGCCTTTCGAGGACGAGGAGGAGAGCCTGCTCTTCATCGACGTCATCAACCGCGGCATCGAACTGGCGGCGCAGCAGCACGGCTTCGACGTCCTGGTCAGCTCGGTCGGCGTCGACGAGGAGAACGTGGCCACGCGGATCGCAGCCATCGCGGGCAAGACGGACGGGCTCATCCTCCACGACCGCATCCTGCCCGCAGCCGGCATCGCTCGTCTCGCCGGCATCGTCCCGATCGTCACGCTCGCCGGAAGCCCGACCCCCGCCTCGATGAACGTCCGCTGCGACAACGAGTCCGGGATGCGCGCCCTCGTCCACCATCTCGTCGCGGACCACGGGTACCGCAGCCTCGCGTTCCTCGCGGGGAACGCCGACAGCCCCGACAGCCGGGGCCGAGCCGAGACGTTCGCGGCCGAGGCGGCGGCGGCGGGTGCCCGGGTCCTGACGGGTCCCGCATGGCAGGGCAACTACAGCGCGGCGGGTGGCGCCAGGGCGATCGCGTCGGTCTTCCGAGCCGGTGGCGGCCTCCCGCGCGCCGTCGTCTGCGCCAACGACCAGACCGCCCTCGGGGTGATGCACGCCCTCGCCCGGCGGGGAATCGACGTGCCCAGCGCGGTGGCCGTGACCGGCTTCGACGACGTCCCCGTCGCGCGTCACCTGCACCCGCCCCTGACCACGGTCCGTCAGCCCATCCGGGAGCTGGGCGCGACCGCGTTCGACGTCCTCTACTCGAGGATCAGCGCCGGCGGCGGTGACCCCGACGTCGTGCTCCCGGTCCGTCTCGTCGTTCGCGAGAGCTGCGGCTGCGGGTCCGACACAGGGGTCGCATGAAGGAGGAAGAGAGAGGAGATGACGACATGAGCGTGCGTACGTTCGCTTCGCGGCGGCTCGCCCTCGTCGCGGCCGCCCTCGCCCTCGTCGCCCTCGCGGTGCTGGCACCCGCGACGGCGACCGCGACCACGACAATCCGGGCCACGCCCTCTGCGGAGCAGCCGGACTTCGGGCCCAACGTCTTCGTCTTCAACCCCGGCATGCCGCAGAGCCAGATCCAGGCCACGGTCGACGCGGTGGCCGCCGAGCAGGTCGGGAACCAGTTCGGGACGCAGCGCTTCGCCCTGCTGTTCGAGCCCGGCACGTACGGGTCCGCGGCCTCCCCGCTGATCTTCCAGGTCGGGTACTACACCACGGTCGCCGGCCTCGGGGCGTCACCGACCGACGTCACGGTCAACGGCGCGATCGACGTGTTCAACCAGTGCGACTCCGGCGGCTGCACGGCGCTCGTCAACTTCTGGCGCTCGCTGTCGAACCTGACCATCAACGTCACGCTGCCGAAGACGGCGCCTGCGTACGCACCCGCCCCTCCCGGCAGGGAGAGCGCGGGCTGCCTGAACACGGCCGAGTTCTGGGCGACGTCCCAGGCGTCACCGGTGCGTCGGGTCAACGTCAACGGCTTCGTCACGCTGTTCGACTACTGCGGCAGCCCGAACTTCTCGAGCGGCGGCTTCATCGCTGACTCCGTGTTCTCCAACAGCACCGTACTCAACGGCTCGCAGCAGCAATTCATTGTCAGGAATACCAGCCTCGACGGCTGGACCAACGGGGTCTGGAACCAGGTCTTCATGGGCGACACCGGCAAGGTGCCCCCCCAGAGCTTCGGCAGCATCGCCCAGGAGGCGGGCGGGCCGCCGCCGTTCACCACCCTCGCGACGAGCCCGGGTGCGACTCGGGAGGAGCCCTTCCTCACGGTCGACGCCTCCGGCGGCTTCAGCGTGTTCGTCCCGGCGCTGCAGAACCACTCGTCCGGACCGACGTGGACGAACGGCACGACGGCCGGAGAGTCGATCCCGATCGACGACTTCTTCATCGCGCGGCCGAGCGACTCGGCGCAGGAGATCAACTCGCAGCTCGCGCGCGGCGAGAATCTCATCCTCAGCCCCGGCGTGTACCACCTTGACCGGGCGCTGGAGGTCAGGCGCCCGGACACCGTGGTGCTCGGTCTCGGCTTCCCCACACTCGTGCCCGACGACGGCGACGCGGCGATGGAGGTCGCCGACGTGGCCGGCGTGAAGCTGTCCGGCGTGCTGTTCGACGCCGGCCCGGTCAACTCGCCCGCGCTGCTCCAGGTCGGCACGGGCCACCACGGCGGCGCGCACGCCAGCGACGCCGACGATCCCACCATGATCCAGGACGTGTTCTTCCGGGTCGGCGGCGTGGGCCCGGCGAAGGTCTCGACCGGCCTCGTGATCAACAGCGGCGAGGTCCTGGTGGACGACATCTGGGCCTGGCGGGCCGATCACGGCACGGCCGTCGGGTGGACCAGCAACACCAGCGACACGGGCGTGCTGGTCAACGGCGACGACGTGACCATGTACGGCCTCTTCGTCGAGCACTTCCAGAAGTTCAACGTGCTCTGGAACGGAGAGAACGGCCGCACGGTCTTCTTCCAGAACGAGCTGCCGTACGACCCGCCCGACCAGGCCACCTACTCCCACGATGGCATCCTGGGCTGGGCCGCGTACAAGGTGGCCGACACGGTCCAGGCCCACGAGGGCTGGGCACTGGGCGCCTACTGCTTCTTCCACGTGAACCCGACGATCCACGCCTCGCGGGCCTTCGAGGCGCCGGTCACGCCCGGCGTCAAGTTCCACGACCTGCTGACCGTCTCACTCGGCGGCGTCGGCGTGATCGACCACGTCATCAATGACACCGGCGCGGCGGCTCAGGGCAGCGCGACCGTCCCGGTCAACCTGGTCAGCTTCCCCTAGGTCCGACTCTCCAACTCATCCGCGGGCCATCGGGCACCGCCCCCCTCGGGGCGGGCTCGATGAGCCCTCAGGGGTCCCACTCGACGAGTGGCGAGCGCCTCGATCACCACGACGGCTGCTCGAGAGCGTCCCGCCCCTGGCGCGGCGCCGCCTGCGTCATCCGCGTCACGACCGCGCCGGCAGTGTCAAAACCATGCCCGGCGCCCCGCGCCATCATTGACGGCATGTACTCGCCGGACGGCAGGTGGTGGTGGAACGGCTCGCAGTGGGTGCCGGTGCCGGCCAGGCGCCGGAGCTGGCCGTGGATCGTCGGCGTGGCGGCGGTCGTGCTCCTGGTGCTCGTCGTGGCCGCCGCCGCGGCGAACTCCGGCGCGCCAGGTCGGGCGGTCGCTGCGGCGAGCGTGGCAGCCCCGATCGCTCGCGACGGGTCGTGCGCGCCGCAGCCGTGCGCCAACGACAACTACGGCTGGATCGTGACCGTGAACGGCTTCCGGTACGACGTCCCGAGCGGGAGCCCGTTCGAGCGGCCCGAGCCCGGCAACGTCTACGCGACCGTCTCGGTCACGTTCACGAACCGGCTGAACCGCGAGGAGCACGCCGACCCGTTCAACTTCGTGCTGCTCGATGGGGCCGGCGTCAAGCACGCCGTGAGCTGGTTCACGTCCTGCCCGCTGTGGGCAGGGGTCAACCTGACGACCGGCGCGACGCTGGGCCCGAAGTGCCTCGGCTTCCAGGCCACGGGGGACAGGCCCGCGGGCCTGGTGCTCGTGTGGACCCCGCGGTTCGGCGGCGGCGACTACGACGTCCCGCTGAGCTGAGGCTTCATTCAGCCCGGGGGCGCCGTGCTGTCCCGGACCACCAGTTCAGTGGCCGGTTCCAGCCGCGGGCTCTCGATCTCCTCGCCCCGGGCCAGGCGCAGGATGCGTTCTACGCCGTCGGTGGCGCGGCGACCGACTGCCGTTCGACCAGCTCCGTGTGCAGACGCACCAGCTCGTGGGGGGCGTTCGGGTCGCGCAGGGCGAGCCGCATCGACCGGCGTCCCATCTCGACCATGGGCACCCGCACGGTGGTGAGCGCGGGCGTGACGTCGCGGGCGACGGGCACGTCGTCGAAGCCGGCCACCGAGACGTCCGCCGGCACGCGCAGGCCACGGTCGCGCAGGCACGCCAGCACGCCCACCGCGGCAAGGTCGTTCGCCGCGGAGACGGCGGTGAAGGCGACGCCGGCCGCCAGCAGGCCGGCCGCCGCCTGGTAGCCGCCCTCACGGGTGAAGTCGCCGATCGCGATCAGAGACGGATCGGGCGCAACGCCGGAGGACGCGAGCGCGTCCAGGTACCCCTCCAGGCGGTCCTGCGTGGTGCTCAAGTTCGGCGGTCCGGCGACGTACGCGATGCGCCGGTGGCCGCGCTCGAGCAGGTGCCGCACCAGCCGCGCGCCGCCAGCGGTGTTGTCGGGCACGACGGCGTCGGCGCGCACGGGATGCCGGCCGCACAGCACCAGCCGGCTCCCCTGGGCGTCGAGCTGCAGCGCCTGCTCGCGCAGCGCCGCCAGGTACCGGTCGTCGAGGATGTGCCCGCCGGCCATGATGATCGCGTCCACCCGGTGGGCACGCAGCATCTCGATGTACGTGATCTCGCGCTGCGGTTCCCGGAGCGAGTTGCAGATGACGACCAGCCGGTCCTCGAGCGCGGCGACCTCCTGGATGCCGCGCACGATCTCCGCGAAGTACGGGTCCGAGACGTCGTGGAGGATGACGCCCACGGTCCCGGAGGTCGACGTGAGCAGCGCCCTGGCGTGGGCGTTGGCCACGTAGCCCAGCTCCCGGACCGCGACCATGACGCGCTGCCTGACGCCCTCCGACACCGGGTAGTTCCGGTTGAGCACACGGGAGACGGTGGCCGTCGACACCCCTGCCCGGCGTGCCACGTCCGTGATGTTGGCGGTCATCCCTGAGCTGATTCTGCCTGGAGTGAGTCGCGGTCGACCTCGAATTCAGCGGCCAGTTCGTCGGCGGCCTGCTTACATTGGGTCCATGGACGCGTCCGAGGCACAGCGGATTCGCGGCTACCTGGTGACCCAGGCCGCCCGGCTGAGCATCCCCGATCTCGTCGCCAAACTGCGGCGCGACGTGCTGCCGCTGCGGGCGGCCGCCGGCCGGGTGCCGGCGGACCGCTTCGACGAGCGGCCCGCGGACGGTGAGTGGTCCGCCGCCGAGGTGTTCACCCATGTGCTCGAGATGACCGAGTTCGGCGACGCCGCGATCTGCGCGATCATCACCGACGGCCGGGCTCCGGGGAGGGTGCGGGACGTCGTGTCGGGGAGGGTTGCCGCCGGCCTCTCGACCTCGGAGGACTACTGGCGGACGTTCGAGACGCTGCGCGAGTCCTTCTACACCCGGGTGCTGCAGGCCCGGGGCGACGAGCACCTCGACGTGACGATCCCGCACCCCACGTTCGGCCCGCTGAACTGGCGCGAGTGGATGCTCTTCATGCGCGTCCACGACCTCGACCACATGCGCCAGATCGAGGCGCTCGCCGACCGCTTCGAGGCCTGACCGGGTGCGCGTCTCGGTGCCGCTGGCCGGCGACCACGCGGGGGACTGGGCCGGTGCTGCCGCATTCGCGGTCGAGGCCGAGCGGCTGGGGGTCGACTCGGTCTGGACGGCGGAGGCGTGGGGGTTCGACGCGGTGACCCCGCTCGCGTTCGTGGCGGGCCGGACCAGCCGCATCCGCCTGGGTACCGGGATCATGCAGGTCGGCGCGCGCACGCCGGCGATGATCGCGATGACCGCCGCGACCATGCGCACCCTCACGGGTGGGCGCTTCATCCTGGGCCTGGGGGCCAGCGGCCCACAGGTCGTGGAGGGCTGGCACGGCGTGCCGTACGACCACCCCGTGCAGCGGATCCGCGAGGTGATCGAGATCGTCCGGACGGTCCTCCGGGGCGAGAGACTGGAGTACGAGGGGCAGGTGTACCGGCTGCCGCTGCCCGGTGGTCGGGGCCGAGCGCTCCGGAGCTCCGCGCCGCCGGGGCTGGTGCCCATCTACGTCGCGTCGCTGGCGCCGCGCAGCCTGGAGATGACTGGCGAGCTGTGCGACGGCTGGGTGGGCGGCAGCTTCGTCCCGGAATCGGCCGAGGTGTTCCTCGGGCCCCTGCGCTCGGGCGCGGAGCGGGCGGGCAGGCGGCTGGAGGACCTGGACCTCCAGGTGCCGGTGTCGGTGGAGTTCGGCGACGACATCGAGGCGATCGCGCGCCGCCACGCCCGCGGCTACGCGTTCACGTTCGGCGCAATGGGCTCCGCGACGCAGAACTTCTACCTGGACGCGTTCGCCCGCCAGGGCTTCGGGGAGGCGGCACGCGAGGTGCAGCGCCTGTGGCGCGAGGGCAGGCGCGAGGAGGCCGCGGAACGGGTGCCGCTGGAACTGGCGATGCGGACGAACCTGCTGGGATCGGAGTCGGCCGTCCGCGAGCGCCTGCGCGCCTACCGGGCGGCGGGCGTCACGACGCTGCGGGTGGCGGTGCGCGGCGACTCCGTGGCGGCGCGCGTCGAGGCGCTGGAGCGGGTGGTCGCGCTGGTCGGTGAGGCGCAGGCGGCGCCGTAGGTCACCTGACCTACTGAATGGGACATTTGTCCCTCGTGCACTCAGTCCCCGAGATCTAGCCTTCGATTGCTCACTGCGGCCGCCCGTCACCAAACGGCCGGGCCGAGCGTAGTAGGGTCGCAGTCCCGTCAGCACCTGGACCGGAGGTGAGGCATGATCTCGAAGCCGCTCTCGCGGCTGCTGCTCGTCGGCCTGTTCGTCTCGTTTGCCTTCTCGGGGACGCCATCCGCCGAGACCGCGTCCCCCGCCGATCGCGCGCAGGCCGCGCGCGACCTGCTCCAGTCCCCTGCGGCTCAGTCCATCACGCCCATGGGCCTGACCATGCTCGCGGCGATGGCCGGGCTGAACCCGGTGCTCGGCGCCAACACGGCGGCGGGCGACGAGGGCACGCCGCAGGCTCCCAGCCGGCAGAGCTCCGTGCCGGAGGCCCCGATCGCGGCGTCCGGCCTGGAGAACGTCCGGGTCAACGATCCGCGCCAGGACACGCACCAGCAGGACCAGACGACCCAGAGCGAGACCACGATCGCGGTGACCCGCCGCAGCGTCGTGGTCGGGTTCAACGACTCGCAGCAGGCGCTGCTCATCCCGACGGCCGGCGCCAGCCTGTCCGGCTTCGCGTCATCCAGCAACGGCGGCGAGAGCTTCATCGACCGCGGCGCCCTTCCCAACGCCGGCGGCTGCATCAACGCGGGCGACCCCTGGCTCGCGGCCGACCGCACTGGCGCGGTCTACTACTCGACCCTGGTCTCGTGCCTCAACGGCGGCTTCGTGGGCGTGGCGAAGTCGACGGACAGCGGACGAACGTTCAGCGCGCCGACGGTGATCCTGCCCCAGAGCGCCGCGGCGTTCTTCGCCGACAAGCCGGCGCTCACCGCGGGCCCGGACCCGGTGGCGTCCGCTCGAGACAACCTGTACGACGCGTGGGACGACTTCAGCATCGCGTCCGCGGTCGCCGGAGGCGGCGGTGGCGGGGCCGGGGGTCCTGTCGAAATGTCCGGCCTCGCCGTGGCCCGGTCGATCGACGCCGGCGGCCACTGGACCGTGACCTACGCGGCGAAGGTGCCGCTGTTCCAGGCCTGCCCGGGCGACCCGAACGCGACCGCCTTCACCCAGTACTTCGGCGCCCAGCCGTTCGTCGACCCGGGATCAGGGAACCTGTTCGTCGCGTCCGAGAAGATCTCACAGACCTGCCCCACGACGCCGGGCGCGCCGTCCAACCCGCGGACGCTGACGCAGGTCATCTTCAGCTCGCGGGACGGCGGACAGCACTTCGGGCCGGAGGCGAAGGTCGCGGACGCGGTGTTCTCGCTTCCGACCGGGACGCTGCAGCTGGCCCCCGGCCGCGTCATGCGAAACGCCGACTTCCCGACCGTGGCGATGCTGGGCTCGCACCTGTTCGTCGCGTGGAACGACGGACGCACCGGGCACAGCCACATCGTCCTGTCCCAGTCCGCCGACGGCGTCCACTGGTCCGCGCCGGCCAGCGTCACCTCCGGCGGCGGTGACGAGCTGCAGCCGGCCCTCAGCTCGGACGGCGTGAGCCTGCAGGTCCTCTACTACCACCGCAACCCGAACAACACGCTCGACGTGGACCTCGCCAGCTCCAGCGACGGCTCCACCTTCACGTTCCAGCGCGTCACCGACCGGTCGTTCCCCGGCGCGCTGACCTTCCCCCAGGCCGACCCCATCCTCGCTCAGACGTACATGGGCGACTACATCGCCAACGTCGCGGCGGCCGGGCACCGCTACTTCGCGTGGGGTGACAACCGCGACGTGGTCACGAGCTTCATGTCCCCGCAGGGCCGCCCGGATCCAGACTTGTTCTTCGCCAGGCAGTGATTCGCGGGGACGGGCGGCCGGCGCCGCCGGTCCCCGCCCCGTCATCGCCGGAGCAGGCGCACGAGCTCCTCCAGCGGCGGGTCGTACCCGTCG
>Ga0126371_10003935_pt1 | contig 13048 bp, 10 predicted proteins | sample PanSoiMetaPlot_4_FD_110145 | JGI IMG/M metagenome (GOLD analysis project Ga0126371, IMG submission 110145) | Tropical forest soil microbial communities from Panama - MetaG Plot_4 | ecosystem: Environmental > Terrestrial > Soil > Tropical forest > Bulk soil | place: Panama | collected 2016-02-17
CACAAGCGGGCCGAGGGTGTAAAACGGCGCCTCAAAACAGAGTTCTTTCTCTTTGTCGACTTGTTCTTTGATCTTGTCGATTGGGATGTGGCCCGGACCTTCGATCATCACCTGCACGTCGTGGCTCCAGGCGATCTTGGTCAACTCACCGAGAGTGGCGAGTTCGGCAAACTGCGCCTGATCGCTGGCGTCCGCGATGCAACCCGGTCGGAGGCCGTCGCCAAGCGAGAAACTGACGTCGTACTTCTTGAAGATCTTGCAAATCTCTTCGAAGCACTCGTAGAGGAAATTCTGTTGGTGATGATGCGCCATCCACTGGGCAAGGATCGCGCCTCCGCGACTGACGATGCCGGTGATGCGCTTGGAAACCATCGGCAAATATTGGATCAGGACACCCGCGTGGATGGTCATGTAGTCCACACCCTGGGCGGCCTGCTCTTCGATGACTTCGAGCATCACGTTTGCGCTCAGGTCTTCGACGCGCTTAACGCGTGAAATCGCCTCGTAGATTGGCACTGTGCCGATCGGGACGGGCGAGTGACGGAGAATAGCTTCGCGGATCTCGTGGATGTCGCCGCCAGTCGAGAGATCCATGACGGTGTCGGCGCCGTAATGGACGGAGGTATGGAGTTTCTTGAGTTCTTCGTCAATATTCGAGCTGACTGCCGAATTTCCGATGTTGGCGTTGATTTTGCAAAGTGAGGCCACGCCGATGCACATCGGTTCCAGTTCTGGATGGTTGAGGTTCGCCGGAATGATCAGGCGGCCGCGGGCGATTTCGTCGCGAACCAGTTCTGCAGTGATTTTCTCGCGTTGGGCGACGTAAACCATCTCTTCGGTGACGAAGCCCTGACGCGCGTAATGCATTTGAGAGAAATTGCCGTCGCGGTTTTCTGCCTTTCGTCTGGCCAGCCACTCGGCGCGCGGTCTGGGCACCGCGCCATTCCGGTTGTTTCCATTGGAATTCGAGCCGTTTGCAGGCGTGCCCTTGGTCGGAGTCATGAAGTTACAAAACCTCACTGGGATTGGATTCTTCGATTATACGCGTCACAAGCGCCTGCAATTCGCGGGTCTCACCTTCTCGCCGGTTGGCCGTCCAACGCAGTTGGGTCTAGAATCCGCTGTCCGATTTCCGCGAGGTCCTCATGAAAAGCGTGACGATTCTGTTAGCTGGGGTGATGGCTGGAGCATTGATGGCAGGTGCACAAACAACACCAGATGCGAACTCTTCGAAGAAGGCAGCGCCAGGGTTCAGTCTCGACAACATCGACAAGACGGTCGATCCGTGCGTCGATTTTTATCAGTACGCTTGCGGAAATTGGATGAAGAGCACCGAGATTCCGGCTGACCAGCCGGAGTGGGTCAGCTTCATCGAAGTGGATGAGCGGAACAAGGATGTGCTGCGCGACATCCTGGAAAAAGCAGCGAAGGGCGGCGCGAACCGTACCCCGATTGAACAGAAGATTGGCGACTTCTACGGCGCGTGCATGGATGAAAAGGCGGCCGATGCAAAGGGAATCGAGCCGCTAACGCCGGAACTGGAAAAGATCGCCGGAGTGAAGGACAAGAGCGCGCTGATCGACGTGATTGCGCACGATCACATGATCGGAACTGGAGCGCTGTTCAATTTCTATTCGAATTCCGACCTGCACAACGCCGACCAGGTGATTGCCTATATCGATCAGGGCGGGCTGACACTGCCGGACCGCGATTACTACATCAAGGATGATCCGAAGCAGGTGGAGATGCGGAAGAACCTGACCGATTACATCACGCAGGTCTTCACGCTGGCGGGGCAATCGCCGGAGAAGGCCGCGGAATCGGCGAAAACCGTTCTGAGCATCGAGACCGAGGTGGCGAAGGCGGAGATGGATCGCACGCTGCGGCGTGATCCGAAGAACCGTGATCACAAAATGACAACGGAACAAGCTGCCGCGCTGGCGCCGAATTTTTATTTGACCCGGTATTTCAAGGATGTCGATGCGCCGAGCTTTTCCGATCTGAATGTTTCGAATCCTGAGTTCTTCAAGCAGGTGAATGGCGTGATCGAGAGCGAGTCGCTGGACTCGCTGAAGACATATGTTACGTGGCATCTGCTGCATTCAGCGGCGCCGTGGCTGTCGAAGCCGTATGTCGATGCCAACTTCAAATTGACGCAGGCACTGACGGGGCAAGGCGAGATCCAGGCGCGGTGGAAGCGGTGCGTGGATGCAACGGATGGCGCCTTGGGCGAGGCGTTGGGTGAGAAATATGTGGATGTGACGTTTGGTCCCGAGGGCAAGGCGCGCATGCTGACGATGGTGGACGCGCTGGAAGTGTCGCTGGATCACGACATCCAGGCATTGTCGTGGATGTCGGATACCACGAAGAAGCAGGCGAAGGTCAAGCTGCAGGCGATCCGCAACAAGATCGGGTATCCGGATGTGTGGCGAGACTACAGTTCGCTGATGATCGAGCCGGGCGATTTGATTGGAAATACTCTGCGCGCGAATGATTTCGAATCGAAGCGGCAGATCGCGAAGATCGGCAAGCCACTCGATCGCAAGGAATGGGGCATGACGCCGCCGACGGTGAATGCGTATTACAGCGGATCGCGGAACGAAATTGTGTTTCCGGCTGGAATTCTGCAGCCCCCGTTTTTCGATAAGTCTATGGACGATGCCGTCAACATGGGTGGTATCGGCGTGGTGATTGGTCACGAGCTGACGCACGGCTTTGACGATCAGGGGAGGAAGTTTGATCCCCAGGGGAATTTGAGGGATTGGTGGACGGCAGAGGATGGCAAGGAATTCGAGCAACGTGCGGGGTGCGTGGCCGATGAGTACGGAAGTTTCGTGGCGGTAGACGATCAGAAGCTGAACGGCAAACTGACGCTTGGCGAGAACACGGCCGACAACGGCGGCGCACGGGTTGCGCTCGCGGCACTTGAGCAAATGATCGCAGCCGACAAGTCAGGTAAGCTCGGTCAGAAGGTTGACGGGTACACGCCCCAGCAGCGCTTCTTTCTCGGCTTCGGGCGTGTGTGGTGCGAGAAGCGGCGTCCGGAATTCTCAAGGATGCTGGTGAAAGTGGATCCGCATTCTCCGGGAAAATTTCGCGTGAACGGCGTGGTACAGAACATGCCCGAGTTCCAGAAAGCATGGGGCTGCAAGGCAGGTCAGGCGATGGTGGCTAAGAATGCGTGCCATGTGTGGTGAAAAACAGCTACTAGCGGCTAGCCCCTAAAGCAAGCGCATCAAGACTTCGCTTTGTCGTTGAAGCCTTTGCGACGCTGTTCGCTGTAACGGCTGAGGGCGTCGGTGATGATGGGAAAAGCCTCGGCGGAGGGGCGGATCTCGTCGACTTTCACGGCTTTGCCCTCCAACTGCTTGTAATCCTGAAAGAAGCGCCGGAGCATGAGCAGGCGGTGCGAGGGCATCTCGGTCGCTTCGTGATAAGTGTTGAATTCCGGGTCTTCTGTGGCGACCGCGATAATTTTGTGATCCTGCTTACCGGCGTCAATCATGGTCATCAGCCCAATCGCGCGCGCGTGGATGATCGTTAACGGGACAACGGCTTCCTGGCAGAGGACCAAGACGTCGAGGGGATCATCGTCTTCGGCAAGAGTCTGGGGGATGAATCCGTAGTTCGCGGGGTAGTACACGGCGGAGTAAAGAACACGGTCGAGCTTGATCAGGCCGCTGGCCTTATCGAGTTCGTACTTCACGCTTGAACCGAAGGGGATTTCGATGACGGTGCTGAACTCGTTTGGGAGCTTATCGCCGGGGGTGACGTCGTGCCAGGGATGGATCATAAGAGAGCTTGTAAGCCTCACGCAGTCCGATTATGGCATTCTAGCAAGAACCTCTAGATCCTTGCCCATCAGTGACTTAAAGGATCGTCGATCACCTGGTGAGTGCCCACTTGCTTCTTGACCGGGGTGCCTCCGGCGGGTAAAGTGAGCTGAGGCGGGGATTCCATGGCAAGCGAGACCAGCAAGTACTTGAAGTTTGGCGGAGCGACGGTCGTCATTCTGCTGATGCTCGGCTATCTCGCCTACACCGGCGTGCAGGAAAGCAAGAGTTACTACGTCACGATTAAAGAACTGCACGGCATGGGGGATGGCGCGTTCAGCAAGCGACTGCGCGTAGCGGGCAATGTTCAGCCGGGATCGATCAAGCGCAGCGGTACGCATGTGGACTTCATCCTCGTGGAGCAGGATCTGAGCCTGCCCGTCAGCTATGCCGGCACCGAGCCGCCACCAGATACGTTCAAAGATAACTCCCAAGCGCTGGCTGAGGGCAGCTTCGGCAAGGACGGCGTCTTTCACGCAAAGGCGTTGCAGGCCAAGTGTGCGTCGAAGTATGCGCCGGCGCCGGGTGCGCAGCCTGGTAGCGGAGCGCCTGCGAGCGAGCCGTCAAAGAGCATGACCCAGTCGCAGGATCCGAAGGTCGGCGTCACGCTGTAGAAAACGTACGGACACCGAATCATCCCCTTAGCTGAAGAAAATCAGTGCAGAAATGTGGTCGAGAGAATGCCCTGGGACAAGCCCGTGGTTTGGCTTTCGAGCATGGGGTCGGTCGACTGCGTTCGGCTAGCGCCTCACTTCGCTCAGGATGACAAATCTAAAATCAGGGTGCAGGTTTAAAGCAGGATGACAGAGTTAAGTGAGTGACATCCTCTGCGACTCGACCTGGTAACAACTTCTCGTGACTCGATCTAGTAACATCCTCTCGTGACCGACGCCAACACGGTGCCTGCGCACGCCGACCCGATCATTACGGTTGCAAATCTGGTGAAACAATTTGGGCGCTTCGCCGCACTGCGCGGCGTGAGTGCTTCGTTTGAAGCGGCGCGGTTCTACGCCATTCTTGGCGACAATGGGGCGGGCAAGACGACGATGCTTCGCGTTCTTGCCGGCTTGGTGCGACCGACGCGAGGAGAGGTGTCGATTCTAGGCCACCGCCATCCGCGGAAGGCGTGCCGCGAATTTGGATATATGGCGCATCCTTCGCTGCTCTACGACGAGATGAGCGGGATGGAAAATCTGCGCTACTTCGGTCAATTGTATGGAATCGCGGATGATGCGCGCTGCTCGTCCAGCATTACGGCTGTTGGACTTGATCCTTCGCTCGAGCGGCCAGTCGGCCAGTATTCGCAAGGGATGCGGCAGAGGATGTCACTGGCGCGAGCCTTATTGCATGATCCGAAGATCCTGTTGCTGGATGAGCCTTTTTCGAATGTAGATATTCACTCCGCGCGCGAGATGGTGAAGTTGCTGGCGGGGATGCGCGATGGGGGAAAGACGATTCTGGTGGTGACGCACCAGGCCTCGCTGCTGGATGGCGCCGCCGATGAGTTCGTCTGGATGCAAACCGGACAGATCATCCATCGGACACGAGATCGCGCGTTCATGGAGACGGCATGAGCGCACCGACGGGCATCACACGGGCGACTCTGACCAAGGACCTTCGCCTGGAGTGGCGGTCCAAAGACGCGCTGAACTCCATGCTGTTTTTCGCGCTCCTGGTGGTGGTGGTTTTCAGTTTCTCGTTCGATCCGAATGCGGAAGAGTCGCGGGTGATCGCGGGCGGGCTGGTGTGGGTGGCTTTTCTGTTTGCGGCCGTGGTGGCACTGAACCAGACCTGGGCGCGCGAGCTGCGGAACCAGGTGCTGGATGCGTATCGGGTATCTCCGGCGCCGGCGAACGCTTTGTTCCTGGCGAAGGCCATAGGAAATTTTCTTTTCGTTGTAGTGCTCGAGGCGGTGATGACGCCGCTCTTTATTGTGTTCTACAAACTGCACGCGCTGGGACCGGCGTGGCAACTGTTTCCGGTGGCGGTTCTGGGCACGTGGGCGATCGTGGTGAACGGGACGTTTTTTGCGGCGATGTCGCTGCGTACGCGCAGCCGCGAGATCATGTTGCCCCTCCTATTGTTTCCGATCACCATCCCGGCGTTACTATCGATGGTAGAGGCGACGACCACAATCTTGGTGGGCGACCCGTCCACCTCGGCCAAGTTCTGGATCGTCTTGCTTGCCACGTACGACGTGGTGTTTACTACTGGCAGTCTGGCTCTATTCGAAACGGTTTTGCACGCGGAATGAAAAAAGCCTTTCCAATTCTCGGGCTGTTGACCGCGGTGTTGTTGAGCTACGCGTTGTACGAGGCGCTCGTGGTCGCTCCGCAAGAGCAGACCATGGGCGACGTGCAGCGCATCTTCTACTATCACGTCCCTTCAGCGTGGACTGCATTCCTGCTGTTCGCGATTAATTTCCTGGCATCGGTTCTGTACTTGGTGCGCCGAAATCCGCAGACCGACAGGATTGCGAACTGGGTGGTGATGGCACTGGCAGTGCTGACCTGTATCGGGGGCTACGTGTTTCGGAGTGCGTTGCCCAAGGATGTGTATCCATCGTCGGTCGCAACGACGGGGATTGCGATCGCAGGATTGTATTTTCTGATCCGCAAATATTTTTCAGAGCAGGGAACCGACATCCTGGCGCTGACGACGGCGGAAGTTGGAGTTGTGTTCTGCACGGTGGTACTGGTGACCGGGCCTCTGTGGGCACGGCCGGTGTGGGGAATTTGGTGGACGTGGGACCTCCGCCTAACGTCGACACTCGTGTTGTGGCTGATTTATGTGAGCTACTTGGTGCTGCGGCGGTTTTCCTCAAGTGGCGAGACGCCGGTATTGGCCGCTGCACTCGCGGTGTTCGGAGCGCTGGACGTGCCGCTGGTGTATTTCTCTATCTGGTTTTTCAGGACGCAGCATCCCCAGCCTGTGATTGGAGGCGGTGGCTCGATTGATCCGCGAATGTTGCATGTGCTGTTAATCAACTGGCTGGCGTTTTTGTGTTTCGCATTTCTGGTGTGCTGGTCGCGGTATCGCCTGGAGCGCATACAACGCGACGTGGAAGAAACGCAAGCCTTGGAAGCGCTGCTCGAGCCGGGAGGGCAGGTGCGATGAGTTACTTATACGCAGCCTATGCCGCCACGTGGTTGATTCACGTGACGTACCTGATCACGGTGTTCCGGCGGTATTCGCGGTTGAAGAAGGAAGTCGAGCAGTTGGCGAAGAAGTAGGGTGTTTGGGTTTTTCCATCTGCGGCGCAGAAGGCGCGTCCTGATACGAATCTTTTTGGCGGGCGATGTTTGCCGCAAGAAACCTCTTGGGGCGGGCGAGATTCCCGCCAACCGCCGGCGAGACGCCGGCGTTACGAACCACGGGCCGGGCGAGGCCGTCCGTCAATCCAGAACTCAGTCAAAATCTAGTTTGTTGTCCTAACGGGCTGGCTACGTTGTTTTCCACTGTTGCTGGATCGCGCCGAGGAAGGAGGAGGAGCTGGGCGCGCGCAGAAACTCGTACTCTTCAATAGCGGCGGCGACTCCGATGCGCGAAGACGGTAGCGGAGAGTCCACCCGGATCACACGAGCGGTGAATCGAACCCGCACTGCCTCGGTGAGAGTGATGTGCGGAGGGAACGTGAGGGTCACCTCGATGCGCGTGCCGTGGGCCAGATCGCGATCGACGTAGAAGAAGACTCCGCGCGCGCTGACGTTCTGGGTTTCGGTGTGAAATTCTCCCGTCGTATCACCCGCCATGCGAACGCTGGCCGGCAGACGCATGTCGAAACGCCGCATGGATCGCCGGTCCGAGGATTGCTGAAGCATGTCCCGTTCTCTTTCCAAGAGCATCGTGGCCTGCCTGCCTCCGGCGACAACTCGGTTCCGAAAGCGGGTGGCCTGCTCTCCAGAAACACAGAGTTTCGTCTGGGTATCTGAGGCCAGATTTACTTGTTTATCAGCAGTTTGCAACAGCAAAAGACGGCGGGAACTAAGTCGGTTAATGCCCCTACCATGGGAATCAACGCGGGTTGATCCGCCGTTCGGGGGAGAAGAATCGATCCGCGACACGACATGCGGGCAGAGAACCATGAGCAATCGCGCGGCCAATTTGGTCCGGCTTTTGGCAATGCTCCGACACGGAAAACAAACATGTTTTAGGCGGGAGCGCACTCGTCGCCATTAGGCAGCTCTGCAATCCATTTCTGCTGACTCGGCAAGTTGCTTCCTACGAACAAGTGCGAGTGACCACTTTTGTGCAGCCACCGGCATCTTTTCGAATGCATCCGCGCATCTCACGTGGCTTGAGCGGGTAAGGGAGCGCGTGATCGCTTGACACTGCTATCCGCCAGATGTTTAAGTAGTTACTTATTTTTTCACTGGAATCAGAAGACAAGCATGCGCGCTGCCTCGAACGCCCGGGCCGCGCGGCGTTGTTCGTGTGTCGCTCTTCATTCCTCTCCACCTGATTTGAATATTCGGAGGCACTCGTGAGATTGAATCGTCCTGGGTTGGGTACGGGTCTGTTGTGGACGCGCATCCTAGCGGCGTTGTTGCTACTGATCGCGGTCGGGACAGGTGTTCTGGTCCTCGGCTCCCACAGCCCATCCCCCAGCGCGAATTCGATCACGCCGCTACTTCCTCCCTCGGCCACTCACAACTCCCCCGATCTGTCCTCTCTTCGCTATGCGCAAGTTCCGATGGTCTTTGAGCCAAACCAGGGACAGACTGACCCTCAGGTGCGCTTCTTAGCGAGGGGAAGTGGGTATGGGTTGTTCCTGACCAACGATGAAGCGGTTCTCGTGCTGGAGCGCGGGGGAAGTAAGGATCAGGCGACGAAGGTGCGGCGCTCGGTCGTGCGCATGGGGCTCGAGGGAGCGCAGGCGAGCCGCGCGGTCGAAGGAGAGGAACTGCTTAAAGGAAAGAGCAACTACCTGATTGGTAACGATGCCTCGAAGTGGCATCGCGACATTCCGCAGTATGCCCGGGTGCGCTATCCGCAAATTTACCCGGGAATCGATCTCGTCTATTACGGAACACAAGGGCAGTTGGAATATGACTTCGAGGTAGCGCCGGGCTCTGATCCCGGCAAGATCGCCTTCCGCTTTGATGGAAGCAAGCGGCTGAAATTGGACGCTGGAACCGTGCTGGTGCAGACGGCAGACGGCGCGCTGCGGCTGCAGGCTCCGCACGTGTACCAGAAAGCGAACGGTTTCGAACAAGTGGTCGATGGCCGGTTTGTGTTGCTGGCGAAAGGCAAGGTTGGTTTCGAAGTAGGGAACTACGATCGCAACCGCGCACTGGTCATTGATCCGGTGGTCAGTTACGCGACTTACTTCGGTGGCACTGGCACCGAGAGCGGACCAACGATCGCAGTCGACGCGGGATTCAATACGTACGTAACCGGATCGACGACGTCGGCCGATTTCCCGACCGCGGGCACGCCATTTCAGTCGACGCTTCACTCGGGCGCGGCGGCGAATGTGTTTGTTTCCAAGTTTGATCCGACCGGGGCGACGCTGGTGTGGTCGACCTACTTAGGTGGCAGCGGTACCGATGCCAGCGTTGGGATTGCCGTGGACGCCGCGGGTGACACGTTTGTGGCAGGCACGACCACGTCAGGAGACTTCCCCACCAGTTCGAGCGCATTTCAGACCTCTCCAAAAGCAGCCGGCACACATGGCTTCGTCAGTGAGTTGGATTCTGAGGGGCACGTGCTGAAGTATTCAACCTACCTTTCGGGAAGTCTCACCGACACGATGAGCGGGATGACGCTCGACAACAAAGGCCTCGTCTACGTCATCGGAATCACTCATTCGACAGATTTTCCGATCTCACAAAGCGCGACGGGAAACTTCGCCGCTATGCCTACGGGGGCGAGTGAAGCTTTCTTTGTAAGCAAGCTGGATCCGACCACGAGCGGTGCAAATAGTCTGGTTTTTTCGGGCTATTTCGGCGGAGGCAATCCGTCGAATGGCATCGTGGCTGGTGGCGGCATCGCGGTGGACAACAACGCCACAGGGTCGAACATTTACATCACAGGCGGAACGAACTTCTTGCATGCCGGGCAGCCGAACGACTTCCCGATCACCAACGCGATCCAATACACCAATCCGGGTGGCGGCACGCTTTCTGGAGGATCGTGCCTCGACAGTCCGGGCTCTACGACGTGCCCGACGACAGGCCTGCCCACGACCGGTGGCGTGGTGAACATGGACGCGTTCGTCGCGAAGATTAATCCTGGCACCACCACGGGCGCACAGCTCCTTTACTCCACGTACATTAGTGGACCCGGCAACGATTTCGCGAACGGCATTGCGGTAGATGCTTCGGGGAATGCCTACATCACGGGTTCCACCACCTCGCCGACGTCGACGAATGCGAGTGCGCTGTTTCCACCAGTTTCGGGAGGAATCTCGGCGTTCCAACCCTGTCTTAACGGGCCCGGCGTGACGCCGATCGCCAGTTGTACGAACTCGGACACCACGCACACCGATGCTTTCGTGGCGAAGATCAACAACCCGGTAACCGGTACGGGATCTGTCAATTTGGAATTGGTGTACTGGTCGTACATTGGCGGTACGAACAACGATGTGGGCAATGCAATCGCGGTAGATGGAGTTGGTGGCGCCCGGGTGGTGGGCACCACGTTTTCATCAGACCTTCAATTAGCGAATGCATTTCAGAGTTCTCTCAAGGGATCGCAAGATGCCTTCGTGAGTCGGCTCGATACTGTGGGGACGTCGGGAACCTCGAGTGGGTTCGTCAGCTACCTCGGTGGATCGGGCGCGGAGATCGCCACGGGAATTACGGTGGATACGAATACGAATTCGTACATCACCGGCGTGACGAGCTCTGCTGATTTTCCCCTGGTCCCAGGAGTAACGCCTTTTCAGGGTAGCTTGAAGGGGCCGCAGGACGCGTTTATCGCAAAGCTCGGGCCGAGCCTGAACTTCAGTCTCGCGGTGAACAACCCATCCGGGGCTTCGGTCAACGCCGGGAACCAGGTAACGTTCAGTTACACCGTGCAGAACGTCGGCGATACGACGGCGGGAGTTGTTTTTCTCGATAATCTCGGGAGCGGAAGCGGCAGCGCGCCGGCGAGCTTTGTCTCTGCATCTGCCTCGGGCGGTACGTGTCCTACGACGGCCACCAATGGCACCGTGCTGTGCAACCTTGGAATCATGAATGGCGGCAGCACGTCGACGGTCACTGTAAACCTGACGCCGAGCGGTGCGGGAACTTTGAGCAACAGCGGCACCGTGCAAGTCGTTGGAAGCGGCTTCTCGAAGACGATCAGCTCGAATACCGTCACGGTGAATTCCTTCGCGGTGTCGGCGCTTCCTGTGACGCCCATTGTGGTTGCGGGTCAGCCCGCGTCGTATCAGATCACCCTTACTCCCAACAAGACCTACACGGCGAACATCTCGCTCTCCTGCTCGTCGGGTTTGCCGGGAGGCACTCCGGCGCCCGCATGCACGTTCTCGACCACGCCGGTGACGGTTGCAGGTACAAGCCCATCGACCGTCACGCTCACGATCAGCACGACGGCGAGAACGACGACGACGGTAGATGCCAGACCGGCGATCCGGCAGTTTTACGCTCTCGGGTTGCCGATGGTGGGCTTTGCGTTTGTGGGTTTCGGCTTCCGAAAGCGAATTGGCGGAAAAGGCCGGATTCTAGGAGGCTTGATGTTCCTGACGTTGATGACGCTTCTGTTGCTGCAGCCGGCCTGTGGCGGCAGCAGTTCGAGCACGACGACAACCGGCACTCCTGCGGGCACCTATACGGTGATCGTCACCGCGACGTCAGGCACGTTCTCGCAGACAACCCCGATATCCCTGACGGTTCAATAGCGACGTTTCAGTGCAGTAAATCAAACAGCCGGGCTAACCCCGGCTGTTTGTGTTTTTGGCGTGTTTGGTCGTGTGGCGTGGGGGGCTGGACCAAGTGTGGAAGCATTGGTATACTGCGTGACCCAAACCGACCGGTCGGTCGGTATCCACGGGTACCCCAGTTTTAGAAGGTTCCCTTGCGACCAAATGTCGTGTCGTTTTGCATCCCCCTGAATCACGAAAACACCGTCTTTCAGGAGCTCGCGATAAAGGCCGTCGTTCGTCTCGATCAGCACAAACGGAATCTCCAATCGCTTCAGTTGAGGGCGGACTGATGACTGGCCGCATGATCGAGCGTTATTACCCAGCCCACAGCAATCTGGCATAGGGGTGTTTCTACTCAGTTGAGACGGTGACGGAGAAATGGTATTTTTTCCGGTCCGGATTCGATACGACTCGCGCCGGTTCGTGCGCCCGTCGCTTTGATCGATCCGGATCGCATTGCGCGAAGGGGCGTCGCGCCACGAGTTCCCCTGTTGCTGCCGTCAGGCTCGGCCGTTTAGCTGTCTGGTTCTCTCCAATCCGGCGTGCTGGGAAGAACGGTCTTTCCGGCACGCGCGGATCAGACATCGGCCGAGCCTTTCTCGATCCCAGTCTCTTTTCCAGCGATGTTTCACTATTAATCGTTCGGCCTGACGAAACTGGCCATTTGATTTCCGCTTTGTGTGAGCCCTTGCATCGATCGGTTCGTCCGCCTCTTGTGTAAGCGAAGGCGACCGAGAGTCGGGTTTTGCCGATAGCAGTCTGATAAATTAGTGACTCAATTTGCTTCTCCCATGACCACGACTGCCGGAGGACGCCGTTCGATGCTCGCGATCAGGAAAGAGACCGTGCCGCCCGATGTGACAGTGCTACACCTGAATGGCCGGATCTCGATGGGGCGCCCTTGCCAGGAGATTGAGTCCCATGTGGACGAGTTGATTCGTCTGAACACGCCGAAGCTAGTTCTTGATCTGTCGGAAGTGCAGCGCGTCGACAGCACTGGGTTCGGGACGATTGTGATGTGTGCCGGCAAGCTGAAAAAGGCAGGCGGGGAATTGCGCGTAGCGGGCGCAAAAGGCATGGTCCACGAGATCGCCCATACTTCCAATATCCCCCGGGTTGTTCCTTTCCACGACACAACGGAAGAAGCCATAGCCGCTATAGGGAAATCAGCCTAAGCTGCCGATCCTTCCAGCCATTTCAGCTGCGCGATACATACTTTGCTGTATTGCCGATCCACAGGACATCGAAATAGGGTGGTTGCAGACGAAGTGGCGCAGGCCCCGCGCCAGGGGAAATGATTGAACGGGATTCTCCTGACGCGGGGTCTTTATTCTGCCCAAAA
>Ga0126371_10003936_pt1 | contig 13048 bp, 11 predicted proteins | sample PanSoiMetaPlot_4_FD_110145 | JGI IMG/M metagenome (GOLD analysis project Ga0126371, IMG submission 110145) | Tropical forest soil microbial communities from Panama - MetaG Plot_4 | ecosystem: Environmental > Terrestrial > Soil > Tropical forest > Bulk soil | place: Panama | collected 2016-02-17
GAATCAGTGCCCTACGACGCATTCAAGGATTTCGAGCCGGTAGCGCTCGCGGTCAGTTTCCCGACTGCGCTCTCAGTCAATCCGTCGGTGCCGGCACGAACTGTCGCGGAGCTTGTTGCTCTGTCACGAGCAACGCCTGGCAAGTACAGCTTCGCCTCTGCAGGAGTCGGAACCCCGTCGCATCTTTTAGGCGAACGGTTTCGGCAAAAGCTTAGCCTCGATCTCGTCCACGTTCCCTACAACGGCAGCGGTCCGGCGACCGCGGCGGTCATGGCCGGTGATACACCGGTCTGTTTTGCAGCTTTAACGGCCGCGGCGCCGCTGGCGCAAGCTGGGCGGGTGCGCGTGCTCGCGACCATGAGCAATACTAGATCACAGGCATTACCGGAGGTGCCGACTATCATCGAAGCCGGTTACGCCGGTTTAGACGGCGAGGGTTGGGATGGAATATTCGTGCCGGTGGGTACACCACGGCAAATCGTGAAGCTGCTCGGGGATGAAATCCGCAAAATTGTGGCGCTGCCGGAAGTCGCGTCACGCATCGAAGCGCTTGGCTTCTCGCCGGTTGCCGCCTCTTCGGACGCGTTTGCGAAACAGCTCGCGAATGAAAGCGCGACGTGGAGCGAAGTGATCCACGCAGCGGGGCTGAAAATGCAGTAGCCCGAACTTTTGTCTTCGGCTGCGTTACGGCGGAATCTGAACCTGCGCAGAATTTTATTAGTGGCCAAATCGATGAGAGCACTGATCCTTAAGACGCATGGTGATCTCGACGCTCTCGAGCTTGTAAGAAACCATCCGATCCCTCAGGTCGAAGCTGGTCACGCTGTGGTACGGGTCCGAGCTTCCTCATTCAACTACCATGATTTGTTCACCGTGAAGGGAATGCCTGGCATCCGTGTGCCGCTGCCGGTGATCATTGGTCTCGACCTGGCGGGCGAGGTCATGACCTTGGGCGATGGTGTCGCTGACTGGAAGATTGGCGACCGCGTTCTGGTGAATCCCGTCAATAGGAAAAAGGGTCTGATGGGCGAGATGCTGGATGGCGGGATGGCCGAATATTGTTTGGTTTCTGCCGATCAGCTCGTCCGCATTCCAGCTGAAGTTAGTTTCGCCGAGGCGGCTTCCCTTCCAGTTGCTTATGGCACTGCTCACCGCATGCTCATCACCCACCAGAGCGTCAAAAGAGGCGACAGAGTTTTGATACTAGGTGCCAGCGGTGGGGTCGGCACCGCCTGTGTCATTCTTGCCAAACTGCTGGGCGCTGAAGTGATTGCCTGTGCATCCAGCGAGAAAAAGCTGTATCGCTTGAGGGAATTGGGCGCCGATGAGATAGTCGACTACACCAAAGTCGATTGGTCGAAGTGGGCAGTCGAGAAGTATGGCAAGCCGCAACGCCGCTCTTATGACGGCGGCGTCGATGTTGTCATCAACTTCACCGGTGGGGACACTTGGCTACCCTCGCTGCGTTGCATCAAGCGCGGTGGCAAGTTGCTAGTGTGCGGCGCTACGGCCGGTCACGATCCCAAGGAGGACCTGCGCTACGTATGGAGCTTTGAGATTACCATTCAAGGATCGAATAGTTTCTATGACCACGATTTGCAGGGCCTGATGACTTTGATTCAAGATGGCAAGATGAAACCAGTGATCGACAAGGTATTACCTTTGGATCAAGCCATTGAGGGGTTGCGGCTGCTGCGCGACCGCGAGGTCATCGGCAAGGTTGTCATAGAACCCTGAATGCGGAGCGCGGATTGATGAGCGAGGAGATGACCATCGAACGCGTGCAGACGATGATCACGCGCGCGCCTTATCACCGGTGGCTTGGGCTGAAAGTAAATGCCGTGCATGACGACGGCATCGAGCTAACCGCAACGTGGCGGGAGGAGTGGGTCGTCAATCCGGAGCGGCGCTACACCCACGGAGGTGTTCTCGCCGCCTTGATCGATCTCGCAGCGGACTGGGCGATGATCAAGACGCTGGGACGGCCCGTGCCCACGATTGATCTGCGGGTCGATTTTCACGGTCCGGCGATGCCGGGCGATCTCATCTGTCGCGGCAAGATCGTCAAGGTCGGAAATCAGTTTTCGTCATCCGAATCGTTTGTTTTCGATACTTCCGGCAGACTACTCGCGAGCGGACGTGGCACCTATCTGAGTGCTCCACCGAAGATCTGAAGATGTCGTCCTTTCAGAATCTTGGGCAGCTGATTTGCCGTGACCGCGATTTGTCAAAAATCGCGATCATCGATCTGAGTAGGCACGGAGCAAGGGAAATCAGCTATGCCGCCCTTGATGCCATGGCAAACGCGGTCGCTCGCACACTTGCGCCGAGGGGATTGGAGCGCGGCGACCGTGTTGCGATCCTTTCCGCCAATTGCGCGGAGTACCTCGCTGCGTGCTTCGGCATCATGCGCGCCGGTCTGGTCGCGGTTCCGGTCAATTACCGGTTTCCGCCAAAGATGATTGATTTCGTGCTTCGTGATGCCGGCGCCAAGCTCGTGTTCTGTGATGGAGAACGCCGTGCGCGGTGTCCACCGGGCATTTCGACCGTCTGCTTCGATGATGCGGGTGCCGTCGGATTTGATCAAAGCACTGATCCGGGCATTTTTACCGAAGTAATGCCGACGGCGAACGAGCCGGCAATGTTTCTTTATACCTCCGGCTCCACAGGCGCTCCCAAAGGGGTCGTGTTATCGCATCAGAGCCATATCTGGGTGGTGGAGACGCGTCTGGCTGAGCGCGACCTGTCACGCCAACGCTATTTGATTGCGGCGCCCCTCTATCACATGAATGCGCTGGCACTCGCGCAGCTGGCCATCGCCGGCTATAGCACGATAGTTCTGCTGCCCTCGTTCACGGCACGGCGCTACATCGAGGCGATCGTTCGATACCGCTGCACCTGGCTCACTGCGGTACCACCCATGATCGCGATGATGTTGCGCGAAGTCGAGTTGTTAGCCACCACCGATCTGTCCAGTGTTGAATTTGTCCGTATGGGCTCCGCACCGGTGAGTCAAAGCTTGATGTCATCGCTGAGACGAACCCTGCCGCAAGCTGTCGTCACAAATGCGTACGGAACGACGGAGGGGGGCCCGGTCGTCTTCGGGCCCCATCCAGACGGCCTGTCGACGCCCGATATGTCCGTTGGCTATCCCCATCCGAAAGTCCAGGTCCGACTAGTAGCTGGCGACGAACGGAATGCCGACGAAGGCGTGCTGGAGATAAAGTGCCCGGCCATTATGCTCGGATATCACAATCGACCCGATATCCCGACACCGATTACGGCAGACGGGTTCTATGTTACTGGGGATGTATTCCGTCTTGACGAGAACAATTTTCATTACTTTATCGGCCGGACCGACGAGATGTTCAATTCTGGCGGCGAAAACATTTATCCGAGTGACGTCGAGCGGATGCTGGAACGGCACGCCGATGTCAGCCAGGCAGCCGTGGTTCCCGTCGATGACGACATCAAAGGACAAAAGCCAGTAGCCTTCATCATTCCGAAAGCTGGCCGGCATCCGTCCGAAGACGACATCAGGCAATTCGCGCTCACGAATGGACCTGCGTACCAACATCCACGCTTTGTGTGGATTGTTGACAAGCTACCATTAGCGTCCACTAACAAGATCGATCGCAGTGCGCTGCGTAGACTCGCTCAACAGCGAGTAAGTAGTACGAAATGATAGGCCCTCTAAATGATGCTGTGAGCGTATTCAGTAGGTCCCGGTAGCCGGTAGAGGGGTCGCCCCCCGCACATGGTGTGTGTCGCTGGTCGACAAGAGGGAGCGGAATGAAACTGCCCGCGTTCGAGTATGCATCGCCCGCAACGATGGAAGAGGCGGTCGCTTTGCTCGCGTCGCGCTCCGGCAACGCGAAGATCATCTCAGGCGGGCAAAGCCTTGTGCCGATGCTGGCGTTTCGGCTCGCCGCGCCAGAGCTGCTGGTCGATTTGAAGCGACTGCAAGGACTAAGCGGCATCGTCATTGCCGAAGACGGGGTGCGGCTTGGGGCGAAGGTTCGCTGGTGCGAGATCGAGCGCGATGAAAGATTGAAAGGGGCGCATCCACTGCTGGTCGAAGCGATCCGGCATGTTGCGCACTACCAAATTCGCAACCGTGGCACGGTCGGTGGATCGCTCGCCCACGCTGATCCGGCTGCCGAGATGCCCGGCATTGCGATCACCTGCGATGCTGAGCTGATCATTATCGGGCCAAAAGGAAAGCGCGTCGACAAAGCGTTTGATTTCTTTAAGGGCTCGCTCGTGACCTCTCTTGCGCCAGATGAGATTCTGACCGAAGTCAGGCTGCCGCCGTGGCCGGCCGACCGACGTTGGGCTTTTCTCGAGTTCGCCCTGCGGCGCGGCGATTTTGCGATTGCTGGCGTCGCGCTGCATTACCACCCTGGTCGGCGGCAAGATCGCCGACATTCACATTGGTGCGATCGGGGTCGGTGACAGGCCGCTTCGCTTGTATGCAGTGGAAGCGATGCTCAATGGGCAAAAGCTTGATGACGTTGCGATCGAGGATGCCGTTAAAACGGCGCGCGAAAGCGTAGATCCTCCGTCGGATATTCACGCGCCCGCAGAATACCGGCGCGCGCTGCTTGGCACATTACTGGCCCGCGCCCTGCGGCGGTCCGCGGGCTGAACGTTTCGGAGACGGATCGGTGAAGGTAGAATTTGAGCTCAACGGCAAACGCGTCGCGACAGATGTCGAGGCGCGCACGACGCTCGCAGACTGCATTCGAGATCGGCTAAAGCAGACCGGCACGCACTTGGCTTGTGAACATGGCGTGTGTGGGGCCTGCACCGTTCTGGTGAACGGCGAGGCGGTGCGCTCCTGTCTTATGCTGGCCGTTCAGGCCCAAGGTGAGCGCGTAGTGACAGTGGAAGGCTTGTCGAGCGAGGAGACACTGACGCCTTTGCAGGTCGCGTTCCGCAAGCATCATGCGCTGCAATGCGGGTTTTGCACGCCAGGGTTCATCACCACGGCGCATGCTTTGCTCACGCAAGAGCCGAGGGCGGACGAAGAGCGCATTCGCGAGGTTCTATCTGGCAATCTGTGCCGGTGCACGGGCTATGTGCCGATCATCCAGGCGGTGCTCGAGGCGCGTAGCGCCTATGCCCATAAGGACTATCATGAATGAGAATTTCTAATTCTTACATCGGCCGGTCAATGGAGCGAACGGAAGATCTCCGTTTCCTGCGGGGTCGAGGGACCTATCTCGCCGATGTCAACCGGCAAAGACAACTCAGTGCGGTGATTTTGCGCTCTTCCGTCGCGCATGGGCGCTTGCGCAGGATCGATGCGAGCCGTGCATTGGCGATGCCGGGTGTGTACCGCGTTCTCACGGCGAAGGATTTCGGTGCTGAGATTCCGCACATCGCGTTACGTCTGCAGCCGCTGCCGCAGCTCGAGCCTTTTCACCAGCCGATGATTGCCCACGCGAAGGTGCGCTATGTTGGCGAACCCATCGCGGTCGTGCTCGCCGAGACGGCGGCAATTGCGGAGGATGCACTCGACTACGTTGAGGTCGATATTGAACCGCTTCCCGTAGTCGTGGATCGCGAACAAGCGGAAGCCGCGCTTCTGTTCGAAGAGCACGGCACAAACCGCGCGATCACCTGGAAGGCAGTTCGCGGCGGCGCCGACGCTGCGTTCAAAAAGGCGGACTACGTGCGCCGTGCGCGTTTCAAGGTGCAGCGCCACGCAGCAATGTTCATGGAGCCGCGCGGGTTTGTCGCCGATTGGGATGGCCAAAAGCTCACAGTTTGGGGCGCCGCAAAGACACCTTGGTTCAATCGGCGGCTGCTGGCGGCGTCGCTCCGGCTGCCGATTGAAGCCGTCGATCTCATCGAGGTCGATGTCGGTGGCGGCTTTGGCTCGCGCGGGGAATTCTATCCGGAAGATTACCTTATTCCGGCAGCTGCCAAGCTGGCTGGACGGCCGGTGAAATGGAATGAAGACCGACGCGAGCATATGCTGGCCGCCAATCACGCGCGGGAAGTGGAATGCGATGTCGAGATCGCCGCAACGCGCGACGGCAAAGTTCTCGGCCTGCGGGGACAGATCTGGTCGGACGTTGGCGCATACGTCCGTACAAATGGCTGCGTCGGACCACGCAATGTCGCGCAGTACATGTCCGGTCCCTACGCCATCGAGAATATCGACCTAACAAGCTCGATGCTGCTGACTAACAAGACGCCGACCGGGACATACCGCGGTCCCGGCCGATTTGAGACGGATTTCGTGCGCGAACGGATGCTCGATCTGTTGGCAGCGGACCTGAATATCGATCGCCTCGAATTACGCCGACGGAATTTGGTCGCCGATGGTCAGATGCCGTATCCGCTCGCGTCGATCACCCCCTATGACAGTTCAACCGAGCTTGACAGTGGAGACTATCACGCCGTGTTCGATCGCTGCCTCACTGACTTCGGTTGGGAGAACAAGAAAGAGTTCAGTGGCAAATTGATCGACGGCTACTACCACGGGCTCGCGGTCGGGAGCTTCATCGAGGGCGGCGCCGCCGGGCCGAAGGAAGAAGCGCGCCTGGTCTTGGAGACTGACGGCTCGCTGTCGGTCTATCTCGGCTCGTGCTCAGTCGGCCAGGGACTGGAAACAATCATGGCTCAGATCGCGGCGGACGCGACGGAGATGCCGTACGAGAAGATTCGCGTACTCCATGGGTCCACCACTCACGTGAAGGAGGGGTACGGTGCCTACCATTCACGCTCCACGGTGATGGGCGGTTCGGCGATTCTGCTGGCGGCGGAAAAGCTGAAGCAAAAGATCAAGCTACTGGCGGCCAAGAGGCTTGGCTGCTCGGCGGAACAGGTCCTGCTCGACGGCGAGCGCGCGAGCTACGGCAACCGTACGCTGCCGTTCGCCGACCTGAGTACCGCGCCGGTCGAGGTCGAGGCGGAGTTCCTCAACAATAAGCAGACTTGGGCCTATGGCACCCACGCCGCGCATGTGGCCGTGGATCCGGGGACCGGTCAGGTCAAGGTGCTTGATTATATGGCCGTGGAGGATGTCGGCCGGACAATCAACCCAGCAACGCTGCACGGGCAGACTATCGGTTCGATCGTGCAGGGGCTCGGTGGAGCATTCCTGGAGCATCTCGTTTACGACGAGAACGGCCAGCTGCTGACCGGCTCGTTTGCCGATTATCTGATGCCGACGGCGTCGGATTTTCCGAAGATACGTTCATCGGTCGTCGACTTGAAGCGATGCCCCAATAATCCGCTTGGCGCCAAAGGGGGCGGCGAGGGCGGCATCATCCCGGTCGGCGGCATCATGGCCAATGCGATCGCGGACGCGCTCAGGCATCTACACGTGCAACCGATGGAGCTTCCGCTCTCGCCACCGCGCGTTTGGGCGCTGATCGAGTCGGCAAAATCGCAGGTTGAGGAATGTTCGAAATCGCGGCCGGAAGCCTTAGGAGAACCCCGTGACGACGGCGAACGACAGCATTGAGTTGACTCGGGTCGGTCCCGGCACCGTCATGGGTCAGTTGATGCGAGAATATTGGATTCCCGCGCTGATGTGCTCGGAACTTGCACGCGGCGGCGCGCCACTTCGCCTGATGTTGCTCGGCGAGAAGCTGATTGCATTTCGCGACAGCACGGGCCGGCCTGGGGTGATGGATCACCGCTGCCCGCATCGCTGCGCGTCGCTGTTCCTTGGCCGCAACGAGGAAGGTGGAATTCGCTGCATTTACCACGGCTGGAAATTCGACGTTTCGGGCAAGTGCCTGGACATGCCTAACGTGCCGCCGCATCAGGATTTCAAATCCAAGGTCAGGGCCAAGGCGTACCCCGCGGTCGAGCGCGCCGGCATGGTCTGGGTTTATATGGGATCGCGCACTAAACCGCCGCCGCTGCCGGCGTTCGAGATTCTGGGCGTCCCCGAGGACGAGGTCGGCGTGCTCCTCATCCAGCGGCACTGCAATTATCTGCAGGCGCTGGAAGGCGATGTCGACACCTCACATTTCGGCTTCCTGCATGCCGGCCATGTCGATCCTGATGAACTCGCGGACGAAGATCCGATCCAGCACACGGTCGCGATCCGCGCGCCGGAATATCACATCGCCGATACGGCCTGGGGCACGACCTACGCCGGCTATCGCCCTGCCGGCCCAGGCCGCACCTCCTGGCGCTTCGGCAACTTCATCTTTCCGTTCTGGACTCAAGTGCCGAACGGCGAAATCGGCCGGCACGTGCAAATCCGCGGATGGGTGCCGCTCGACGATGAGCACACCATGTACTGTGTGCTGTGGTGGAAGCGCGGCGTATCTGCCATGACCCAGCAGCCGCCGACATTCAAGGACGGAGCGCCAATCGGCGGCATGGGGCGCCGCAACGATTTTCTGCCCAACACGACCGATTGGCTCGGGCGATGGCGCCTGGCGGCGAATGCCAGCAACGACTGGGGAATGAACCGCGCCGCTCAACATGACAAACTAATCCATAGCGGCATCGATAGCATCCATTTGCAGGATCAAGCCGTCACAGAAAGCATGGGGCCAATCTTGGATCATAGTTTTGAGCATCTCGCTCCGTCAGATCGAATGATCACGCGCACGCGCCGACGCCTGCTGCTGGCAGCCCGCGCCTTACGCGACAAGGCCGTGTCCCCGCCGGGCGTGGAAGATGTGGAAGTATTTCGCGACGCCCGCGGCGGCTATTTCGTGAGCGACGACAAACGTGGATGGCGTGACGCATATGCGGAGCAATTGGCTTTGGTTTCGCATCCTCGCCGGGGCCGGTCGCCCGCTGAAATCTAGTGCCAGGAAACCATGATGGCTCTATCGCTCGCCAAGCTCAGGTCAGTCCTCGCGCTGGCGATGTATCTCGCATTGGTCTTGAGTATTTTGGCGGTCTCGCCAGCGGCTGCCGAGGACCTCGCGACATACCCGAGCGCGACCATCCGCATCATCGTACCGTATCCCGCGGGTGGCACCGCCGATGCGCTCCCGAGGATTATTGGCGACCGGCTGCAGGCACGCTGGAAACAATCCGTCATCATTATCAATCGACCGGGGGCGGGCGGTAATATAGGCGCTGAAACAGTGGCCGTGGCTGAGCCAAATGGTTATACGCTGCTTGCAAGCCCGCCCGGACCGCTCGTCATCAACGAGGCACTTTACAAGGAACTCACTTTTCGCCCTTCCGAGTTTGAGCCGGCAATCGTGATGGGTTCGGTACCCAATGTGATGGATGTGCGGCTTGCCTTCCCTGCGAAGTCCGCTCACGATGTTCTTAAATACATACTGGCGAATCCCGGAAAGGTGACATTTGCCTCTCAGGGCGTCGGCACCACATCACATCTTGCCGGCATTCTTTTTGAAAAGCTGTCAGGTTCTTCGATGGTTCATGTTCCTTACGGCGGATCTGCGCCGGCACTGCAGGACATAATGGGCGATCGTGTTGACCTTCTCTTTGACAATCTCGCCTCCTCCTTGCCGCTATACCGGGCGCAGAAACTGCAAATCATCGCGGTTGGAAGTTTGCAACGGATTGCCGCTTTGCCCGATGTACCGACTGTTGCCGAAATCGGCGTGCCCGGTTTCGAATCCGGGACATGGTTCGCGATCGTGGCGCCGCCAAAAACCCCCCATCAACTTCTCGACCGTCTGAATAAGGCGGTCAACGAAATCCTCTCGGAGTCAACCGTCAAATCCAAGTTCGCAGATCTGGGTGTTCAGCCGGTCGGGGGCACGCTCGCGGAGACCGACACCTTCGTTGCCCGCGAACGACAGCGTTGGGGTGAGCTCATCCGGGCGGCAGGTATTCAGGCGAACTAAGCTCGTTTTGCTCGGTTTCGTCACACAACAAAGATTCGTCAACGCCGATCTTTGATCGCGGCCACGCGATTGATCACCGCGTCGGTGCTTGCAGTAGCCATCGTCACAACTCGATGCTAAAGTTTTTTATTCTTCCTTTCCGCGTGAGCCAGCTATGCTGCATCGTCGTCATGTCGCTCAGGGACTTGCAGCGCTCGGCGCGGTGTCGCTTTACCCACCGATTGCTGCGCTGGGACAACAGCGGCCTCTCACGAAGGTTCGTTACAACGAGGTCGTGCGCTCGCTACTTTACGCACCGGCCTATGTTGCAATGACTAACGGCTATTTCAAAGATGCGGGCTTGGATGTCACCGTTACGACAGCGAATGGCGGCGACAAGTCTATGGCTTCGCTCATTTCCGATAGCTCCGACATCGCTCTAATTGGACCGGAGACGGCGATTTACGTTCTTAATAGTGATTCCTCGACCAAGGTTCGCATCTTCTGCGGCTTAACATCGACCGATGGATTCATGCTCGTTGGCCGCACCAACGTAAACAAATTCGATTGGAGCATGCTCAAAGGTAGTGAGATCCTTGGCTTCCGACCTGGCAGCACGCCTCTTCTGTTCCTAGAAGAAGCCATGCGCTTAAATGGCCTCAGCCCGCAAACGGATGTCAAACTTTCGAATAACGTCGCGGTACCTGCACGAGTCGGTGCGTGGCTCGCCGGACAAGGCCAATACGCAATATTCATCGAGCCGGACGCCTCACAGCTCGAACTCGACGGTAAGGCTTATTTCCTCGCCTCGATTGGCGCCACCGTCGGGTTCGCCGATTACACGGCGTTCATGGCGACGGACAAATACATAAAAGACAATCCCGAGGTCATCCAGAATTGGACCGACGCTATCTATCGAGCGCAGAAATGGACGGCAGCCGCCTCGGCAGGCGACATCGTTGCAGCGATCCAGGGGTTCTTTCCTGGTGTAAATCCCAAGGCGCTGACAGCTGCCGCCGAGCGATATCAGAAGCTGAAAATATGGAAAACGTCACCAGTGATCGAACCACAGGCGATCGATAAATTTCAGGATATCCTCGTGCATGGCAATGTGCTCGATTCCAACAAACGTGTGAAATTTCAAGATCTCGTGCGTACCGAATTTGCGAGTAAGGCAAAGTAATGTGGACGTCAATGCTGCATTGCCCCAGGTAGAGTTACGCGATGTCGGCCTGCGCTACTTCAGTCGCGAGGGAGAAACGGAAGCGCTGAGGAAGCTCTCCATCTCGGTCGCTCCCGGGGAGTTTGTCGGCATTATCGGACCGAGCGGCTGTGGCAAGAGCACGCTCCTATCGCTGATCTCTGGGATATTGGCGCCGACAGAAGGCGCGGTTCTGGTCGATGGCAGGCCTGTCGCCGGACCAAACCGCAAAGTCGGTTATATGCTTCAGCAAGATTATCTTTTCGAGTGGAGAACGATTCTTGAGAATGCCGTTTTGGGCGCAGAGATCCAGGGACTGTCTATGGCCAAAGCTCGAGACCGCGCCACGCAACTACTGATCCGCTACGGTCTCGGCCAATTTTTGCATCATCTGCCCCGTCAACTGTCTGGAGGGATGCGTCAGCGCGCAGCACTCGCCCGTACGCTCTGCACCGAGCCTGAAATCGTCCTGCTGGACGAGCCATTTTCAGCGCTCGATTCTCAGACGCGGCTAGCGCTCGCAGATGAGATCACCGGGATCCTGCGTCGTGAGGCCAAGACCGTGATCCTGGTCACACATGATATCGGTGAGGCCATCAGCATGACGGAGCGGGTGATCGTAATGTCCCGGCGCCCCGGTCAAGTGAAATCAAATCATTCCATCCACTTCGCCACACAAAGTGGTGCGCGTCCGACTCCTTTCGCGGCGCGAAATGCGCCGGAGTTCAACAAGTATTTCAGCACACTCTGGCAGGAGCTAGAAGTAAATGTCCAAGACTGAAGCCATGGTCATCGTTCCAAGCTCACATTACCGCGTTTGGTTGCAACGTGAGCGGCGTGGTCGTGTGGCGGTGCGGGCGACGCAACTCGCGACGCTCTTGGCTTTCCTATTGCTATGGGAGATTTTGCCGCGAGAGCAGATCATTAATCCGCTTTTCACTAGCTACCCGTCAGCGATTTGGCCCACCTTTCTTGAGATGCTGAAAGCAACGCCGCAGCAGCCGAGCATACTGACCCATACCTGGTCGACGGTGGTCGCTACTGTGATCGGCTTCACTGCCGCCATGGTGATTGGGACGGTCGTGGCTGCGGCACTTTGGTGGTGGAACTCCCTTTACAGGGTACTCGATCCGTACTTGGTCGTGGCGAACGCCATGCCGAAGACGGCCTTCGTTCCCATTTTCTACGTCTGGCTTGGCGCCAGTCTCTCCATCTATGGCATGTCCCTTGCCATTTCTTTGTTTGTTACGGTGCTGATGATTTATAGCGGCTTTCAAGGAGTTGATTTGAATAAGATCAAACTCGCTCAGACATTCGGCGCCAGCAAAAGCCAGATTTTGACAAAGGTTGTACTGCCCGGAAGCGTTCCGACGTTCATCGCCGCACTCAAAGTTAATGCTGGCCTGTCCTTGGTTGGCGTAATTGTCGGCGAATTCCAATCAGCCAGCTTGGGTCTCGGCTATTTAATTCAGTACGGCAGCCAGATATTCAAAATGAATATCGTCATGACAGCAGTGACCATACTCGTGATCGTCTCATCACTCATGTATCTCGCAATCTCTTGGTTAGAGTCCGCCGTTATGGGGCGCCGGTAAGATCAATCCGGCGTGCCACAGGCCGCTTGACGGTTTTGCGAAGACCAGCCCGCACGTGTGTCGGATAGTTCGGAATAACTTTTCGAAAACGACGTTCCGTTCGGCTATTCTTCCGCCCAAGCCAAATAGTATCGCTGAAGTGTGCGCACGGCGGCGTCGAGCACGAGACCGATCCCAAGCATAACCAGAATGTAGGCGAAAACCGTTGGGCTTTCGAAGAAACGCTGCGAATAGACGAGCGTCGCCACTCATTACCCGCCGAGACGGTAGGGCGCGGATGAATGTGGTTGCGTGCCTCTAAGCCTCAGTAGGCGAGCAGCAAAGATTGTTAATCAGCGATTCTTTGCTTTTAATTGGGTTTTATTCGCAGCAATAAACGCTCGAATGTCGCTCGACCTATCCAGCAGTTTCAGCCACTGCTCTTTATATAAAATCACGGGAAAACGCCTCAGTCCGTAAACTGA
>Ga0126371_10003937_pt1 | contig 13044 bp, 7 predicted proteins | sample PanSoiMetaPlot_4_FD_110145 | JGI IMG/M metagenome (GOLD analysis project Ga0126371, IMG submission 110145) | Tropical forest soil microbial communities from Panama - MetaG Plot_4 | ecosystem: Environmental > Terrestrial > Soil > Tropical forest > Bulk soil | place: Panama | collected 2016-02-17
CCTATATGACGGCGTATCCGAATTCCGCAGGGTGTTCAGCCCCGAGCCAGGCGACCTGATTGTCTGGAGGGGACACGTCGGCATCGTCACCGATGCCTACGAACACCTCTTCTTCAGTGCTCTACGGTCCGGGGTTAAGATTGCTGCTTACGACTCGCGTTATTGGAAGCGAAGAGGACGCCCGCGATTCTTCCGTTACACCATTCTCGATGAGATCAGCGGTCCGCCGCTGGAAAGCAAACAGAAAACAGCTCTGCAAGGCGCCACAAAATAAGTTGGTCTATTTCCGGACTCGGGAAGATCTGTCAAAAAGGGAATTAAAAGAACTTTAATGTGTTCCGGGCACGCCCGGAAGCTACAACATCGTGCCCGGAACACCAATGGGGTTCCCCACTAAAGCGATGAACCACTACGGGCCCATCAAACCCCTCTCCAAGAGGCGATGTCAGTCATGCCCCCACTTCAGGTGACCGAAGCCACCATCAGTACATGTCCTACCATGTCCACTTGGACGACATACGAGTGTCGTTAGTACAATGAGTTGACTAGTACTATAAGATTAGAAACCGTCCTATTGCAAGCAAAAAAATCATGCATCCGCAATTTTTTTTGCTCCAGCCACAGCGTCGCTTGGATATCAGTATCTATTGTATTTTCAGCAGCTTGGATGAGATCCTAGCAGCATCACGGGACAAAGAGCGACCACCGGGCGAGGGTAACGCGATCCACAAAGTGTGTGGACCGTGTCTTGCCACCCGGCGGTCCTGTTATCAAATGTGCATTGAGAATGAGAATCGTTGCGCAGAATTCTGCGTTCTAACCCTTGCCGTCCCGCTAAACAGCCAGATGTCCGGTTTCTTTTCAACTCAGGCAGGTCCCGGTTCCTATGAATTGGCGAGAGGTGTGCCGATTTGCGCCTCGCTCGCAGCGATCAGGAGACTTAACAACTCATCAACTCTGCTGCGCATCGGAATTTAGCGGCTATAGACTTCTGTAATCTTCATAGCTCAGAACGTTGTGATTATCATTCCTCCTATGGCGACCCACACCAGCATCCGTAGAGCCGGCGAGCCCGCGATGAGGGCTTCCCAGGCGACCGGCAACGGCCGGCGGGAAAGAGCGATCTTCAGACGCTGGCAGCGTTACCGGCTGAATCTGCCAATCCGTCTTATTGTGACGCGCGATGATAAGACCCAGATTATGCATGGACGAGCCAACGATATGAGTGAAGGCGGCATGCTCGTCTTTGCCGGGCTGGAACTGAAGTCGGAAGAAAAGGTGTTTGTGGAGTTCACGCCTCCTTATTCGAGCGACCCTGTGCGGACGGGCGGAATCGTCCGTCATCGCAGAGGCTACAACTACGGACTGGAATTTCTTTCCGACACGCCGGCGGATCAACAACAAACCGATCGCTTCCGCAATATGCTGCGGCTCGCCGCTGGAAAGACAGTCGAGTAGATCGTTACCCAGTCTTCGCCGTCACGAGTACCACTTTCCCGGTGGACTTCCTTTTTCGCAGCAGCTCCAAAGCTTTCGGTGCATCTTCAAGCTGAACTCGCTCTGAAATGTGTGGTTTCAGCTTGCCTTCCCTGAACCATCGAAACAGCTGTTCGAAGGACTGACGCGGCAGTTCGGGCTTGTGCGACTGATACGAGCCCCAATAGAAACCGATCACGTCGATGTTTTTTACCAGCGCGATGTTCGCCGGGATCTGCGGAATACGTCCTCCAGCAAATCCGATGATGATGATGCGTCCTCCCCAGGCGATGGAGCGCAATCCGGCGTCGAACACGTCGCCTCCAACCGGGTCGTAAATTACGTCGGCTCCTTTTCCGCCAGTGATCGCCTTGACTCGCTCGCGAATATCTTCCCGTGAGTAGTCGATAACGTAGTCGGCACCGTGCCGCTGCGCAATGGCCAGCTTCTCCTGGCTCCCGGCACAAGCGATTACACGCGCGCCCATCGCTTTGCCGATCTCAACGGCTGTGAGTCCGACGCCTCCTGCAGCGCCGAACACCAGTAGCCATTCGTGCGGCTGAAGACGCGCGCGCCATTCGAGCGCGCCGTGGGAAGTGCCATAGGCGACAGGAAAGCCCGCAGCACGAGCGAAGTCCATTTGATCGGGAATCGCGAACACTCTGTTCTCGTCCACGACTGCCTCTTCGGCAAACGCGCCGAGCGAGCAAATGGCCATCACGCGATCGCCCGGCTTGAATCGCGTGACACCCGCGCCCACTTCCCGCACCACGCCTGCCGCCTCAGCCCCTGGAGTGAATGGGAGTGGCGGCTTTTCCTGGTATTGACCACTAACCAGCAGTAGATCGGCAAAGTTAACCCCTGCGGCGTAGCTCTGAATGCGAACCGCTTCCGGGCGGAGCGCCGGCGATGGCACTTCTTCGACCACAAGCTTTTCTGGCCCGCTCCATTCTTTGCAGAGCACCGCGCGCATCGTTTCCTCCGTTGGAACGCCGCTATTGTACTTGAGAGCAAAAAGAGTCGGGCCTGCTTCATGCAGGCCCGAAATCCGTAATCCCAAGTGCTGCTTTATTTGTGCGGCGTGCAGTCCACCGCCGGAGGCGCGGCAACGCCGATTGCCGTGTTCAATGAGGGCGCGCCGTTGAAGTCGAACATATCTTCCAGCGTGCTGGCGTGCTGATCGCGGGCGGTGAGGTGCGGACGCGAACTGTCTTCATCATCATCGTTCAGGCTCATGAAAGCCTTTTCGATCAGCGCCAGAATTGATGTGTGATCACCAACGCTGTGAGAGACATAGTGCGCCTTGGAAAAGGGAGAGATGGCCAGGAAAGGCACGCGAACGCCGAGTTGATCAAAGTTAGCGCAGGCGGCCGGGAATGGCCCGGTCGGGTCTGCAGCCAGTTGCGGACAGAGCGCGATCGCGTTCTTCACGCTGGTGTCCAGAGTTCCGGTGAGCACGTTCGAACTGCACTCCGCGCCGCCGCCGGGTTGCAGGCTGGCAGGGGGATTGGAGAGATCTGCGCATTGTCCGGGGTTGATGCCGTCCGGATTGGGCGCATGTCCCTGCGGCGCCCTCGGCGAGGCGACGTGATCATAGAAGCCGCCGTGCTCGTCATAAGTAAGGAAGATGATTGAATCCTGCCAGAACGGTCCATTGCGGATAGTGGCGATAACTTGCGAGACGAACGCCTGTCCGCGCTGAATATCCGTGGGCGGATGCTCATCATTCTCCGCAGCGATTCCACCCAGCACACCGAAATCCGGATCGATGAAAGAAACCTGCGGCAGCGCGGGAACGCCGGGAACGCCGGCGGCCTGCGCTAGAAACAGCCCGAGCGGCTGGAAGTGAGGATCCCCGGGAAATGGACGGAAGCTGCCGCCCTGCGGCACGTCGATGAGCGCGCCTTTTTGGAAGAAGTAGTCCGCCCAGCTCACGCCGTTATTATCCATCAGATCGAAGATGGTTCCGGTAATCGGCTTGTAGCCTCCGCTTCCCGGAGGCGGAAAGCTATCGGAAGTAGTGAGATGTCCGAACGAAGTTGCCGCGAGAAGATAGGAGCGGTTGGGGAACGTCGGACCGAGGACCGAAGCAAAGTAGCGATCATTGATGGCAAACTTCTGCGCCAGATCGTAGTAAAACGGAATTTCATTCTGGTTGTAGAACGCCATGGTTTGATCGTCAGTCGCGTTCTCGACTCCCTTATCCAGTTGCTCGGTAATGTCATTGATCCGCACAAAGCCATCGCTCAGGAATTGAAAAAGGGTATTGTTCGGCGCATTGAAGTTCGCTTCATGGTGGGTACTCGCCCAGCCGTGGTCAAGATCGGGAATCACGCAGCGGCGCGAGTCGTGAAAAGCAAAGACCGTGCTGCCGTCATCGTCGAGATTTGAATTGGAACAACTGAAGTTCCCGCTGCCATCAACCGTGCAAGTCAAACCATCGACGCAAGAGTGGTCGTCTTTGCGGCATCCGCCACGATCATCGTCGGTATCTTTTCCCGGCCGGTGATAGGGACTTCCCGGCGCATAAGCCAGAGCACCAAAATAGTTATCGAAAGAATGGTTCTCCTGCATGATGACGATGATGTGCTTGACCTTATGGAGGTTCCCTTCGGCTCGGGCGGGCTGAACGGCAATGATTACCGGAGCCAGCACCAGGACCAGCAGGGCGTGGCGGATATCGACGAATCGCATAAACCAATCTCCTCTCATGGATCGACCACTAGCAATACGCTTGGAAGCGGCTGGAATTGTACAACCGCGGCATTAGAGATGGAATATGCAAATGCCGAATGAAGGGAGGATGAAAATGGCGTTAATTCTACGAACGTATAACAGAGCCTACTCTTGACGATACTGGAGGTTATCCTCGCCCAGAGGGCGGATTCGTGACCCCAGCCTGCACCTGGTTCGAGGCACGAATGATGTCGGCTGCATCCCGGGGGAAGCTTCCGCGACGGCTCTCGAAGTGATGCCGAACCTGCATTTCGCCCAGTAGACCCAATGCCATCAACTGGATACCGCAGACAATGAGGACGGCGGCAAAAATCAGCATGGGCCCATGCTGCGCCATGATCTGCGTTCCGTACGCCAGCCGGGACATCAGAAGCCAGAAGCCTATGGCACAGCCAATCGTCAGCACCAAGACGCCCGCGGTCCCAAAAAAATGCAGGGGACGTGAGAGGTATCGCTGGAGAAAACGCACTGTCAGCAAGTCAAAAAATACAGGCAGCTTGCGCAAAATGCCGTAATTGGAGACGCCGTGCTTGCGTGCTGCAATCTCGATCGGAATCTCGCAGACTTTCGTTCCCTTTCGCAGGGCCAGGGCGGGAATCAGACGTTGCAATTCGCCATAGATCGGAAGATCGGAAACCAGAGAACGCTTGTATGCCTTGAAACCGCTGCCCCAATCGCGGAGATCGACGCCGGTAATGCTTCGCAGGACCCAATTGGCACAGCGATTCGAGAATCTCTGCAAGCCAGAGGGCTCCATGCGGGTCGCGCGACAGCCGCCGACGATGTCATAGCCTTCTTCGAGCTTCTCGATGAAGCGAGGGATATCGGCCGGATCGTGCTGCAGGTCGCCATCGAGGGTGATGATGAAGTGCCCGCGTGCGACGTTGAAACCAGCAGACAATGCAATCGATTTGCCGGAGTTTTGATGGAGCGCCACCACAGTGAACCGGCTATCGACCGAGGCGATCTGCTGAAGGATGGAGAGGCTCTCGTCTGTGCTGCCGTCGTCCACCAGAACGCACTCGCAGGGACGGGCGATGGTCTCCATGGTTTCTTTCAGCCGTTCGTAAAGCGCCATCAGGCTTTCCTGCTCGTTATAGAGCGGGATTACGATGGAGTAACGAATTGTTCCTTTTTCGACCAAACTGATTCTTCTTTCTTGCCAATCTTCCCTATTGACTCGATACACAATTGCCGCCAGCGCGGCCAACGCCGTAATTCAAGGCAAAAGCCGTAGGCTTTCCCTGCGGATCAAAAATCCGCGCGCGCACCAGGTGATAGCACTCTTGACTTCCTTCGCCGCCGAGGAAAATTGTCTGCTGGAAGGTTCCGTCTGCCGCGATGGGAACAGGAGGACCCTGTGCATACCAGCGATCTGTAAACACTTCAAACTGTGCTGTCGAGCCGGACTGTGCTCCTTCGACGATGCCCTGCGCCATCGTACTCTTGTCATTCTTCGTCGCTACTGCCGCATTGCTCGCCGGCGCGGTGATGCGAACTGGAGATGAAGCACCTGTGCTGCCGGGCTTGGCATAAACCTCGATCTTGTGACCAAGGACTGGATCTAAAGCACTCAATTGCAACTGGTAATTTCCGAGCAAGGGACGTATGGCCGAATCCATGCTGCTCGCCTCGCCGCCGATGCCGCCATCGAGCACCACGTAGTTGAATGCGCCTTCGCTGACAGCAGCTTTGTAAGCATCCTGGCCGAAGTCCTCGCTTCCGGCGTTATCGCGATAGTGAAAGAACATAGGATCGGTGATCTGCGGCTGGTGCAGCGGAGGACTGAAGTAATAACGGAAGACCGTGTCGTCCACAAGCACGCGGTCGTGCCACGAAAGCCTGTTCTCGAAATACGCCTGAACGGGTTCCACATTCGGCCAGAAGAGAAATTTCTCGGCGCTTTGCCCGAGGAATGCAATCGAAAGCATCAAAGCCAAGCCCGCCGACAGTCCGACCCAGATTCGGCCGGCTCTACTTTGCGGCGAAATCTTCCGCGCCAGGTATACAACCGCGGCTCCAGCCGCTGGAACCAAAAACAGCAACGCGTAGTTCACGTGCTTCCAATAGTCATAGTCAGCACGCGATTTCCACTGGAACAGCAGAATGATCGCGGCTCCTGCATACATCCAAAGCACGCGGAGCTGTTTGGGGCTGAAGAAAGCCAGCAGACCGGCGCCAGCGATGATCCAGAAGTCGCGGCGCAGGAAGACATAGATGCTCATGGCATCCGGCGAGCGCAAAGAGGCGTAACCGCTGCCGTAACGAAGCAGGTGCATCAGGTCAGAAAAATGAATCAATCCATAAGCCGCACAGGCGGCGAACATCGGAAGGGCAAAGATGAACAGGCCCCGTTTGCCTTTACGAAGAGCAAGAATGACCAGAACCGGAAAATAAATCGCTACCAGATATTTGCACAGGAACGCGGCGAAAAACATGAGAGCTGCCGCTGCCCACCAACGCTTCTTGTTTACCTGCCAGCCCGCGGCAAAAGCCCAAAGCCCGAGAGCAAAGAAACAAATCGAACCTGTATCGCGCGTAGCAATCCGCGAAACCAGCACAGCGGGACCGAGTACCGCCATGATGGAGGCGGCGGCGAGCCCGGATGCCTTCGAAAAGACGCGGCTGGTGAATCCGAAGGTCGCCGCTACGGTGATCGTTCCCAGTGCCGCGGCCATTTCCCGCAGAGCAACGAGTCCACCGATGCGATCGGCAATGGCAGCCATCGCAGGCCACAGGTACCAGCCAAAGCTCCATTGCAGAGGCGTATCCAGGGGCGCTTCGAAATGCCCCGTCAGAAACATGCGCCCGTAGACGACATACACTGACTCGTCCATGTATGCGGTGCTGAATTGCGGATTGCGGATGCGCATCATCCACGCAATGAGAAGGATGAATCCGAAAAGCATCCAGCCATATACGGTTAATTCGTCGCGGGGGATCGACGGTGCTTTGAGTCGAGTAGCCGGAAGGCGGCGGACCTGGGTTGCAGGCCCTACAGCAGTGCTGCTCATATTGTCCCCATATTCAATTTTGCGCATCTGCCACAGCACGCGCCGCAAGGGCGCGTGCTGTAGCCCAGAGATCGATCTGCGTTACTACTCTCCACTTCAGAAGTAATGGCGCCAGGAGAACCGGAACAGGTTCCGCTGGAACGCATTGAAGGTGTTCAAGTATTCATACCCGAACTTCAGCTCATTCATCGGCGTAATCCGCCAGAAGAGGTGGGTTTCAAAGTTGTCGGCGAACTGGGCGTTGGAAAACGCCGTCGTATTGGTTTCTGAGTTCTGCACACCCGCGGCGCCGCTCATGCCCCAGCGGACGTTCTTGCCGAAGCGATGAGTGATGGTCAGCACGCCTTCGTTCAACAGGTACTTGGTCGGGCTGAAGTAGCCGCCGGTAAAGCGCGACAGGGGCAGGCCGGCCTGGAAATCCGCGTCGTGATCGAAGCTGGTGAAATCGCCGTAATAGCCGATGCGGATGTAAGGCTGGTCGCCGCGAAGCGATTTTCCAACCTGCGCGTCCACCGAATAACGGCGGTTGATGTCCAGCCCACGGCCGGTGTAGGCGCCGTCTGTGTAATCGAGCGATAAATCCATCTTGTGGGGAGCGTCGTAGGACACGCCCAAATCAGCCAGGTTCGAGTACACCTGGCCGAAGAACTGTCCACCGAACTGCTGGCCTTGAATGGAAAGCAGCGAGTCTTCCACCGGCTGGCGCTGGAAGTTGAATTTCAGCGTGGTCGATGGAACCGGCTTGAAGTTCACGCCCAGACTGCCGTCGCCATTGACAGGAACGTTTTCGAACAGCGTGGCTCCCGCCTGCACATGCGTGGTGACGCGATCGCTGAGCGTCGAGTCAAGGCTGGCGCCGAAGTAGCTGGTGTTCACTCCCTGAGCGAAGCTGTTGTACAGCGTCGGCTGGAGCAGGAAGGTCAGCCGGTTGGTTGAGTTGATCGGAGTCGAAACCGCAAGACCGAAACGATGATATTCGACGTTGTTGTTGTCGATCGCCGTCGGTTCCTGCCGGAACGTATAGCCGAATTCAACGTAGCTGCCCAGGGCTCGCTGGACTTCGTGGCGCACATCGAGGAAGTCCGGAGTGGGATTGCCATTCACTTCAGCGATGGCCTGGCGAGCTGCGGTGTATTTCTGTAAACCCACATAAGCGCGGGCCAATTCCAGGTTTGCCCTTGGGTCAGTGGGCGCTCCCTCGTGAGCTTCCTGGGCCAGAGTGCGCGCCTCTACGAACTGGCCTTTCCAGTTCATGATCTCGGCTTCGCCGCGCAGAGCAGCCGCATTTTTGGGGTCTTTCGCCAACGCCTGACGGTACAGCACCAGCGCTTCATCGCGGTGACCCTGCCATGCGAGCATCTGCGCCTTGCCGGTAAGAGCCCGCGGATCATCGGGTGCAATTGCCAGCGCGCGGTCGTAGCGCGCGATGGATTCGGCGCGATTGCTGCTGTGCCACGAAAGTACTTCGGCCGAGGCGATCAGCAGGTCGACGCTTTTCGGGTCAAGCTTGAGGCCTTCGTCAAACACCTGCATGCCCTGTGCGCGAGTGGCCTCGTTCCAGCTGAGAATCTGGCCGAGTTTGACGCGCGCATCGACAGCGTCAGGATGAGACGCCAGCGTATCTTTCAACTGAAGAATGGCTTCTGCACGCGTCTGGTCACCCCAGCTGAGGACGTCCGCGTAGGCTGCGCAAGGCTCAGGAGCATGATTGCTGGCGTCGCAGGCACGCTGAAGAAGAGCAAGAGCTTGCGTGCGCCCGCCGGTCTGCCAGCTTCTGATCCGGCCCAGCTGATACAAAGCCGTCGCGTTCTGAGGATCGAGTTGCACGAGCTTTTCCAGCATGGGAACAGCGTCGCGCCACTTGCCTTCGCTCTGCAACAGCTGAGAAAGACCTGCGAGCGCTGCCACGTTGTTCGGGTCCTGCTGCAAAGCGGCGTTGTAGCTCTGGATCGCTTCGTCTGTACGTCCTGCTGCGGCCGCGGCGGCCGCCTGGTCCACAGCAGAGGCGTTCTGGGCTACAGCATTTGCAGCCAGGCCCAGCAGACAAATCAGTGAGATCAGGTAAATGCGTTTCATGCTTGCTCAACCTCCTCCCGCTGGCTCGAGTGGGTGAGCTGCATCAGACGGGCTTCCTTGGGCGCAATCTCCCAGAACAGATATTTCGAGATCTCATCCTGGTCGAGGGACGTGATCTCTTCGAAACGGATACCGTTGGCGTAACGAGTGCTGCCGTTGGTTCCGTAAGTCTTGTTGCGCACCACCTGTCCAGTTACATGGACCGTGTGGTTCGGCAACCACAACTCCATCTTGACTGGAGTGCCGGGAACGATAGGTTTATCCAGCGTGACCGAGACACCAGAACGGTTCAGATTGCGCGCGAAGTTCTCGAACTTTACCTCTTTTCCTGCATCGGTGTAGGAAACGCGCAGCGGTACATCCAGATGAACCTGGAAACGATAGTTCGAACGCTGCTCTTTGCGCTCAAGCGACCGCTGGACTACGCCGCCGATCATGAGCAGGAACACCGCAGACCAAAAAATGTTCACGGCAAGAGCCCAGAAAGTGAAGCCCCACACCGGAACCCGCTCGATCCGGAACGCGCCAAAGAACAGCGAAGCGCCGAGACCGATCAGGATAACCAGCGGCAGCACCACTTCGCCGGCGCGAGCCGCTGCTGCCCGGGCTTTCGGCGTCACGAAGAACAGGGCCTTGGTTTTGACCAGGCCGGCGATGCTCTTCATCAGCACATGCATCTTGAGCAGGTTGAATCGCTCGCTGGCGAAGAAATTCCTGAAACCGCCCTGCAGCATGATGGAGCAAGCTATGTTCAGCAGGAAGTACGGCAGGAAGTAATCCGCATATGCCAGCGGCTGGGTAACCAGCGGGAAGACGCCGAGACAGAGAGAGATGACCGGAGTCAGCACGAAGAACAGTTTGACGAAGCTCATCCAGTAGAAATAGAAGGAGCTGAAATAGCAGACACGCTGGCCAAAGCTGAGGCCGCGGCAGAACAGCGGGTTCTCCTGTCGCATGACCTGCATCGCGCCAATACCCCAGCGCTGCCACTGGCCGGCGAAGCCACTGAAGGTCTGCGGCGCCAGTCCGCGGGCGACGGTGCGGTTGAAGTACAGCACGCGCCAGCCTTTCTTCTGCAGGCGCAGGCTGGTGTGCATGTCCTCGGTGATTGTGCCGGTTGGGAAGCCGTCGATTTCTTCGAGGGCGGAACGGCGAATGATCCCCGGGCTGCCGCAATAGAACGCCGCATTGAAGCGATCTTTGCCAGGCTGGATCACGCTGAAGAACAGTTCCTGTTGCTGCCATCCCGCTTTCTTCTTCCAATTCACCAGGTGCTGGAAGGAATCGAGATTATAGAAGTCCTGTGTGCCCTGCACGACCGCGATTTGCGGATCGGCGAAGAAGCCAAGCATCTCATCTATCAGCTCGGGAGCGGCTACGTGATCGGCGTCAAGCGTCACGATGAACTCGCCATTCGTCTGTCCAAGGGCATTGTTCAGGTTCCCCGATTTGGCGTGGTCGCGATTGTCACGGGTGATGTACCCGCAGCCCAACTCCTGAGCCAGGCGCCTGACCTCTTCGCGCCGTCCGTCGTCAAGAACATAGGTCTTGTGCGGATAATTCATATTGATGGCGCATACCACCGTCTCTCGCAGCAGTTCCACAGGTTCGTTGTAGGTCGGAATGAAGACGTCAACGGTTTTGCCCGGAAGGGCCTGCGGACGTGAATAGCGCGTGGGGCTCCATGTGGTGAAGTAGAACAGGGCGCTCTCAAAGAAACTCAGGATCTCTGCCGTCAGAAAGGCGTAGAAAAACACCTTGGCGGCAGGATTCATGGTGTTAAACGCGCGCCAGTAGAAGTAGCGCAACGTAAAGAGCGTGGCAAGAACCACAACCACTCGGGTCACAGCGAGCCTGATCCGGCCGCGCTGCCCCATCTTTTTAGCCGTGGTTGCAGGCGGTTTGCTCGCTATGCGCGCCCGGGCAGGAGCTGAAGCGGAAAAACGAGCTCCTGAGCGCTGGAAGTCAGACTGAGAATTACCTTGGTCTTTCATATATATATGTATCCGCTGTGGCAGGGAAGCCCTTCCGTCGCGGTCCTCCGTCACACTACGATATTGTCCTTTAGGACATCTATGTCATCGGCCAGAAGTACATTGTACTAATGGACAAAGGAACTTGCAAGGGTTTTCATTTCTGTGAGTTCTTTTAGCTTTTCGCGCAAACCTTAATACGAAACACCCAAACGGGCTGTGACCTTCGTCACGTAAGTGAGGCTCTCAATAAAACCCCGTGTGAAGACGGCGGGCGATCCTAATTGCAGGTATCTATTTGTTTTTCAATTGCTTAGATTGATTCTGAGTAAGCTCTTGGATCAGGCCGGCATGCCACAGCCATCAATCGGCAGGGGTGGCTACAGGCTCTCCACCGACAAGCGAGGCTTTTAAGCTGTTCGCCTTAGAAAGAGACTATCTGTTGGCCGAAAGCGATGCGGTGCGGCAACGAGCCGCACCGCCTTAAATTTCCCAGTTCATTATTCTTTGGGCCATTCAAAGGGGAAGAGCTTTCCAGCCCTTTCTGGAGTGATCTTCACGCCTAAACTTTCGGCAGCATGAGCGAGGACCGGATCTCGCCCATTGCGGAGATCATCAGGAGTCGGAACCAAAACCTCGTCAGGCAAGACGCCCTGACGCTCAAGGCTTTTGCCATCCGTCATAATGATGTCGGCATCGGTGATTAGAGCGCCGTAAAAAACGACGCTATCTTGCCCCATGGTGTAGTCATGGAACTTGCCTTCCATCACTGAGCCGGAGGAGCGATCACCAATTACGGTGCCGCGCTTTTCCAGTTGCATAACCCTGGCGAGCAGCTCCGAAGCAGAAGCCGAACTGCTGTCAATAAGAACCACGAGCTTTCCATCAAAAATGTGAGTCGGCTTGGCGATCTGCGGCTTGAGGGGCTTCCTGCCCATGCGATCGCCGATTTTGATTTCGTGGTCGAAGAAGCCGCCGACGACATGTTCCAGAGTATCGATGCTGCCACCTGGGTTGTCGCGCAAATCCAATATGAAATTCTTATGTTTGCGTGCCAGGTTGAGCATGGAACGTACCTGCTCGTCCTCGAGATCGAATTCGGGCATCTTGCAGATCTCCAGCTCCGGACCCATATCCTCGCATCGAGTCCGACTCATATGAGCTTCGTCTTCCAGGTCACGGATGTAATTCCAGAATCCGTTGTCGCTGGTGAGGTCGGCGACGTGCGGCAGTTGTCTGACCTTGGCCATCACATCGAGATCGTGAGGCTGGCCATCGGCCCCACGCATCTGGAGTCGCAACCCTGGCTGGGGAGCGAGAATATCGTAGATGTACTGGATGATGTGGAAATTGTCCCGCGTGGCTGGAATACCATTCACTGCCAGGATTTCATCGCCAGGCTTTAGGCCTTTTGCTTCAGCGTCGCTCCTGGGCCGAACCTGCGTGACATAGCAGCGATCGCCGATCATCTCCATTCGCCATCCATAACTCATGACGTTGACTCGCGGCGGGGGAGTGAAATAAGTATGAGAATCCTTCAGGCCATCGAGGGCCCAGGCCAGAATCCTGAAAGCCATTCCGAGGTTATCTGCCTTCTTGATTCTCTCGTCCGCTTCGCGTACGCGCGCATCAAAGTCGAAGCCGTGGAGCTTCGGATCGTAATAGTCTTTGCGGATGTCATTCGCGATAACCTTCAGCATGTCACGCACACGATCGCGCTGAAAATTATCAAACTTCTGAGCCGTGGCAGGAATTACCACCGCCATGAG
>Ga0126371_10003938_pt1 | contig 13044 bp, 11 predicted proteins | sample PanSoiMetaPlot_4_FD_110145 | JGI IMG/M metagenome (GOLD analysis project Ga0126371, IMG submission 110145) | Tropical forest soil microbial communities from Panama - MetaG Plot_4 | ecosystem: Environmental > Terrestrial > Soil > Tropical forest > Bulk soil | place: Panama | collected 2016-02-17
CAGTCGATAATTTCCGTGTTTCCAGCTCCTGAATTCCGTATTTCCGTGGCATGGCGACCGTCTCTCGCTGTGCGCGTCGGCCTGGGGCAGGCGGCCGGTAGGTGACCGCACACCCCCGGAACAGGTTCGCGGTATCCGATGGGCGCGATCGCGTCCGCGTCCTCGACGGCCACCTCGAGATCCGCTCGGCGCCCGGCGCCGGAACCGTCGTCGACGCCAGAATTCCCCTCCCCGCTCCTCAGGACGTGGCAAACGCCGAGGCCAATCTGCTACCAAGCTGACCTGTGTCACAGGTCGCGACCGGGCTTGGGGCCGCCACGCAAGATTGGCGGTTAAGGCGCAACAACATCCGGGCGTGCTATCACGCTATGTGACGCAGCGGCGCCTCGCCGACGATCACGCCCGCCCCCGGAGCCAGGCCGAGGTGGCCGGTCGGGCAAGATACGCAGCGTGTGCTGGCTGTTCGTCGCTTCCTTCCCGGTTGTCATATGCACTCACCTCCGTTCCGTTCGCAAGCTGCTTCGTTTCTTCAGCCTTGTCTTGCGGCGTTCGCGGCCGCTGCGGCCCGACGTCCCGCTTGGGTGGGCCGTTCGGCCCTTCCAGCTGGCCTGTCGGCCAGGCTGCTGCAGCGGTTCTGGCAATCTGACAGAGGGTCAGTGCACGGTTCAGTCCGCCATCCTTCGATAAACATCCGGCGTGGTGGTGGTCACCGGCATCCATTCCTTGCTGGACGGATTCGTCGCGGCCGCGCTGCTCGCGCAGGGCTAGCTGCAGCGGCGGTTGCCGCGCCGTGCGAGGGTCGGCGGGGAATCCAGCACGGGACGGCGGCGGCATACTCAGCGTAAGATCGGCCGAACCGGCGCCGCAGCCTTTACCTTCTCGTAGCCGAAGCGTGATGGCCCCACACGCAGGCTAGCTGTGGATCGTACGGACGCAGGCGGGGTCGTCGCCGAGGGGATCACCGGTTGCGGCGTAGCCGCGGGCCCGCGAGCCGCCGCACAGGTCGGCGTACTCGCACTGGCCGCAGCGCCCGGTGAACCGCGCGGCGCGGATGTCGGCGAGCGGCGGGTCGCTGCGGTAGATGTCGCTCAGCGATCCGTCGCGGATGTTGCCGAGGCCGAGCGGCGCTCATCTGCCGCTGATCGGCTGTTATGCCGATCCGCCAGTCTCGCAGGTCTCATCGAGGTAAGGCGGTCGCAAAACGAGGCTTCGCGGCAGCCTCGTCACGCGCGGTAACCGAAATGATCAAGGAAGGTATGCGGGCGCGCCAAAGTCGCTGGTTCTCGTCAATCCGGCTGCTCAGTGATGCTGTCGTTGTCGAGGCTCTCGGCGACTTGAGCAACTGTCCGGTCTCGGACGCCGAGCCCACCATGTTTATGACGATGCAGCATTCGACCCGTCGTCGGCGCTACGACTGATGAGGCGTGTATTGGCGCGCCACAGGGGCCGGTGACAGCGGATAGCTCGTTGTGGTCGTTACGCGGGTCGGAGTTCGAACAGCGGGTGGCGTCGTGCCTCGGCGAGGTAATCCTGCGGGGTGTCGTCGATGCGTATGCGATATCGGCGTAGAAGGGCGACGGGCGGCCTGACGCGCGAGCCGAGCATCCTGCGCACGAAGCCCAGCTGGCGGTATGGCTCAAGCACGCGCCGAAGAATCGCTGCCGCTTCATCGGATGGAACCTCAATGGCGTGAACCGGACAGCTACGCCCACCAGGATAGATTATGGTCGCCTCGCCGGCCGCCCGAAGGTTTCGGGCCCAGCCCGTCGCTCCGTAGGTCGCCTGGACATACGAGTGTCCATCGAAGTCCAGCATCGCGACCGGCGTTGTGCGCTCAATACCCGACCGGCGCCCGCGCACAATCAGGAGGATGTTCGGTGCACCCGTCGGTACCCCGGCGGGGATCATCCGGCGGGCGAGCGGGTTGACTAGTTGGAAGAACCGCCAGGCAATCCGCTCGCGAAGGTCCGGCCGGGCGCTCGATGGACGATCACCTGTCATCGGCTGCCACTCTCCTCTCCGCTAGCAGCGCCTCAAGGTTCCTGCTCAGCCTATGTCGGGTGGCTCGATCGAGCGGCCACGGATGGACGCCAAGAGCAGTAGCCCTGTGAAAGTTCCGGGCGCATGCTCACGCCCTTCCCGCCCTGTCGCGCGGCGCCTGGTGGTAGTGGTGAGAAGCTCAGACTGCATGCGGACAGGAAGGGATGCCAGCGGTGTCAACCCAGCGCGAGGCGGACGAGGCCGAGATCAAGCAGCAGGTGGCGAGGATCGCCAAGGGAATCCGGGCCAAGGATCTCGAGGGCCTGCGGCCGATATACGCGACAGACGTCGTGTCCTTCGACGTCGAGCCGCCGCTGCAGCACGTCGGGATCGAAGCGAAGCTGAAGAACTGGGCCAACGTCTTTGCGGTCTTCCGGGACACGGACTACGAGGTGCGCGGCCTGAGCGTCTCAGTGGGCGATGACGTGGCGTTCGGGCACTGTTTCGGCCGGCTCCATGGCACGCTGATGAATGGCACGGCGACCGAGGGCATCTGGGTCCGGGTCACGTTCTGCTTCCGGAAGCTCGACGGCGCTTGGAAGATCGTGCACGACCAGGCTTCGGTGCCGTTCGACGTGCTCAGCGGCCGAGGAGTGGCCGACCTCGAACCCTGACTGTTCTGAGCAGCCTGTCTGGACTCACCCGAGCAAGTTCTCCTGGCCCAGTCCGTGGACCGATGGTCCAGATCAGTTGAAGACGCGCCAGTGATCTTGCATAGGCATGCGGCCCGGCTCGCGACCCAGACTCACTCATCTGCCGCGATGAGGAACGTGTCCCATCGGATCCCCCGCGCAGAACCGGCATATATGAGCGGGGTCGGCCTGGCGACAAGAGCCGACGCCGCACCTACAAAGTCGGCGATTTGGCATCGTCATGCCGATTGGCGCTTGATTTGCCGCAGTGACTGTGTGTAACCGCGGCTGCGGTCGCAGTCAGCGCGGTGTGGCGCGGGCGGTGGCGTTTACCGGGTGAGCGCCCCGAATCCGGTGACCAGGCGGCGGGACGGCTCGAGGTGGACCGGCCGGCAGGCCGTCGCGCTCCGCGATCGGTGCCCGTTTTCGGGTGAGCGTCATCCTGCTGTGGCCTGGCCGCTGGTCCGGCATGGTCGCCGGGAGGTGCAGGCGATCACCGGCCGCAAGCCTCCGGGTGGCTGCACTCCAAGGAATCGTCCCGGCGCTCTTCCGGGCCGTGTGCTTGACCTTCCACCGGCGGGACGAGCCGCGCAGCCAGCTGGCGAATGCCTTGCTGCGGTGTTGGATCACCTGGCGCTGGCGGGCCGCTCACGATCGGCGAGGCGGCGGCGCACCTGCGCCGGGCGCAGTCGGTGGTGAGCGAGATTGTCAATCACCAGGAGCGCGAGGGGCTGGTGGAGCGGGAGAGCGACCCGGCCGACCGGCGCCGGACGCTGGTCTGGCTGACCGCGGCCGGGCAGACCGCAATGCGCCGCCAGCGCGACGTGCTCAGCGGAGAACTGCTCGTCGCCGCGCTGAGGCGGATGCCCCGAACAGGTGGACGCGCTGCTCGGCGCGCTCCGCGCGCTCGTACAGTCCGTTACTCCGCTCCGGCCGCCGCCGGGACTAGCGAGGTGAACCCGTCATGACCACGACCCACACCAGCGGAAGCTGCGGCATGCCGATCGAAACCGGCCGGTGCTGCAGGCACTGCACCGACGAGAACGGCCAGCTGCAGTCATTCGACCAGCGCTTCGAGCGGATGACCGCTTGGCAGGCGCGCCGCCACCCGGACCCGCCGCGCGAGGAGATCGAGCGGCAGACGCTCGATTACATTGGCACAATGCCGGCCTGGCAGGATCACCGGCGCATCACCTCGCGAACGAGCTAACGGAGTCGGCCGGCCATGAATCCGGATGACACCCCGCCCCCGCTGCCCCCAGCGATGTCGCGCGCCGCGGTGCTATCCGGCGGTCCATGCATTAGCGGCCTCCTGTGGTGTGCTGAGTTGTGCGACGGTATCTATAAGCCGATGCTGCCGGCCTGGCCGCTGGTCAGGTAGTGGCCGACGGGCACCGGGACCGCGGGAGGAGTGTTGTCATGGGGCGCTACCAGGAGGCGTTCGGCCGCAGTCTGACCGACCCGGCGGGTTTTTGGGGTGAGGCCGCCAAGGCAATCGAGTGGTACCGCGAGCCGGCTGTGGTGCTGGATACGTCCAATGCGCCCTTTTACCGCTGGTTCCCCGGAGGAGTCCTGAACACCTGCTTCAATGCTCTGGACCGGCACGTGCGCGGCGGCCGCGGCAGCCAGCGGGCCCTGATCTACGACAGCCCGGTCACGGGCACCTGCCGAATCTTCACCTACCAGCAGCTGCGAGACGACGTTGCCCGGTTCGGCGGCGTGTTGCGGGGCCTGGGCGTGGGCCCGGGCGACCGGGTGATCATCTACATGCCGATGATTCCCGAGGCCGTGACGGCGATGCTGGCGTGCGCGCGGATCGGCGCGGTGCACTCGGTGGTGTTCGGCGGCTTCGCCGCGAACGAGCTCGCCATGCGGATCGATGACGCCACGCCCAAGGCGGTGGTCTCGGCCTCGTGCGGCATCGAGGGCAGCCGCGTTGTGGAGTACAAGCCGATACTAGATCGTGCCCTCGACCTGGCACGCCACAAGCCGGACTGTTGCGTGGTCGTGCAGCGACCGCAGGCGCCCGCGGCCCTGACCGCGGGCCTCGACCTGGACTGGCAGCAGGCGATGGCCGGGGCCGAGCCGACGGGCTGTGTTCCGGTGGCGGCGACCGATCCGCTGTACATCCTGTACACCTCCGGGACCACCGCCAGGCCCAAGGGCGTGGTCCGCGACAATGGCGGTCACGCGGTGGCGCTGCGCTGGAGCATGGAGAACATCTACGACACCGCGCCGGGCGACGTGTTCTGGGCCGCATCCGACGTCGGCTGGGTCGTGGGGCATTCCTACATCGTCTATGCGCCGCTGCTGGCCGGGTGCACGACCGTGCTGTATGAAGGAAAGCCGGTCGGCACCCCCGACGCCGGAGCGTTCTGGCGGGTGATCGCCGAGCACCACGTCAAGACCCTGTTCACTGCGCCGACCGCCTTCCGCGCGATCAAGAAGGAAGACCCGGCCGGCGCGCTGGCCCGCCAGCACGACCTGTCCGGCTTCCGCTACCTGTTCCTGGCCGGCGAGCGGCTTGACCCGGAAACGTACCGGTGGGCCGGCGAGTTGCTGGGCATCCCGGTCATCGACCACTGGTGGCAGACCGAGACCGGCTGGCCGATCGCCGCCGACCTGATGGGCCTGGAACCCATGGCGACCAAGCCGGGCTCCCCGACCGTGCCGGTGCCCGGCTACGACGTGCGCATCCTCGGCCCCCACGGCGGCGAGGCCGCACCGGGCGTGACCGGGGAGATCGTGGTGGCCCTGCCGCTGCCACCCGGGTGCCTGCCCAGCCTGTGGCACGACGACCAGCGGTTCATTGACTCCTACCTGTCCGCCCACCCAGGTTTCTATATCACCGGCGACGGTGGCTACCGTGACAGCGACGGCTACCTGTACGTGATGGGCCGGATCGACGACGTGATCAACGTGGCCGGGCACCGGCTGTCCACCGGGGAAATGGAAGAGGTCCTCGCCAGCCACCCCGCCGTCGCGGAATGCGCGGTGATCGGGGTCAACGACGCGCTCAAAGGCCAGATACCCCGCGGCTTCGTCGTGCTCAAGGCCGGCGTCGACGCCGACCCGGCCGCCCTAGCCACGGAACTAGTGCAGCTGATCCGTGACCAGATCGGCGCGGTCGCTGCACTGCGCCGGGTCGATGTTATCGCCGCCCTGCCCAAGACACGCTCGGGCAAGATACTTCGCAAGACCATGCGCGGCATCGCCGACGGCCACTACGAGCCCATACCGTCCACCATCGAAGACCCGGCAGTCCTCAATGCCCTGCGCCCCCTCCTCACCGGCGGGGACTAGCCAGGTCTAGGCAGAACCCGCCGCGCGATCGCGGAGTGGCTCCGCTGGGCTTGGGTCTGCGGCGCGCATCGTCGCCGATCGGCGCGGCGGCGATGTTTTTGAGCTTCGTCGGCCGAGGGCGCGCGTATCTGGTTGATACGTGTCGGCCGAGCCTCGTTTCGAAGACTGGCGAGGAGAGCGCGTATTCGGCTCCGTATGGCTCGGAATTGGCCATGAGCCTGGTAGCGGTGACGTGGAGTACTCGCAGCTGGGTATCACGGTCACGAGGCCGGTCGGCGGGGTGACGAGGTCCAAGACTCCCTGGCTGGGCAGCCGCCTGGTGGGCGGCCCGGTAGCGTGGCGCCAGCGTTGATGGTGGCGTATAGCCGCGCCTGGCCGGCCGGGGTCCCGTCCCGGTCCAGCTTCCAGACGTGCCGGTGGCAGGGTACCTCGAGACGCAGTGATCGCCGACGGCGTCGTAGACCGCTCCATTCGGTTTAGGCGCTTGCACGGTGCCTCGCGCCTGACCTGCGGTTTCGCTATCGTACGGCTGGAGTTCGGGCATGCGCGCCTGAAACTTCGCCGCGCATCCGCCGCGCCACGGGCCGCCTGCGGTACGCGAATTGAGCGTGCAAGCCACTGCGTGTAGGCCAGTGACCTGGGGTTTTGCCTGGTGGCAGGTGTTGGGTTCGAACCAACGTAGGCTGAGCCGACGGTTTTGCAGACCACCGCCGCGGTGTTTGACTCGCGCCTTGTGACCTGCGATGACGCGCGTGGAGCCGATAGCTGTCGGCGTGCTCTCCCACGCCGCGAGGAGCGGCCTTCTGATCCGTAGCAAGATCAGGGATGTCCAGGGCTGTCCGCGATCGTCGGTGTTGCCTGCTCGCGGCGCGTGCGGTCGGTGCGCTGCTCCAGGCTGATCCGGGCCCGTCCAGGTCTGTTGTTAGCAAATTCATTAGCACGAATCAGACGCAACGGGCACAGGTTAGGTGGTCGCGGGGTCGGGTGGCGCGATCATTCTGGACCACTGCGCCCAGTCCCTGATCAGCGCTGCGCTGCTGATCATCGGCGTGCCCTGGTCTGCGGTCAGGAATCGCAACGCTCTCGGCTGCCGGATGGCCGGGTGCGCTGATAGACCGCGCCAATCCGACGATGATTCCAGGGTTCGAAGGTTCGGGCTGCTGCACGATCCGGTGACTATGCCGTGAGGCGATCCGCTTCGGCCAGCAGCAGATCGCCAAAGGGCTGAAAGCCAATATTGCAGGCGTAGACGCCGCTGACGACTCGGTGGATTGTTCCCCATTCCCAGATGGCGCTGGCATCCACGCCGGTGCGAGAAGCCAGCTGCTCAGTCCGCGCCCAGAGGTCATCACCGAGGTCCGGGGTGCAACGCACGATGGTGCCGAGATCGCACGCCGGTTCGGCCCGCAGCCCGGTTGGATCGATGAGCTTGTAGCTGCCGTCAGTCGCCTGCAGGGCGTTCATCTCGTGGATATCACCGTGGACGAGAACCGCGGTTCGATCGTCGTGGGCAAGGCGACGACGATTCATGCAATCCAGCGCGTCCGCCACAGTGGCCGGCGAACATGGTCGCCCCGCCTGCTCCCATAGTCTTGGCAGCCGATCGGCGTACTGCTCAGCCAACTTCGCGCCGGTCGGAAGGTCGATGTCGGGACCGATCGGACGCCACAGGCGAACCGCCAGTTCGCACAACAGGTTGTGGCGGCTGACACGGTCGGCCACGATGTCGTGCATCGGAGCCCCGAGGCGCTCCAGCAGAAGGGCCTGTCGACTCACGTCTTGGCCCAACAGCTTGGCGCATCCCCTTTCGTTCGCCAGGCGCAGCACCGTGGCCTCCTGCCCGACGCCCCGACCTGGCACACCGATCTTGAGGACCGCCGGAGTTCCGTCAACCAGCGTCACCTCGACGACCAGGGCGGTGTGACCGCCCGCGAAGCTGGACCCGATCATCAAAGACCACTCCTGGGCCAGCGAGTCGACCACGCCTGGCAGCTCGTCCAGCCAGGATTCGTTCCCGTCGGCTATGACCGTCTTGCGGACCCGGTCAGGAATGTCGAGGCTCAAACCGCAAGCCTAAACCGCGTCGATGAGACCGAAGTCGCGGTGCGGCGCTTCCACTCTTGCCGGCCGGGCCGTGATCGGCCCCACCGCTAGCAGCCCGAGCGGATAGCGGCTTCGCAGGCGGAGTCGGTCCACCAGGGCGTCATCTACGATGTCGAGGTCGACTCCAGCCATGCCACGCCGCTGGACTGCGCACGCGACATCGCAGCGCACCTTGTCTGATGCCCCGCCCATTGCCGCCCGCGTATACAGCAGGCTAGCCGTCCCGAAGACGAATTAAATTCCGCCTATGCGCAGTCCTCTCGCTGGGTGACTGGCGCGGCTCCTATTCCGCTCCCATCGTCCTCGACAGGCGCTGAATCCTTGTGAGTGGTCGCCGTGTCAAGGGTCTGCGCGAAGCGACGGCCCGCAGGGCCGCCCTTGACGCGGTGGCCGCGAGCTGGACACTGGGATCGCCGAGGAAGACGGCCCATGCAGTCACCGGACAGCACCCGGTTGAGCCTGTTTGATCTGGGGTGCCTTGCGCTATGGCGGCGCGCCCGTGCCGGGCGGGCGCCCCCAGCGCAGAGCCCGGTGGCGGGCGCGCCACGGCGCCGCGCAGCGGCGCCGCTTGATCTAGGTACGGGCGAATTCGGCAATGCGGCCTATGTTGGCGCTTGTCCTGGCGCTGGCCGGGTCGGCGGCCGGTGTCCGGCACCATTTGGCTGCGCACCCCGTCGTGAACGAGCACGTGCTGCGCGCGGTGTGTCAACCAGCGCATAGCGTCGAGGGCGCCGAACGCGCTGTCTCGGCGTTATGCGTCAGCAGACCTAGCCAGGACGGGCCTCGCGCCGTTGTACGATGAGGCCGACCGAAAGAGCGTGAGAAATGATCGTTCTCGGCATCCTCGGCGGCATCGGCGCGCTGGCCATTGGTCTGATCATCGCGCAGCTTCGTGGCCGCGGCATCGACGCCCGCGCGGTCGACATCAGCAAGTCCAGCGCAGGCACGAAGGTCGGCGAGTACTTCCCGCCGCCCGACGACGGCCGCCCGTAAAATATCCGCCGGTGCTTCAGGGTGCGGTTATGGCAGTACGCCGAGTCGCGTAGTTCAGGCCAGGGGCGGGGACCGGAGAGTTGGAGCAGGTCGCGGGTGACGGTTCGGGCGCCGTGGTGCCAAGTGCTTCGACGAGGGTCAGGACCTGGCCAACGCCCGGATCGAAGCCGCACTGCAGGCGTCCAGATGACGGCCCGCCGATGGCGGGCCATCCCGCGTATATCCCACGTCCACCGGCTCTCGGCCGCGTTTCGCGGCGTCCGGCTGCATGCGCGCGCGGCTGATCCGAAACAGCAGGACAGTACTGAGCTGGTGTTTTGGCTGGTGGCAGGTGTTGGGTTCGAACCAACGTAGGCTGAGCCGACGGTTTTACAGAGCCCTGCCATCAGCATCGTGACCTGCAGGAACGTCCTATCATCGATCGCTTTTCCGGCTATTCGCCGCGCGCTCGGGGCGTCATGAGCAGCGCCTGATGGTCGCTGGGAGCGGTCGGTTTCCGACCGATGGGGGAGGTGCGACCGCATCGCAGGGCCGTCTCGTCCGGCTGGCCCGCGATGGGAACCGTCTCGGCGTCCGCAGCCGGAGTCGTCGCGTTCGGCCACGCGCTGACGAGCCTGTCCTGGGCGCTGGGCGGGTGTGATCTGGTCAGCACGATCGGCAGCTACGTCGAGCAGTTCGCCCGCCAGGGCGGGGCGAGTGCCGGTGCTGATCGCCCTCGCCGCATGGGTGGCGAAGGTGATCGGGGACTGCTGGCGCTTGCCCTGTTCCATCCCCGTCGTCGTCGCCGTATTCAGGGGATGGGAGCGCCAGGCTTGTTCGTGCTGGCCTGCGTGGCCGTCCCCGGAGAGGCGTTCTGGCACAGGCAGCCATTTCGCCACGCGCGGAACCTCCGAACGCGCGGCGCAGCCCGGGCACGGGCAAGCCGGAGATCGGCCTTTCGTACCCGAGGAGGCCTCAATGAAGACGCTCCCGCTCCTCGTCGTCCCCGCGGCAGTGGCCGCGTTCGCCGCGATCCCCGTCTCGGCGAGCTTCGCCGGCGGCGGCTCGCAGCTTGCCGCGATAACCATCACCTCGAATGCCGGCTTCGTGTCCGGCCAGTGCATCACGGCAGGTAGCGGGGGTTCGTGACCTAGGACGGCACGCGCATCGCCCGCGCCCGCCGCGCCGGTCCTTCCTCCGGCATCCTGGACCAGCGGACCTGACGTCCGGGCGCAGCCCGGCATGCTCAGCGCCGAGCGCAGCCGCTGAAGCGGGTATTCTGCGCGTCGCCCGGCAAACCGATTCCGAATAGTGGGCATTCATTCTCGGCGCTCAGCGCGATAAGGCAATGTGGCGAGTTCGACCATTAGTCACAAACGGAGAGGGCGCGTTCAAGACCGGTTACGCCGGCACGAACGCGGGGTTTCGCCGATAGACAAGCAGAAGGCCGACACGCTCGGCGAGATCTCGCGGTTACGGGCCAAGGTGCGCGGCGTGCTGCAGCACTGGCCTTCAAGCCCGGTCACCTGCGAGGAGCTGCCCATCGAGCGGTGCAAGTACCATGGGCCGCTCTCGCGGCATGGCGGTCAGACTGCTGCCTGGTCCAGCATCGCGTCGGCAACCTTGCGGAACCCGGCGATATTGGCGCCGACGACGTAGTTCCCTGGGCACCCGTACTCCTGGGCCGCTGACCACGCCTGCTCGTGGATCGTCTGCATGATCGCGCGCAGCCGATCGTCGACCTGCTGGCGTGGCCACTGCTGGCGCTGGCTGTCCTGCGACGTCTCCAGGCCTGACACCGCCACCCCGCCGGCGTTGGCTGCTTTGCCCGGCCCAAACAGGGTCCCAGCGGACAGGAACTCCGCGACAGCGTCCGCTGTGCATGGCATGTTCGCGCCCTCGATCACTGCGATCACGCCGTTACTGATCAGGTTCACGGCGTCCTTGGCGGTGATCTCGTTCTGAGTGGCGCTCGGGAATGCACAATCCGAGGGCATGTTCCACAGCGGGTTGTGGTCGCTGAGGGCTGCGGGCACGTGGGTCGCGCCCGGGAAGCGGTCGGCGTATTCGGCGATCCGGCCGCGGCGGGTGTTCTTCAGTTGGAGAACCCAGGCGAGCTTCTCGGCATCGATGCTGGACGGGTCGTAGATGAAGCCGCCAGAGTCGGACATGGTGACCGGCTTGGCGCCTGCTTTGATCAACGCCTCCACGGTGTACTGCGCGACATTCCCGCTGCCGGAGACTTGGCAGGTCTTTCCGGCCAGCGACTCGCCGCGCGTCGCGAGCATCTCCTGCGCGAAGTACACCGCGCCGTAGCCGGTGGCTTCGGGGCGGATCAGCGAGCCGCCCCAGCCGTAGCCCTTTCCGGTCAGGGCCCCGGTGAACTCGCCGGTGATCCGCTTGTGCTGGCCGAACAAGAACCCGATCTCCCGGCCGCCCACGCCGATATCGCCCGCCGGGATATCAGTGAACTGGCCTATGTGCCTGTGCAGCTCGGTCATGAACGTCTGGCAGAACCGCCTGACCTCGGCGTCGCTTTTGCCCTTCGGGTCGAAGTCGGCGCCTCCCTTCGCGCCGCCCATCGGCAATGTGGTCAGCGAGTTCTTGAAGACCTGTTCGAACGCCAGGAACTTCAGCAGTCCCAACCGCACGCTCGGGTGGAACCGCAGCCCGCCCTTGTATGGCCCGATCGCGCTGTTCATCTGCACCCGGTATCCCCGGTTGACCTGGATCTGCCCGGCGTCATTCACCCAGGGAACCCGGAACATGATGACCCGCTCCGGTTCGGCCATCTGCTCCAGGATTCTCGCCGCCCGGTAGCGCGCGTCCCGGTCAAGGATCGGGCCGAGCGTTCCGTACACCTCGCTGACCGCCTGCAGGAACTCGTCCTCGCCGTGGTTTTTCGCCCGGACCTCATTGAGCACTGTTCCGATGTAGCTGCTCACAGTCTCGCCCCGCCTTCCACACCGTTGTGGCTGACCTAGCGGCCGCCCGCCGACCGGGTCGGGCGGCTAGCCCTTCCAGTTCACATGCCGGCCGCCGTGGCGGCGGCCAGGCTCTCGAATGCGGCCGGCACCACGAGCAGTTCGCGGCCGCGTCCGCGTCCACGCTGGCAAAGGCTACGGCGGCGCTCGGGGGCATTCACCCCCAAACTATAACGGAGCCGCCGATTTGCTGATCGCTGGCGCGCACCTCTGAGCACACCGCCTGGCGGCTCATGCGCGAGGGGCTCGCGCCAAATCCGTCCTGTCCTCGGGGAATGTCCAGATGCGCGTTGCACATGCCAATCATCCCCGGACCCATGCCAGCTCGGGATCGAAGGCGCCTGAGCCGGGGAGCGGCCTGGCTGCTGGCGGCGACCGGCTCATTCGTCTTTTGGCCCGACTTTGAACAAACTAGTCGTCGGTGGCCTCTGCCGGCCGTGCGCCGGGGCGTGCGCCCGGGGGTTGCAGTCTGGTCGCGGGTAAGCCCGCGGCTATCCCTACGATGTGCTGATGACCGACGAAATCCGGCCGATTCCCCGCAGTGAGCTTGACGGACACTGCGGGGAGGGCTGGGAGCGGGTCACGGACTAGCCAGATCTCCGCGGTGTCAGCGCGTCCATGATCAGGCTGGGCGAGCAGTCTTGTTGGAGCGTCGCGGCGGCGGTCGCAGAGTTCGTACGGGACGATCCGCTGGAGGCTGATCTGCGTCGGCAGATGGCCGCTGCCTTGGGCGCGGTCGAGGGCGCTGCGGGCGTGTGGGAGGAAGACCGGGAGGTCTGGGGGTGAGCGGGACGCTGTCTGGGCGAGGCGCTGGTACAGGCGGCCGCCGGGGTAGTGGACCGTCTGGCGGCGGAGGCGCGGGCGCGCGCCGAGGCCTTGTATCTCCGCTGGCCCGAGTTCTGACCAGCGCGGCCAGGCGACGCGAGCCGCTGTCCGCGTCGATCAGTTGCGGCATGCTGGTGCAACCAGCCTGGAGACGGGGCGAGCTCTGGAGCATGCGAAGCGTCACC
>Ga0126371_10003939_pt1 | contig 13042 bp, 16 predicted proteins | sample PanSoiMetaPlot_4_FD_110145 | JGI IMG/M metagenome (GOLD analysis project Ga0126371, IMG submission 110145) | Tropical forest soil microbial communities from Panama - MetaG Plot_4 | ecosystem: Environmental > Terrestrial > Soil > Tropical forest > Bulk soil | place: Panama | collected 2016-02-17
CGGTAACTTATGAAACCTGCACGCCTTTCCAGAAGGCGATGCGGCCCTTGATCTGCGCCGCCGCCGGCTTTGGATCGGGATAGCTCCAGGCGGCGTCGATGTTCTCCCTGCCGCCAGCGACGATTGTGAAATAGCGCGCGTCGCCCTTCCACGGGCAGGTATAGGCCGAAGCGCTCGGCTTGAGCGCCGACCATTTGACCGTGTCTTGCGGGAAATAATGGTTGCCCTCGACCACCACCGTCTGGTCGCTTTCGGCAATGATCTCGTCGTTCCACACTGCCTTGACCATTGAAATCTCCTTCGCGTTGACATTCGTCATGGCCGGGCTTGTTCCGGGCATGACACGCTATGCGTGTCAACCGGCGCGTCGCCAAGTGGTGCCGCCTGGACCATCCTCCAGCAGTATGCCCTTGAGCGCGAGCGCGTTGCGGATGCGGTCGGCTTCGGCAAAATCGCGCGCCTTGCGCGCCGCATTGCGCGCCGCGATCTGCGCCTCGATCTCGGCCGCCGCAGAGTCGCCGCCGACGCCCTGGAGCCAAGACTCAGGCTTCTGTTGCAAAATGCCGAGCAAAGCACCCAAGTCCAAGAGCGCACCCTTGAGCCGCGATTTTTCCGTCCGAGTCTGGGCTTTATTGAGCGCCGCCAGATCCTCATGCAAGGCAGCCAAAGCCAACGGCGTATTGAGATCGTCGTCAAGCGCACCACGCGCCTTGGCGCCCTGCCCCGTCGCTTGCACGTCGTCGACCGCACGCAACGCGAGATAGAACCGATCGAGCGTGCGCTTGGCTTCGGCCAGACGCTCGGCGGTCCAGTCGAGCGGGTCGCGATAGTGCGCGGTCAGCATGGCGAGCCGCGCCGCCTCGCCCGGCGCCTGCTTGAGCACGTCGCGGATGGTGACGAAATTGCCTTCCGACTTCGCCATCTTGGCGCCGTTCACCGTGACGAAACCGTTGTGCAGCCAGAATTTGACGAACGGCTTGCCGCGATGGGCGCAGACGCTTTGCGCGATCTCGTTCTCGTGGTGCGGGAAGATAAGGTCGAGACCGCCGCCGTGAATGTCGAAGGTTTCGCCCAGATGCACTTCGCTCATCGCCGAACATTCGAGATGCCAGCCCGGCCGGCCGCGGCCCCATGGGCTGTCCCAGCCCGGCAGATCGGGCGGCGACGGCTTCCACAGCACGAAATCGGCAGGATCGCGCTTGTAGGGCGCGACTTCGACGCGCGCGCCGGCAATCAACTCGTCCCGGTCGCGGCGCGACAAGCGCCCGTAATCCGGCATGCTCGGCACCGCAAACAGCACGTGACCTTCGGCGGCATAGGCGTGGCCCGACGCGATCAGCGCTTCGACCAGCTTGATCATCGGCGCGATGTGTTGCGTCGCGCGCGGCTCGACGTCCGGCGACAGGCAGCCAAGCGCCGCGACGTCTTCATGGAACGCCGCGGCGGTGCGCGCGGTGAGCGCGGCGATCGGCTCGCCGTTGGCCTTGGCGGCAGCGTTGATCTTGTCGTCGACGTCGGTGATGTTGCGCGCGTATTTGACGTGGCCGGCGCCATAGCGGTCGCGCAGCACGCGATAGAGCACGTCGAAGACGATCACCGGCCGGGCGTTGCCGATATGCGCGAAGTCGTAGACCGTCGGCCCGCAGACATACATGCGCACGTTCGCCGGATCGAGCGGCGCGAATTCCTCCTTGCGGCGGGTCAGCGTGTTGTAAAGCGTGAGGGCCATGCGGGCGGCGGGTTGTCGGCGTTTTGCCCGTCACTCCTAACAAATCGCGCCGTCGCGGTCGATACCGCTAGGGCGATCCGGCAAAATGACCGACCGCCCGCGCCAGGAACAGCACGCCGAGCGCGCCGAACAGAATCGCCGCGCCGGCATGGATCGCCCGCATCGGCAGCCGCTTCTCGAAAGCCTTGCCGAGAAACACCACCGGCACGTTGGCCGCCATGAGTCCCGCCGTCGAGCCGGCGACCACGGCGAACAGGTTCGGATAACCCGCCGCCAGCGCCGCCGTGGCGATCTGGGTCTTGTCGCCGATTTCGGCGACGAAGAACGTGACCAAGGTGGCGACGAACGCGCCGCGATTTTTGGCGGCGACCGCGCCGTCGAGGGTGTCGGCTTTGAGCGCCCAGACCCCCATCGCAACCAGGCCCAGGCCCACGACGCCATCCACCACGCCCGGCGTCAGCAACGCGCCAAACGAGCGGCCGACAATTCCGGCGAGCGCGTGCGCAGCCAGCGTCGCCAGCAGCATGCCGGCGAGAATCGGCCACGGCCGGCGGTAGCGCATAGCCAGCATCAGAGCGATGAGCTGCGTGCGGTCGCCGAGCTCGGCAACGGCCACGGTGGCGAAGGCGACGATGAGGGATTCCATTCGGGCGTCCGAGCCAGGCGGGGTAAGACCACGGCCGACCCCTCCCGCCCGGCAAGCGGAAGGATCGGACCGTTGGTCTCGCCATGCTCGTAAGCCCCGTGCGCCATGGCGACCGTCGCCAAGTGTGTTGACGCATGGCCCGGACCGGCCGGGCGGCTACTCCCCAATGGGTGGCGGCATCCTAGATCGGCGGCGCGCGCCGGTCGAGGCCTGTCCGCCGACGGATTGCATGCGATCCGCCGATGCCGGGCTTTGAAAATTCCTTAGGTTTCGAACTATAATCGGCGCGGGAGGGCCGCCATGACCGTCGACGCAAGGCTGCAACGCCTGATCGATCTCGCCGCGCCGTATTGGGCGGGCGAAGCCGAAGTCGTGCGAACCTATTGGACGTCGCCGAAGCGCACGCGCGCGACCGATCTCTTGTGGCTGTCGCGCCAATGCTTCAAGGAATTCTGGGGCTCGGGCGTCGGCAAATACGACAAGGGCGGGATCTTCCTCGGCGTGCTCAAGAACATCGTCGCCCGCGCCGACCTGATCGACGCCGGCTTCGATCGCCACGAGATGCTCGACCTGCTCGAAGGCTTCAAGGCCGAGTTCGCCCATTATTGCGCCTTCGCCGACGTCTACGACGCATTGCGCCCGGCGAACGCGCCACGGCTCAATCCCAAGCTACTCGAAAGCTGGCCGGAAGAGGACGCGCTCACCGCGCTGCGTTTCCGCCACCAGGAGCAGCATGGCGAAATCGGCCTGCGCGCCTGCAAATTGACCGAAGGCGGCTATTGCGGCCTGTTCCGCGAAGGCATGGCGCTCGCCGGCAAAGGCGGCGTCGACGGCAAGATCGCCGCCGCTTGCGCGCTGGTCTACGAGGACGAGTTCGGCCACATGCTCGGCGGCATCGCCAACATCGTCACCGAAGGCCTGAGCGACGCCGAATGGAAGCTTCTGGGCGAGTTGGTGATGGCGCAGTTGCAGCTGCGCATCCGCATGCGCAATGCGCAATTCAGCGAGCCGCTGCCTGAGACGCGTATCGCCGCCATTTTCCGCGGCGAGATCGAGCCGGTGGCGTTCGATTATCGCCGCGCCGGTTTGGCGGCGTAAGTCGCGCTCAGCGGGCCGTCCACGACATGCCGATCATCAGCATGTCGACGGTCTCGCCGTCGGATGCCAGCGGCAGGACCAGCACCTCGTATTCCCAGCTGACGGCGCTGGCGAGCGTGCTCTTGCGCCGCTGCACCTGGGGGACGCGCGACGACGCCACAAGTTCGTAATGGGCGCGGACGCGATCAGGATCGGCAGCCGCCGGCATTTCGGCGAGTTCCTTGCCGGTGAGATCGGCGCCCAGGCGCGCGGCGTTGTTGCTGGCGTGCAGGCGGAAAACAAACCGCAGCGGATCGCGCAGCACGTCGACCAGCGACAAGCAGCCGAGGATATAGCGCAACTCGAGCGGATCGAAATCGGCGCGCGCGGGACAGGTGCGGCCGCCGCGGCGCGCATCCCAATCGCGGTACAAGCACCGCAAAGGCGCGGCCCTGATCAACAAGCTGCTGGTGGTATCGTCCGGCACGGCGTCGCCTGATGATCCTCGGGACACATATCCCAAATTTTGGACATCTTGCCGGAAGCACGGTTAACCGGCGGTTGCCGACCGATTCATTTTTATCGGACACGATGTCGCGGCGACCGGCCACGGATCGGCGGCGGATCGCAACCGCGCGTTGCCGAACGCGTCCGACTGGCACAAGGCGGGGATTTCCGCCATGATCGGTCAACGGTCCGGCGCGACCGCGGGGGTGGGCGCGACCGGAAAGAGCGAGTATGCGTTCCCGTTCTTGATGGCCAGGGGGCGGTCATGTGGGGGAAGTGCCTTGTCACCGGCGCGGCGCTCGCCGCGATCTTTGGGGCCGTTCCGGCCCAGGCGCAGAACCGCGATCAGCAGTGGGATTGGTGCAAGGGCGACAACGCCGGCGGCGACGTCAACGTCGCCCACGCGCGTTCGCTCGATCCGTCCATCGGCAAGTGAGTTCAACGCGTCATCGCGGAGGACAAACATGACCAGCACAAATGGCCGGCTCAGCTGGAGCCAACTCTGGTTCTCGCCGGACGGCCGCGCCACACGATTCGATTATTGGGTGCGCTACACCGTACTGTACGTGATCGGCTTCATCGTCGCGGGCATGCTCGACACGATGCTCGGCACCGCCGGTCCGTACGGCGGCGGCGGCGTTATCACCTTGCTCTATGTCGTCGCCGGCATCTGGCCGAGCATCGCCGTCGGCATCAAGCGTTGCCACGACCGCGATCGTTCAGGCTGGTTTCTGCTGGTCGCGCTGATTCCGATCGTCGGCAGTATCTGGCTGTTGATCGACCTCGGCTTTTTACGCGGCACGACCGGCGCCAACCGTTTCGGTCCCGATCCGCTCGACGGCGTTGCGGCAACGGCCGCCGGACTTACGACTTAAATCATCGGACCGTCACACAACGGCGCGGCGCTCGCGGCAACGTTACGGCCGCCGGCGCCGTGTTGCGCTAAAATCCGCCGCAACCGAGTGACGCCGACACAGGAGGTTGCGATGACGGGGGTAATCGGTGCGCGCTAGGGCGCTGCGGTTCGCGCTGGCGTTGGCCGCCCTCGCCGCCCTTGCCGGCTGCGTCAGCGACGCGGAACTGCGGCAGCAGGACGAGACGCAATGCACCGGCTATGGCTTCAAGCCGGGCACCGATGCGTTTGCTCAATGCCTGCAACAGGAGAATCTGGCGCGGCGTTATCAGTTCGAGCAGTACCAGGCGTGGCCGGGCCCGCCTTATTGGTGGACGACGCCCGTGGCGCCGCCGATGCGGTAAGCGCAGCGGCCGCCTCAGTTGGACAGCGCTATACGAAGTTCGCTCCATGCCTTATAAATTACGAAGCGTGCCTGGATCGCATCGGGGGAGTTGTTGCGACAAGATATAAGGCCGTTCCTTTCCGTTGCGGCGTTTTCCGTCCTGTCTCTCGCATTGGTCGCATCGGCGACCGTCGTGAGAGCGCAGCCGCCTGCCGATCCGGATGGCATCTGGACGCTACAGGACGAGAATTCCTCGATCGCGACCTCGAAGCTCAGGGACAAATATTACGTCAACGGCCTGCGCCTCGGTTACACCTCACCCACCGATAAGCTGCCGGCGTCTCTGGAGAATTTCGACAACCGGGTCTGGGGACCCGGCCGCAGCCGCTGGGTGCTCGATTTTGCGCAGCAGATGTACACGCCGGCCAACGTCAACATCACGCCGCCCGATCCGCGCGACCGACCCTATGCCGGCGTTTTGACCGGCACGTTCTCGCTGCTGCACGACAGCGATTTCTCCCGGAGCATCCTCGGCTTGCAAGCCGGCGTCGTCGGACCCGATGCGCTGGCTAAGCAGGTACAAAACGGTTTCCACAACCTCGTCGGCTATAACGCGAGCAAGGGCTGGAACTATCAGATTCACGATGAGCCGGTCGTCGATCTGCTGGCGACGAAAATCTGGCGCGTGCCGTTGTGGCGCGACGGGCTACAGGTGGATGTGCTGCCGGAGGTCGCGGGTGGCGCCGGCAATTTGCGCGTTTACGGCCTGGCCGGGTCGGTGCTGCGGATCGGCCAGGGTCTCGATTCCGATTACGGCGTGGCGCGCATCAATCCCGGCTTGAGCGGTACCGACGTTTACCAGCCGACGCGCAATTTCTCGTGGTATTTCTTCATCGGCGCCGACGGCCAAGCCGTGGCGCACGACATCACCATCGACGGCAACACGTTTCAGCACAGTGCCAGCGCCAGCCGGCAGCCCTTTGTCGGCGAGTTCGAGGCCGGCTTGGCTTTCATCCTCGGCCGCGTGCGCCTTTCCTACACGCAGGTCGTCCAGACCGAAGAGATCAAGGGCCAGCAAGGCGGCCCGCATCAGTTCGGCTCGCTGGCGCTGTCGGTTCGCTACTAGATTCACGCCTGGGCGCACTACCCCTTGGCGTAGCTGTCGCGCAAACCCACGGTGCGGTTGAAGACCGGCCTGCCCGGTGTGCTGTCGGCATCGCGGACGAAATAGCCCTGGCGTTCGAATTGGACCGGTGCGTCGCCGGCGTCGGCCAGTGCCGGCTCGAGCCGCGCGTCCTTGATCGCTTCGAGCGAGTTCGGATTGAGCGCGGCCAGCAGATTGGCCGGATCGGGATCGGGCTTGGTGAACAGCGGATTGTAGAGCCGCACCTCGGCCGTCACCGACTGCGCCGCCGCGACCCAATGGATCGTCGCCTGCACCTTGCGACCATCGGGTGCGTTGCCGCCCTTTGTCGCTGGATCGTAGGTGCAGCGTAGCTCGATCACGTTGCCCGCCGCGTCCTTCACCACGTCCTTGCAGGTGACGAAATAGGCGTAGCGCAGGCGCACTTCCTTGCCCGGCGACAGGCGATAGAATTTCTTCGGCGGGTTCTCCATGAAGTCATCGCGCTCGACATAGAGCTCGCGGCCGAACGGCACCTGGCGCGCACCGCGCGCCGGATCGTCGGGGTGGTTGACCGCGTCGAGCAATTCGCTTTTGCCTTCGGGATAGTTCTCGATGACGATCTTGAGCGGCCGCAGCACTCCCATGCGCCGCGACGCCGATTTGTTGAGCGCCTCGCGCACCGCGAAATCGAACAATCCCAGATCCACGGTCGAATTCGCCTTGGCGACGCCGATGCGGCCAACGAAATCGCGGATCGCCTCGGGCGGCACGCCGCGCCGGCGCAAGCCGGCCAGTGTCGGCATGCGCGGATCGTCCCAGCCGGTGACACGCTTGTCCTGCACCAGTTGGGTTAAAAACCGCTTCGACAGGACCGTGTAGCCGAGATTGAGCCGCGCGAACTCGTACTGATGCGGTTGCGACGGCACCGGCAGATTGGCAATCAGCCAGTCATAGAGCGGGCGATGATCCTCGAATTCGAGGGTGCAGATCGAATGGGTGATGCCTTCGATGGCGTCGGACTGGCCGTGGGCGAAATCGTAGGTCGGATAGATCGACCACTTTTTGCCGGTGCGTGGATGCTCGGCGTGCAGAATGCGATAGAGCACCGGATCGCGCAAATTGATGTTGCCGCTGGTCATGTCGATCTTGGCGCGCAGCACGCGCGCGCCGTTGGCGAACTCGCCGGCGCGCATGCGGCGGAAGAGATCGAGATTCTCCTCGACGCTGCGGTTGCGGAACGGGCTTTCCTTGCCCGGCTCGGTCAGCGTGCCGCGCATCTTCGCCATCTCATCCGGCGGCGTGTCGTCCACGTAGGCTTTTCCGGCGCGGATCAGGTGTTCCGCCCATTCGTAAAGCCGCTCGAAATAGTCCGAGGCATGATGGAGATGCGTGCCCCAATCGAAGCCAAGCCAGCGCACGTCACGCTCGATCGCGTCGATGAATTCCTGCTCTTCCTTTGCCGGATTGGTGTCGTCGAAGCGCAGGTGACAGACGCCGCCGTATTCCTTGGCGATGCCGAAATTCAGGCAGATCGACTTGGCGTGGCCGATATGGAGATAGCCGTTGGGCTCGGGCGGAAAGCGCGTCACCACGCTCTTGACGCGGCCGGACTTGAGATCGGCTTCAACGATGTCGCGGATGAAGTCGCGGCCGGGCGCGGCGGCGGTCTGGTCTGGCGGCATGACTCTTCTTCTTATGTCGACGGTGCGGGGGTTGGCGCGCGCGGCGTCTCGCCGGGATCGAATTCGACGGCAGACGCCGTAGCGGTAAAGGCATTGGTGATCGGATAGCGGCGGTCGCGGCCGAAGGCGCGGCGCGTGATCTTGACACCGGGCGGCGCCTGGCGGCGCTTGTATTCGGCGCGGTCGAGCATCGCCCACACTTGGCGCACCGTGTCCTCGGCGAAGCCCTGCTTGACGATTTCGGCAGCCGCCATCTCGCGCTCGATCAGGCATTCGAGAATGCCGTCGAGCGTCGCATAGGGCGGCAACGTGTCCTGATCGGTCTGGTCCGGCTTGAGTTCCGCGGTCGGCGCCTTGGTCAGCACGCGCTCGGGCATGACGCGGCCAGCGGGCCCGAGAAAATCGTCCGGCCGGTTGGCGTTGCGCCAGCGGCACAAGGCATAGACCGTCGTCTTGTAGACGTCCTTCAGGACCGAATAGCCGCCGCACATGTCGCCGTAGAGCGTCGCGTAACCGACCGACATTTCCGACTTGTTGCCGGTCGAGAGCACCATCCAGCCGAATTTGTTGGAAAGCGCCATCAGGGTGATGCCGCGGGCGCGCGCCTGGATGTTCTCCTCGGTCGCATCGGGTGTCCGGCCCTTGAACGAGTCCGCCAGCGTCCTGTCGAAGGCCTTCATCGCCGGCGCGATGTCGATCGAGCGCAGCTCGCAGCCCAGGAGCGTCGCGACCTCGGTCGCGTCCTCGACGCTCGCCGCCGACGTATACGGCGACGGCATGATGACGCCGTGCACCTTGTCGGGTCCGAGCGCATCGACCGCGACCGCAGCGGTCAGCGCGGAATCGACCCCACCCGACAGGCCGATGACCACGCCGGGAAAGCGGTTCTTGCGCACGTAGTCGCGCAGCCCCAGCACCAGCGCGTGGTAGATCGCGGCCGCGCCCTCTTCCGGCTTCTCGAGCGCGCCCGCCTCGACCGTCCAGCGCCGGCTGGCGCGGTGCCATCGGGTCAGCGGCTGGGCTTCGCGCCAGCTCGGCGCCTGGAGGCGGAGATTGAACGCCGCGTCGAGCGCGAACGAAGCGCCGTCGAACACCAGCTCGTCCTGGCCGCCGACCTGATTGACGTAGAGCAACGGCAAGCCGGTTTCCTTGACGCGCGCGACGGCAAGCGACACGCGCTCGCCAAGCTTGTCGGTCTCGAAGGGCGATCCGTTTATGACGACGAGCATGTCGGCGCCGGATTCCTGGAGCGTCTCGGCGACGTCCGGCGTCCACATGTCCTCGCATACCATGACGCCGAGGCGCACGCCCTTGAACGGGATCGGACCCGGCGGCGGCCCCGCGGCGAAGACGCGCTTTTCGTCGAAGACGCCGTAGTTCGGCAGCTCGTGCTTGAAGCGCAGCGCCGCCACTTTGCCGTCGGCGAGCAACACCGCGGCGTTGAAGAGCTTGCCGTCCTGACGCCAGGGCGATCCGAGCAACACCGCCGGCGCGTCCTTCGTCTCGCGCGCGAAATCCGTCACCGCGGCCTGACAGGCGGCGACGAACGCCGGCTTCAGGACCAAATCTTCGGGCGGATAGCCGGCAACGACGAGTTCGCTGGCCACCACCAGATCGGCGCCCTGCCCGCGTGCCTCGGCGAGCGCGCGGCGCAGCTTTGCCACGTTGCCGGCGACGTCGCCGACGGTGGGATCGAGCTGGGCAACCGAAATGACGAGTGAATCGACCATGACAGGGCGCACGCTAGGAGCCGTGCCGAGGGGTGTCAATCAGACGCCGCGCCAGCGCGGGTCAAACCGGGAGCCGGATCGGGTAGCACAATCCCAGCCGCGCGTGGTCTAGGCGGCGAAACGCACCGCGTTGATCGGCGGCAGCCGGCCTTCGGGCGCCGTCCAGCTGTCGCCACCATCTTCCGAGATCCACACGCCGCCGCTGGTCGAGCCGAACGCGAGCGTCGTGCCGTCGACCGCGACGTCGAGGGCATGGCGCAGCACCAGGTCGTAGGCGTGGCGCTGCGGCAATCCCTTGTGCAGCACGTCGAAGCTCTTGCCGCCGTCGCGGGTGCGCGCCACCACCACCTTGCCGTCGACCGGCACGCGTTTCTCGTCCTTGATCGCCGGCACGAACCACGCCGTGTTCCGGTCACGCGGATGCGCCGCGACGGTGAAGCCAAACTTCGACGGCTTGATTGCCGTGACCTCGGTCCAACTGAGGCCGGAATCCTCGGAGCGGAAGACGCCGTTGTGATGCTGGCACCAGACCGTGTCGGGATGCGCGGCGCAACGCGCCAGGCGATGGATGTCCATGGCGATCGGATCCTCGCGCCGCTCAGGCGGCATGTATTCGTTGTACATGCCGCCGCGGTTCATGATGCGCCAGGATTTGCCGGCATCGTGGCTCGCCCAGACGCCGGCGGTCGAAACGCCGACGCGAATCTCGTCGGGTTTGCGCGGATCGACCAGCACGGCGCTGATGCCCGGCTGCTCGCCGCCGGCGACGCCCATCCATTGCTTGCGCTCGGGCATCATCCACAGCGCCTCGACCAGCTTCCAGCTTTCGCCGACATCGTCGGAGCGGAACAAGCCGCCGGGCATGGTGCCGGCCCAGAGCCGACCCGATACGAAGCCAGACTCAAGCGACCAAATCTTGCCGAGCGACCACGGATGCGGATCGTCGGTCGCGTCGTCGGGCTTCGGTGGAAAGGTCGGCACGCCGAGCTCGCGCCAGGCGTTGCCCTCGCGCTTCCAGAGATGCGAGCCGAAATGACCGAGATCGAGCGCGGCATAGAGCGCGCCGTCGGTCGACAACAGCGCCGAGACTGGATCGCCGAGGAAATGCACGTCGGCGATCGCCCAGACACCTTTTTTCTGACGCGCGATCTCGAACAGGCCCTTGCGGGTTCCGACATAGATGCGATCGGTCATGTGGTCCTCCCGTTTACCTATCCGCCGGTCAGCGCCTGGAAGACGTAAATCCGGTCCGATGCCGCGACCGGATCGCTCAACCGCACGCGGTCGCGCACCGGCCTGCCGTTGACATAGAGCGCGACGTGCCGGCGCAGTCCGCCCTGGTCGTCGAGCACGTAGCCCTTGAGCGCCGGCCGCGATGCGAACACCGCACCGAGCGCCTCGCCCACCGTTGCGCCGCCGACATCCGCCGGCGGCGCCTGGAGGAAGCGTTCGAGAGCGCGCGTGAACGCGACGGTCGGCATAGCCCTCCGGTCACGCGCTCCGGCGTGGCTGCATGTCTTTGAATCCGGCCGCCGCCTTTTGCACGTCGGCGGGGAAATCCTCCATCTCCTGCACCTGGCGAATCTCGATCACCGCGTCGTGCGTGACCGGACAGCGCTTGGCCCACTCGATCGCCTCGTCCTGGGATTTTGCCTGGATCATCCAGTAGCCGCCGAGCGCCTCTTGCGTCTGAAACGGACCGCGCGCCACCGTGGCCTTGCCAGCGGCGAACGTGACGCGGGCGCCCTGGGCCGGCGGATGCAGGCCGTCGAGCGACACCAGCATGCCCGCGTCCTTCAGCGCCTGGTTGTATTTCATCATCGCCGCCACCGCCTCGGCCGACGGCACGCAATCCGCCGCGGCGCCTTCGTAGCCTTTCGGAATCATCAGCATCATGAAACGCATTGTCATGCCTCCGATTTTTTGTTCACGCGCCGGCCGGCACAATAACCATCCACGCCACGCCGAAGCGGTCGGCGACCATGCCGAAGCTCGGCGCGAAGAAGGTCTTGGCTAGCGGCATCTGCACTTGCCCGCCGTTAGCAAGCGCGCCGAACAGGCGATTGGCGTCGGCCTCGTTTTTCGCATTCAAGCACAGCGCGAAGCCCTGGAAGCTCGGCTTGCCCTGACACTGCCCGTCGGACGCCATGACCTCGGTATCGCCGATGCGGATTTGCGCGTGCATCACCTTGTTCTCGGCACCCGGCGGCGTCATGCCCGGCGTCGGTTCGGGATGGTCCTTCCAGCGCAGCAGCATCTTCACTTCGGCGCCGAGCGCCTTCTTGTAGAAGGCGAGCGCTTCGTCACATTTGCCGTCGAAAAACAGATAGGGCTGAACGGTCATGGCCTCTCCCCTTCCTGGGTTTTCCCGGCTGGAGCGTGCGGGTCAGTTCCGCCGCTTGTCCAGCCCTTGACAAATACGTTGATATCAACATATTTAAGCCATGTCAAACGGCGTTTCGTTCGCGGCTACGGTGCACGTGCGCGACACCTGCCTGTGCCTTCATTTGCAACGCGCGGCGCGCGCGGTGGCGCGCCGGTTCGACGCGGCGCTGCGGCCGCTCGGCCTGACCAACGGCCAGTTCTCGCTGATGATGTCGCTCAACCGGCCGGAGCCGCCGGCGATGGGCAGCGTTGCCGCGCTGTTGGCCATGGACCGCACCACCCTCACCGCCGCGCTCAAGCCGCTCGAGCGGCGCGGCCTAGTGGCGATCGCCGTCGATCCCGCCGACAAGCGCAACCGCCGGCTTCAGCTCACCGCCGACGGCCGCAGCCTGCTCGCCAAGGCGCTGCCGATCTGGAAGCGCACGCACGCCGTGCTTGACGGCGAAATCGGCTGGCCGAACGCGGCGCGGTTGCGCGCCAATCTGCGCGATCTGTCGTGAGCCGGTACCGCCGGGCCCGGTTCATTCCGCCGCGCCGTTACGGATGCGGATGGTCGGGTCCGCCGCCCTGCGGCTGACCGCCGCCCGGCTCACCCTCGTGTGGCGGACCGTTGTGGCGTTGACCGCCCTGCCCCTGCCCCTGCGCTTCCGGATGACCGGGCTGCGGACCGTGCGGTGTGGGCGCGTTGGCGCGCTGGACGTCCGGTCGCTGCTGCTGCTGCTGCGGACGCATGGGCGCCGCACCTTCGGCGTGGACCACGCCACGGGCTTTGAATTGAGCCGGCCGCGGCGTCGCCGCAATGCCCGGACGGCCCTGATTGACCGAAGCGCGCAACGCCGGACTGGTGCGCGCGCCATTCTCGTGCCGTTGCTGCAATGCCGTCGGCGCTACGTGCGACTCATGCGCGAAGGCTTCTTCCTGC
>Ga0126371_10003941_pt1 | contig 13032 bp, 8 predicted proteins | sample PanSoiMetaPlot_4_FD_110145 | JGI IMG/M metagenome (GOLD analysis project Ga0126371, IMG submission 110145) | Tropical forest soil microbial communities from Panama - MetaG Plot_4 | ecosystem: Environmental > Terrestrial > Soil > Tropical forest > Bulk soil | place: Panama | collected 2016-02-17
CGAAGTGCTCCCAGAACTTGCTGGCGACGTCCTCGTATCCATCGTCCTCGCACGCGAGCTCCAGCGCAATGCAGAGCATGTTCAGGCTGTACATCGCCATCCAGCTGGTGCCGTCGGACTGCTCGAGATGGCCACCGGTCGGCAGCGGCGCCGAACGGTCGAAGACTCCAATGTTATCCAGGCCGAGGAAGCCGCCCTGGAAAATATTGTGGCCGTCGGGGTCCTTGCGGTTCACCCACCAGGTGAAGTTCAGTAACAGCTTGTGGAAGATTTTTTCGAGAAAGCTTCGGTCGGCGACGCCGCGGATGCGGCGCTCAATTTTGTAAACACGCCAGGCCGCCCAGGCGTGCACGGGCGGATTGACATCGCCGAAGGCCCATTCGTAGGCCGGCAACTGCCCATTGGGATGCATATACCACTCGCGAAGTAGAAGGATGAGCTGTTCCTTGGCATAGTCGGGATCAATGATGGCGAGTGGAATGCAATGGAAGGCAAGGTCCCATGCCGCATACCAGGGATATTCCCATTTGTCGGGCATGGAGATGACGTCATCGTTGTAGAGATGAGTCCAATCCTTGTTACGGCCCTGCCAGCGCTCTTTGGGAGGAGGGGGACCGGCGGGATCGCCTTCAACCCAGGTATACACGTCATAGTGATAGAACTGTTTGCACCAGAGCATGCCGGAGTATGCCTGGCGCATCACATGACGGGCGTCATCGGAGAGGGCTTTGGGTATGCGCGAGTCGTAGAATTCGTCGGCTTCCTTCTGGCGCTCGGTGAAGACGGCGTCAAAGCCATCACCGAAATCGTTAGTGCCGGGAACACCGGGAGAGCGTTCGTGATGGGCGGGCCCGGTGATGGTGCCGACCATGGGGGAATCGGCATCCATGCCCCCGAGCGGGTCGAGATCGGTGAGACGGAGTTTCAGGGTTGCAGATTCGCCGCTGGCAAGGTTGAGGAGGTAATGCGCGGCCATCTTAGTGCCGGTGCTTTGTGGATTAACCGCCGTTTTTGTGCCGTGAATCAGGTAGTTGTGGAAAGCGTCTTTCACATAGGGACTACGGTTGCGGTATTTGAAGACTTTCTGGTAATTGGTTTCGTTTTCTGTAAAAAGAAGCTCCGGGACTCCGGCAGAAAGCAGCCAGCGCTTGCCATATTGCCAGTGCTCAAGTTCGGTGCACAGCGAGCCGGGGGTGTCGGGGGCGCGGCGAGCCGTGGGCCGGCGCAGATCCTTTCCCCACGACCAAGTGTTGCGGAACCAGAGCGTGGGAAGCAGGTGGAGCTGGGCGGATTCGGGGCCGCGATTGGTCGCGACAATCCGCACAAGGATATCTTCGACGTCGCACTTGGCGTATTCGATGGCCACATCGAAATAGCGGTTATCGCGAAAGACGCCGGTGTCGAGGAGTTCGAATTCGGGCTGCGTGCGGCCCCGCCGTTTATTTTCCTCAAGTAGCCAGCGATAGGGGAATTCCGCATGGGGATATTTGTAGAGCATGCGCATATAACTGTGCGTGGAGTGGAATCCAAATAGAAATAGCATTCCTTCACATCTTCGCCGTGATTCCCCTGGTTGCCGGTCAGGCCGAACAGGCGTTCCTTGAGGATGGGGTCCTTGCCATTCCACATGGCCAGGGCAAAGCAGATCAACTGATGGCGGTCCGAGATGCCACCGATGCCGTCTTCTCCCCAGCGGTAGGCGCGCGCATGGGCCTGGTCGAAGGGAAAGGATTCCCACGCGGTACCGTTAGCGCTGTAGTCCTCGCGGACCGTACCCCACTGGCGGTCGGAAAGGTAGGGTCCCCAGCGTTTCCAGTGTTTTTTGCGCTGGCGGGATTCTTCGAGGCGATGATCTTCGGTGGTGAGGAGTCGGGCCATGTAAGAGGATCCTTAGGGATAAGAGAATACCGCCCTAAACGAGTTACAAGGAAAAATCTATCGTCGCATCATTGCAGAACTCTGAGTAGCAGAGAATGGAGAGATTGTCGGGTTGGGCAAGGGCGAGGTATTTGCGAAAAAAGTACGTGGACTCCAGGTTCGACAGCGGCGGATTAATTGAAACGTTATTCGTAACGCTATAGATACTTTGCCGAACCGATCCGATTCAAGTATCGTGCAACCTGTCAGAGGCGCCTTGGGATCCTGAAAATTGAACGGGGTGGGACCTCGCCCGCCGAAGAAACTCTGCCGCCCATGTTGTTGATTCCCATTACGAGTGTGCCTCTGTTCGGAAAGTTTATGCGGTCATTCTGAGGAGGCATCATGATTCGACAGCCTAGCCGTTTGGTGCATACCGGTATGGCGTTGCTTTGCGCCGCCGTTTTTGTAGCCTGCAATTGCGCTCCCACCTTGCGATATCTCAGCGTTTCACCCAGCAGTGGAACTGTATATATCAGCGGAGGCGAAGACGGCGGAGTGAAGGCGGCGCGCCGCGGAGCTCGGGCCATTGTCCGGAATGTTCGGAGGGCGGCGTTGAAGCCCTCAGACATTACGACGGCGGTTTGCGGTTCACTGCAATTTTCGGCGACCGGGTACTACAGCAATGGAACGACGAAAGATCAATCAACCACCGTGAGCTGGGCTTCGTCAAACACCAGTGCGGCGTCGATTGACAACACGGGATTGGCGACCGGCGTGGGCCTCGGGACGACGAATATCGTTGCAAGCCTGCTAGGCGTTTCCTCGGCTGCCGCGCCACTGGAAGTCGATTTGCTGAATTCGATCACGGTCGGGCCGCCGAACCCGAGCCTGGCACTCGGACTCACGCAGGCGTTTACTGCGACCGGGACATTCCAGATTGCCTCTGGAGGAACAGCGCAGCAGGACATCACCGGCCAAGTGACCTGGGCCAGCTCCGATCCAACGGTCGCGACCATCGACAACACCGGAACTGCAACAACCGTGGGCCAAGGCACGACGACGATCTCGGCGACCAGCTGCGATGGGTTGACGACCAGTTCGACGACGCTGAAGGTGACTCCGCCTGCGCCGCAGTCGCTCCAGGTTACGCCGGCCACTTCCACAATCGCCACCGGGACGACCGTACAGTTCACGGCAATGGAGGTTTTGAGCGACGGTACTACCCAGGCACCACAGCATCCCGTGGCCTGGACCTCGGACACGGCGACAGTGGGCCCGATTAACGGCACGACCGGTTTGGCGCAAGGGCTTAGCGCCGGGACGGCCAATATCACGGCCACCGAAAGCGTTTCGAGCTTCACCGCGAGCGCGGCACTGACCGTACAGGCTGCAACTGCTCGATTTGCGTACGTGGCGAACAACGGTGGAGGGTGCACCGGGAACGGATCCATCTCCAGTTATACGGTCGACACGACTGCGACCACACCATTTACGACGTTAGCGACGACTCCTGCGACTGGCCCCCAGCAGGTACTAGTGCATTCTTCCGGCGATCTTCTGTACTACATCGACTGCGGCAACCATCTGCACGTGCTTGACGTCGATTCCAGCAGCGGTACGTTAACCGATCCTAACGGGACCGCGTCTCCCCCGACCGGTCCTGCCCCGGTGGTTGACAACTGCCAGCCAAGCAGCACGCAGGTAGGTGTAATTGACCCGACCGGACGGTTCATCTACGTGATCAGCAGCGAGGGGAAATGCATCTTTGGATTCGCGATCACTCAGCCCACCAGTCCCTTAGACCCGACCATGGCAGGGGCGATGACTCTGATTCCCGGCTTTGATCCGGCAAACGGTTACACCGACGCAACGCTCAACTTCCCAACTTGGATCATGACCGATCGGAGTGGGAAGTTCCTCTATGTGGTAAACAGCACGTTCAACGTTACCGCCAACACCAGCGGCCAAGGAACGATCAGTCAGTACAGCATCAATCAGGATACAGGGGCAATCACACCGCTCAGCCCCGCATCGGTAAACGTGGGAGTCAGCGGAACAAACTTCCCGCAATTTGCAACGACCGACACGCACGGACACGTCTATGTGGCAAATGAGGGTCTCGTCGTAGGACCAGGGAATCAAGAAACCGTCGCAGCTTTCAGGATCGGCAGCAACGGCGCATTGACTCGCTTTGGAACGGACCTACCGGTCAGCGCTGCAGTTAACACCATCAACGTGCACACCGATCCGACTGGAAAGTTTCTGTACGTGCTCGACGGGGGCTCCGCGGGTACAGGCCAACTATTTGCCTACAACCTGGATACTGCTGGGAACATCACGACGCAGATCGGCACCGTTCAGGACACAGGCAACGGTCCAGCAGGCATGGACATTGACCCGACTGGAGTGCTATTGGCCATCGACAACTCAATAGACGCCAACATCTCGCTGTTTAGCCTTGGATCAGATGGAGCGGCCACACCAGCGAGTCAAGCGACCGTACCGGCGGGCACTGGCGCGGCGTTCGTGACGTTCTACAACGCGGCTTCCGGACAGTAGGACGAAACAACCTTCGTTGAAGGGGATGGCTTCGGCCATCCCCTTCTTTTTTCCGCGGAGAGAGAAAAAGGAGATCGCGGAGTGTGGAGCTTGTAGGTGGCTTATTCGCCGTAGGGGACCCAGATGTTTTTGACCTGATAGGCGTGCTCGAGATACCAGCGGCCTTCAGCCTGGGCATCTTGGAAAAGATCAATATCGCGGCCTTCGTTGGTCCAGACCTGCTTGAGGTTGCCGGCCGAGAGGGCTTTGGCGGAAGCGCAGAGCTCGCCCGTGCCGTAGCACCAGATAGCGTCGAGATCGTCGTGCTCGGCGAGAACCTTGAGGAGTTCGCTGGTGCGGCCGGTGACGATGTTGACGACGCCGCTCGGAAGATCGCTGGTTTCAAAAACCTGATAGAGGTCGCCGGTAATCAGCGGATAGGTTTCCGAGGGAACGGCGACGACGGAATTGCCGGCCGAGACCAAGGGCAGCACAAGCGAGAAGAATCCAAGCAGCGGATACTCGTTCGGGCAGATGACACCGACAGCTCCGAGCGACTCGTTCATGGCCATCGAAGCGTTGCGGAATGGCGGATTGTGCACCGCGCCATCGAACTTGTCGGCCCAGCCCGCGTAGGAGAAAAGGCGCTCGATGCTTTTCTGGACTTCGCGGGCAGCTTGTTTCTTCCCTACCGCAGCGCTGAGCCGGGTAGTGATTTCCTCGCTGCGCTGGGAGAGATTCTCGGCGATGTAATAGAGGACCTGCGCGCGATTGTGAGCGGTGGTTTTGCTCCAGGATTCGGCTTTGCGTGCGGCTTCGACGGCATTGCGCAAGTCCTTGCGGTTGCCCAACGGCGATTCGCCGAGCAGTTCGCCTTTCTTGCCACGGATTTCCAGGCTGTAACCGGAATCTGGCCGGACTTGTTTACCGCCGATATAAAGCTTCACCGTGCGATCGATACCGGGAGTGGCGACCTCGGCCTGATCCTTCTTTGCCGCGCCGTTCTTTTTAAGAGCGGGAGCCTTAGCGAACCAGGACGGCTCGAGGTACTCCACCAGGCCTTCGCGCCCGCCTTCCCTGCCGTAGCCGCTTTCCCGGTAGCCGCCGAAGCCGCAGGAAGCGTCAAACAGGTTGGTGCTGTTGACCCAGACGACGCCGGCCTTGATTTGCGCGGCGACATGCAGCGCGACGTTGATGCTCTCGCTCCAGACGCTGGCGGCAAGGCCGTAGACGGTGTTGTTGGCGAGTTCGACGGCTTCGCGCGGCGTGCGGAAAGTCATGGCGGCCAGGACAGGCCCGAAGATTTCCTGCTGGGCAACGATAGAAGTCGGATGGACATTGCTGAGCAGGGTCGGCTTGTAGAAGAGCCCCCGGCTTGGAAGGAGGACCTCCGGCTGCCAGCAGGTTGCTCCCTCGGCGATTCCCTGTTTGACCAGGCGGTCGATGCGTTCAAGCTGCACGGGGCGACAATCGCGCCGATATCAATCGCCTTGTCGAGCGGAGCGCCAATACGCAGCGTGCCCATGCGCGCCTGAAGTTTGCGGATCATTTTCTCGGCGATGCTTTCTTGAACGAGGAGGCGCGAACCGGCACAGCAGACCTGGCCCTGATTGAACCAAATGCCGTCGACAAGACCCTCCACGGCGCCGTCAAGGTCCGCATCTTCGAAAATGATGAAGGGCGATTTGCCGCCGAGTTCGAGGGAGAGCCGCTTGTGGGAGTTGGCGGTAGCTTTGCGGATGGCGCGGCCGACTTCGGTGGAACCAGTGAAAGCAATTTTATGGACGCCGGGGTGTTTGACGAGCGCTTCGCCCGTGTTGCCGTCGCCGGTGACGATGTTGACGACGCCTTTAGGAAGGCCGACTTCGTCGCAGAGTTCGGCGAAGGCAAGAGCGGTGAGCGGCGTGTATTCGGCGGGCTTGAGGACGACGGTGTTGCCGGTGGCCAGAGCCGGGGCAATTTTCCACGCGAGCATCAGAAGCGGGAAGTTCCACGGAATAATCTGACCGACAACCCCGCAAGCGGCGTAGCCCGGGAATTCCTGCTCGAGCAGTTGCGCCCATCCGGCGTGATAGTAGAAATGGCGCGCGACGAGGGGGATATCGATGTCGCGGCTTTCCCGAATGGGCTTGCCGTTATCAAGGGTTTCCAGAACTGCCAGGCGACGGGAGTGTTTCTGGATCTGGCGAGCGAGCGCGTAGAGAAAACGGGCGCGCGCATGGGGCGTTAGTTTTTGCCAGCCTTGCAGGGCTTTGCGGGCGCTTTTAATGGCAGCATCAACATCGGCAGAGCTTCCCTGTGCGACCTCGGCTAGGACCGTTCCCGCGGAGGGATCGGTGGTTTCGAAGTACGTGCCGTCAGCGGGGGCGCGCCACATGCCGTCGATGAAGTGGCCGAACTTGCGGTCGTGGCGGTCGAGCCAAGCAAGCGACTCTTTGGGATCTTCCGGCGCGGGGCCGTACTCCATGGTTCTGAACTTTTCGACGACGCTCATGTTTTGGTGCACTCCTCGGAACTGCGATTAAGTCTGCGCTTCCCTAGCCTTCTTCTGGCGCACGGTTTCGATGCGCTTGAGGATGAATTTCAGGCGTTCGCGGCCCCACTTGGTGCTCATGACGACTTTTTCGACATCCCGGAACACTTCGGGGTCGCCGAGTTTCTCGCGCAGATCTTCCAGAAAGGGATAGACCTTGGCAAAGATGAAAAACATCTCACCGCTGCAGGCAGGGCGAAGGAAGAGGTCCTCGTCGAGCAGGCCTTGGTTGACCAAGGCAGCGGCCATGCCCCAATAGCTGGCGCCTTGGCGGAGCCAGTTATTTTCCTCGGAACCAGCGGCATTGGCGACTTTCATGAAATCTTCGGAGCTGCGCGGAGAGAAATCCCAGAGCCACCAATTGCGGGCCTTGCGTAGCTCCGGCTCGCGTCGGAGTTCGTAAAGCTTCAGGATGATTTCGGCGTCTTTCGCATTGGCCTTTTTGCCCATGATCTCCCCGGTTTGTGACACAGAGATGGTCTTGCGATACCGATTGTTAGGCGACCGGGTGGCGATAATCCGCCGAATAACGGCCGGTGACGTGGAATTCAAGCTGGCGTTCGATGTCGGCGAGCATGCCGCTGGCGCCAAAGCGGAACAGATGCGGCTCAAGCCAGCTGTTGCCCAGCTCTTCTTTCATCAAGGCGAGCCACTCGAGCGATTGTTTCGCAGTGCGGATGCCTCCGGCGGGCTTGAAGCCGACGGCCATGCCGGTTTCCTGGGAGTATTCGCGAATGGCACGGACCATGACCAGGCCAACGGGAAGAACCGCGTTGACGCTTTCCTTACCAGTGGAAGTCTTGATGAAATCGGCGCCGGCCATCATAGCCACGAGGCTGGCGCGCGCGACGTTGCGCAGGGTGAGCAAATCGCCTGTACCGAGAATCACTTTGAGATGCGCGGGACCACAGGCGTCCTTGAAGGCAACGATTTCGTCGTAAAGCCTTTGCCACTGTGCTCCGAAAACGTGGGCGCGAGTGATGACGACGTCAATTTCCTGGGCGCCTGCTTCAACTGAGCGGCGAATTTCGGCGATGCGTTCCTCGAGCGGGGAAAGGCCAGCGGGAAAGCCGGTGGAAACCGCGGCGACAGGAATGTTAGTGCCTTCCAGAGCGCGGCGCGCAGTTGCAACGAAAAGATGGTAGACACAGACAGCGCCCACATGGAATGGAAGCTCCTGGATGCCGAGTTTTTCGACGAGTTCCTGCTGAATCGGCTGGCGCGCCTTGGCGCAGAGACGCCGGACACGGTCGTCGGTGTCGTCGCCGCTAAGGGTAGTGAGATCCATGCACGTGATGGCGCGGAGGAGCCAGGCGATCTGCCACTCTTTTTTGACGGTGCGGCGGGTAACCAGAGTGGCAGCACGGCGTTCGACGGCGCTGGTGTTGATGCGGACACTTTCGACCCAGTCGAGATTGAGTGAGGTGCCGCGATTGGCGGTCAGCTCGCTGCCTTGCAGCGTGGCGATGCTCGGCTGGCTGTGTGAAGTCTCGCTCAGAATGCGGTTTCCCTGCCTGTCGGTTATTTCCAGGCGGGGACGCTTTGGTGTTTCCATGCCCTATCTCCAGGGAGCAATTTTATTTGATGCACCGCAGTGTGACAGGATACCACCGGGGTGGGGCGTCTTCCCACTAGGGTATGCGCCGTGATCTCTGGCGTATTCTTGAAAACAGAGATAACGCAGGGAACCAGAAAGGCCCCTTCCTTTTGTGTGAGGCCAGCCAGCAGTAGCCAGAAAAGAGGGCCGAGCAACCCCTGCAAAGGCATTCCTCGCGAGCTCCGTTATTTGGCGGCCTTTTTGGCGTTGGGAGTTGGACGGGAGAGCAGTTCCACGTATTCCTTGTAGAACTTTTGTTTGTCGAGGTCGTCCTGGACCTCGACGAGGATTTCTCCCATGTTTGGTTGGAGACCCTGCGACCAAACCAGCGTGTTGCCGTAGCCTGCACCATGGTCGACGTCGATGTCGATGTAGAGCTTTTTCCATTTGACGATGATGCTGGGATCAAGCCATGCGACAGCGGCGAGTTCGTCCCATAGGTATCCGGGTTCGGCGTATTTGGCAACATATTGTGCGGCGGGCTCGGAACTGTTTCGCACTTCCTCGATGAGCGGCTTTTCCATGTGCGTTTTTACCGAAATATCGACGGTGGTAAGGGCGACACGCGGCCATTTGGCGTGCAACACGGCATGGGTGGCTTCGGGGTCCATCCAGAAATTGAATTCGCGTGTGGGCGTAAGGGTGAACTCGGGATCGTCAGTCTGGGGATTGATGCTGCCACCCATCATGATGAGTTCCTTGGCGAGAGAGGGAAATTCCGGATCGAGGGCGATCGCGAGGGCAAGATTGGTCAGGGGTCCGGCGGCATAGATGGTGACTTCGTGGGGATACTGGCGGACGGTGCGGACCAGGAAATGCGCCGCATCTTCGCTGGCAGCCTTGATAGTGGGGGTGCCCTCCGGCATAGGGGGAATTTCTTTGGGGCCATGGGCTTTACGATCAGGGCCGGGGCCGAAATTCCATGCGCCCTGATAGACAACTTTGCCGTAAAAGGTCTCCCACTTGGCGATGTATTCCTTGCTGCTGACGAGAGGAAATTCGGCACCCGGGACGACGGGTATGTCGGGGCGGCCGACAATTTCCATCAAGCGAAGGGTGTGCTGGACCTCTTCGTCCCGCCAGGCGTCGCCGGTGACGACGGTAATGCCGAGGACTTCGGTGTCCGGCGAGTTGACTAAACAGAGTATGGCCTGCATGTCGGTGCCGCCCGGGCCAGCTGCGTCTTGATCAATGATCACCTTACGTTTGGACTGCGCCGGGAGGACGAAGGAAACAACAAGTGTAGCGAGGGCAAACACGCAAAAACGCACCAACGATTTCATGAATACGTTCCTTTCGTGGGATCGTAAGCCACCTAATACATGATGGTCTGGGTGAGGTGATGCGGCCAAGTCGTGGTGTGGTAGGGCAGCCAGAAGCGCGCGTCAATTTGCGGAATGATGATCTGGCGATCCGCGGGGCGAAGTTTGTTGATTTCGTCGGTCAACAGAGCCGTAGCGTAGAGGCAGTGAGCGCGGATTTCGATTTCCCAACGCGAATCCCGCGGGATGAGCTGATAGGTGTTGATGGCATGGTCGAGTTCCTTCGAATAGCCGGTGATTCCCATGACGCGCAGGCCGACAGGGACGATGTAATCGGCGAAGGCGGTCATTTTCTGCGGATCCTCGAGGCGGAATTTACCCCGTTTGTGGAGTGTGGCGTAAAGCATCCAAACGCCCAGTTGCGGGAGCTTATAAAACTTGATCTCGTGACCGTCGAGCATGCTGACGTCATTAAAGCGGGGAAATTCGAGGACCAGGCGATCGATGAGGCCGTTGCCGTTGTCGTAGAGTTTCGGCGAGCAGGAATGAATGAACCTGTGAAATTTGCCGTCGTATTTTTCGGCGAGCACTTTGCCGACCTGGCGCAGGACGGCGAGCTTTTCATCGAGCATGGGCATCTCGATGTTGCCTTCGAAGACTTTGTTTAGCTCAGGGCGCGTGATTTTGGCCAGGTAGTTGCCGTCAAGAAAAGGGACACCGTTATCGAGAGCCCGCTTGATGCAGGCAAATTCGGCCTCGGAATCCGACCAGTTCCGGCCTGCGTAAGTTAACTGGAATTTTTCGTGCTTGGCGAAATCGGTGAAGGCGGTGTCGATGCTATCAGCCACCATAACGAAGTCGATTGCGACGTCCGCATCGCCGTCGGCAAGGCCAAAGGGTAGGGCATATTCCGGCATGGGAAGCTCTTCATAGGCCATCCAAGAGGCGACGTCGACGAGCTTGTCGTAGTTGGTGTGAACGTCACGCGAGTTTTCGATGACGTAGCGGAGGCTTTCAAGGACAGGACTTCCGTTGGTTTTGGGCCAGTGCATGGTTTCTTTCGAACTGGCGCGCCGAGGATTTGCCAGGGCCGCCGGAAGAGTTGCCGATGGGGCTAATTGGGCGATGACCGCGGTCTTGCAGACAATATTCAGAAAATTCCGCCGATTCATTGCGTTTATACCGCTTAAGCTCGTGTTGCTTTCCGGATTCAGAAACGTCCTCCTGAGAATTGGAGCTGCTGCCGCCATTTGAGTCGCTGAGCTATTTGCCTTGAATGCGAGTGACAAACATTTGCAAAAACTTGTCGGCATTCACGTCGGTCGCGACCATAGCGTTGGGCTCGACCTTGTCGAGGCCTTCGATGACGTAGCGATCGCCGTCGGGGAAATGGTGCAGGACGTTGCGTTCGATGGCGCCGCGCCGATTGCCTACGGTTTCGCCGCGCGTGAAATCACCACGTGTTTCGACCTCGACGTGCATGGCGGGAGCCTTCACGAGGCTGGGATCTAGAGCAACACCGACGGCGAGCGGGTCATACATAGGTGTACCGGGATCGCCGTATTTTTCACTGAGAGCGATAAGAAAGTCCGCGACTCTGTAAATGAAATCGGAGATCGGGCCGGGATTTTTCTTGAGGGCTGCGATGTGCCCACGGGTGAGCAGCGTCTTGTCGCCAACGTCGAGGCCGACCATGGTAAGCGGCCAACCGGCTTGGAAAACGATCTGCGCGGCTTCGGGATCGTTGTAGATGTTCGCTTCGGCCGCAGCATTGACGTTGCCGCCAGTGATGGAGCCACCCATGATGACGACTTGTTTGACGAGCGCGGCAATGGAGGGGTCTTTTTGCAACGCAAGCGCGATATTGGTGAGCGGCCCGATAGGAATTAGCGTGATTTCGTGGGGATTGGCGTGGACCATTTCGATGATGAGATCCGGGGCCCAACGCGGGTCGGCCTTGCATTTGCTGGCCGGGAGCTCGATGTTAGCAAGGCCGTTTTTGCCGTGCCAGAACTCCGCGGTAATTAGTTTTTGAAACAACGGATGCTGCGCACCGCCCGCGACGGTGATGTCGCAGCGGTTGGCGAGCGAGACCATGCGAAGGGCGTTTTCCAGACCCTGGGCGGCCGTGACGTTGCCAGGAACGACAGTGAGTGCGCGTACGTCGAATTCCGGTGAATTCAGCGCCAGCATGATAGCCATGGCGTCGTCGGTGCCGGGGTCGGTGTCAATGATGACCTTCCGCGGTGCGGCCAACGCCAACGAACCGACCAAACCCATTGTCAAAACCGCGAGACTCTTCCAACCGACTCGTGACATCACCCAGCTCCCTCTTCCCAAGATCTATGGGTTCCCCGCTAACGCCGCTAGGAAGTGCGGGCGACAATGATCAGCGCCAAGCCGATCAAGAAGCCAGCGAACATCGCACCAATCAAGGCGTTGGTTCCCTTCGGCGCGCTGCGGAATTCTTTCCAGATGAAAACGCCCCAGAAAGCCGCGACCATGGTTGCGCCCTGGCCGAGACCATAGGAAATCGCAAACCCGGCACGGCCGGCAGCGATGATGTTAAAGGACATGCCGATGCCCCAGATGATGCCTCCGAGGATGCCGGTGAAGTGCGTGCCCAGGTTGCCCTTGAAATAGTCGACGAAAGAGACCGGCTCACCAACGAAGGGCCTTTTCATGATGAAGGTGCCAAAGACAAAATTGCTGAGAAAGATGCCCACGGCAAATACGAAGACTGCTGCGTAAGGGCCGAGTTTGCCGGGTTCTGGCTGCGAAAAATCGGGATACATGGCCGCCGCGACGAAGCGATAGAAAAAGCCCATGGTGACGCCGCAGGCGAGGGAAAGGATGAGTCCCTTCGTGCTGATGCCGGCAGCAGCACCGGGAAGTTTACGGTAGGCGATGGCATCAAGGACGATCGCGAGAACCACGAGGAGAACGCCGCCAAACAGGAGCGTGGCATTGCCGACCGGGTTGTCCCGATAGTTGACCACTACCCCGAGGACCAGGGCGAGGCCGATGCCGACCGGAAAGGCCACCGACATGCCCGCGATGTCAATCGCCGCGACCAGGAGAATGTTTGCGAGATTGAAGATCACGCCACCGACGAGCGCAGAATGAATGCTGTGGTGCGAGGCCTGGCCGAGATCTTCGAGAAAGGGGCGGCCCGCCGCGCCGTTGCTGCCCAAGGTCAGGCCGAGAATCAGCGTAAGAATCAGCACACCGATGGTGTAGTC
>Ga0126371_10003942_pt1 | contig 13032 bp, 12 predicted proteins | sample PanSoiMetaPlot_4_FD_110145 | JGI IMG/M metagenome (GOLD analysis project Ga0126371, IMG submission 110145) | Tropical forest soil microbial communities from Panama - MetaG Plot_4 | ecosystem: Environmental > Terrestrial > Soil > Tropical forest > Bulk soil | place: Panama | collected 2016-02-17
CAGGAACCCGAACACGATCACCGTTCTGCCGCCTGCCAGCACGCGGCTCAGGACGTCCTCGCCTGCGTAGTCCGTTCCCAATGGCGATGACGCCGATGGCCCGACGAATGGGGGACCGATCAGCGCCGTCGGCGAGTGCGGCGCCACGGCCGGTCCGATGACTACCAAGGCCACGAGCAGGAGCAGCGCCGCGGCAGCGATGCGAGTGCTCCACGCCCGCGGGACGCGCAGCCGGCTGAGAGCGCCCGCCGCCGTCCGCACTGACGCGCGCCTCGCATCGGCGCTCACAGCGAAGTCCTGAGCTTCGGGACGAGCAAGATCACCAAGATGTCAGCTGCGAGGTTGACCATCAGGTAGAAAGCCGCTATCAGCAGCGTGAGTGACTGCACGACCGGAATGTCGCGGGCAGTGACCGCCTGCACCAGCCCCTGGCCGAGGCCCGGATAGGAGAACACCGTCTCGACGACCACGATGCCGCCGACCAGCCATTGCACGGTCAGCGCGACGACCTGGACGGTCGGGCCCATCGCATTGCGCAGTGCGTGCCGAAGGGCGATGCGTCGCTCAGGAATGCCGTTGAGCCTGGCAGCCTGGACGTAGTCGCCCGCCATCTGCTCGGCGACGCCTGCACGCAGCATGCGGATGATGTAAGCCGCGCCGGCCAGGCAGAGCGTCACGCTCGGCAGGACCAGCAACCGGGGATCGTTCAGCGGGCTCGCGCCTGACGGGATAATTGAGGTCGGAGGGAACCACGCGAGCGTCACGCCGAATAGCACAGCGAGAATCGTGCCGCTGACGAACTCCGGCAGGGCTATGAGCCCCAGTGAGATGCTCGCGATCGCATGATCGCTGGCCCTGCCGCGGCGGATCCCGGCGATCGTGCCGAGCACAAGCGCCAAGGGGAGCATCAGCAGCAGCGCGGCCAGCGCCAGCGCGATGCTGTTGCCGAGCCGCGCGGCAATGAAGCTCGTGACGGGCTGATGCGACGCGAGCGAGGTGCCCAGGTTTCCGCGAAGCACGCCTCCGACCCACGTTCCGTACTGGGTCAGCAAGGGCCGGTTGAGGCCGAGTTGCTGGCTGAGCGCCTTCCGCTCAGCCGCCGTCGCGCCGCTATGGCCGAGGATCTGCGCCGCAGCGTTGCCCGGCAGGATCGCCGTGGCTGCGAAGATCAGGATCGAGACGAGGACGAGCAGCAAGATCGTGATAGCCGTGCGCCTCGCGGCGTACGCAATCAGCGGATGGCGGCGGCGGAACGCCGCGCGAGTCTGCGCCTCGGCCACCGTCGCCATGTCCCCGCCGCCGCGTCCGGCTTCAGGCCGCTAGCCAGTGATATTTGAAATCGAAGCCGCCGAGATTGTTGTAGTCCGGTGAGTTGTTGGGCACGATGCCGTGCACCTTGGACAACGCCGCGTCCAAAGTCTCGTAGAAGCCCCACGCCACATACCCGCCGTCTTCCCACAGCGGGACCTGCAGCGCGTGGTAGGCCGCTAGGCGCTTGGCGTCGTCGACGATTCCCTGGGCGCGTGCGAACTCGGCCGCCCACCGGGAGTTGTACCAGTGCGTCTCGTTGTACGGCGAGTTGCGGAGCAGACCGTCCGCCGCCCACTCCTCGAAACTCTCACCCCAGTTCGTCATGTAGAACGGCACCTTGAGGTAGAGGTTGTTGCTGAAGAATGTGCCGGGGTCGATCTGATGCAGCGTGACTGTGATTCCGGCAGCCGCCGCAGCCTGCTTGAAGTACACCGCGGAAGGGAGCATGCCTGGCTCGGCGGTGGAGGTGGGCAGCGTCAGCTTCATGTGCTGGGCACCTGCCTGCTTGAGCAGGCTCGCGGCCTGGTGCGGGTCGTACGGCCGCTGCGGCAGATCCGAGTTGTAGCTGGGAAGTCCCTTGCCCATGACGTCGTTGCCGACTGAGCCAAACCCGAGCAGGATGTTCTTCACCATCTCGTCGCGGTTCAGGATCAGCTTCAGCGCGCGGCGGACCCGGACGTCGGAGAATTGCGCCGAGTCGATCTGTGCGTAGAACGGATTCGTGCTCGGCTGCGCGGTCCTGATTATGTTGATCGACGAGTTGGACAGGTTCGCTTTCGCCGACGAGAAGTCGATGAACAGCATCTCGTCCACCTGCCCGCCGAGTAGCGCATTCAGGCGCGCGGTGGGGTCGGTGATGTTCTGGAACTGCAACGAGTCGACCCACGGTGGCCCGCCGGCGGCTCCGGTTTGCCAGTAGTGCGGGTTGCGGTCGTAGAGCGCGCGCACGCCTGGCTGCCAGCTCTTGAATATGAACGGCCCGGTGCCGACTGGCTTCGAGAAGTCGGTCATGCCAGCAGGAACGATCCACAGCGCCTTCTGGCCTGCCAGCGTCTTGAAGTCACCGAGGGGCTGCTTGAGCGCGAACTCGACCACGGTCGGCGACACCGCGCGGGAGGCACCCAAGTCGAACAGGCTCATCCGCGAGAGCGACTCCGAGTTGTTCTTCGGATTGGCGACGTAGCGATAGGAATAGAGGACGTCGTCAGCCGTGACGGTCTTGCCGTTGTGGAACGTCACGTTCGGCCGGAGCGTCACGCGCCACTTGCTTCCAGTGGCGTTCGCCTCGGCAGACAGGGCCAGGGCAGGCTGCGGAACACCGTCGACGACATGGAAGAGCCGCTCGTAGACCTGATTGGCCCGGGCAGCGCTTGAATAGAGCGGAAGATTCCACGGCGATAGCGAGTCGGTCGCTCCCCCGTCGTTGAGCGCGACTGTGAGCTGGCCACCCCGCCGCGGCTTGCCAGCTGGAGGCGAGGTCGCGCTCACCGCCGGCGAGCTGGAAGAGGCGCACGCAGCGAGCAGGCCCGGCATGCTCGCGGCGGCGGCAACCGCCGCGGTGCGGCGCAGCAGCGCGCGGCGCGACAGCTGGGAGGCCAGGTCCTCGACGGCGCAATTGGGATCCATGTTGCACCCTCCTCGGTAATGACAGCGTCAGCTTTGTCCTGAGCGGCTTCGGCTGTTACAGCACACTGTTGGACCGTGTGCGCCCTTACGCACCGAGCCTTTCTGGCACGCTTACCTGCTATGATGAGATTATGAGTATGGTCGTTGTCAAGAGCCTGGCGCGGAGGTGACGGCGGCGATCGGGGGTTCTCTCGCCGGCTCCACGTACCGCCCATCGCCGCGCCCCACATTTGATGGGCCGACGCGGATTACGCGCGCAGGCGCGGCGCGGCATATCTGGGGGGATCCGCTTTCCGGTGAGGTGGCTGACTGGATCTACGTGTCCAGCAGTTTGATTCACGCGCTGGTATTCGAGTTGCCAGCGCACGGCTCGTTTCGCCATTCGCCAGAGCACCGGACCGTGTTTGCCGCTGACGAGCTGTTGCATGTGCTCGAAGGGATAATGGCGATCGCGAATCCGGAGACTGGTGAGGTGCAGCGGATCTGCGCAGGAGACAGCGTGTTCTTCCGGCGCGATACCTGGCATCATGCGTTCGCCCATGGGGACGGGCCGTTGCGGGTGCTTGAGCTATTCGCGCCGCCGCCTGCGACCGGTAGCTCGGGCGCATACGCCCGCAGCCGCCCGCTGCTCGCCGAGAGCCGCTACGCCGATGACTCGCTGCTAGGCACTCTGGCTCCGGCCGGGCCAAGGGCGGCCACGCTGCACCCCCTCGGCCGGGACGACATCGTGTGGCGGCGCGACCAGGAGGTGCTGATTGGCCTGCTGGCCAGCACCGAGCATCTGACGGCCGGTGTGATCGAGGTCGACGCTGGCCAGTCCGCCACCGTGCATTCTCACCCAGGCGATAAGGTGCTGTACCTGACCGAGGGGCTGATGACCGTGCGCGCCTGGCACGGCGAGCAGGTCAGCGTCTTCGAACTCGAGCCGCACGACGTCTGCTACGTGCCGGCCGGATGCCTGCACGAGTTCCGCAACTATGGCCAGAGCACGGCGCGCGGCGTCTTCGGTGTCGCTCCCGCCTACAAGCAGTGAGCCTGGTCGTCGGGATTGACGCCGGCGGCACCAAGCTCGCCGCCGGGCTTGTCCGAATGCCCGCCGGGAACATCTTGAACCGTCAGGAGTCCGCATCGCGACGAGAACGCGGGGGACTCGCGGTGCTTGCGGACTGCGTTGCGCTGGCAGAGGCCGTCGCCGGAACCGAGCCGATTGTCGGCGTCGGGCTGGTGGTGCCCGAGCTCGTCGGAACCGGCGGTGTCATCACGACAAGCGACAACTGGGACTGGAGAGGGACCGACCTCGCAGCCTCATTCGCGCGGCTTGGTCCGCTGCGCGTTGAGTCTGACGTGCGCGCTGCTGCCCTGGCGGAGGCGCGCCTGGGGGCGGGCCGAGGTTTGGGATCGTTCGTCTACCTGACTATCGGCACTGGCGTCAGTCACACGTTCGTGATCGACGGGGCGCCATGGCCAGGGGCGCGTGGCAACGCCCTCGTCGTGGGGGCGCCGCTCGTTGAGACGGAGGCAAGCGGGCCGCGGTTGGCCGCGCTCGCTGGTAAGGCGCGCGCCGAGGAAGTCCTGAGCAGCGGAACAGATGACGATGCCGTCGACGCCGTAACCAGGCTGCTCGCCGGAGAGCTGGCGCGATTGATCAACGCCCTGGATCCGGAGGCGGCGTTGATCGGTGGAGGCCTGGGACTGGCTCCGGCGTTTCGAGAGCGCTTGATTGCCAAAACCCGGCCGCTTATATATGCCGAACGCACCCGCGAGCTCAGCATCTGCGCGGCCGCCCTCGGGACGGACGCTGGCATCATCGGGGCCGCGCTCTTCGCGCATCGAAACGATGCGGCTCCATTCACTCCCCCGAAGCCATGACGCGGCCGTCGTATCAGATGACCGGCCTCTGGAACGACGTCGGGGAATTGCCGGAGCTTTTGCAAGCCTCGCTCGACCAGCAGCGGGGATTCAGTGACGTCGCAAGCGTGCTGCGCGGTCGCGGAGTCGAGCGCGTCGTCATCACCGGTAACGGTGCCTCGTACTACGCAGCCCTTGCGGTGTGGCTCACGGCGATCGGAACGTCAGGTTCGGCACTACCGCTTGTCGCCGTTCCGGCCGGGATCCTCGCGTCAGGCGGGTTCCGCTGGTTGCCGGGCGACGCTCTGCTGGTCGTGTCCTCGTCCGGCGAGCTCCGCGACATTGTCGGGATCACGCAATCCGATGACTGCCCTCGTCCGATCGTTGCCATCACCGGAGCACCGTCGTCAACGATCGCACGAGCCGCCGACGCCTGCGCTGTCGTGCCCAACGCCGTCCAGCGCGCCGCAACGCACACGCACGCGTTCTGCGGCGCCGTTGTGGCCGCTCTCGACATCTGGGCTCGAGTCACAGGCGACAGCGAGCTGCGGAGCGTGGCGCGAAGTGCGAGCGACGCCGTCGCGAGCGCGCTGCAGGCAGTCGACATGTGGATGGCAGACGCGATCAGCATCGGGGATCACGCGACCGGGGTGGTATTCGGCACCGGCGTTGCGTGGGCCGCGGCGCTCGAAGGCGCATTGCTACTCAAGGAAATTGCGAAGATCCCAGCGGAAGGCGCTGAGACGCGCGAAGCCGCGACTTCTGTGATGACAGGGATCAACGCCGGAGCTCTCGTGCTCGCATTGCCGACGGGATATCGCGGCGACCCGTTGGCTGACGAGGCGGCTCGGGTCCTCGCATGGCGCGGCGCGAAGGTGCTGCTGGTTCCCGGGAGTGACGGCCACGATCCTCGCCTGTCGCCGATCACCAGCTTCCCTGCGGTCGCGGCCCTGGCCATTGAGCTCGGCTTGCGCAAGGGGCTGGACGTCGATCACCCTGATTGGCTCGACAGCTACAAAGCAACCGCCCGCGTTCGCAACGCCTGACCGGGCGCCCGGCCAGGCCAGGGAATGGCGTCGCGGGAGCTTAGGCCACCAACGCGCCGCGGTCGGGGGCCAGCAAAGGGTCGCGGTGGAGTACGTCGATGACCAGCGCGGCGCTCCAGGCGAAACTGCTTGCGCCGAAACCCTCGCCGCCGAAGGGATGAAAGTACTCGCGGAACCCTGACCTGCAGACCAGCCTGAGCATGTCGGCACGCAACTCGGCGGCGAGGTCATGCACGCCGTGCTGGCGCAGCCCCAGCCACAAGAGCCAGTCGGTATTGATCCACACTGGCCCGCGCCAATAGCGGCGGGGTTCGAAACCTGGCGCACACATGTCATATGTCGGCACCAGGAAGTGCTCAGCCGCCTCAGCCGGATGGAAGCACGGAGAGCTCAGCAGTTCCACGATCGCTGCTACCTTCGGCGCGGGCAGATCCGGGTCGAGCAGCGGCGAGAAAGCCAGGATCGTGTCTTCGTGATTGAGTCGGCCGGCGCGGACGTCACGGGTGCCGAAGCGCCGACCACGCGGGTCCCACAGCTGGTCAATGATCCCCCGGCGAATCCGCTCGGCGCCAGCTCGGTGCGGTGCAGGATCGTCGCCAACCAGCTTGGCGATCTCTGCGAGCGACTGGGCCGACCAGCGCCAGATCGAGTTGAACAACGGCCCTTGGACCAGGAACGGGCTCTGGGTCAGCAGCATGTCATCGTCGTATTCGGCGTCGCGGTAGCGTGCCGCCAGGTAGACGAAGCGGTCGTAGGCAGCGTCGGTGGGCCGGTCGGCCGGGTCGGCGTGAAAGATATCGAACCGCTGGTATGCAGGAAGCGCACCGGGTGGGATCTCCAGTCCGGACAGCACCGCGTCCCAGGCCGGTGAGTTGTCCATGCCTGACTCCCACGGATGGACCATCGCCGCAAGCCCGCACTGGTCAGGGTCCCGCCAGCGCTCAAGGTAGGCATGCATAGCGGCCAGCTTCGGGTACAGCCGTTCAAGGAACGCAAGGGCTTGCGGCGGGTCGGCGGCATGCATGTAGACCTCAAGCGCGGCTGCGGCGTGCAGCGGCGGCTGAGTAATGCCAGAGGTCTCGATGCCCGGTGGAGAAGCCTTCGCGCGGTTGCTCTGCCAGAAGTCAGGACCTGGGAAATAGCTGCCCGGCGGGACTGCGGGATTGAACACGATGTGCGGCAGCATGCCGTTGGCCCACTGCGCGTCAAACAGCGTCTCAAGCTCGGTCTGCGCGCGTGCTTGGTCGTACCAGGAGCGGCCGATCGCGATGAACGCGGAGTCCCAGCTCCACTGGTGCGGATACAGACTGGGCGAGGGCACCGTCGAGTTGCCGACCCAGTCGTCGTCGAGCACCGCTTTGGCAGCTTCCTCGAGCTCGGCAGCCTCGGACCTGGAGAGCTCGCTGGCATGGGTTTCAGTCATTGGAAGCCTCCCGCACTGACAAATGCTATGTCTGTAGGCCGGATGACCAGGACGGCGTTTCGGCTTGTCGCCGCACTAACGGATATCAAAATGTACATTAGCGACGCTGCGGGCGCGACTATCCGTTTCCAACCCAGAGTATCAAGCATCTGCCGAAGGCTCGCGGCACCGGCGCTGAGTTATCCAGGCGGCGTCGGCAGGGCCGAGATTTCGGTGTCGAGGCTGCCGGAAATTACCGGATCAACCGCATCGACCGCGCCGGCTTCCGAGCTGATGTCATCGGGTGCCTCATCCTGTTCGCCGGCATCGGTCTGAGCCAGGGTACGGCGTGAGGTGGTCCAGCGCTCTGTGCACGCCGCGGCGTCTCGGCAATACCACCTGATGTCGTCGCACGCGCTACCGCCGTCAGGCACCATCTGGCCGGAGTGCAGGCGAACGCCGCACATCCAGCACGAGACAATGGCCTCCTGCCGCGCCTTGTTGCCCGCGGCCGGTCGGGGCGTCTTGTTCATGACTGGCTCACCTCCCGGCCCGTGAGCCGCAACCCCGCATCAAGGCCGACCGCGGACGTGCGCAGAAATCCGCCCGATGCCTCACTTGGACCGACAACCGCCAGATGACGTCATGCTAGACAGCCGGGCTTTTCTCGTCTGTTGGTCTGCTCAGACCTTGACAGAAACTTAATTTTGCACGAGCCCTGCCATTGTTTGTCTGGCAATAATTGACCGTTCTGCGCTCGGGACGCTCTGGGCAGGGCGCGTGAGCAGATGCGGACGACGGGCTCCGCGCCGGGCACAGGAGTAGTAAACGTCAAGACGGGCTCGACACCAGCGGCAATCCCCTGCAGAAGATGCCGACGGCTGCACGGCCTGGTTCATGGCAACGCCAGATCGCAGCCCTGCGGCTCAGCGCCAATGCCGCTGCCTAGGATCGGAAGATGGAGCGCTACCCGCTCGGCTCATGGTCGGTTTCCCGTATCGGCCTCGGCGCGATGCAGTTGCCTGGCCCAGGAGTATTCGGACCGCCGCGCGACCGCGACGAGGCGCTCGCCCTCCTGCGGCGGGCGCTCGAGCTCGGCGTTGATCACATCGATACTGCGCAGTACTACGGCCCGGACGTGGCGAATGAGCTCATCAGGGCGGCTCTGTACCCGTATCCAGACCACCTAGCCCTGGTGAGCAAGGTCGGCGCGCTTCGGGATGCGTCCGGCGGATGGTTCCGCGCTGATCAGCCTTCCCAGCTAAGGCGGGGCATTGAGGAGAACCTTCGCAGCCTGGGCATCGAACAGCTCGCCGCGGCCAACCTGCGCATGATGACGGACGACCCGCCTGACGAGAAGTTCGACGCGAAGCTCGCCGCCATGGTTGAGGCCAGGGACGCGGGCCTGATCGGCGGAATCGGTCTCAGCAACATCACCCGCGAGCATCTGCTGAACGCGCTCGCCCAGACCGACATTGTCTGCGTGCAGAACCCGATGAACCTGGCCGACCTGTCCTCGATGCCCGTGCTCGATGAATGCCACGCGCGAGGAATCGCCTTCGTCCCGTTCTTCCCGCTGGGGTCGGCCTTCGGCCGGAACAACCCCGTCCTGACTAACCCGGAAGTCACCAGTGCCGCCAGGCGGCTCGGCCGCACCCCAGCGCAAATAGCGCTGGCATGGATGCTGAGCCTGCGCCCGAACATCCTGCTCATTCCCGGCACCTCCTCGGTCCGCCACCTGGAAGAGAACCTGGAGGTTGCCAACATCGAGCTGGACGACGAGGCGCGCCGCCAGATCGCGGCCGCTGGCAGCTAGCGGATCTGCGCCGGGTTCTCTTTCATTCGAATGTGTGTTTGAATACTGGCGTGGGACAGTTGCGTCTTCCGCCCATCCCGGAACAGTGCAGGCTCGGCCACGCCTGGCGGCCTGGCACCGCTGCGATGTCCTGGGAGCCGTGCGAGTGCCACCCGGCGCAAGAAGCCCGCGGCGGTCACATCGTGATCCGCTGCCTGGCTGACTACGGCGGCGGCCGGTGTCCCGAGGAGTGGATGGCGCCGCGGCATACGCGCGATCACCTGAGGGGGCCGCTCGGGCATCACCGGCCGGGTTATCGGTAAGGCCGGACCGCCTTGGTGAATTGGACTTCTTCTTCCTGGTAGCCCAGCCGGGCGTACAAGCTGCGAGCGGGCTGGTTAGCCGCTCCGGTATGCAAGGTCAGGAAGGCCACGCCGCGCTTCGCGGCCCAGGCCTCGGCCGCGTTCAGCAGCGCGGTCGCAATGCCGCGTCGCTCGGCATCAGGTGCGACGGCAAGTTCTCCGATGTAGCCGTCAGTCTGCCCGGTGAAATGTGCTCGCTCGCGGATTCCAACGAAGCCCACGAGTTGGCCGCCGACAACGGCGACGTAGACGGCGTGGTCAGGTTGTGTCGCCGCATCGATAGAAGCTTGGGCCCACTGCCGCGCGGCGCGGCGCACCGAGGCCGGGTCTCGCCAGGAGGCCACGCCCTCGGTGAGCCGCGCCGCCAGGGACAGTACCTGGTTTCGGTCGCCGGGCTGGAACGGCCGAATCTGGGCGGATGCTGTCGATGTCATGGAGCGAGCTTGCCGTACGCCTCCCACGCATTCGCCGCCACGGCGATTCCCCAACCGCCGAGGACGAACGCCGGCCAGAAGAACCCGTGGCTTGTGACCGCCCAGATCACGACCAAGAACGTGTTGACCAGCAGGTAGGTGATGAGGTGACCGCGAAAGTCACGCTGCTTCTTCAGGCGCGTGGCCTGGTCGCTGGCGGCGCGCTCGGGCGTCGCGGTTTCTTGTGCCATTGTTGGCTCCTTTCGAGAGTCAGGATCGGGCAACTGCAACTTCAGCGTCGGTGAGCTGAACTGGCGGACGGTCAGGCGTGGGTGCCAGCTTGCTTGGCCACCACATCCGCCGGCCGACGTCCAGATTGAGCGCAGTGAGCAGGACCGCGCGCACGATGATGGTGTCGAGCAGGATGCCGAACGCGACCGCGAATCCGATCTCGGCCAGGATCGTCGACTTGAGCGTGGCCAGCACGGTGAAGGTTCCTGCGAGCACGAAGCCGGCCGCGGTGATCACTCCGCCGGTCGCGGCTAGCCCCGTGATGGCGCCGTGCCTGGCGTCACGCCGTTTGGCTTCTTCGCGGACCCGGGTCATCAGGAAGATGTTGTAGTCGATGCCCAGGGCCACCAGGAACACGAACACGAACAGCGGGAAGGTCGTATCGGCACCGGCGAAGCCGAACACGTGGTTGAAGAAGAAGGCACTGACGCCAAGGGCAGCCGCGAAGGACAGCACGACCGTGGCGATGAGGATCAGCGGCGCCACGAGCGAGCGCAGCAGCAGCCCGAGGATGAGCAGCACCACCGTCAAGACGATCGGGATGATCACCACCCGGTCGTGCCTGGAGGCGCGAGCGATGTCCAGGTTGGTCGCCGTATACCCGCCGACGAGTGCGCGGGCTGTTGGCACCGCGTGCACCCTCGCCCGGACGCGCTCGATGGTGGCATACCCGGCGGCGCTGTCGGGCGGGCTCGTCAGCGTGCCCTGAATGTAGGCAACGCCGGCCCGGACCGCCGGGCGCGTGACGTGGATGATTCCTGGGGTGGCGGCGAACGCGGCACGAAGCGGCGCGGCGGCGCGAGAATTGCCGACGACGACAACGGGCTCGCCCGCTCCGGCCGGGAAGTGCGCGGTGAGCAAAGCCTCGCCCACGACCGAGTCTGGAGGTGTCCCGCGGAACGATTCCGCGTTCGTGAGGCCGCTAGCCTTCAGGCCTGTCAGCCCGAACGCCAGGACGCCAAGGAGAACCGCGGTGCTGATCCAGACCAGCCTTGGCCTGAACGCGATGCGCCAGCCGACGCGCGCCCACAGCCCACCGTCACTCGGCTCGACGGTGCCGTAGGCGGGCCGGTAGGGCCAGAAGATGCCGCGCGGGAGAATCACCATCATCGCCGGGAGCAGGGTGAGCATGGCGAGCATGCCGACGGCGACGCCGATTGCCAGCACGGGCCCGAGGCTCTTGGTCGAGTTCAACTGCGCGAACGTCATCATGAGCAGCGCGATGATGACGGTGCAGCCGCTCGCGACGATTGCCGGGCCCGAGCGCCGCAGGGCCATGGCCATCGCGACCTGACGGCGGTCGTGGCGGCGCAGCTCTTCCCGGTAGCGAGCGACGATGAGCAGCGCGTAGTCGGTCGTGGCGCCCATCAACAGCACATACAGGATGCCCTCACTGAGCCCGTTAACCGTCAGGCCAGCGTGCGCCGCGAGGAGGTAGACGACGGCCAGCGCGGCGTACAGCGCCACTCCGGTTGCCATCACCGGCAGGAGCCACAGCACCGGGCTCCGGTAGCTGATCAGCAAGATCACGATGATGACCGCCAGTGACCAGAACAGCAACGTGCTGTCGATGCCACCGAACACGCTGTGGTTATCGGCCGCATTCCCTAGCTGGCCTGCGACGTGCGAACTCAGCCCGTTCGCGCCGGCCCGGGTGATGTCGCGGATGGCAACGGCAACCTTCGCCGCCTCGCTCGATCCGCGATCACCCAGGTTCACCGGAACGATGGTCTGGATCGCCTTGCCGTCCGCCGAGAATACGGGGCCGACGACGCGGCCGGGCAGGACGCCGCGAATCGCGGCGAACCTGCGAGCATCGGCCGCCGCCTTGGCGCGGTCGGCTGGCGTCACGCCGGAGCGGCGGTCGTACACAACGATCGCGGTGGAGATATTGGGCGACTGGAAATGCGACTGCGCGGCCAGGGCTTTGGTCGACTCCGCATTGGCGGGCAGCCACTGCGACGTGTTGTCCTTCTCGACGCCTTTCAGCTTGAATGACAGCGGCAGCGCCACGGCGATGACGACCAGCCAGATGGCCACGACGAGCCACCTGGTCCACCGTCCGGCCGGAATCTCCGCGATCTTTCGTAGCGCGCTCATCGGTCCCCCTTTGGGTTCGTCCCGAATCCAGGCGGGCAAGGAGCTCGCCTGCCCGCGACGGTAGCCAGCGGCGAGCGCGGCAAAATCCGGGCTAGCACCCAGTTCGGTACTGAAAGGGCTTCACGCACGATCCGCACGCTCGGGCGAGATTGGCGAACACGGCCTCGAAACCCGCGAATTCCGGTCCCTGCCGCGTTCCGCGCGCGTTCGGGCGTCGGCCAAATTCCGCGGTAGCTCGCGTGAACTACGGGCCGGTCTACGAGTTCGCCACGATGCAGCCTGGCTGCCCGCTCGTCATGCTGCATCGTGATACGACACGCAGGAGCGTAACGATGACGGGACCCGGGCAGAGCGCGGCGGTCACAGGAGCAGTGGACGCCGAGCTGAGGGCGCCGCGCTTGTTCGTCGTCGAACGGCGTCTGCCGAGAATCAGCGAGCGTCAGCTGGCCCTGCTGCAAGGTGCGCTCACCGGCGCGGCCGGCCGTTTCAGCGCCCGCGGTGACGGCGTACTGTACCTGCGCTCGATCTTCCTGTCCCGCCAGGAGCGACTGCTCTCGCTGTTCGCGGCCGACAGCATCGAAGCGGTCAGGGCCGTTAACGAAGCCGCCCTCGTCCCGTTCGCAAGCATCGAGCCCGCGATCGAGCTGGCCGGCTCGGCCAGCCACTAGCTTCTTCTCGGCCGGCCGCGGGCGGCGTAACCTGACGTGCGATGGGGGACAGAGCCCACGAGCCCAAGATGTCGAACCTGCCGGCCGATCTGACCAGCTTCGTCGGACGCCGACAGGAACTTCGCGAGGTCAAGCGGCTGCTGACAACCACCAGGACGCTGACACTGACC
>Ga0126371_10003943_pt1 | contig 13032 bp, 8 predicted proteins | sample PanSoiMetaPlot_4_FD_110145 | JGI IMG/M metagenome (GOLD analysis project Ga0126371, IMG submission 110145) | Tropical forest soil microbial communities from Panama - MetaG Plot_4 | ecosystem: Environmental > Terrestrial > Soil > Tropical forest > Bulk soil | place: Panama | collected 2016-02-17
CGGCGGAGAACGCCGCCGCGACGCTGTACAGCAAGACGCTCATCCAGGGCACCGGCGCGCCGCTGACCAAGACCGACAGCCTGCTCGGCAACTTCGTGCTCTACGACTGGAGCGGCACGGCACACAAGCTGCTCGGCAGCACCTTCTCCTCGGGCAGCCCCACGCTGTTCTCTAGCCAGCTGCTGCCCGGCCTTGAACAGGCGCTGCTCGGCCAGAAGGCCGGCAGCCGCGTGCTCGCCGTGATCCCGCCCGCGGACGGATTCGGGCCGCAGGGCAACTCGCGGATCGGCGTCGGCGGCAAGGACACGCTCGTCTTCGTCGTCGACATGATCCAGGACATCGGCAACACCTCAGGAGTGACCGGCGCGCAGACCTCCAGCGGCGGGGCGGGCCTGCCGACGGTGACCGCGGCCACAGGCAAGGCGCCGACGATCGCCATCCCGGCCAGCACGCCGCCCAAGAACCTGCAGGTCAAGGCCCTTGTCAAGGGCACCGGCCAGACGATCGCCAAGGGCGACTACATCGTGGTCCAGTACACCGGCGTCAACTGGCGGACCAAGAAGGTCTTCGACTCCTCGTGGTCGCGCAGCACGCCGTTCGCGCTGAACATCGGCGTCGGCCAGGTCATCAAGGGCTGGGACACCGGGCTGGTCGGCCAGACGGTCGGCAGCAGGGTGCTGCTCGTCATCCCGTCCGCCGACGGCTACGGTAAGACCGGGTCGTCGCAGGCCGGCATCAACGGCACGGACACCCTGGTCTTCGTCGTCGACATCCTGGCCGGGGCCAAGTAAGCCGGATTTAGTCCGCGAGCAGGCCGGCCGCGTGCCGGCCTGCCGCGGCCGCCGCGAGAAAGTACGCGAGGTCGGCGTCCAGCCCGCGGCCCATCGTCGACAGTTCCACCGGGCAGCCGCGCAGCGCCTCCTCCAGGCCATCCACGGACACGGAGACCAGCCGGTGGCGCGCCGCGAGCACGGCGACATCCGCCGCCACCCGCGACCCTAGCGGCTCAGCCAGATCGGGCACCGCGACGTCCGCCGGGGCGAGCGCCACCTGCCCGTAGGCGGTGAGGCTGTGATGCGACACGCCCTGGTGCCGCGGGCGCGAGTCGGCGAACGAGAGCCGCAATGAGGCGACCGGCCGTCCGCCCAGCACTGCGGTCGCGTTGACCGCCTCTCCCGCGGCGACCCCGGAGAACCCCCACCTGGTGCCGGTGCCGAGGTTGCCGGGTCCCTGCGAGACCACGGCGACGTCCGCGCCGACGACGCGCCGCGCGGCGAGCAGGCCCGTGTGCACGGTCACCGCCTCCAGGTCACCGCCGAACGACTGGCCGGTGGTGATCGTCGCGGCCAGCCAGCCGGCCGCCCGCAGCCCGGCCACAGTGCGGGAAAACCAGGCTGGCAGCGCTCCGCCGTCCAGCATCACGTAAGCGACGCGCACACCATCCGTTCGGGCAAACCTGTAAAGCCCTGCCAGCACGGCCGGGAGAGCCGAATGCAGGTCGGCCACCACCACCGGCATTCCGTCGACAGAATCGGCGTCCCGCAGCACGTCGTGATGCGGCGATCCCTGCTCGTCCACGCTCGACACCATTGCCTGGAGCGGCGTGTACCGGCTCTTGACGATGTGCCCGCCAGTGCTGGAATCAGCAGGCAGCCGGTCCGGCAGCGCCACCACCAGCGCGTATCCGCCGGTGCCAAGGCCAGCGTGCAGCGCGCCGACGTTCAGCAGCACCCGGTCGCCCACCCGCGGCGCTCCAGTCAGCGCCGGGTACGCCAGCGCCCGGCACTCCTGCCCTTCCGCGGATACCATAATCTCGGCTGCTCCGGGCCATTCGCGCCGCAATGCCGTGACTGTTCCGCTACGCCATCTGATCACGACGGCAGACTAGCGCCAGAGTGGCGGCACACTAGGTATAAAGGCCCACGCACAGCCCAAGCGACCGCGGGAGGGGCGCCCATGTCCAAGCGCAGGACCGAACGGCTCCTATCCATCGTCGTCCTGCTGCTGTCCTCGAGGCGCTACCTGACCGCCGAGGAGATCCGCGTCGCGGTGCACGGCTACCCGGAGCCTGGCGACGCGTTCAAGCGGATGTTCGAGCGGGACAAGGAGGAGCTGCGTGAGCTGGGCATCCCCCTGGAGACCGGCCTGAACAACGCGCTGGACGAGGAGCCCGGCTACCGGATCAGGCGGCAGGACTACGAGCTTCCTGAGATCCACCTCGAGGCGGACGAGGCGGCTGTGCTCGGCATCGCGGCGCGCGTCTGGCAGAGCGCCGAACTATCCGGCGCCGCCGCGGGCGCGCTGCTCAAGCTCAAAGCGGCAGGCCTGGAGGACGACGAGATCCCGCGGCCCGGGATCGAGCCGCGGCTGACTACCGCCGAGCCGGCGTTCGGCCCGCTATGGGAGGCGGTGCGCGACCGCAGGCCGGTCACCTTCAGCCACAAGGCGCCGGGGCGCAGCGACGCGATCAGGCGCGAGCTGGAGCCGTGGGGCGTGGTCAACCGGCGCGGCCGCTGGTACGTGGCTGGTCACGACAGGACGCGGAACGCCACCCGGGTGTTCCGGCTCAGCCGGATCGAGGGCCCGGTGAAGATGTGCGGCCCGGCGGGCAGCGTCACCGTGCCCGCGGACGCCGACGTGCGCGGGCTGGTCAAGGACTGGGACGCGCCGCTGCCACGTGACCACCAGGCGGTGCTGCAAGTGCGGGCCGGCACCGGTCACGGCCTGCGCCGCTACGCCAAGGCGATCACCCCGGCCGGCGAGGGCTGGGACCGCGTCACGGTCCAGTTCGCGGACGTGCCCTGGTATGCCGACCACCTGGCCTCGTTCGGCTCCGACGTGATGGTGGTCGGCCCGCCCGACCTGCGCGAGGCGGTCATCAGCCGGCTCAAAGGGGTGCTCGCGTGAGCGCCCGGGGGGGTTTGGGGGGCGCGGAGCCCCCCATGCCGGGGGGTCCCCGGGGGGTCGTCCCCCCGGGCAAGCAGCGCATGGTCACATCCGCCGAGCGGCTGCGCCGGCTGCTCGCGCTCGTACCGTATGTGGTCAGCAGGAAGGCGGTGGGTCTCGCGGAGACGGCCACCGCGTTCGGCATGACCGAACGGGAGCTTGTCGACGACCTGAACCTGGTCTGGTGCGTGGAGCTCAAGGCGCCCGAGCCGTACTGCCCGATCGACTTGTCCTACGAGGGCGGCGAGATCGTGGTCAGCCAGGCCGAGTCGATCGGGCGCCCGCTGCGGCTGGCAGCCGACGAAGCCAGCGCGCTGCTTGTCGCGCTGCGCATGCTCGCGGAGATGCCCGGCGACAGTTCCGCCGTCGCGCGGCTGATCGCCAAGATCGAGGAGGCCGCGGGCGCCGCCGCCGCTGCCAGCGCGCAGGTGGCAATCCAGATCGAATCACCGAACGGTGGCGAGGTGGCTGCCCAGGTTCGCGACGCTCTGGCCGACGGCCGGCGCGTCCACCTTCGTCATTACGTGCCAGGCCGGGACGAGACGACCGAGCGGGACGTCGACCCGATGCGGCTGCTCGTCGTCGAGGGACGCAGCTACCTGGAGGGCTGGTGCCGGCTGCGCGAGGGGGTCCGGCTGTTCCGGCTGGACCGGGTGTTGGAGCTGACGGTGCTCGACGTGCCCGCGCAGGTGCCCGCCGAGGCGGCCGAGCGGGACGTGGAGCAGGGGCTGTTCCGGCCGTCGGACTCCGACGAGCGGGTCGAGCTCGAGCTGTCCGCCCCCGCGCACTGGGTGGCCGAGTACTACCCGTGCGAGTCGGTCACCGAGGTCGGCGAGGGCCGGCTGCGGGCGGTGCTGCGTACCCCCGATACCCGCTGGGTGCGGCGGCTGGCGCTGCGCCTCGGCGAGGATGCCCGGGTGGTGTCGCCCGCCGCGCTCGCCGAGGCGATCCAGGCGGACGCCGCGGCGGCGCTTGCCCTGTATGACTGATTAGAACGAGTTAAGTCCTCCGGCCACCAGGCTGACGAACAGTAATTCCGGCGTCACGTTATGCTTCGGGTGTGCTCGCGGGAGTGCGCGGTCGTCGGGCCCAGGCCAGGCACGTGTGGGAACAGCCCGCGCTTCGCCGGCTTGGCTGGCTGGCCGCCACGGGGGCAGGCGCGGTCGTCTTGTTCTTGTGCGCGTACCGCGAGGCGCGCGCAATGCCCGCCCAGTCGGACGGCGCCTCGATTGTGCTGCAGGCGTGGGCGATGCTGCACGGCAACCCGCTGCTGCACGGCTGGTACCTGGCGGACGTGTCCTTCTACACCACCGAGCTGCCCGAATACATGCTGGTGGTCGCGTTCCGCGGGATAACCCCCGGGGTGGTGCACATCTGCGCCGCACTCACCTACACGCTGCTCGTGCTGCTCGCCGCCTTCGTGGCCCGCGGCAGCGCCCGCGGGCGTGCCGGGCTCGTGCGGGCAGGGATCGCCGTCGCGATCATGCTGGGCCCGTCGCTGGCGGTGGCCGGCACATTGCTGAACGATCCGGACCACACCGGTACGGCCGTGCCCGTGCTGGCCGTGTTCGCCCTGATCGACCAGGGGGGCAGGCGCTGGTTCGTCCCGGCAGGCGTCGGGCTGGTGCTTGCCTGGGCCCTGGTCGGCGATCCGCTGGTGCTGCTCATTGGGGTGCTGCCGGTGCTGCTGGTCTACGGCGCGCGGGCCGGACAGCTCCTGCTCCAGCAACGCGTCCCGCTGTCCGCGGCGCGGCACGAGCTCTCGCTCGCCGCCGCGGCGGTGCTGGCTGTTGCCGCCGCCACGATCGCCACGCACCTCATCCGGGCGTCGGGCGGGTATGTGGTGAACCGGGGTGCTAAGGAGTTCGTGCAGGTCGGCGACATGCCGAGGAACGCCTGGGCCGCGCTTGAGCAATTCCTCGGCGTGTTCAGCGCCAACTTCTTCGGCCATCGATTCGGCAACGGGCTGGCGTTCACCGCCATCCACCTGGTCGCCGCGGCCCTGGTGGCGGCCGCACTCTGGCAGGCGTTGCGCGGGTTTTTCCGTGCCGACCCGGTGGTCCCGATGCTCGCGGTGGCGGTCATCGCGGACTTGGCCGCGTACACGGTCATTTTCCAGGTATCCCAGGAGACGAACCGGGAGGTGGCGCCTGTCTTCGCCCTCGGCGCCGCGCTCGCCGGGCGCGTATTCGCCGGGCCCCTGATCCGGAACCGGCTGGAGCCGCTGCTGGTGGTCGGGCTGGCGGCCGCGGTGTGGGCGATGTCGCCAGGGGTGCTGCTCGCCGAGCCGAGCCCGCCTGCCGCGTCCGCCCTTGCCTCCTGGCTGGAGCGGCATCACCTGCGTGAGGGGATCGCGGGCTACTGGCAGGCGTACAGCGTCACGGCCGACAGCGGCGGCAGCGTGACCATGCGCGCGATCCGCGAGTACCCCAAGCCAGGACTCGAAACGTATCCGTGGGAACTTAACGTCGCGCTGCTTGACAGCAGAAGGTACGACGTGAACTTCCTCGTCGCGACGCCACCGGGCTCGCAGGCGGGCGCGACCGTCACCGAACAAGAAGGCATTGCCAAGTTCGGCAGGCCCGCACATGTCTACAGGTACCAGGGATACGTGATCATGGTCTGGCGGAAGAACCTGCTGCCCGAGCTGATGCGCCGGTGAACGCCGGGCATCCGTGGGCTAATACCCTTTAGGCGTGCTGAAGAGCGCACGAGGACAGACTGAGGCGCCCGTGGCGGAGGATCAGCCGACCCGGCGGGCCCAGCGCCCGGGGCGCGCGGGGCGCTGGCAGACGGCGCGGCCGCGGCTGGCATGGGCGGCCTGGCTGCTGGTCGCGGCGCTGGTGCTGTTCTGGTGCTACTTGCGGCAGTCGCAGACGGCGCCGGTGAACTCCGACGGCGCGGGGACGGCGCTGCAGGGCTGGGACATGCTACACGGCAACCTGCTGCTGTCCGGCTGGTGGCTGGCGGACGTGACGTTCTATACGTTCGAGGTGCCCATCGACGCCATGGTGGAAGCGGTCCGCGGGCTGGACGCCAACGTGGTGCACATCACCGCGGCGCTGGTCTACACGCTGCTCGTGCTTCTCGCCGCGTTGCTCGCCAAGGGCAAGGCCCGCGGCCCAGAGGGCATCATCCGCGCGCTGCTCGCCGCGGGCATCCTGGTGGCACCGGCCTTCGGCACCAGCACCCGTGTGCTGCTGCTGTCACCCGACCACACAGGAACCGCGGTGCCGATCCTGCTCACGCTGCTGCTGGTGGACCGGGCCGGGAAGCGCTGGTGGGTAGTGCCCGCCACGTGCGTGATGCTGATCTGGGCACAAGTCGACGACCCGCTGGCGACCTACGCAGGCGCCCTGCCGGTCGCGCTGGTATGCCTGGTCCGGGCCTGCGCGCCCGTCGTGCGCCGCCGCGGGCCGGACTGGTATCTCGTGCACCGCCGCTGGCCCGGCTGGTATGACGCCGGCCTGGCCGCCGCGGCCCTGCTCTCGGTGGAGCTCGCGCACCTGGTGGTGAAGGCCATCAGCGCGGCCGGAGGCTACGCCATGCAGCCGCTGACCGGCTTGACCACGCTCATCCCGTTCGGCCAGTGGGGCTCGCACATCAACGCGACCGTCGAGAACACGCTGATCTTGTTCGGCGCAGACTTTTTCGACCAGCCGAGCGGCCTCCAGACCACGATCGCGTTCCTGCACTTCATCGGTGTGGCGTTGGCGCTGGCGGGCCTGCTTGTCGGCATCTGGAGGCTTTTCAGCGGCGGGGACCGTGTCACGCAGATGCTCACCGTGGGCATCGGCGCCATGCTGGTGGCGGGCACCTTCGTGCTGAAGACTTTCCCGATCTCGGGTGCCCACCAGATCGCGGTCGTGTTGCCGTTCGGCGCGGTACTCGCAGGCCGGACCCTCGGGCCCTGGCTGGCCGGCCGCCGGCTGCCGAGAATCAGCCTGGCGCCGGCGCTCGGCGTCGCGCTCGCCTGCTACCTGGCCGCCCTCGGGTACAACGCCTCACAGCCCGCGCAGGCGGCCGAGACTCAGGGGCTCGCGGCATGGCTGACGGCCCACCACCTGACGAGCGGGCTGGGCAGGTACTGGGCGGCGAACAGCACGACACTCGCCAGCGGCGGGCAGGTCCGGGTGATAGCGGTCCAGGGCAAGGGCCAGGTCCCGTACCCGTGGATAACCAAGCCCGCCTGGTACGACCCGGCGCAGTCCTACGCGAACTTCGTCGTGGCAGTGCCCGGCCTTGGCAAGTCCGCGTACGCGTTTTCCGAGGTCCTTGTCAAGCAGGCGTTCGGTGAGCCCGCGCACGAGTACACGTACGGCCCGTTCGTGATCATGGTCTGGGACAAGAATCTCTTGCTGCACATGCCTGCGCCCGACCAGAGCAAGGTGCGCTAGGGCGCCCTCTAGTAGGCGCGGCCGAAGATGACCCGCTTGCCGTAGGCCGACGGCAGGCCGCAGCAGATGCATGGGCCGGATTCCGGCTCCCCGTCCAGCGGGATGCAGCGGGCCGTGGCTCCGGTCGCGGCCTTGATCTCCTCCTCGCACTCTGGCGTGCCGCAGTGCAGGGCGCGGGCCCAGCCGGTGGCCACCGCCTTGGCGAAGTCGTCCCACTCGTCGGTGGTGACGGTGTGGTCGTTCCGGAACGCGGTGGCCCGCTCGAAGAGGAAGTCCTGGAACGCCGTCAGCTCGTCGGCCAGCCGCGCGGGCGCACCCTCAAGCGAGATGGGCTCCTTGCCCTCGCCGAGCCGCCTGACCATCACCGCGCTGCCCGCGGCCAGGTCGCGGGGCCCGAGTTCGAGCCGGATCGGCACCCCGCGCAGTTCCCAGTCGTTGAACTTGAATCCCGGGGATAGCTGGGGCCGGTCGTCCACGTGCGCCCGGATACCGGCGCCGGCCAGCCGCTGGGCTAGTGCCACCGCCGCGGCGGTGACCTCGGCGGCCTGGTCGCCCCGGCCGATCGGCACGATGACCACCTGGTACGGCGCCAGCCGGGGTGGCAGCACCAGGCCCTTGTCGTCGCCGTGTGTCATGATGACGCCACCGATCATGCGGGTGCTCATGCCCCAGGAGACGGTGTGGGCGTAGCTGAGGTGGCCGTCCTCCCCGGTGTACTGGATGTTGAACGCCCGGGCGAAGTTCGTGCCCATGTAGTGCGACGTGCCGGCCTGCAGCGCCCGGCCGTCGCGCATCATCCCCTCGATGGTGTACGTGCGGACCGCGCCGGCGAACCGCTCACCCGGCGTCTTCTCACCCTCGATGACCGGCATAGCGGCCAGCTCACGAGCGGTGCGCGCGTAGATCGTGTCGAGCGCGAGCATGGTCTCCCGCATCGCGTCGGCCTCGTCGGCGTGCGCGGTGTGGCCCTCCTGCCATAGGAATTCGGTGGTGCGCAGGAACATCCGCGGCCGCAGCTCCCAGCGGACGACGTTCGCCCACTGGTTGAGCAGCATGGGCAGGTCCCGGTGCGAGCTGATCCACTTGGCCATGAACTCGCCGATGACCGTCTCAGAAGTGGGCCGGACGATGAGCGGCTCCTCCAGCGTCTTGCCGCCCGCATGGGTCACCACCGCGAGCTCCGGCGCGAACCCCTCGACGTGTTCGGCCTCACGCTGCAGGTAGCTCTGCGGGATGAGCAGCGGGAAGTACGCGTTCTGGTGCCCGGTCTCCTTGATCCGCCGGTCCAGGTCGTCTTGCAGCAGCTCCCAGATCCGGTACCCGTACGGGCGGATGACCATCGTGCCCTTGGCCGGGCCGCGGTCCACAAGCTCCGCCTTGAAGACCAATTCGTTGTACCAGGCGGAGAAGTCTTCGCTCTGCGGCGTAACTCCGCGTTCATCACGAGCCACACCACGAGGTTAGTCCAGTGGCGTGCGATGCCAGGAATGGATAACGTCAGGCTGGCTTGCGCCCGATCGCAAGGAACTGCTTGCCGAGCACCCTCCACAGCGGCGGTGTGCTCAGGTAGGCCCTCGTCAGGCTCGCCGACGGCGGCAGCAGGCCGCGGAACGAGTACGGCAGGAACCTGGGGTGCACCGCGGCCACTTCGAAGCCCGCGGCGTACAGGTGCTCAGCGACCGAGACGTGCGACAAGATCACCGTGTGGTCTGCGCAGTCGAAATACTGCCTGGCGCAGTACTTGAAGTTGGGGCCCATGACCGCGATCCGGCCGCCGGGCTGCATGGTCTGCCGCAGCCGGTCCAGGACAGCCGCGACCGCATTCTGGTCGGGCAGGTGCTCGAGGAAGTTGGACAGGAACACGCCATCGAAGTATGCCTCGGGGAGGGGGGCTGTCATGATGTCCGAGATGATCATCTTCACCCCGCCGCCTTCGGGGATGCCTTGCCTGACCACGTCGACTCCCCAGCGCTCGGCGGCGGGCACCGACATGATGAACTCGCCACGTCCCACCGCGGGATCGAGGACCCGCTGTGGCGCGCCCATCTGGCCGTGCACGTAACGGGCGATCTCAGCCCACACCTCTTCCCGGCCGGCCTGGTCAACGCCGCGGAACCGGTACTCGTACAGGCGCTGCAAGTTGATGACAGCTTCGCGTCGGCCAGCAGGTGGTGCCGGTAGGAGTTTGAGTGACATGAGGTTAGTACTTACCAAGAAAAAGTTAACGAAACGGCTGACGTCCGTCCCGGACAGATATCTCCCCGATGGTCCGCATAGCCCGGCATCGCAGCACCCCGTAGCCGGTGACTACGTTCTGTGCACTACCATCTACGGTACCGGCTCATGCTCGGCTGGAGTCAGGTCGGCGTCCAGGCATAGTGGTACGATCGGCCGTCTCCCTACCACTCCGGGCGGTACAGCTCTGGGTGCACCGGCTCGCGGTCGGCCGGCGGTAGCCGCGGAGGACGTCAACGGAACTGGCCTGAGCAGGATGGTGGCGGTGCCTCAGACAAGCAGTGACGATCGGCCCGATGGCCGGCAGAGTCTTGCCACCGCGGCGGACGCGACTGGTGAGGTCGCCCCGGCCGCGGCCGGACCGGCCCGTCGATACGCCGCCTGGCGTCCCTGGCTCCTGTGGGGAGCCGCGCTCCTGCTCATCGGCCCCGGCCTGTTCGTCCTCTACCTGCTCCAGTCGCGGGTCGCGCCATACAACTCCGACGGCGCCTCGAACATTCTGCAGGGCCAGGCGATGCTGCACGGGAACCTGCTGCTGCGCGGCTGGTGGGCCTCCGACGTCACGTTCTACACGACGGAAGTCCCCGAGTACGCGCTGGTGGTCCTGTTCCGCGGGCTCCGGCCGGACGTGGCGCACATCAGCGGCGCGCTCACCTACACGCTGATCGTGCTGCTCGGGGCGATGCTCGCCCGCGGCCGTGCGAAGGGGCGTAAAGGCATCATCCGCGCGCTGCTGGCCGGCGGGATCATGCTCGCGCCGAGCATCGTCGGCGGCACCCCGGTGCTGCTCGAGAACCCGGACCACGCGGGCACCGCGGTACCGATCCTCGCGCTGCTGCTGATCCTGGACCGCGCGCCGGAGCGCTGGTACACGGCCGTGGCGGTGTGTGTGCTGCTCGCCTGGACTCAGGTAGCGGACCAGCTAACCCTGGTGGCGGCGACCGCGCCGTTTGCCGCGGTGGCGGTGGTCAGGCTGCTCGCGCTCGCCGTGCGGCGCCGGCCGCTCGAGGAGTACCGCTACGACGCCCTGCTGCTCGTGGCGGCCGGGCTCTCGACCCAGCTCGCCAAGGGGGCTGACGCGGCGTTGCGGCACTTCGGCGGCATATTCACGCACCCGCTGCCGCAGCAGCTGATCGCCCCAGCCCACCAGATCCCGTCGAACGCCCGGGTGATGGGCCAGACGATCTTGCTGCTGTTCGGCGCCAACACCGGCGGCAAGCCGCACGTGCCGGTCGATCTCATCGCCCGGTTCCACCTGATCGGGCTGGCCCTGGCCGGGGCCGGGCTGGCCCTGGCGATCGCGACGTTCTTCGGCAAGCGGATGGACCGCGTGTCGCAGATTCTGGTGGCTGGCATCGTGGCCACCCTCGCCGCGGGCATCCTCGGCACCGAGCTGCCCTCGCTCGCCCACGCTCATGAGGTGGCCATCCTGCTCCCGTTCGGCGCGGTACTGGCCGGCCGCATGCTGCCTGGCCTGCTGCCTGAACGCTGGCGCCAGGGCCGGGTCGTGCTGCCGGCGATGGGGGTGTGGCTGGCCTGCCTGCTCGCCGCGCTGTGCTGGGCCGCCAGCTGGAAGCCGCTGCCGCCGACAAACCAGGGGCTGGCGAGCTGGCTGGTCGGTCATGGCTACAAAGAGGGCCTGGCCTCTTACTGGCAGGCCAACAGCACCACCGTGGCAAGTGGCGGCCAGGTGCTCGTCGCGCCGATCACACCACAGGCCAACGCCGCACGGCACTGGGAAGCGTCCGTCAGCTGGTACGACCCCAGCCATCGGCGGGCGAACTTCGTCGTCGCGGCGGTCAACCCGAAGGCGGTCCCTGGCGGCGCGCTGAGCACGGCCGTGGTACGCAAGTCCTTCGGCCAGCCGGCCCACCAGTACATGGTCGGGCCGTACGTGATCATGGTCTACAGGTACAACCTGCTGACCAAGCTGACCAACCGGACCTTCCCCGGCTATACCCCGGCGATGCCGCCGCCGACAGGCTTAGCGGCCGGCAGAGCTAGCGTTGGCGCGATGCAGGCGGCACGCTCCGTTCGGGATGAATATGGTGTTTAACCGGGGCGGGCACGCCGCGGTCGTTGCGCGGTAGCCTCGCGGTGGGCGACGCGGAAGGGCGGGCATCGATCCAGTTGAACAGCCCCGGGGTGACGGGTGCGGTAACGGCCAGCAGCAGGTCCGCGACACTCGGGCCGGGCGGCGGGCTGCGGGGCAGGGTGGCCTGGCTGGCGGGCACGGTCGCGGTGGCCGTCGTGCTCTTCACCTCTTACCTGCTCCAGTCACGGACCGTGTCTGTCGGCTCTGACGGCGCGTCTAGCGCGCTGCAGGCCTGGGAGATGGTGCACGGCAACCCGCTGCTGCGTGGCTGGTGGGTCTCGGACGTGAGCCTGTACACCACCGAGCTGCCGCAGTACATGCTGATCGTGGCCGTGCGCGGGCTGTCCGCCGACGTAATGCACGTGGCCGGTGCGATGACCTACACGCTGCTCGTCCTGCTCGCGGCGTTCCTCGCCAGGGGGCGTGCCCGCGGCCGCGCCGGGCTGGTCCGTGCCCTGCTGGCGGGCGGGATCATGCTGGCGCCGCAACTTGGCACCGGCACGAACACCCTCATGCTGTCGCCGGAGCATGTGGGCACCTCGGTCGCTGTGCTCGCCGTGCTGCTGCTGGTGGACCTGGCGCCGCGCCGCTGGTGGGTCCCTGTGCTCGCCGGGCTGGCGCTCACCTGGATCATGGTGGCCGACGAACTGGTCGCCATCATCGCCGCCGTACCACTTGCCCTCGTCTGCGCCATACGGGTGAACCAGGGCGCCATCACGCGCCGGGCCGGGTGGTCTGCGCCAACAGGTAAGACCGGCTGGTCCGCGCCAACAGGTAATAGAGGCTGGCGGGCCCAGTGGTATGAGCTGTCGCTCGCGGTCGCCGCTGTCATGTCCATCCCCGCCGGGCTCGCCGGAGTCGCGCTGATCAAAGCGCTCGGTGGCTGGCAGATCGGAACCCTGCACACGCACCTCGCTGGCCGCGCGGCGCTCGCAACCAACGTCCGGCTTACCGGCCAGGGCCTGCTTGAGTTGTTCGGCGCGGAGCCCTTCGGCGCTGGCTCCGGGCGCGCCGTGGTTTTCGCGGTGGCGCATCTCATCGGGGTGGTTATGGTCGCCTGGGGGTTCGGTTTGGCAGTGCGGCGGTTCCTGCGCCGCGACGGCATCATCGAGTCGGTGCTCGTTATCGCGATCGTGCTCAACGTCATCGCCTACCTCACCGTCATCACGGCGACCAACATCCTCAGCACCAGTGAGATCACCGCGGTGCTGCCATTCGGGGCCGTGCTAGCCGGGCGGCTGCTGGGCGAGCGAGTGCTCGCCGCCAGGGCCGGGCTCGCCATGGGGGTGGTGCTGGCCGGCTACGCGGCCATGCTCGGCTTTTCGGCGGTTCAGCCAGCCGCCGCACCGCTGTACGTGA
>Ga0126371_10003944_pt1 | contig 13031 bp, 11 predicted proteins | sample PanSoiMetaPlot_4_FD_110145 | JGI IMG/M metagenome (GOLD analysis project Ga0126371, IMG submission 110145) | Tropical forest soil microbial communities from Panama - MetaG Plot_4 | ecosystem: Environmental > Terrestrial > Soil > Tropical forest > Bulk soil | place: Panama | collected 2016-02-17
ACGTACACGGGCTCGGTCAGGTACGCGGCCGGATCAGTGACGGCGAGGTAGGCACAGCGCATCGGGATGCCCGTGGTCGCGCCCGGCCAGGTCTGGCTGAACGCGACGATGTCGATCGGATGCTGCGAGGCCAGCGCGGTGATCACCAGCAGCAGCCGGTCGTCGACGTTTCCGGCGGCCAGCGCGTTTCGCGCGGACGTCGTGGTCGTGATCTGACTGCTGGTCAGCAAGTTCGTCCCGACAAGCTGCCGCTGTTTCGTGTCGGCACGCAAGGCGGCCTCGTAAGCGGGCGCGCCATGAGGCGCCAGGAGGCGAACCATGATCTGGTCAGCGCCGACTCCGAAGCTAGCCAGCACGGTCGGCGCCCAGTTCGCTACCGCGCCGGCGCCGAATTGGCGCCGCACGGTCGCCGTGTCGACCAGGATGGAGGCGCCGGAAGGCCCGGCGACCTCATGATCGAGTTGGTAGACGCCCTGATCGGGAAGGCCATGATCGGCGAGTGCCTGGCACATCATCGGGTCGCAGGCCACTTTGGCGGTGTGATCGACCTGCGCGACGACCCACGTGGCAGCGCGGGAGATGGCCGCAGCGAGGCGGGCCTCCGCTCTTATTCTTGCCTTATTGCGGGCGTCCGACTGCGGTGCCTTGGTGCTTCTGGCGTGATCGTGCGAGGCCACCTCGAACGCCACGACGCCGCCGACGACGAGCACAACCGCAAGCGCGACCGCGCCGACCATCCCCCGGGCGCGCCGTCTTGCCCGCCCGCCCGCCGCCGGCCGGGGTGGGCGCGGGGCAGGCTGGGGGTCCGGCCTGTCGGGCTTTGGGATGCCGTCGGAGCTCTGCGGCTTGACTGGGCGATCCGGTTCGGCTGGGCGAGGAGGCGGCAGCGGCTGGGCAGGAGCGGGCGCCGTCGCTGTCGCCGACGAGGCCGCGTCAGCCGGGTGCAAGCGCCCGCGCGCCTTAGACGATCGGGCGGCCCGACCGCTACGGCCTGACTGCACGGCGTGGTCCCACCAGGCGGCCCGATCGTGCCTGACGTCGCTACCGGGTTCTCCGTCGTGACCGAGCGCTTGCCAGCCCGATGCGGTGGCGGCCCGGCGAGACCAGAGCCGATGAGGTCCTTTGCCGTCAGGGACAGCGTCATCGAGGCCAGCGTCATCGGCGAACCCGGCGGTCAGGTCGGGGTCGGCAGCCAGGTAAGACTCGGCCAGATCGTCAAGCGCATCGTCATCGTCAGACATGGTAAGTCCTCCGGATCCGCGTCCCGGCGGTCCCGCACCGAGCCGAAAGCTCCACGCATCACCTCGCTCTCCCGCCCCGTTCGGTATCCCAACCGTCGGCCAGTCCTGCGCCGCCACGGCGGCTCGCAACGCGGGCAGCGGCTCGGTGACTGGCTCGGCATCATCTGCCGCGCGGGCGGCTCCCTGCGCCTCGTGCGCGGCGTCAACCGCCGCTTGCATCCGCGCGATTAAGGCATCAGGCAACGCCGTGCGTGCCAACGGAACAGGCCCGGCGCCTGTTGCGCCCGGCACCCGCCGCTTGAGCGGCGAACCTGGGCCGTCGTCAGCCATCCAGCTCACCCCCCTGACCGTGCTCTTTACTCCTAGCACATGTCGGCTTCCTGGACGACCAGAGCAGCATATGAAACACCGGTTAATCAAGCAGTGCTACAATTTGTGTCCATACAGCTACGCAACGCATGCTTGCGACGGACGATGTGAGTTGGCTGTAGATGGCAGACACCTTTACCGGATCGACGGGCACTACTATCAGCCGTCGTGGGACGTCCGAAGTGATACCTGCATGACCGCGTCCGTGCACGCCAGGTGGCCGCAGAGATACCGGTCGCCGCAAGAACGTCGCCGCCACCGGGCTTTCGTCACGATGGCAACAGCGGTGGTCGTGGCCGTCGCGGTCGGCGGGGTCGCTGAGATCCTCGTGTCGCCCGGCGAGGGCCCGGCTGCTTGGGGTCCTGGCAACCCGGTCGTGATCGCGCTTCCGGCCCGGCCCGCCTCCTATGTCGGCGCCTACGCCCCTGGCGTTCCGACCAGCTACGCGCCGATGACCTCATTCCGGACGGCGAACGGAGTGCGGCCCAACATCGCGCTGTACTACAGCCGCTGGAACGAACCATTCAGGTCGAAGTTCGCCGTCCTGGCCGCTGATCATCATGCCGTGCCGCTCGTGCAGATCGACCCAAGCAATGTCAGCCTCGAGGCAATTGGCCACGGCCGATACGACTCGTATCTGCGTGCGTTCGGCGAAGCAGTCGGAGACTTCGGGCAGCTGACCGGACGAGGGGTGATCATCGGCTTCGGGCAGCAGCCGAACTGCACCCGCTACCAGTGGGGATACCAGCACACAAAGCCAAGGGTCTGGAAGGTCGCCTGGAGACACATCGTGAGGCTGTTCCGGCGAGAAGGTGCCGACGACGTGACCTGGCTGTGGACCGTGACAGCGATCGATAAGCAGACTGGCGACGTCTCGCCGAGCCGGTGGTGGCCCGGCCGCAGGTACGTCACCTGGGTCGGTATCGACGGCTATTACTACCGGCGGACCAACAAGTTCGCCACACTGTTCGGGCCGACCATCACTGTCATACACCGCCTGACTAAGGACCCGATTCTCGTCTCGGAGACTGGCGTGCAGGCCAGGGCGGGCAGGCCGGACCAGATCGCCGACCTGTTCCGAGGCGTCCTTGCCAACGGCCTGCTCGGGCTGGTCTGGTTCGACGGCCGCCTATCGCGCCTGAACACCCCAGCCTCGTCCCATGCGTTCGCTTTCGCGGCCGAGAAATGGGGCCTCTCGCGCTGAACCGCCAGCTAAATCAGTTGCCTGAGGCCCATCGGTCTGGTGAGATCTGCTCCGACGAAGCGGTCGAGGTGAGGGGATTAGGCATGCGAGCAGCGTTCATGTCCATTCAGCGCAGATTCATTGCCTATAGCGAGGACATGACGCTCCGTGCACACCTTGAACTTGGGGATCCTGGCGCATGTAGACGCCGGTAAGACCAGCCTCACCGAGCGACTGCTATACGCCGCCGGTGTGATCGGCACGCTCGGCAGCGTCGATGCCGGGAATACCCAGACCGATTCGCTGGCACTCGAACGACAGCGCGGTATCACGATCAAGTCAGCCGTGATGTCGTTCACCATCGACGACGTCACCGTCAACCTGATTGACACGCCGGGACACCCGGACTTCATCGCCGAGGTCGAGCGCGTGCTGAGCGTGCTCGATGGCGCCGTTCTCGTCATATCGGCCGTGGAAGGCGTGCAGCCGCAAACCAGAGTGCTGATGCGCGCGCTGCGACGGCTGGCGGTGCCAACGCTGATCTACGTGAACAAGATCGACCGAAGCGGCGCGAGCGAGGCGGCCGTGCTCGCCGCCATCAGCGACCGCCTGACGCCAGCGATAGTCGCGATGGGGACGACATCACGCCTTGGTACGCCGGGTGCGACCTTCAGCTCGTTCGGAGCCGACGACACCGCGTTCGCGGCTACCCTGGCCGACCTGCTGACTAGCCATGACGACGCGCTACTCGCCGCCTACGTACGAACCGACAGCGCGGTGCCCTATCGCAGGCTGCGGCGCGCACTCGCCGAGCAGACCGGCCGGGCGCTTGTGCACCCGGTGTTCTTCGGGTCGGCGATCACCGGCGCGGGAACGGGCAGCCTCGTCGAGGCCATCAAGGAGCTGCTCCCAGCTGCGAGCGGCGACCCGGAGCGACAGGTGTCCGGCACAATTTTCAAGATCGAAAGGGGTTACGCCGGGGAGAAGGTTGCCTTTGTCCGAATGTTCGATGGCACGCTGCGCATAAGGGACCGGGTCGAGACCGGGCACAAGGCTGGGAAAGCGAAGGTCTCCGCGATCAGCGTCTTCGACGGCGGACCTGCCGTGCCGCGCGGTCAGATCGCCGCCGGGCAGATCGGCAAGCTCTGGGGTCTGCCGGACATCAAGATCGGCGACACGATCGGCGTGTCGCCAAGCGGGCACGGGGCGGGCTTCTTTGACCCGCCGACGCTCGAGACTGCCGTCGTTCCGGTTGACCTGGGCGGCCGCGACGACCACCGGCTGCACGTCGCGCTCACTCAGCTTGCCGAGCAGGACCCGCTGATCAACCTGCGTCAGGACGACGTCAGGTCGCGGCTGCTGCTTTCGCTCTACGGCGAGGTGCAAAAGGAGGTCATCGGCGCCACTCTCGCCGAGGAGTACGGCGTCGAGGTCGCGTTCGAGCAGACAACAACCATCTGCATAGAAACTCCGGCAGGAGTTGGCGCCGCCACCGAGCGGATCAAGGGCGAAGGCAATCCGTTCCTGGCCGGGGTCGGGCTGCGCGTCGAACCTGCCGAGGCCGGCGCTGGGGTGCGGTTCGGCCTGGAAATCGAGCTCGGCGCGCTGCCTTACTCGTTCATCAAGGCAATCGAGGAGACGGTGCACGAAACGCTGCGGCAGGGGATCTACGGCTGGCAAGTCACCGATTGCCAGGTCACGCTGATCTACTCGGCCTATTACCCCAGGCAGAGCCACGCGCACGCGCACTTCGACAAGAGCATGTCGAGTACGGCAGGCGACTTCCGCAACCTGAAGCCCCTGGTGGTGATGGCTGCCCTGGCCGAGGCTGGCACGACCGTGCTCGAGCCGATGCACCGTTTCGAGCTCGAGCTCCCTACCGACACACTCGGCTCGACCCTGCCGGTGCTGGCCAAGCTGGGGAGCCTGCCCGGCGCGCCGGTCACGCAGGGCGCCGTCAGCATGCTCGACGGCGACATACCCGCCGCCAGCGTGCACCAGCTCAGGCAGCAACTACCTGGCCTGACCCGGGGCGAGTACGTGCTCGACTCGGCGTTCCACCGGTACCAGCCGGTGCGCCGGCCCTACCCGGTCAGGCCGCGGTCGGACCACAATCCGCTGGACAGAAAGGAATACCTGCTCCGCGTCAAGAGAGGCGTCGCCGGACTCACCGCCTGATTACTTTCCTTTTCGGGAGATTTTTCTGTTTATATAGCGGTTAACTCTCCCGGATCATGGTGAAGGGGCCATTAGCTCGCCGGCGTTTACTGGCACGGGAACGGTGTTGCCGGCCTGGGCCAGCGGGCACGCCCACGCGGGGTCGTAGGCGCAGGACGGGTTGTACGCGAAGTTCAGGTCGACGACCAGGCGCCCATCGCTGCCGCCGAGATCGGCTCCCTTGACGGTGTCGAGCACGTAACGCCCGCCGCCATACGTGGCTCGATCGGTCCTGGTGTCCTTGATCGGCAGGAACACGCCGCCGCCGTAGCCGAACAGCCACCACACGTCGAGTTCGCCGACGTCAGCCAGTCGCACGATTCCGGCCCGCTCGAACGCCACAATCCCGTCGGTGCCTGTCCTCATTTCGAGCCTGGCCGGTGCGACGTCGGCGTCGACCTTCACGACGAACCGAAGCGCGGGGTCGTAAGCCGCGACCGGCACTCCGGTAAAGCTGCCGCGTTGATCGGCTGGAATCGGTGATTCCGAATGGCTGCGAAGCAGCCTGTTGCGTCCTTCGCACCAGATCTGGTGGGCGATCCGCGGGTCCGGCGTCGCCCTGACCTCCGCGTACAAGGCGGCCACCTGACGGCGCCAGTCAAGCAGTGGCAGTGCGTTCGTCTTGAGCTTGGCTTCTTCAGCCACGAAGTCCTCCCCAGCTTGCCGATCCGATCCCGACCTGGCCCCGACGCAGGGTAATCGCCCGCCAGCTAAACCGCCGACTAACCAGAACATTTCTTGACAACGCCTACCAGAAGGCTCAAGACCTCTAAGCTTCCGCCATGTCGACGGCAACTTGGATCGCCGCGATTGCCACCGTGGTCCTGGCAATCGGCGTGATGGTTGCTGCCTGGTTCGCCAGAACGGCATCGGTCGCGCTGTCAAGACAGCTCACCGTCCACACCGAACTCACCGCCCGGCTCGCTGAGGTGCTGCAACTCCACGCCAAGGAGCTCGGCCATTCTCATGACGAACGGCGGCGGGCTCAGGCGTGCAGGGTTTTCATCGAGCTAGACCGTGCCATTGCCGTGAGCGTCGCATCGACCGGGGACGGGGAGTCTGCCTCATCAGCGACGTCACCGTGGCGAGTGACCGCGACCGTGCGTAACACCAGCGAGCAGCCGGTCTACGACATGTACGTGATCTGGCAGCTCGGTACCGTCCGGATGGGCAAGCCCGACCCGGTATCCCGGCTGCTGCCCGGTGAGCGGGCCACCTTCGAGCGGGCCCAGCACGCTGCCGTCGTCGGCCCATCCTCCGACGACATCACGCCGTCGGACCCGGCGGCCGTGACCGCCTTCCTGACGTTCAGGGACACGGCCGGCGTCCGGTGGACGGTCAGGGAAGACGGCACGCTGTCCGACGTCGCGCCAGCCAGCCCGCACAGCTGATGAGCGCCGCCTAGGCCGCTGCGGGCGCGGCCGCTAGGCGCTGGCCGCCGCCCTTCTCCAGCGGACCACCTGCCAGCGGGCGGCACATCCGAGCAGAACGCTCAGCAAGGCGAGGCCGGCAATGAACAAGAGCTCTGTGGTTCCGCTGTGGTGATCGGGATCGACGTGGAACAGGATCTCCATCCAGTCGCGCCAGAAGATGCTGACGACTGCCAAGAGTCCGGCCAGGCCTGCCAGAGCGGTTTCCGCGGCGATGAGCCGCTTTCGAATCTTGTTCATTATCGTGGCGACCTCCGTGCCTTATCTGCCTGGATCTATGCGTTCGCCACGGGCGCCTGCCCGTGGAATTCGATGTTGATGACAGGGTGAAGCTCGATCGCATTCGGCGCAACTCCGTCCTGGCCGTGCGCGAAATCGAAGAAGCCAAGCCCTATCAGGGTTACCTGCTCAGACGCCTTGACGAGCGTCGGAAGCGCGGCCTGGGGGGCGGGCGCCGCGCCAGCCGCGGGCGCGGCGCCTTGAGCTGGCAATCCCGGTGCTGGTTCTGGTGCGTGGGCTGGTGCGTGGATGCCGAACTGCGTGTCGAAAGCCTGCCTGGCGGCGGCTATCGGGGCAGCGAAGAAACTGCCCTGAGCCAACTGCGAAGGGTCAGGAATCTCGGCGATCATGGTACGGCCTTGACCATCAGCGATCACCAGATGGTAGTCACCATCGGATTCGAGTTTGTAGCCAGTGATGGTGGCATCCAGTTGCCACACGGTCTCTTCGGCGCCCTGAGAGCGCCCTTCCGGCGGCAGAACCGCGGGAACGGCCAATGCGCGCATATTCGCGATTGTCGTCGAGGTCGGACTCTGTCCGACGAGTTGGGCGGCACCAGCATCAGCGCCCGTTTTTACCGACCACCTCTGATGAACGGCGGCGGTAAGCGCCTGCGCCCCGGCACCGGTCTGAACGACGGCTCTCTTGGACGCCGCGAGATACTCGCCAATAGCGTCGTTTGCCATCTCCCACCCCTTTTCAGCTCGCCGTAGGCTAAGTATCACGCGACCCCGACCAAATACCAAAGTTCCCACGCTGTGTCGATTGCCACCCGGCCCACAGCAGCATCATTCGGCCTGGCGCTACGATTACGCCATGTCCGACCAGGCCAGCGAGCCAGTGCCAGTCCCGCCGGCATCGCAGGGCCTAGAGGTCCCGCCGGGCCCCGCTCCAGGGCCGGGCGCAGACCTCGATACCGGTCACGCTCACTCAGCGCGGGTCTACAACTACTGGCTCGGCGGCAAGGACAACTACGCCGCCGACCGGGAGGCTGCCGAGCGGGCTATCGCCGCCAATCCGGGGATCATCGCCGACGTGCGGGCGAACCGGCAGTTCCTGACGCGGGTGGTGCGATACCTGGCCAGCGAGTGCGGCGTCGGCCAGTTCCTTGACATCGGCACCGGGCTGCCCACCGCGGGCAACACCCACGAGGTGGCTCAGGCCGCGGCCCCTGACGCGCGGGTCGTGTACGTGGACAACGACCCGGTGGTGCTCGCTCACGCCAGGGCGCTGCTGACCAGCACCAGAGAAGGAGCGACCAGGTACCTGGACGCTGACCTGCGCGATGCCTCGGCGATTTTGGCGCAGGCGGCCAGCACGCTTGACTTCACCCGGCCGGTCGCGATCATGCTGCTGATCATCTTGCACCTGATCCCCGACTCCGATGACCCGCATGGCATCGTGGCCAAGCTGGTCGACGCCGTGCCCTCCGGCAGTTACCTGGTGCTTGCTCACCCAGCCAGCGACATCCGGGCCGAGCAGATGGCGGAAATGACGAGGCGGGTGAACGAGCGCATGAGCGGCCCCGGAGCCACCATGCGCGACCGAGCCGCGATCAGCCGGTTCTTCGACGGCCTTGACCTGCTCGATCCGGGCGTGGTGCAGCCACAGCAATGGCGGCCAGAGCCAGGCGTTAACGCCCCGCCTCAGGTCACCGCCTGGTGCGGAGTCGCCAGAAAGCGCTAGCTCAGCGCCTCAAACGTCAGCGCCCCCAAACGTCAGCGCCCGCCCTCGACTGCCAGCCAGAAGCTGCACTTGTGGAACGTGGAGAATTTCGCCCCGGTCTCTGGCGCTATCGCGGATGGGATCAGTTCCTGTATCCGCTGCTTGGCAAACGCGAACCGCGGCCACACCGGAGCGCCGCCGCCATTGGGATTGCCGGAAGCGGCAAAACGGGTCCAGTAGCCGATGAACTGGTTGGAGAGCGCGAGCTGGGCCGGCTTGAACGGCGGCACGGAGTCGAAGAACGGAATCCTCTGGAACACGTATTGCAGCTCGGTACTGTGCGCCGCCCCGAGCGGCAACGTGAAGTGGATGGGGAAGTCGTTGGGCGGATTGGGGTCGCTGAACTCGTAGCCGTAGACACCACTGCCAGCCGCGAGCACGTCAGCGCCGAGCGCCGGGCAGCTGAAGCCGGAGTCGGTGAGCACCGCCGAGTAGGCGAGATTGGGCGAACGGTAAGCCGACAGCGGGTACTTGGTAAGCACTTGCGCACCTACCTTCGCGCCAAACTGGCCCTTGATCAGCGTCGGGTACTGCTTCTTCGTGATGGGGTGCCCGCCGGGCAGGCCGAACTGAAGGGCCACAAAGAGCCTGCCCTCATCGTGGTTTGTGCCTTGCAGCAGCGGAACGTGATCGTAGTGGCCCTTCAGGAACGCGGTGATCGGCGCCGTCGGCAGCGTGGGAGCACTCACGACCGGGCCCCACGAACCCGCGGCGTCCGCCTTCAAGATCGCCGATACCGACTTGCGCCGCAGGCAAGCGGCGGCTGTCGCCGGATGAGTGCACCCGAGGCTGGCCGCCATCGTGGTGCCCTGCTGATCGGCTGCTTGCTTTGCCTGCGCGGGGAACAGGCACCCGCTTTCCGCGATCGCGCGGGCGAACAGGCCGAACGCGGTCGGCGACGCCATGTTGGCGCAGACGCTCGCGCCACCGGCTGACTCGCCGAAGATCGTCACGCTGTGCGGGTTGCCTCCGAAGGCTCGCGCGTTATCACGCACCCACCGCAACGCCGCCTGCTGGTCCATCAGGCCGTAGTCACCGCTTGAGTTGCCGTGCTCTGAGTCGAGCGAGGGCAGCGCGAGGAACCCGAACGCGTTCAGCCGGTAGTTGATCGTTACGACGATGACGTGCCCTTTCTTCGCGAGCACGGCGCCGTCGTAGATGCGGGCGGCACCGCCGGTGAAGCCGCCGCCGTGTATCCACACCATCACCGGCAGCCCCGGACGGGCCGACCTTGGCGTGTAGACGTTGAGGAAGAGGCAGTTCTCCGCGGTGCTTGTGGTCGGCACGCCGGTGCCGAGGCTTCCGGTCTGCGCACAGTCAGCGCCGGCCTTCTTGGCCAGCCGGACGCCGCGCCAGTGCGCCGCGGGCTGCGGCGGGCGCCAGCGCAAAGCGCCGACCGGCGGCGCCGCGTACGGAATGCCCAAAAACTCGCGGGCGACCGTCGTGCGCAGCCCCTTGACCCAGCCGTCGTGGGTGCGCACGCCGAGCGGCAACAACGACGTCCCCGCGCGATCGGGGGGCGACGCCGCGGCTACGCCGGCTCCGGTCAGCCCGGTCACCCCGATCGCCAGCGCGGCAGCGACGAGCGTTCGTCCGGCGCGCGCGAGCGTGGTCCTGATCGATGGCGATGCGGCCGGTGTCCTTGCCATTGCAGCCCTCACTTCCGCGCCCAGGACGCCAATTCCGCAGCCCTCCCGGCGCGGCATCCAGGCGCGCGTCTTCGCTCTATGGGCGACGCGATATTAGTTACCGACAAGTAGTCTTTCCGGACGGATGGGCCGGGTCAAGCCCCCGCCTCGCCCGGCGCAACATCGGCCACATAGGCGGCCCGCCGTCCGGAAGGTAGAACGGCGAGTCAGGCCGCGAAGCGTAGCCGTGCCTGAGGTAAAGGCTGCGCACCCGCTCGCTCGAGGCTTCCAGATAGGCGAGCGCGCCTTCCTGCCTGTCAATCACCTGGTGATATGAACGCAACAACTCGGCGCCGATACCCGCAGCCTGCCGGTCAGGGCGCACGGCGATCATGGCCAGGTAGTGGTGCGGCATGCCGGCCGGATGACACCTCTCGAGTGCCGCGTCGAACGCGACGAACCGGTCGGTCCACGGTTCGGTGAGCGCGGCGAGCCGCTTGTCGTAGTCGGCCGGTCCCGCCTCATGCCCGTCGTCCACGAAGTGCCACACCGCGACCGCCGATCTGTCGGGGGTGGTGTGCACGATGCCCGTGGCCAGCGCGTGTTCAACGAACATGAGGAAGTACCCGGGAAAGACGTCCCTGCGGGCCGCCCGGTCGGCGATCAGCCAGCGCGACGGCGGCAAGTCAATGAACGCGTCGGCGATAACCTGGCTGAGCCGGCTGGCGTCGGCGTCATCGGCGCGGACTATGTCGTTCATCGACGCACCTCGCCTGCCGCGGGAGCAAGCTGACCTGTCGCCGCGTGCGCGCCGAGGCCGATCGTCGAATAGACGCGCGGACGCCTGATCTTGAGCATCACGCCCCAGGTGAGTCCCACCAAGCCGACCGCCGCGTAGCTGGCAGGGAACGCCCAGGCCGCCGCGTCCCCGCGCCCGACGCCGAGCAGGGTCGAGTAGTTGAGCACGGCAAGCACCACGATCAATGCCAGCAGTATGGCCGCGAGCGCCGGGGCGATCAGGCGGCACCACGCTCCTTCGCCGTGCGCGTCGCGGGCGAAGAACGCGATAACCGCGATGGCCGTCAGCGCCAGCAGCACAAGGATTCCGAACCCGCCGGTGGTACCGAGCCAGAAGAACAGCTTGGTCATCGGCTGCCAGCCAGCGGCGGCGTACGCGCAGATAACCGCTAGCCCGGTCGCGCTCTGCACCAGCGACGCCGTCTTGGGTATGTTGTTACCTCCGGTCCGGCCGAGCGCCGCCGGCAGCACGTTCTCCCGCCCAAGCGCGTACATGTAGCGCCACACCACGTTGTGGAACGTGAGCGCGGCAGCGAACAGTGACGTCAGGAACAAGAACTGCGCTGTGGCAGAAAGCAACCCGTCGCCCAGTCCGAACAGCAGGCCGGGCCCTTGCTGGGCGGCGGCCGCGACGACGCTGCCCTGGCCGGCGTGAACCGCCATTGCCCAGCTAGCACCGGCGTACACGACGGCGATCACGCCGAGCGCCAGGTAGGTCGCAAGTGGCACGGTGCGCCGAGCGTTTCTCGCCTCCTCGGCAAGAACCGGTGCCTGCTCGAAACCGACGAACCCGAGCACCGCCACCACGGCCAGCACACCGAACGTGCCAAATGCGGCCGAGGTGAGATCGGCTGGTGACAGCGTGCCGAAACCGATGTGGCCGCCCGCGGGATGCACGAGACCTGACACCGTCTCGGCGAAGATGACCAGGATTTCCGCGGTCAGCAGGACGCCGAGCACCCAGCCGGTGATGTCCACCCGCAGCAGGCCAAGCACCGCGATCAAGGCCCAGGCCACCAAGGCCCATACCCACCAGGCCGCGTGCAGGCCAAGATGCACGGCGGCCTCGGCCGCGGCGCCTGGCCCGAACGCACCGTAGAGCCCGACCTGCAAGCACGAGTACGACAGCAGGGCCATGAGCGCGGCGGCCACCCCGGCCACTCGTCCCAGGCCATTAGAAATGAACGCATAGAACGCGCCGCTATTGGTGATGTGCCTGGTCATTGCCACGTAGCCAACAGCGAAGAGAGCCAGTATCAGCGCCACGGCGACGAACGCGGCGGGAATGCCGGTCAGCCCGGTGGTCTGATACGCGGTCGGAATCACGCCAGCGGCAACGGTCAGCGGAGCGACGCCAGCAAGCACGAAGAACAGCACAGCGGGTATCCCGAGCCGGTCGGCGGCGAGTGCGCGTGAGACGTGACTCTGCCGCGTTCGCTGTGACTGAGTTCTTGACATCAAGTTCCTCCTCTAGGTGGGTGAATTGGCGCGAGAGCGGCCGGCCTAGACGCGTTGCGACAGCAGCAGGCCGTCGGTCGCCGTCTGGGTCTGGGCGATCAGCTCACGCAGGTCGGGAGCGAGTTGCCTGACGGTCTCGTCAAGGCAGCGCCGCGCTCCCCTGGGTCCGTATGGCAGCAGACGAGGGCCAAGGCCGCAGGCCGAGGCGAGGCCCGCCAGCGTCGCGCCCGCCACGGTGACTGGCTTGCCAGGATCGAGCGCGGCCTGGGCACGGCACAGCGGCGCGAACGCACAGTCGGGGTCAACCGGCACCCAGCGGTCGGACCGCCACGGCCACCTTGACCCGGCCAGCGTCACGTACTCCTGCCGTTCCAGCCGCTGAGCGACGTCCCCATGAGCCGACCTAGCGAGGAACGCCAGCCAGTCGGCCACCGGATGACGCTCGGTGCGCACGAGTTCAAGCACGGACCTGGCGAGCTCATCAGGTGGCGTGAGCCGGCCAGCCGATACGCCGCCTTCCGGCCAGATGCGGATGCTGCCGGCCAGCACAAGCTCGGCCAGCAGCGCGCCGGCTAATCCGACACCGATAGCGCGGCGGTGCAGGTAGGGCCGGCCGGTCACCTCGTGGTGCGCCATCAGGTACAGGTCGTCAGCGACCAGCCCGGTCCCAGTCAGCCGCGCCACGCGAGCAGCTCACACCAAA
>Ga0126371_10003945_pt1 | contig 13028 bp, 8 predicted proteins | sample PanSoiMetaPlot_4_FD_110145 | JGI IMG/M metagenome (GOLD analysis project Ga0126371, IMG submission 110145) | Tropical forest soil microbial communities from Panama - MetaG Plot_4 | ecosystem: Environmental > Terrestrial > Soil > Tropical forest > Bulk soil | place: Panama | collected 2016-02-17
AATCCTCAAACCCTAAAACCATTACAGGTATTTAGGGAACCTTGCCCTGCTTGCCCTCCCGCCCTTCCGCTCCTCCCGCCCGCACGCCCCACGTCCGCTCTGCACACGTTTCTCGCCTGATCTTCCGCTCGTTACTAATCAGTTAATACATTAACCAGAACGTTATGGGGTGGGCCCGTTTTTCCCGGCTCCTCCACTACCCCGTCAAGAAGTCGGAGGGGCTGAGATTAATGAACGCCGTTGCTGCCGGCGCACCGCGTCAAGATCAGCAAAACGACACGCAGACAAACATGCGATGGCAAGCCAAGTTGCGGACCAGGGCCGAGCGGTTCATCAAAGAACCGACAGCCTTGGCCCTCAACCTATTCATTGAAGAAGCAATACTTACCCTGAATGTTTTCGCGGAGCTGCGTCTCTCCTATGGGCACTATAGAGATGGTCACATCCTTGGCCGGTAGCCCGGTCTCATTGCGACCGATATGTCCGTGACCCGTATCCACGTACCCCTGACCTGCCATGACCACTTTCGGGGTACACGTCGGATCGTCCAACTCGTAGAAGGTGACGGACCCGCTGATCACGTTGATGAAAACCGGTCCCGGGTGCGTATGCCATCCGGTGGTTGATCCTGGGAGGTAGTCGAAGGTTCGAACTACCATATCCATACCGGGTTTTGCCTGCGCCATGAAATCGAGGCTGACCGGGCTGTTGTTGTGTTCTCTTTCAGACTCCGAAGAGCCGAATTTTACTTTGAATCTGCTGTACGTTGCGCGGCCGATGACGGTAGCCGTCACGCCCTGTGCTGGACCAGCCCAGGTGATCGCCGTGTACGCGACAAATATCACCAGCAAGCACAGAAAACTGCTGATCCATTTCATTGTTCTTCGTGTCGTTACTTTCATTCTCATTCCTCCCACTTTGCCGGACATCGCGGCGCATGGGATGTTGCGATCCCTGAATGGGCCCCGTCAATCCTCCTGCGCTCCTTTCCACATCAAAATCAAATCAGAAGGTAAGTAACTCATTCCGCATAAGATCGGTTGCCGCGTCCGAAACTGTTGAATCCTGTGATAGGCTTTCCCTCCCTATGCCGGACGCAACGCAGGCTCCCGCCGTCCGCCGCTTTGGCGCTTTCGAGATAAACGCTCAATTGGGGGAACTCCGCAAGAACGGGATGCGGATGCGCCTCTCCGGCCAGCCCCTCCAGGTCCTGGCAGTCCTGGTTGAACGCGCAGGCGAAGTGGTGACACGTGACGAACTGCGTTCGAAGTTGTGGCCCGCGGATACGTTTGTGGATTTCGATCACGGTCTGAATAACGCCGTGGCCCGGATTCGTGAGGTTCTGGATGATTCATCGGAGACGCCGCGATACGTGGAGACCGTCCCGCGGCGCGGCTATCGATTCATTGCTCCACTAACCGCAATTGCACCTCCTCAAGATCATTCGGCGCCTCAGTCGATGCCAACCCCAGTGGAGGCTCCAGGCCGCTCGGTTCTGTCGGTTCCAAAAAGGCCGATTTCTCGCCGTCTGTGGCTAGTACTCGGGATCGTATTAGTTCCATTCCTCCTCTTGGTACTGCGCGCTAAGTTGGAAAAGCCGGTGGCGATGACCCCGGCGGATGCTCGCGTTACACGTCTCACGAACATTGCCGGCATGGAGGAATCTCCGGCCATTTCACTTGACGGCAAGTCGCTGGCGTTTACTGGCGGCGTGGATGGCAAACGACAGGTCCTGGTACGGCTCATTGGTGGAGGCACGAACCTGCAAATCACGCACGATCCGGTCGATCACGAATGCCCCCGCTGGTTGCCCGACTCGAGCTCAATCCTATATTTTTCACCGACGATATCGGGAGCTGCCCAGGGAAGTATCTTTGAGATCCCGGCGCTAGGCGGCGTGCCACGTCGACTTGCGAGTAGCGTCGGTTGTGCTGATGCCAGTCCAACCGATGGACGGCTTGCACTCTTCAGATTGTCAAAGCAGGGCATCCAGCTTGTGACTACGCCAGCAGACGCTTCCCAGTTCGACGTAGTGTGCGAGTTCGCTGCGAACGCTTACTACTTGTATCCTCGTTGGTCGCCGGACGGGAAATGGATTGCCTTTCAACGGGGAGACACTATCCGATTCGATATTTTCGTTGCACCCGCGAATGGCGGGAAACTCCGCCAGTTGACGCGTGACAACACTATGATGGGCGGCTTCGCTTGGTTGCCCGACAGCACAGGCATCATCTACAGTTCCAGTCGCGGCAGTACGATGCCTTATTTGCCGACTTTAGGTCTTTGGCAGGCGAGCCTACATAATGGGAGCGTCCGTCGGATAATATCGGGCGAAAACTCCTTTGCGAGCCCGGATGTCTCCAAAAGTGGCGCGATTTTCGTCAGTCGCATGAGGCTGCAGACCGACATCTGGAAGTTCCCGGTCGATGGTCAGCCTGACGACAACGTACGCCGTGGCGTTCGTGTGACGCGACAGACCGGCCAGGTTCTAACTCCGACAGCCAGCCCCAATAATAAAGAGGTCGCGTTTCTATCTGACAGCGGTGGTCATGCCAATCTCTGGATTGTGGACATGGAAAGTGGGGAGTTGCGCCAGCTCACCAAAGAACTTGATCTTGATGTGGCCGTGGGGGTTCCGGTATGGTCGCCCGTTGGCCGCACCATCGCGTTTGTCTCCTCCCGCGGCAACCAGGGGTTGACGTTTGGGGTCTGGTTGGTGGACTCGGATGGCAGCAACTTGCGCAACGCTGCGAACCCCGGCCTCGGCCCTGCCTGGTCGTCGGATGGTCGGTGGCTCTATTACTCGACGTGGAGTGGCGCGGCACCTACTGACGTCGTGTTGAAAAAAGTGCCTGTTGAAGGTGGGAAGCCGGTCACAGTCAGGACTGAGCGACTCCGCGATGCAAGCGGGTTACACGAATCTAGTCTCTACTACACAGTAGAACGGCCTCTGGTCGATGGCACGCCTGAATTCGAAATCCGGGCCGCAAATCCCGAGGATGGACAGTCTAGTGTGCTGGCGCGCATTCCCGCTTCACGGGTACCGATCGGACAGATCGTCCATCCGGCGTTATCACCTGATGGGAAATGGTTGGCACTGGCACTGACTGACGGGTTCACGACGAACCTCTGGGCTCTCTCGACAAGGACCGGTGAGTGGCATCAGATCACCGACTTTGGCGAACGCACGACATTCATAGCTCGCTCTGTGTCCTGGTCATCCGACGGACGCTATATTCTGGCGGCGGTCGCAGAGGGTGATTCCGACATCGTCCTGCTGGAAGGACTAACGAATATCGGGCGCGACTCGAATTGAGAATACGTTTCGAAGATGCACCAGCTTCAGGACTCGCTCGCACGCGCCCCAGCCCCCAAAACGCAACCCAGAGAACGGAGGGGTGTAGCCGAATTTTTCCCCCAATGTATAACCCCGTCAAGAAGTCGGAGGGGTAGTGGAGAGCCGGGAAAAACGGGGCCACCCCGTAACGCGAGAGTTAACATACTAACGAACTAGTAAACAGCGAGCTGCAGAGCGGACGATCGTGCAGCTTGCTCATATCGGATATCCGGTTGAACATCGGTTAGCTCGTCATTTTGGAGCGATCTGAATCTCGACTAGCGATCGATCACTCAATAGAATTTGGGCCAGTCCGAGACCGTCAACGCCACGCAGAACACGAGTGTCCCTTCAACGATCAAGCGGATTCGCTCAATAAGATAACGAGACGAACCGCCAATGGCTGGACGCGATCGATGGTCTGAAGCGCAGCGAAGTCAGAGCTGCTGGCCCTTCAAATGGCTGTAGAACGTTCGCACCCAGAGGACACAGGGGGATGGTAACCGCTCAGTTCTAACCGCTTGATTACTCTACATGAGGAACATGGGAGAAGTTTGGGATGCTGATGGGATTGACCTTCAACTGCGAATGACCGGATGCTGCGCTACCACAGGTCGAGTTAAGCGCTACGCGGTCAGCGCGAGGGGAGCTTCTATGTTGCGCACTACCGGCATCGCACTTTTGCTTGCATCCTTTGTCGCGGGTGTAGGCTGTGGTGGGGGTTCCGTCCCGAGAGTAAACACATGGGGTGGCGGCTCACACCCGCCCGATGAACCCAACTCTCCAGGTGCAGTCTCCATCTATCCAGCCAGCGAAACCCTGCGCACCGGGGCACAGCGAAGATTCAGTGGCTGGGACAGTACCGTGGGCCAATATGACGTTATTTGGAGTCTGCAGGAAGGCGCAGGGGCCGGTACCATCACCGCGGATGGCCTTTACACAGCGCCCACCACACCTGGCACTTTTCACCTAATTGCCAAATCTGCGCAGAACGCCAGTCTCAGCGCGACCGCGCCACTCACGATTCTGAGTGTCGGCTTTGCATCGGTCAGCGAAATCGCGGTTGCCCGCTCCGGCCACACAGCCAACCTACTTAATGATGGGAGAGTGCTTCTCGTGGGAGGAACCGGGGACGCTGTGCACAACGCAGAGTTGTTTGTTCCGTCTCTGGGCAGTTTTGCAGCGATCAGTGGCACCATGCTCCAAGTGCGCACTGGCCACTGCTCCGCCCCGCTCCAAGACGGTAGAGTGTTGGTTGCCGGCGGCACTTCGAATGGAAACCTGTTCAAGACTGCCGAACTGTTTGATCCTGTGACGCAGAACTTCACCGCGACCGGTGATCTAAACCAGGCACGAACGGGTGCATCCGCAACACTACTAGCAAACGGCAAGGTCTTGATTGCAGGTGGCCAGGATAGCGGAGGCGCAGTGCTGTCCAGCGCCGAGCTGTATGACCCAAGTACGGGAAGTTTCACTCTGACCGGAAACATGCGTTTCCCGCGTGCACAGCACACCGCCACTTTACTCACGAGCGGCAAAGTGCTGTTGGTAGGAAACATTACCGTAACCGGCACCGCAGATCTGTTCGACCCGGCCTCAGGCCTGTTTAGCTCTACCGGATCACTGGTCCAGGCTCGTGCGCACCATACGGCCACTCTTCTGCCCAATGGCAAGGTTCTCCTGCTGGGCGGCACACAGATCACAGCGCCAGTTGGCGGCGGTGCTCCCGCTGCGCCCGTTTCCCTCGACAGCGCAGAGATATACGACCCTACCAAGAGCTTATTCGAGACCGCTGGAAGGCTTCTCATTGCCCGCGATTCGCACTCGGCCACTCTGCTCCCTAATGGAACCGTGCTGGTTGCGGGAGGATATTCACACGGTTTCGACAGCGATGCCCAGCCGGAGTGGTACAGCTTGTTTGTCGCTGAACTATTCGACCCGGTCACTTCAGTTTCGACCCCAGCCGCGAGTCTGGAGGAAGACCGTGCACAGCATGCGGCTACTATGTTGAATAATGGACAAGTCCTGGTCACAAGCGGAGTCGCGGGATTCCAGCAACCTTGCTGTAAACCTAAGCCGTATAGCTTCACCCGGGTCAGTTCCGAGCTTTACAAATGAAATAGTCCAATGAGTATAATTTGTGAACCTGAACTGTCGGCGTGGGCTCTTTCCCGACCATAAACCTGTATGCGGTTGAACGGGATGTATTTCGGCCGTCCCTTGCCAGAGGCGACTCTGTTGGTCTTCGCCTTGTTTGCGGTCGCCCTTCCCTCGTGCAGCCAATCAGGCGACCAGGGTTCGATCTCTGGTGTTGTGTTCGATTCCTCTGGCGCGGTAGTTGCGGACGCCCACCTAACAGCCCGCAACCTCAGTACTTCGTTCGCCGTCACCACCAACACGAATGAATATGGCCTGTTCCGTTTTGCCGTTCTTCCGGTTGGACTCTACGAATTGTCCGGTGAGCATGCCGGCTTTGCGACAGTCAATGTCAGGAATATCGATCTGACGGTTGGTACGAACATTACATTTACGATCCGGTTCATCGTCGCCGGCGCCAAAGAAGGCATGACTGTGACCGAAGAGGCACCTGTTCTGGAAAAGACCCGGAGCCAACTTAGTACAACTATCGACAATCGTTTGATCGACAGCTTGCCCGTTAATGGGAGGGACTTCACGGCATTCGCGTTACTGACACCGGGAGTGACTCGCGATGTTCGTGGTGGCCTCAGCTTTGGCGGTCAGCGAGCCATGAACTCGTTGTTGCTCGATGGGATCAACAACGATGATCCCTTCTGGGGACAGCCAATGAACGGTTTCAGTGCCGATGGAAGACAGCCTTACTACATCAGCCAAGACGCAGTGCGCGAATTTCAGGTCAACTCCAATGCTTATTCCGCTGAATTCGGCCGGGCTGGCGGTGGCGTGATCAATACGGTGACGAGATCGGGGACTAATGATTTTCACGGTTCGGGTTTCTGGTTCTATCGCGACCAATCTATGAATGCCAACGATCCAGTCAATATACTTTATGGTCTACCCCGGAGCCCGTTTCACTTCAACCAATTTGGCGCCACCTTTGGCGGCCCTATTCGCAGAAACCGATTGTTCTTCTTTCTCAATTACGACGGCCTACGAAGCAGTATCCCGAACGGCGTTTTCGTGAACTTACCGGCGGGATTTCAAGTCTCCAGTGATCCAACAGTTGCAGGTTTTCAGCAGCTTGCTCTCGACTACCTACAGGCACGTAGTGGCTCTTGGGTGTGGCCAGTGGGGCAGAATAATTATTTGGGCAAAATCGACTGGCAGATTTCAGAAAGGCACAGGCTCAGCGCACTTTGGGATGCGCAGCGATTTACAGGTGGCGGCGCGCTCGACGTTGATCCACAGAATGCGTTCGAACACACGACGTCCAATCCCTCAACGGCGGATACCGGAACGATCTCGCTAACATCTGCGCTTTCCCATCGCAGCGTCAATGTCCTAAGGTTTGGTTACTTGCGCGAAGGCGGCGGCTTTGGGCCTGTTGGAATCAATCCGGAGGCGAACATCTATGAGAACGGCCAACGAGTGTTGACCATAGGGCGTGCGGCGTACAGCCCTCAGGAAAGCCCGGTTCGCCAGTTCCAGTGGTCGGACACTTTGCATCATGACCATGGAGCACACGCGTTGAAACTCGGCGCAGATGTACTAATTGCTCGCATTCGATTCTTCATTGCGCAAAACTTTTCGGGAAGTTATAACTTCGGCAGCCTGGAGAGTTTTGGTCGCAATCTGAACAGACAGCCGCAACCCCTTCCCGTTGATGACTATCTGCAGGCCTTCTCCGGACTCGGCGAACACGGTGTTGTAACTCATCCTAACTTCACCAGTCTTGCAGGCTTCGTGGAGGACATGTGGCGCCTTCGCCCGAGTCTCACACTTAACATTGGGCTGCGTTATGACCTGCAGACTGTTGCGAAGCCCCAGATAAAGAATCCATCCGAAGCGTTGCAGGCAGCGAATCTGGATACTAGCGTGTTACCAATCGACAAGAATAACTTCGCTCCGCGCATCGGAATGGCGTGGTCGCCCACGCCGAACAGCCGCCTGCTCTTGCGGGCCGGGTATGGCATTTTCTACGCGCTCACTCCCTCGGCGTTTACTGCGCGTGCCCATTTCCAGAACGGCGTCACCACGCAGACGAGAACGTTTCCCGGCAACTCTCCGCTTGCCTCATTGATTCCCATCTATCCCAATACCTTTTGCGGACCGCCTGATTCCTCTGGGTTACCTCCGAATTGTGCTCCGCCGAACCAAGGCGCGGGTTTGCCGACTCTACAGCTATTTTCTGCGCAATATCGCCAGCCCTACGTTCAGCAAGGCAGCCTAGGATTGGAAATGCAGGCGAACAAAGACCTCAGTGTGTCGGTCAGCTATATCCTAAGCAGGGGCACGCGCCTCCAGCAGATCCGGGATGTCAATCTCGGTAGCACCGTGCAGGAAACAATATCCATCGCCAACACAAATACGCTTTTGAGCTATCGCGCGTTCCAGGAGACACGCCCGATCGCGGGATTCAATCGCGTTCTGGTTTTCAATAGCGACGCGAACTCTATCTATCATGGTCTGGTGATCCAAGCGAATCGACGTTTTGCGCAAAATTTCCAAGCACTGGCTTCATATACCCTATCGAAGGTCCTCGACAATAACCCCAACGTTTATGCGCTAAATCCAGGGCCCGATGCCTCTGGTCTCGTTCAGGATCCGACCGACCCGCGCTCAGACCGTGGCCCCGGCAGCAACGACCAGCGGCATCGTTTTACGTTGGCTGCAATATGGACGCCGAACTACGGCAATAGCCTGCCCGCGGTGGCCACGGCGGTGCTGCGAGGATGGGAGCTAAGCGGAATTCTGACCGCGCAGTCCGGGCAGCCCTACTCTGGCCTGATCAACTTTGACCTCAATAATGACGGTGTTTTTGCAACCGATCGCGCGCCTGGACTTGGCCGCAACAGTTTCTATATGCCAGCCTCGGTTTCACTGGATCCCCGGCTTACGCGGAACATCAGCATTGGGGAACGAGCGAGACTGCAGATCATCTGGGAAGCCTTTAACATCCTGAATCACGCAAACATCACTTACGTGAACAACATTCAATACAGAGTCTCTGGTTTTTCCTCCGATTGCGGCATTGCTCCTTCTCCCTGTCTTGTGCAACAAAACCAGGGCCTCAGTGCCTTCGGGACTCCTATTTTCTCTTCCGGTGCGCGAATCATGCAGCTTGCCGTGAAGGCGACGTTCTGAGGCGGACTCACCAGGGTTCGGACCGCCGCGAGCCGGTGCTCCGCCTCTCCCGTCAATGCAATCGTGAGCATGATCTTCAGGTCTCACGGAACCGGAATCGGTGGCACGGCACCGTTCGCATACGAGAACAGCCAATGCCCCTCAACCTTGCGCGCGAGACCCTTGAAGCTCGCATGGCTTACTGCCGTCCAGAACGGTCTCTGAGTAGCAGGATCGGTAGCCACATTGAAGTAATGGCACTCGAAGTACACCGCAGCCGTGTTGCCGTGGATATGAAAAAGCTCTTTGTACGAGGGGGTCAGCGCCACAAGCTTGTTCGTCGCCTGAAAAGCCGGGCTGAGATACTTGTAAAACGTACAAACCGTCCCACGATTGTTCGAATCGCCAGAAGGCGGAGGGCATGTGGTTGCGTCATCAGGATCGCCATTCCCGAGATAGTAGCCGTCGAGCAATGGACTGCCAACTGTCAGGTACAGTACTGCATCGGCAGTAAAGAGCGAGAGCACTTCCCGAAGTCGCCCCGTAATTGTTTCCGGCGAATCGCCGTTGACGGGATCACGAACCGTGGCAGCGCGATGATAAGCCGCTTGGAGTTTGTACAATTTTGACGTCTGCGCATTCTTATCCTGTGCGGAAACAAGCAGAGCAGTCCCCAACAAAAAAAGCGCAGGAATCGCGATTGTCTTGCAGAGACGTCTCCTCTCGATTGTGATGCCAGCAATGTGAAGCATAAATCCTCCTTTTGCAGTTCGATTCCTTTGGAAAAGGGGCACGTGTCCACACCTATCGGATAACCCCTTCTCATTCTTCGCTTTTGACTAATACCGCCTGAAATCCATGCTCGTTGCCGGCAGGATCAATGAATCTGCCGACAATTCGGCCAGAGTTGTTAATCCCCAGTGCGACCATTGAATTTGCACCTGGCACATCGATCGAATGAAATTCACCCTTCGCCCACAGAAAGCCGTGGCATTGGGTAGAGCACAAAACGTCCAAAGGAATGCTGTAGTCATCCCATCGCCCGACAACTTCAGACTTCTCGTTAATCCAGCGAGCCGTCGTAGCAGCCGCTCCCGGAAAATCCAACGAGACCCCCCCCGGCTCGGAAGCCGTGAACTCTGGAAGGCATCGGAATAGTCCCCCGCGAATGCACCGTTATTGGCCACAATCCAGATGTCGGTCGAGAGCGACTAGGGCACAGCGATGCTCCTGAAAATTCCACCTGGAAGCACGTATCCGTGTTCGATCCCATTGAGGTCTACATACTCCCCTGAGATCACACCTAAATCGTTGATACCTGTGGCGTCGTTCTCAGTCGAATTCGGGACAACAATCGTTCTGTACTGGCCCTTGTAGTAGTAGAAGCCACGCTGGGTGGAATTTGCGTCGAAGTAGAAACCGACGATCTCATCCCGGTCATTGATCGACCTTGCAAATGTGAGAGTCGAGCCCTGTGGGTCGATCGACTGAAATTTCCCTTTGCGCAGCACAAAGCCATGCGCCGTAAAGTTGTCGGCAAAGGCTCCAACGAAGGATCCCTGGTCATCGATGCCCAGGACCTCTGTCGCCAAAGCATTCGGATAATCGACTTGGGTGAATTTGAAGTCTGCTCCTTGCAAAGGCAGACCTAGAGCCAGCCCGAACAGAGCCACATAGACGATTTGGGCTGTTGCAGTCCGAGCAACTGTAGTAGTCGAGCCATTCATGTGCGTCCTCCTGATACGCCAGTCGCATCAGGTGCGCATATTGTTCGAGCGGTCAGAGAAATTCAATCCCCTGCGTCTCCCACCTCTCTCTCATCTTCGTCACATGTTGGAATCAAGCACTTGGCGTGATCGGGAGTATCTTCAAGAGGAACACAGAAGAGCGTATACTCGACGCCAGTGTGGGGATGCTCGGGGCCTCGTGTCGGCTTCAGTAGAAACCATCGCGTTTGGAGAGTTCGAGGCGAAGCTGAACTCGCGTGAGCTTTGCCGCAAGGGCGTGCGTGTCCGCCTCCCCGATCAGTCGTTTCAGATTTTGGTGATGCTCCTTGAACGCCCGGGAGAACTTGTTACCCGGGACGAGATCAGGCAGCGGCTATGGCCCGGCGACACCTTTGTTGATTTCGACCATGGGCTAAACAATGCAGTTAACCGCATGCGCGAGGTGCTGGGTGACTCTGCTGACTCGCCTCGCTTCGTCGAAACGCTGCCGCGCCGGGGGTACCGCTTCATTGCCGCTGTCGGAGATGGTGGCTCACCTGTAAATGCCTCACCTCCGCCGGTATCACCGAGTTTAGTTACGCCAGCCAAGGTCCCTTCGCGGCGCGAGTGGAGGATTATAGCCGCCGTTTCAGGCGTGCTGGCGCTTGCGATTCTCACCATTAGCCCGTCGCATGTCGGCACACGCGGCGGAAACCAAATTACATCGGTCGCTGTTCTGCCCCTCGAGAACGTTTCCGGGGATTCCACTCAGGACTATTTCGTGGACGGCATGACAGACACGCTAATTACCAACTTAGCGGGACTCAGGTCCGTCCGTGTGATTTCACGCACATCGGCAATGCACTACAAGGGCTCTCACCAGCCCTTGCCGGAGATCGCCCAGGAATTAGACATCGACGCCGTTGTCGCAGGCACCCTTTATAAAGCCGCGGATCGTGTAAGGATCAACGTACAACTGATTGATGCGCGAAAGGATCAGCATCTCTGGGCGCGGCAGTATGAAAGCGATCTGAAGGATGTTCTGCAACTTCAGAGTGAGTTAGCTTCGGCCATTGCGCTGGAAGTTGCTGGCAAGCTGACTCCTAATGAACAGTCACGATTGACAGCGAAGTCCCGACCAGTAAATCCAGAGGCCTATGAGGCCTTCCTTAAGGGAGAATATTTTCTCGATAAGTGGACGGCCGAGGGCTTTGGAAAGGCCAAGAAATACTTCGAGCAATCCATCGATCTCGATCCAAGTTTTGCTGATGGTTATGCAGGGTTAGCCGAGTACTATGGGCTCGCCGCTTTCATGGGAATGGTTCCTCCGAGGGAAGCTTGGCTCAAATCAGAAGAACTGCTCGTCAAAACGTTAGAGATGGATAACACCTCCTCCAAAGCCCACTCTCAGCTAGGAATGCTCAAACTGTATGTTCGTTGTGATCGGGCATCCGCCGAGAATGAGTTGAGCCATGCCCTCGAACTGAATCCTACTGACATGAGAGCGCTCGACTACCACTCCTATTATCTGCTGGAGATCGGTCGCACGAACGAAGCGATCGCCGAAAAGAGAAGAGTTCTAAAGCACGACCCACTCAGGGTGATAACCAATGCAGAGTTGGGCCTCTACCTGATTCATGCGGGACGCACTGATGAAGCTATAGCACAACTCCAGAAGACACTCGAACTTGACCCAAATTACGCGGCCGCCCATGCGCGATTAGGATCGGCCTATGCTGCGAAACAGGAATACTCTCAAGCTGCGGCTGAACTGCAGAAGGCACTTTCCCTGGATAAGAACTCGGACAGGCTCGCGAGGTTAGGCGCGATTTACGCGAGTTGGGGTAAGAGACAGGAAGCTTTGGACGTCATCCGCCAACTCCACCGAATGTTGAGGCAAAGCTATGCAGCTCCAAATATGATTGCACTCGTCTACTCCCACCTCGGCGAGAAAGACAATGCCATCACTTGGCTGGAGAAGGCTAAGCCAGAGGATGATCCAAAGATAACCGATCCTGGTTTTGACAGCCTCCGATCAGAGCCGAGGTTCAAGATATTGGAGGCGCGGCTGAAACCAGCCCCATCCTGTCCAGCTTTATAGCCGCAGACCTTGACTTCGAACATCGAGACCGCTTAACGGCCAAGATCTCCGCACGTCTGGCGAGCTCTCCAGCGGAGACGCTCCGCGGCATATTCGGCGTGGCCCTCGATCCCATCCCGAATCACAAAATGCCCCAATTCGTGTCCAATGACCCACAGCACCGTGTCCCAATCCGCGAATACGCGGGAGGAGAGGTAGATTCTCCTTATCACTAAGTTGGAGAAGGCGAGTCTGGTCCGTTGGACATGAAAAGCGGCCCGTGTTTCGAGGAATTTGTGATGCTCGAGGATCACAAAGGTCATCGGTTCCTGGGAATCAGAGGTCTTGTGAAACAGCTCGATCGACGCCTCCGCCATGCAAGAGACGAGTTGTTTTTGCTGTTCGGAGCCACCGCTGATGACGAAGTCACTTGCCGATCCCAAGGTCGGCAGGAACATGCTTCCGCCGCTTCTCGATGCTCGAGCGGTTGTTCGTTCAGCTCTCCGCTTTCTGTATCCACATAAGCAATTTGTTGGAAGCTCGGATGGTAATCGCACCCTACAATAATCATGTTGGCTCCTTTCTCCGAGCCGTTTGGTTGGCTTAGCACCACCAACTCTACTCGGGCAGGGGAGCCGACATT
>Ga0126371_10003946_pt1 | contig 13023 bp, 5 predicted proteins | sample PanSoiMetaPlot_4_FD_110145 | JGI IMG/M metagenome (GOLD analysis project Ga0126371, IMG submission 110145) | Tropical forest soil microbial communities from Panama - MetaG Plot_4 | ecosystem: Environmental > Terrestrial > Soil > Tropical forest > Bulk soil | place: Panama | collected 2016-02-17
GTCAGCGCGCAAGGACGCGAACTCCAGCGCCGCGTCAGGCTGGCAGACGACGACTGGGCTCGGGTAAGCTGGCGGCCGCTCAAGCCGGCACCGCAGGCGGAGCCGAAGCCGTTCGACTTCGCGGCGTGCGTCAGAAAACTCAACTCCGTCCGTTCAAACTGGAGCTTCGACAAAGGCAGACTCGCCAAGCTCATACCCGCGCGGCTGTCGAAGGAGGAGGCATGGTTCTGGCTCAACGTTCTTGACGTTCGCCTCAACGACCTCGCCGCGCTGGACTTGTGGCTGCGCGTGGCGGAGGGCGCAGGGCCTGCCGGCGACCCGGACATCCGCGGATGGGCGCAGATCGTGTCAAAACGATCCGACGACATTTACTTTGCCGCCCCCCAGACGTTGCGGCCCTTCTTCACGCCGCTTGAGACGGCCTGGCTGATTCTCGAAGCCAGGGCGCGACACGCCGGCGGACATGGGGCGGCGGCCGACAGTCCACAGTTCACGCTGGGGTTCTCCGCGTTCGTCGCGCCTCACATGAGCGAGGACGAACGGAGCGAGTTCCGCACCACGCTGGAGCGGATGTATGACGCCGAGCCGGATCGCTCCGCGGAGAAGGCCACACGGGTCCTCGCCTTGCTGTCGACCGTCGGCGGCGGTCCTCGTCTCGCGGCCCACGTGGCCAGCCAGCCCGACAAGGCGTGGCAGCACACCGGCTGGTTCTGGCGGCCCGGGGGCTTCCTGGACATGCTCGCCGGCCTGGAGGACGAAGCCGGTTTCGTACATGAAGCACGGCGCCTGATCGGCAGGCTGAGCACACCCTCCGACCTGCGGCTGTGGCTTGCCGCCACCGAATGGCGTGAGCTGGATCTCGCCAGGGACGCGGTCCTTGCCACGCAGAACAAGGAGGAGGCCGCAGCGATGGCGCGCGTTCTGGTCCAGGTCGAGGCGCCGGAGGCGGCAGTGCCCATGCTGGAAGTCCAGCTCGGGTCGAAAGCACCTGCCATTGCCGCTGAATGGCTGTCAGCGCATCCTCTGCATGCCGCCATCGGCTTGGTGCCGGCCGCCATGGGGCAGGGCAAACTGGCGGACGCCGCGCGCAATCACCTCCATGCCATGCGGCGCAGCGGTCTGGCGCCGGTCCTGAGCGCAGCGACTGCGCACCTGGGGCCGGAGCAGGGGGCTTGGCTGCAGCGCGAGATCCTTGACGCGGAGGAAGAGACCTTCCCGGAGGCCGCGCGTGCGGACCTGTGCGAGGCACTGCGCTCCGGATTTGCGAATGTAAAGGCGGCCAAGCCGCCCGGCTGGCTCAGCGTGCCCGCGCTGCCGCCGATCAAGGTCAGCGGCAAGCGGCTCGGGGCCGGCGAGACCGAAATTGTGCTGGCGGCGCTGAAGGCCAAGCCCGACGACGGCGCAAGCGCAGCGCTCGTCTCCGCGCTCAGGGAGCACGCGGATCACAATTCGCTCGACGCCTTCGCCTGGAAGCTGTTCGAGCTGTGGCAGGGCATGGGCGCGCCGTCCAAGGACAAGTGGGCGATGGGCGCGATCGGTCGCCTGGGCGGCGACGGCTGCGTGCTGAAGCTCACGCCGCTGGTGCGTGAATGGCCGGGCGAGAGCCAGCATGCGCGTGCGGTATTCGGCCTGGAGTGCCTGCGGGAGGTCGGCACCGACACCGCGCTGATGGCGCTCAACGGCATTGCCCAGAAGCTCAAGTTCAAGGGCCTGAAGCAGAAGGCCCAGGAGATGATGGAAGGCATCGCGCAGTCGCGCGGCCTCACCCGCGAGCAACTGGCCGACCGCATCGTACCGGACTGCGGCCTCGACGCGCGCGGCACCCGCGTCTTCGACTTCGGGTCTCGCCAGTTCAAGTTCGTGCTCGGACCGGAGATGAAGCCGCTGGTGCGCGAGGCGGCCGGCAAGGTCCGGCCCGACCTGCCGGCGCCGACCAAGGCGGACGATCAAGCCAGGGCAGAGGTCGCGGTGGCGGAGTGGAAGCTCCTGAAGAAGACGCTGCGCGAGGTGCTCAAGGTTCAGGCCGAGCGACTGGAGGACGCCATGATCACCGGGCGCCGCTGGACCCCGCAGGAGTTCGACACGCTGCTGGTGAAACATCCCCTGATGGTCAATCTCGTGCGCCAGCTGGTGCTGGCCGCCTACGACGAGGCCGGCACGGTCGCACAGACGTTCCGCGTCACCGAGGACCAGACGCTCGCCGACCATAACGACGAGGAAACCGCGCTGCAGTCCGGCGGCGCGATCGGCGTGGTGCACCCGGCCCATCTTGACGACGGGATCAAATCGGCCTGGGGACAGGTGCTGAGCGACTACGCGATCATCCCGCCCTTTGCGCAGCTGGGCCGCGACATCTGCCGGCCCGATCCCGCGGACCTCGACAGCACCGGGATCACGCGCTATCGCGGCCCGAAGATTCCGGGCATCGTGATGTACGGCATGCTGGAACGCAGCCACTGGCTGCGCGACACGCCGGCCGACGGCGGCGGCTTCGTGCAGCACTCGAAGCACTTCCCGTCGGCCAACCTGACCGCGTTCATCAGGTACACCGGCCTGGCCATGGGCTATTATGAGCAACCACAGGAACTGGAGGAAGTCTACTTCGTCCACGGTCACATCCGGCCGGAGTGGTGGGGGAACCACAAGGACCGCCTCAAGATCAAGGACGTCGATACCGTCGTGCTCAGCGAGGTGCTGCGTCTCGCCAATGCCATCGCGTCCAAGGCAGCGTGACTAGCCGTGACGATGGCAAGCTGACCGGAATACGCCATGATATCCAAATCCAGGATCCCCGGGGCCGCAACGGACGCCAACCCGCCTTCTGCGCCCCAGGGGGCGGCCGTTGCCATACCGGAAGGCGAACTGCTGCGCCGCGTCACGCTGCGGGACGAGGACCGGGCGCGGGTGACCTGGCGGCCGCTCAAGCCGGTGCAATCAGCAGAGCCGGAGCCGTTCGACCTCGAGGCGTGTATTGAAAAACTCAACTTTCGTGGCACGGGGTGGCACGACCAGGAGAGGCTTGGCCGTATCATACCGGCACAGCCATCGAAGGAGGAGGCGTGGTTCTGGCTGAACGTTCTCAACACTCCTTATCATCCAGTTGATGTCATGCATGAGTGGCTGGAGCGGCTGCGTCGGGAGCGGGCTGCTACGGCGGTTCCCAGCGAGGCGGACGTCCGTGCGTGGGTACGGCAGGCGTCAAGGCCATTTCCCGGTCACATTTTTTTTAAAGCCCCCCAGACGCTGCGGCCCTTCTTCTCGCCGCGTGAGATTGCCGGACTGATCGTCGAAGCTGGCGAGGCGCACGCTGCAAGATGGCACTCCAGCTATAAGTATGACGACGAACGCATTCTTGGTTTTGTGTTCGGATTCCATGCGTTCGTTGCGCCTCACGTGAGCGAGAGCGAGCGGAATGAACTCCGCGACGCGATCGAGCGGATGTATGACGCCGAACCGGATCGCACCGCGATCCGGGCCGCGCTGCTCCTTGCCTTGCTTGCGGCCGCGGGCGGAGGTTCTCACCTTGCCGCCCATGTGGCGAGCCGGCCCGACAAGGCATGGATAAGCGGGGGAGCCCATTGGTGGCAGACGTACTGGTTCGAGCGGCCTGCGGGCTTCCTGAACTTGCTCGCAGGGTTGCCTGACGAAGCGAGCTTCGTGCGCGAGGCGCGGCGGTTGGTTTGCGTGCTGCGGCCCCTCGCCGACCTGCGGCTGTGGCTGGCGGCCACCGAATGGCGCGAACTGGATTTTGCCAGGGACGCCGTCCTTGCCGCGCAGAACAAGGACGAAGCGGCTGCGATGATGCGCATTCTGGCCCTGGTCGAGGCGCCGGAGACGGCCATAACGATGCTGGAACTCAAGTTGCGGCCGAGGGTGCCCGCCCTGGCCTCGGAGTGGCTGGCAGCGCATCCTTTGCCTGCAGCGGTTGGCTTGGTCCCCGTGGCCATGGAACAGGGCAAGCTGGCGGACGCCGCGCGCGATCACCTCCATGCCATGCGGCGCAGCGGCCTCGCGCCGGTCCTGCGCGCGGCAGCCGCGCACCTGACCGCGGCGGAAGGCGGCTGGCTGCTGCGCGAGATCCTGGACGCGGTCGAGGAGACACTCGCGGAGATCGCCCTTGCGGAACTGCCCGAAGCGCTGCGCGCGGTGTTCGCAAGTGTGCAAGCGTCCAAGCCGCCCGGCTGGCTCACCGCGACTGCCCTGCCTGCGATCAAGGTCAATGGCAAAAGGCTCGCGGCCGGCGAGGTCATCACCGTGCTGGCGGCGCTGAAGGCCAAGCCCGATGCCACCACCGCAGCGCACGTCTCCGCCGCGCCGAATGCTGAGCGCGCGACGTTCGTCTCGGCGCTCAAGGAGCACGCAGATCCGAGTTCGCTCGACGCCTTCGCCTGGAAGTTGTTCGACTTGTGGCTTGGCGAGGGCGCGCCATCCAAGGACAAGTGGGCAATGGGCGCCATCGGCCTTCTGGGCGGCGACGGCTGCGTGCTCAAGCTGACGCCGCTGGTGCGCGAATGGCCGGGGACGGGTGGGCATGCGCGCGCCGCGCTCGGCCTGGAGTGCCTGCGGGAGGTGGGCAGCGACACCGCGCTGATGGCGCTTAACGGCATCGCCCAGAAGCTCAAGTTCAAGAGCCTGAAGCAGAAGGCGCAGGAGATGGTGGCGGGCATCGCGCAGTCGCGCGGCCTCATGCCCGATCAGCTGGCAGACCGCGTCGTGCCGGACTGCGGCCTCGACGCCCGCGGCAGCCGAGTCTTCGATTTCGGGCCGCGCCAGTTCAGGTTCGTGCTGGGACCGGAGATGAAGCCCCTGGTGCAGGACTGCTCCGGCAAGGTCCTGGCCGATCTCCCGGCGCCGAACAACGCGGACGATCAGGTCATGGCCGAGGCCGCGATCGCGGAGTGGAAGCTGCTGAAAAAGACGCTGCGGGAGGTGCTCAAGATCCAGGCTGAGCGACTGCAGGACGCCATGGTCACCGGGCGCCGCTGGAGCCCGGGGGAGTTCGACACGCTGCTGGTGAAACATCCCCTGATGGTCAATCTCGTGCGCCAGCTGGTGCTCGCCGCCTACGATGAGGCCGGCAAGGTCACGCAGACGTTCCGCGTCACCGAAGATCAGACGCTCGCCGATCACAACGATGAGGAGACCGCCCTGCCGCCCGACTGCTATGTCGGCGTGGTGCATCCGGTGCTTCTCGACGGCGCGCTCAAATCGGCCTGGGAACAGGTGCTAAGCGACTATGCGATCATCCCGCCTTTTGCGCAGCTGGGCCGCAAGGCCTACCGGCCAGATCCCGCGGACCTCGAAGACGTCGGGATCACACGTTTTCGCGGCCCGAAGATTCCCGGCATGGTGATGTACGGCATGCTGGAACGCAGCCACTGGCTGCGCGACCCGGCACCTGACGGCGGTCGCTTCAACGAGCACGCGAAGTACTTCCCGTCGGCCGACCTGACCGCTTTCATCCGCTACACCGGGATGTCCGAGGGCTATTACAAGGAAAAGCAGGAACTCGAAGCCGTCTATTTCATCCCCGGTCCCGGTCGCGTCAGGTGGGAGAAAAGGAAGCGCCTCCACATCAAGGACGTGGATCCGGTCGTACTCAGCGAGGTGCTGCGCTTCGCCAACGCCATTGTGTCCAAGGCGGAGTGACACACGACATGCCGCCCAAATCCAAGCCATCTGACAGCAAGACATCCGACAGCAAGAACTCCGATGCCACGATCCCGGATACCAAGCCGTCCGCGGCGCGCCGCGAGCTGCAACGCCCGGCCTCCGAGGTGCTGCACGCCGGCGAGCTCGCCCGGTTGACCGCAGCCGATGCGTCGAAACCCAGGCCGCCCGGCTGGCGGATGACGCCGCAGAGCGTGCTGAAGTTCATTCTCGGCGACGAGAAGGCGGGCATCGCCCCGAAGTTCGTCGGCCGCCGGGCGATGCTGGAGCGCTGCGTCGTGGCGCTCGCGACCAACCGCGGCCTGATGCTGATCGGCGAGCCCGGCACCGCCAAGAGCTGGCTCAGCGAGTTGCTGGCCGCGGCGATCTCGGGCGACAGCACCCTGACCATCCAGGGCAGCGCGGGGACGACGGAAGACGCCATCAAGTATTCGTGGAACTACGCGCTGCTGCTGGCCGAGGGACCGGGCGAGAGGTCGCTGGTGCCGGCGCCGCTCCATCGCGGCATGAGCGACGGCAAGGTGGTGCGCTTCGAGGAGATCACCCGCTGTCCGGTCGAAATCCAGGACACGATGCTGTCGATCCTCAGCGACCGCATGATGATGGTGCCGGAGCTCAAGGGCGACGGGCGCACACTGTATGCGGCGCAGGGGTTCAACGTCATCGCCACTGCCAACACGCGCGATCGCGGCGTCAACGAGATGAGCGCGGCGCTCAAGCGCCGCTTCAACTTCGAGACCGTGCCGCCCATTGAGCGCTTCGACCACGAGATGGCGCTGGTGCAGCAGGAGACGGCCCGGCTCCTGAAGCAGGCGGGGGTGACGGCCACGCTGCCGCCCGACGTGGCCGAACTGCTGGTGACGACATTCCGGGAGCTGCGCAGCGCCAAGACGGTTGAAGGCCGCGCGCTGGAGCCCCTGTCGACCCCCATGAGCACGGCCGAAGCCGTGAGCACGGGCTTCGCCGCGGGACTGCACGCCAGCTACTTCGCCGACGACCGCGTCACGGCGGAGCACATCGCCCTGCACGTGGCCGCGACCGCTCTCAAGGACGCGGCGGACGATCTGAAGAAGGTGCGCCACTACTTCAACCACGTGGTCAGGGAGCGCGGCGGGCCGCACTGGCAGGCCTACTACGAGGCGCGCAGGATGCTCGATTGAATGGGGCGCCTCCCATGCTGCTTCCCGTCAGGCATCACAGCCCCGCGTGCGCGCGCATGGTGCGCGACACCATTGCGCGCACGCGGCCGGCCGCCGTGCTGATCGAAGGGCCGGCGGACTTCAACGAGCGCGTCGGCGAATTGTTTCTCGGCCATCGCCCGCCGATCGCGATCTACAGCTACGTCGCCTGGCAGAACGGCAGCCGGCAGGGCGCCTATTACCCGATGTGCGACTACTCACCCGAGTGGCAGGCGCTGCTCGCAGCGAAAGCCTGCGGAGCCGTCGTCCGCTTCATCGACCTGCCGTTCGCGACGCTCGCCCGCGAGGACAGACGCACGCATCGCTATGCCGATGACCGGCTGCGCGGCAGCGACTATGTCGATGCCCTGTGCAAGGCGCTGGACGTCGAAAGCTTCGACGATGCGTGGGACCTGATCGCCGAGCATGACCCGGACCTGACGACGGAGCAGGTTTTCCGCCGCGTCGATGACTACTGCCGCTGCCTGCGCGAGGCCGACAGCGGCTCCGTGCGCGAATATGACCGCCGCCGCGAGCAGTTCATGGCGGCGCACATACGCGCGGCAGTCGCGGAGTTCGGCCGCGAACGCGTGGTGGTCGTCACCGGCGGCTATCACACCAGCGGGCTTGCGGCGCTGCTGGCTGCAGATGATCCCGGCACCGATACGGCGATCGCCTGGCCGGAGGACATGAGCGAGCGCGGCATTGCGCTCACGCCCTACAGCTACGAGCGGCTGGACAGTCTGACCGGGTATGACGCGGGAATGCCGAGCCCCGGCTTCTATCACGAGGCGTGGCGCGCAGCCGACGGCAAGGCCGTGCATGGCCCGCTGATGGAAGCCGTCGTCCGCCGGCTGCGCGAGCTGAAGCAGACCGCCAGCACCGCCGATCTCATCGGCATCGAGGCGTGCGCGGAGGCCCTTGCCGCGCTCAGAGGGCACAGCCGGGTGTGGCGTCGCGATCTCACCGACGCCATCACGGCGGCGCTGGTGAAGGACGACGTCCACCTTGCGCATCCGTTCATTCTCGCCATGCAGGAGGTGCTGCGCGGCGGCGAGCGCGGGCGCCTCGCCGGGAACGCGCCGCTGCCGCCGCTGGTGCGCGACATCCAGGCGAGGCTCACCGCCGCGGGGCTCGTGCCCGGCAAGCATCCGGTCGAGCCCACGCTAGCGCTCGCCGCGCCCGCCGACGCGGACCGCAGCCGCCTGCTGCACCGGCTGCGGGTGCTGGCGATCCCCGGCTTCGAGCGCATCGCGGGCGTGGACTTCGCTCGCCGAGCCGATCTCACCTCTCTTACCGAGACGTGGCGTGTGTGGTGGACGCCGGAGCATGACGCGCAGATGATCGAAGCCTCGCGCTACGGCTCGGCCCTGGACGAGGCCGCGGCAGCGCGCCTGCACGAAGCCGCGCAGGCCGTGGAGCGCAGCTCCGCGGCCGTGGCCCTGCTGCTGCTCGACGCGGTGCTTGCGGGCGTGATGACGATGGCCGACACGCTCAGGGAGCGGGCAGCGGACGTCATTCACCAGGACGGCGATCTCGCGAGCGTGGCCACGGCGATGAGCCACCTGCTCTATCTTTTTGCGTGGGACGACGCCCTCGGCGCTCGCGGCTCCATCGAGACGGGGATGCTCCTGAAGGAGGCCTTTGAACGGGCGGTGTGGCTGCTGGAGTCGGGCAGTCCCGCAGAGACGTCAGCATCCGAGGTCGACGCCGTGCGCCTGACCCGCGACGTGTTCGAGCGGGCGGAGGAGCCGATGAAGCTCGACCGCGTAGCATTTGCCGCCGTCCTTGCCCGCGTCCAGGCCGACGTGGAACGCAGCCCGGCGCAGCGCGGGGCCTGCGCCGGAGCGCTATGGTCGCTGCGCAGCGCCAACCCGCATGACATCAGCCGGGACCTGCTGCTGTTCGCGGCGCCGGAACAACTCGGAGACTTCCTCACCGGCCTGTTCGCACTCGCCCGCGAGGAAGCCCAGCGTGACCGCGAACTCGTCGCCGCCATTCATGCGATCGTGACGGCGTGGAACGACGACAGCTTCCTCGCCGCCCTGCCATCGCTGCGGCTTGCCTTCATGTATTTCACCGCGCGCGAAAAGGTGCATCTGGCGCGCTCCATCTTCGCGGAGGAAACGGGCTCCGAAGCCGCGGCCAGCGATCCCGCGCCGCTCGCGGTCAGCACGGCGGAAGCGGCCAAGGCGATGGCGTTCGAAACCATGCTCATCAGAATCGCCGCGGAGTATGGTGTGCACGTCGCCGCCGAGGACCCGCCGGAGTCGCCATGACCGTCCGGGAGCAGAAAATCCGCTGGCGTCTGATCCTCGGCGACGAGGCCGAAGGAGCCTGTGGCGGCCTGGAAGGCGCCGACGCCGACCGGGACGCCGCACTCGAATATCTCTACGGCCGCGAGGGCCAGGGACGGAACCGGCGCGCCGGACGCCGTGACAGCCAGGGCGGCAGCCGCCAGGGCTCGCTCGATCCGTCGAACCTGACAGTCCCGGAGTGGATCAACGCCGTCCACACGCTGTTTCCGCAGCGCACCATCGAACGCATCGAGAAGGACGCGCTGGAGCGCTATAAGGTCAGCGAGCTTGTCACCAACGTGGATCTGCTGAAGCGGGCAGAGCCGAATATGACGCTGCTCAAGGCCGTGCTGCACACCAAGCACCTCATGAACCAGGAAGTGCTTGGTGTGGCGCGCGAACTTGTCCGCAAGGTGGTCGAGCAACTGATGGAGAAGCTGGCGCGGCCAGTGCAATCGGTCTTTCTCGGCGCGATGGACCGGCGCAGACGGTCATCGTTCCGGGTAGCGAAGAACTTCGATGCGCAGACCACCATCCGCCGCAACCTCAAGCACTACGACCCGGAGGCGCGCAAACTCTTCATCCATATGCCGCATTTCTTCTCACGCATCCGCCGGCACACCGACAAATGGCAGATCATCATCCTGGTCGATGAATCCGGCAGCATGGCCGACAGCGTGATCCACAGCGCCGTGACCGCGGCTATCTTCTTCGGCATCAAGGCGCTGAGGACACACCTCGTCCTGTTCGACACCAATATCGTCGACGTCAGCGCAGATTGTGCCGACCCGGTAGAGACCATCATGAAGGTGCAGCTCGGCGGAGGCACGGACATCGGACAGGCGGTGCGCTATGCGGAGAGCCTGATCGACAATCCGCGCCGGGCCATCGTGGTGCTCATCACCGACTTCTGCGAGGGTGCTCCCGTGGGCGTGCTGTTTGCGGCGTGCAAGCGGCTGATCGAGCAGGGGACGCTGCTGCTGGGGCTGGCCGCGCTGGATTCCGAGGCAAATCCGCATTACGACCATGCCACGGCGGCCCACATCGCCGGCCTCGGCGCACACGTGGGCGCCATGACGCCGGGCGAACTGGCGGCGTTCGTGGCCGAGAAGGTGCGCTGAGCCGTGCCCCGTCCCGATCTCATCGCCCTGACGCCCGACGATCTCGCCGCCCTCGCCAACCGCGGCCTCGTCAAGCGCGCGCAGCGTGAGTGCGAAGCGGGGGAACTGACGACGCAGTGGGACGAAGCGAGCGACGGCACCATCCGCGCGGACTGGTCCGACGGCGTCGCCTGCACCCTGCCCGGCAGGGGCACGGTCAAGGATGCGCAATGCACCTGCGGGGCGCTCGACCTGTGCCGCCACGTGTTGCGCACCGTCCTGGCCTGGCAGCAGCGCGAGGCAGCCCGCACGGCGAGCGCCGATGGCGAGTCCCGGGCGGTGGCGCCGGAACCGTGGGATCCGGGACGCATCGACGATGCGGCGCTGGAGCGCCAGGTCGCCAAGGCCGTGCTCGCCCGCGCCGCCAGCCTGTGGTCCCAGGGCGTGCTCGCGGAACTGCTGCGCTCGGCGAAGCCCTCGGCAAGCTTTCACTGTCCCGGTCACACGGTGCGGTTCCCGGTGCCGGACGACTTGCGCTATGCGCAGTGCAGCTGCGCCGAGCCGGCGCCGTGCGTGCACACGGTGCTGGCTGTGCGGGCCTTCCGCCTTCTCGACGCGGCAGCGTCATCGGGCATCGTGAGCGAGGGGCTGCGCGATGCGCCGGCCCCGCGCGCGACTCTCGACGCCGCGGAGAGCTGCGTGCGCGACCTGCTGGCGGCCGGCCTCGCCTCGCTCGGGCAACCCTGGCGGGACCGGGTGCGCCGCGTTGCGTCCGAATGCGCAGCCGCGTCGCTGACGTGGCCGGCGCAGATCCTGGAGGAGATGGCAGACGACTTCGACCGCTACACGGCGCGCGATGCAGCCTTCGCCCCCGGGCAGATCATCGAGCGAACCGGCGAACTACTGCTGCGGCTCGATGCCATCCGCGTCGGCTGCGCGCCCGTGCCCCAGACTTTCATTCGCGGCATGACGACGGACCGCGATTCCGATCTCGGTCCAGCGCGGTTCATCGGCCTCGGCGCAGCAATAACGGAATCCAGGCGGAGCAGCCGGCTGACGGCGTTTCTGCAGCATTCCGACAACGGCCGCATCATGACGGTCGCCCGGGACTTCACGGAAGAAGACGCCGGTTCACCTGCCGCGCGAAAACCGTTCCATGAGCTTGCGCGTGCGCCGGCCGTGAAGGGCGCCTCCCTCGCCGGACTGTCGGCGGGCCAGCTGGTGACGCAGGGCGGCCGGCGCACAGCCTCCGGGAGGCTGCTCATCGGGCGGGCGCGTGCCGTGGTCAATCCACAGAACTACGCATGGGAGCGTCTCAAGGCGCCGACGCTGGTGGAGGACTTTACCGAACTGACCGCGCGGCTGCTGCTGCTACCGCCGGCATCATTCCGCCCGCGCCGCGAGGCAGCGGATTTCCACGTCTGTCCACTCGACGGCGTGGAACAGGCGACGTTCGATCCAGCGACCAATGCCATCGTCGCGGTGCTCCGCGACCGATCCGGACTTGCAGCGCGGCTGTGGCATCCGTGGACGACCCGGGGCGAATCGGGCGCCGAGGCGCTGCTTGCAGCCCTGACATCCGGCGCCCGGCCGCTGTTCGTCGCCGGACAGGTCCGCCCGTCAGGCCCGGCGCTGCTCGTCCGTCCGACTGCAGTCGTCTTTGCAGGCGAGGGAGACGCGCGCCGCGCAATCATGCCCTGGCTCGACGCGCCCACCGCAAGGCCTGCCGCCGCCTCGCAATTACAGCGTTCCGGTACGGGCCACCGCATCAACGCCCGCTACGGCGCGGCAACGGAACTTTTCACCGAGCTCGTTCTCAGCGGCACCGGGCGCGCCAGCGCGCGCGGGTGGCCAGGCTGGTCGCAGACAATCGCGGAGGCCGAGGAAAGCGGCTACCATCGGATGGCCGCGGTCATGCGAAAGGTGCAGGCCGATGGCCCGGCAGCGGCGCTCGGTATGCTGAAACTGCTCGCTCTGGCCAGGGATGCGGCGTGAAACTGCGGGGGAGCAGACCGGCAAGCGTGTTGATATGGAAGCGACAGGACCGAGCATCCGGCGAATCGTTGTCGGCGCGGACACGGCCCTTCCGGTTTCGGCATCGCACGTGCGTGATCTCAACTGATGACGCCAGCAGCAGCGCTCGGCATCACCGTACCGTACACGTTAGTGGTTGCTGCTGGCGAACTTGACATGATCAACCTGACGGATGAACGAGGCCGGGTCCTCACCTGTCGCGCCCCTAAATTTGCAAGGACATCATTTGCGTTGCGCGACCGGTCTCGTTTCCGGCCCATTACTGCCGACTTGTGCATTGCGGCAGGTCGGCAACTATCTCTGAGGTACAGTGGCCATCAAATCAAGTCGTCGTCACGCCGGCCTATGGTGGTCCCGTGCGCGGCTTTGCGGGGAGCGCTTGCTACCAGCCTGAGCGCCGTGCTGTGCCGCGGTGTCACCCCGGCTCAGCTGTGCTCTCAGCCACGACGAACGACCACCAAGGCGCGCGGCGCCCACCGAACATCGTGTTCCAGTACCACGCTGAGACGTCCGGCCAACTATCGCCCGCCTCGTCGCGGATCACCTCGCAGACCCTGATGGCGTCGGAACCGCGGCTCGCGCGCCAGCAGCCCATTGCGGCTCCCGCCGCGTCCTTGCGCACCGGCACCGGCACGACGCTGTAGCCGACGCCGCGAAGACAGTCGGCCGCGGAGTGTAGACGGCGCGTCGGTGCTCCGACCCAACGGATGATGATCTCGCGCCGACCGTCCGAGAAACGTCCGA
>Ga0126371_10003947_pt1 | contig 13023 bp, 10 predicted proteins | sample PanSoiMetaPlot_4_FD_110145 | JGI IMG/M metagenome (GOLD analysis project Ga0126371, IMG submission 110145) | Tropical forest soil microbial communities from Panama - MetaG Plot_4 | ecosystem: Environmental > Terrestrial > Soil > Tropical forest > Bulk soil | place: Panama | collected 2016-02-17
GGCGAGTTTTGCTTCCACTGTTCCATCGTCAAGATTATTAATCTGAACCTTGGAGCCATCGGGGAATGTATCGGGATGTGTAAGAACAGGAGGAGCGTTGTATTCGAATCCCGGCATTCCACGCTCTTTCGCTTCGCGGTCGAGTTCCTGCAACGTTTGAACCCGTTCTCGCAGCAAATCCAAAGGTGCGGTCCATTCCGTCAGTGGGCCATTCTGCGAAGCGGCAGTAAGACGCGCGTCGATCTCTCCCGCCTTTGCCAGCAGTCCCATTACGCGATTGTCTCTGACTACCTGATCCTGCGCCTGGTCGAGTGTCCGTCTATCTTGGCGTTGCTCATCCAGCCTCTGCTTCCACCGCAGATTCGCTGCCGTTTCCTTTTCCCATTGCTGCCGATCTTCTTCGTTCTGCAAACGTTGGTACTCAAGGCTTTTCTCCTTCGATTCATTGATTAAAGCCTGAAGGGCCGCATCGTTGTCTGCCGGGAAAACGGTCTTGGATGCTGGAGGTTGCGCGATACTCGCGGCTGCCGCGAGCTCATCCGCCATCTGTCGAGAGCGTGCCTCAGTTTGCATCTGGGCTACGTTGGGCGTGGTTGTTGCCATTACTCATTCCTTTCCGATAAGGCTCTTGCAAACGCTTGGCCCATAGTTGTATTCCTGAACTTGTCTGAGACGGTGATTCCGGGCCGCTCGGGCTTGTCTACTTCCAAAGCGTCCGCCCGAGTTCCGGCTCTTTCTGTCGCCTCTTTCAAGTCTTCTTCCAAGAGCCTGCGAAATTCGGCCCGCTCGAAGTTCTTTCCATCCGCCGGAAGTGATTTCAGCGTGTGGCGTCCCGTTGCAAAGTCCACATGATCGTGGCCGTCAGGTAATTGCTCCGTTTTAGAAACGAAGTGTGCGAGAGCTGGATGGGTGTCACCTTTTTCAATTGCCTTCTTGGCAAATGGCAAGCTACGGGTCACTTTTACACTTCCGGTACGGTCGGAAATTTCCGCGATGCGATGCAGACGGCCGGCATGCTGCTGTATGTTTTCACGGCTCATCGAGTCCGGGAAGTTAACGGCTCCGACCTTCGGGATGTTCACTCTTGGCATGCGTTTAGGGCAGAACTCTCTTGAGCCAATTCGCTACCGGCGTTAATGCGTCGGTGACTGGGTTGTAGTCGTATTGCTGTTGCTGCTGTGCGTCGTTGATCGAGGAGAGTGGTTCAACATGTATCGGCTTCGATGAGTTGCCCTGAACCGGAATCACGTCGATGCCGGGCAGACGCGGGATTCCCTGTCTGAGCATGTCCAGGTTCTGCGTAAATGCTGCCATCTTCTGCAGGCCAAGTCTTGAGTCAGGTTCTACTCCCGGAAGAGTTGCCTGCAGAGCCTTTATCTGTGATTCGTTTGCGCGGGCCGTGCCCGTCAACAGCCTTTGCATGCCCATTGCTGCTTCTCGCAAGCTGAGAAGTGAAACGACATAATTCCGGCTCTGCTGTGTTAGTGCGCCCGCGTTCTCTGCGTTGATGAGGTTGTTGAACCACTGCGTCGGAACTTCAGTCCCGAAAGCCCCGATGCGATATTGATCGTCCTTGTCTGCCGCGTCGATAACTCTCGCAATCAAGTTGCGCTGACTGTCGTTATCAATCGCGTTAATAGAGGCGATGAGGTTGTTACTCTTTACCGCCAGATCGTTCAGGATCTTCGTGTCGTGAGTGTCGTTGCGGATCATCCCCTCGCTGACTGGTCTGAAGACTTGATAATTCTTCTGCAGGGCTTCACCTTCGTTGGTCAGAACCGTCTGATTCGTCGCAGGATCATAGGCGTATCCAGTCTTCCCTCTGCCTGCAACCTGGCCAGCTTGTACAAATCTTCCAGGCTGCTGGCTATTGATCTGATTGATTGCTTCTGGCGCTAGGTACGCAAGCGAGTTCTTGTTCAATGTGTCATAAACCGGAAGTGTCTTCGAAGTATTGTCCAGATTCACCTTGACCGCTGCCTGTGTGCCAGCGCTGGCCGGCGTGTTGTCTGCGGCCAAGTAACTGATGAGTGCTGGCTTCGATGCGGCAGGTATGGCGCGGCTATTTTGGATGCCGAGCACTAATTTTCTGACATCGGTTTGCATGTCAGGGGTGTACTCTCCGGCTGAAATCATCGGCTGCAAACCTTGCATGAAGGCAGCCTTCTGCGCTCCTGCCGTGTCCGTCGCGGGAGGTTTCTGCATTCCTTGCTTGATGGAGAGTAATTGCCGAACGACACTATCTTGGTTCGGATCGCGCCCTGCCTGGATTGCGGAGTATATTGTGCGGCCTATCAGATCATCGAGAGACGGCGATTGTTGCTGTTGCTGGATCCGCGCCATTCCAGTGTCAAACTTGCCGGCTTCCGCCTGTGTAAGTTGGATAGGCGTCCCGTCGGGCAATGACGCGACTGACCATTTGCAACTGCTGCGCCTGTGCATCCCGCAACTGATCCATAGCGGCAGCATTGCTCAGAGTCGAGAGGTTTTGAATATGTTGCTGTGCGATCTGCTGCTGAGTCGGGAGTCCCACGTCCCGGCGCATTGCGTCACCTGCTCCGGAGAGAAACGAAAACAGTAATTTCTTGATCGGCCCGCCACGGTTTGACGTGGGCTGCATCGAGTTCAACGCGTCCGATTCCCTTTGAATCTGATCTTGCAGGTAACCGCGCTGCTGAGCCCGTAATTGCTGTTGCTGGTAATTGTCGAGGTCGTTCTGCGATGGAAGATTTTGAACCCAGCGAGATTCCCAGCACTTCTGCGATCTCCCGGTATCGCAGTCCTTCTGCACGAAGAAACAGGCATCGCCGGTCCTGCTCGGAAAGCGCGTCGATGACCGCCTGGAGCCGCTCTTCGGTGCGCTTTTGACTCAGAACTTGCTCTGGATTGGGCGCCCAACCGGCAATCTCGGACTGCAGGTCCTCTATAGGCACCGACGACCGCTCCACTTTCGATCTTCCGGAGCTGAATTGTTTCAGCGCGAGGTTATGCGCTACCCGGAATACCCAACCGCGCAGATTGTCACCACTCTTGCCTCGCTTCAGGTGCCGAAAGAGCGCAAGAAACACTTCCTGAACGACTTCCTCGCCGTCTTGAACACTGAGCCCAAGCGCGATCAGATATCGGAGGAGGGGAGTGCGGAGCTGTTCAAATAGCTCGACTACCTGCTTGCCGATATGCGATGGAGCTGGCCTGGACTCCTGGTCCGAGAGAAGTGTTGTCATCGCCGACGTTGCGGCGAACCCTTTCTGCATCCGCGTCTCCGACTGCCTAATGGAATATTCCCGAGGCGGCAAGTCTGTTCAGGTTTTTTTTACGGAGGTGTATTTTTCTCGGTCCGATCGCCCCCGACAAATGGTGGCGCCGCCACAGTAGCCTAACCCCGGCTAAGTGAACCAATGTAAGGCCGCATTTCTTGGGGACAAATGGCCAACGCGCCACGACCGGTTCTTCCAAACCAGTGAAATGACAGAGAGAGGTACTCGAACCCCGGTGTCTGGCGCCACACACAGCGTGCGTCAATGTTCAACTTCTATTCTGTCACACACTCGCGAGTCCTGGCGACAGTCAGCTTCTCAACGCGACGCCGCCATGAGAGTGAACTTCCTTTTTCGATAGACGCCCTGGCCCATGGCCAGCGCTTGCAACTGGTTTCGTACCGAAGTTCGCAGGCAGACCATCTTGTGACGATGGCGCAAGAGTTGTCGTGCGCGGTGGAATTCGATGTTCCTGGTAGAAAGCAAGCTGCTTGCGCAGGAACAGTACTTCGGCACTCAAGGCAGCTCACGAAGAGAGCGACCATCGCACGAACTGAATGCACTGGGCGACTGCAGTAATAAGGATAAGAAGCAACGATCGGAGCTGCTGCACGGTCTTGAGCATGTTCACCTGGGGATTGACAGCTTCAAGTCTGTGGCTGGCAACTGAAAGCTTACATCAGCGTAGTCTGGGAAGGTTGCACCTTTTCATGTGCATACGGACTTTTTGCGGAGCACACCGGACCAGGCCACGTTAGTGACCGCCCGTATTGCTCGTCCTGCGTCGAGATTTGCGGCTAAAGCCGCCTAGCGGTTCTCGGTCAGCTGATTTAGTGCTTTTCCGTAATTCCCGGCCAATCATCGGTGCGAAAGGGCGATGCGGGCAGACTTTCTCGGTTATGCAAGTCGCAATTCGGACTGTCTCCCCAAGCATAGCGGACGGCAACCGGTTCGGGTACCTTAGGGCTTGATACGAGTACCGTGTCGCCCTGAATAACCGCGTCAGCCCAGTGAAATTTGCGATCTATACCGGCAATCATAAAACCTTTTACCCGGCCTGACGCGTCTCCAACGAGACCGCTTCCAACGTTTGTGAAGTGAATGCTGATTTGGCCTCCTTCGATCTTCATCGCTTGATAGATTGGCCCGGAGTAAACCATGGGCTCACCATAGGTTGTGCCCAGAGCCCACAATGCTAACCGTTGGCCGACTTCAGCTTTGCGATGGGGATGAAGATCTTTCGGATCCCCAACGTCAATGGTCACTGCGAGTCCAGTGTTGGGAACAGTTTTCAAGGCCAAGAGTTGAGCTTCGCGCAACTCAGCCCACGCAGATTCACTCGGCTCTTCGGGAATCGTGCCGTGATTCGGCAACTGAACGATTAGAAATGGAAATTCATTATGCGACGCTTTGCGCCAACTCTCGATTAGAGCAGGCAGAAGCTTCCGATAGTGAAAGGCATCCAAGGCATTGCCCTCGCCCTGATACCATACTACGCCGCGAAATGGATAAGGCATTAGAGGCACAATCATTCCCTCATAAAGCGAAGACGGCGGCCTGGACGGGTAACCGGTTGCGGGTAAGCACTCGATTGCAAGTCCCGACAGGGCCGGTAATGTTATGTCTTCACTTACGCCCCATCCATCTTGCTTCAGATCGCGAAATGATAACGTAATAGGTTTCCACTCAGGACTCGCATGAAACATCTGGCTCCCGTAGTCGTCCCTGTCGGTGATTGTGGGCTGCAGGGTCAGTACCCGAAACGAACCTTCGCCGTGCACCCAAAATCTTATGCCAGTGTAGGGACTCAAATCCGCAGGAGAATTGTCCGCGTGGAATCTTGAAATGAGACGCGAATCGCCGGAAGCGTCAAGCGTGCCCGCAACTTGCATCGCGTAACCTGTGCCCTGGCGTCCTGGCGAGACCAAATCAAGCGAAGTGGCGGGAGCGTCTTGCCAGTCGTAGGACCAGTATCCACCCAACGAATTTCGAGATGTGCCGTCGTCGAAGCCGCTGAACAGGTCTGCCCCGCTGGAATCTGTCGGATCGCGCACCAACTGGAAGTCATCGAATTCCAGATGGAAAGGAAGATGCTGGACTGAATCTGAAATCTTTTCGGGGCTAGAACCAGAAATGGATGCCAAGGCTGCAGGTTCAGTCCATTCCTCAATCGCGGTGCCAGGCCACGCGCTCTCTACGATTCCGACTGGCACCCGCAGCTTGCGATGTAGGTCACGAGCAAAATAATAAGCGACTGCCGAGAAATGTCTCACCGCGTCTGGGGTACAAATTTGCCACGATGCTGGGAGCGTGTCTTCTTTGGGATCGGTGGAGACGCTCTTTGGAACATTGAAAAGGCGAATTCCCGGATAATCGGCCTTGGGTAGCTCCTCGGCAGAACCCGCGGAGCCGGCGAGTTCGAAAGTCATGTTCGACTGGCCCGATGCAACCCAGACTTCTCCAATCATGACATCTTTCAAAATGATTTCTTTTTTGGCCTTGATGGACAACGTAAACGGGCCGCCGGCTGACATCGGCGGTAGGTGTACTGCCCATTTGCCATTCGCATCGGCTCGGGTTACGCTGGCTCGGCCTGCTAACGTGACGGTTATGGGTTCCTGTGGATCGGCCTTGCCCCAAATATGTATTTCGCGCTGCTGCTGCAGAACCATGTGGTCACCGATCAGATGAGGCAGCACCGGGTCAGCCCAGCAAGATATGCGGAGAACGAACAGGAGGCAAAGAAACAGACCACCACCGTTGCGAGCAGATATGATTTCCATATTTATTGAGTCAACGTGAAGATGCCGTGTAATTCCATCTTCTTTGAGGAGCCGCCCACAAGGACCCCGAACTCTCCCGGTTCAGCGCTCCACTCTTTCTTCTTCATGTCGTAAAACGAGAATGCGCGTCGGTCAAGCTGAAGCATTACGCGCTTACTTTCGCCCGGTTTCAGGCTGATTTTAGCGAATCCCTTGTGTTCCTTCAGCGGCCGCGGAACGCTGGCATGTGCATCTCCAACATAGAGCTGCGCTACTTCAGCGCCCCTGCGCGCGCCGGTGTTCTTGAGATCGAAAGATACAGTCACCGGCCGATCCAATTTTCCTGACGAAGGTGAGACCACCAGATGTGAGTATGCGAAAGTCGTGTAAGAAAGACCGAAGCCAAAGGGAAACATGGGCTTAACGGAAGATTTATCGAAATAGCGATAGCCCAGGAACACGCCCTCCGAATACTTTACGCGTTTCTCTCCCGCTGGGGGGTAATAGCTGTGAAAGGTTGCATTGTCTTCCCACTGCCGTTCGAAGCTGGCAGGAAGTTTGCCTGAAGGACTGTAATCGCCGAATAGGAGTTGGGCCAGAGCTGTGCCACCTTCCTGGCCGGCATACCAAGCATGGATGAGGCCTTTAACATGATCAATCCACTGTCTCATGTCAACATTGCCCCCCGCCGTGACTACTACAATGGTGTTCTTATTCGCACCGCTGATATCGCGAATCAATTCGTCCTGACCGCCAGGCAAGCGAAAAGTTCGGTCCGAACCTCGCTCTCAGAGCTCGGATCGAAGCCAACACAAACAATCGCCACGTCCACCTTGGCTGCAAGGCTCTTGGTCTCGCGCGCAACAGCTTCCGCCACTGGAATCACTCCGAAGCTGATGGTCGCAGTGCCGACGGCCTCGAAGTATTCCAGCTTGACCTGATAAGGTCGCCCTGCATCCAAATGAGCTGTGTAGGTGTTGAGTGTCTCTCCTTGCCTGACCCAATCATCAATGACCAGATTTCCGTCTATGTACAAGCGGTATCCGTCATCGCCGGACACGTAAAAGCGACAATCCCCGGATGTTTTCGGAACATAGTAGCCGCTCCAGCGCGCCGAGAAATGATCCACTGGACCACTATCCCGGTAGCTCCGCTCGCCCAATGAGAATTGGCGTGCTCATCTGTTCTGACAACGGCGGGACTGCCCTGAAGCTCCTGGTTATCGAAATGCTCCGCCATCAGACCGCTCGGCCCATTCGGTGTCGTCAGAAATCTCGTTTCTTCAAAGATTCGCTGCAGCGGAGGTCGGTCCACCACATACAAGGCTTTTGCGCCTGTGCCCACATAATCGCTTATGCCTTCCAGATAGCTGGTGGCTTGAAGGGTTTGACCAGAGAACTTCCGCCACCTCCAACTTGCGCCGGGTATGCGTCCGATCCAATTACAGCAATCGTCCTTATCTTGGTTTTGTCGAGGGGCAAGGCGGGAACTGCTCTTTGGAATCCCATCCGATGGTCTGGGCGTTGGTTTCTGTTACGAGATAGTTGTCTTGCTTGAGCGAACGCGTGTAGGGCAGGAGCAGAGGGGACAGAACTGCTGTGCGCCAACCAAACGTCGATCAGAAGAATAACTAATACGAGCTTGGACAGTAACCTCATAGGCTGGTTTGTAGGATTTCACGGCCCCCAAAAATGGGCACATCAACACAATCTCGTCCGGGAGCCATGGCAGTTGATTCGCGCTGTACCAGATTCGTCCTCAGAATATATTCCATTCCCACCGGCGAGGGAGGCTCTCTCTGCACGTCGGCGAGCAGAGCGTGAAAAGCCAATCGCGCAAGCTCAGATTGCGACATCCGCACTGTCGTCAGTGGGGGTAGAACGAATTCAGATAATCGAATATCGTCGAAGCCGATAATTGAAAGGTCCCGAGGAATAGCAATCTGTCTCACGTAGCTCTCACGCATCACTCCAATCGCGGTCAAGTCGTTGGAGCACATAATTGCCGTGGGCCTGCTGGATTGAGCAATCAATTGCGCGAGTACACTCATTCCGCCCTCGATTGTGTGGTCACCCTCGACGATTAAGCAGGGCTCGGCGTGCAATCCAATCTCAGCCAATGACTGAACAAATGCATCTCGTCGGGCCACAGCGGATTTCATACGAAGAGGGCCGCTGATGAAGGCAATCCGTTCGTGCCGGAGGGCCACGAGATGCTGCACCGCCTGGCGGATTCCACTGAGGTAGTCAATACGAATATTGCTGACACGGGCCCGAGCGGGGCCGACATCTACAAACACCAGCGGAACGTTTCGAAGTTTGAGATTGTCGAGTACGCCTTCTTCCATGCCGAAAGTCATCACGGCCACGGCGTCCACGCGTCTTTCGAGCATGCGCCGGATGGACGCTTCCATGCGTTTTGGATCACTGCCCGTTGAGGTAAGAAGGATTTCGTATTGGTGCTGGACAGCTATGTCTTCGAAGACCTGGACGATTTCCGGAAAGAACGGGTTCGTGATTTCCGACACGACGAGCCCGAAAATCTTGCTACGCCCACTGACCAGCGCCCGCGCCTGGGTGTTGGGATAATAACCATGTTCCTTGACGATCGCCCAAACCCGCCGCGCCAGGCGAGGATCAACGGTGTCTACTTTGTTAAGCACCCGCGATACTGTCGCCGTCGAGACCCGAGCACGCTTGGCAATTTCAATGATATTCATGGCGCCTGATCGCAAGATGACTGCGACTGAATCGCCCCCCTATCGACACCGCACGCACGAACTTCAGTGCCGAAGAAATCCTTGCCGCCGCTGTTCTCGATTACTCTTGCCGAGTGGATGGCGGGAGAGTGTTTTCGCAGGGCATAGTCGGAAGCCGTCTCTCGTCCAATTCCAGCACGTCCGGGCCTCTTCATCAACGGATCGCCAGATAATGGATGCGGATCGTCAGCCGGTTGCAGTCCGTAGTAGAGGTTGGAGTCGTAAACGTTGTGAGAGCTCTTGCCGGGTCCCGCAGCCGTCACATACGATCCGTCCTTATTGCCCGATACCCCATACGAAAATCGCGCGCTGCCTTCCACGTAAAAAATGTTGTTGTAGAAGTAGGTGTCTGACGCCCACCCCGTCCAATCTGTGTGCAGGACTACATCTGAATTCTCGCCTTTACCGACGTAGATGGTGTTGTTGTAGATCAGCGTGTTTTTCACCGGACCGGACAGCTTGATTCCCCGATGATGATCGTTTTGGCTGACGTTGTAACGAACGATCGTGCCCACATTTCCCGCGCTGTCATTTGGATTTTGCGATCCTGCGTTGCAGATCAGCAGAAATCCTCCGTCGTTGTCATGGCTGTAGTTGTACTGGATGATCGTGTTGCGGCTGTTCCAGTCGGAATCGAAACCTTCGGCATCATGCTGGCCGCGAGTCCCATAAACTTCGTTGTACTGAATGATGGTGTTGTCGGCGCTCCACGGCCAGATCCCAACATTCCAATCTTGTGAGCGCTGGCTGGCGTGTGAGACGACATTGTGCTCAACGACCGCTCCGTCAGTAGCGACATTAACGATTCCGTCGCCGCCAATATCGTCCAGCACATTGTTCCGAATCACGACGCCAAGGCTTGGATACCATTTCAATCGGGTCCAATGCGTCGACCATCCGAAAATCCCGCTCCGGTCGACGTGCCAGATGTGATTGTTCTCAATCCGCAGGTCGATAAAGCGGCTGGACTTGCTATCTCCAATGGAGCGATAGTGAATACCGCCGTTCGCCTTTTCGTTGAGGCTGCCATTGACGTTGTGAACTTTGAGATTCTGCAGGTAAATGTGATGCAAATCTCCGACGTTGTCGGCCAGTACATCAACGCCGCGCCGCATGGCGGGAGTTGAGCCATTGTTGGTGATCTCCAGGTTCCGGATCTCCCAATACTCTTGATTCTTGAGCAGGACTGCGTCTTCCTCCAGACCACCCCCGTTGATTACGGGAAATGCATCGCCGTTGTACTTATCGACTGTGATGGGATGCTCCGCGTCGCCCGACCCTTTCGGCCAGAGTTGGCCGCTCCAGGAATCTCCTGATTTCAGGAGAATGCGATCGCCGGGATGGAATGTAGTGGCGTTAAGCTTGCCGAGGCTTTTCCAAGCGGTGCTGGCAGCGGTGCCCGCGCTGGCGTCGTTACCGGAAAGTGAATCGACGTAGTATGCCGTCGGTTTGGCCGCAGGAGAGACAGGCCCACCATCTCGGGAGAACCTGAAAGCGCATAGGCCAGAGAAAGAGACAAGGGCCAAGCCGGTTGCGAGAACCTTGCCGCCCGCTGCAGATCGTACTCCCTTAGACATTCGCGTTTGACAACCTCCCCGAAACTCTAAAAATCGGGTGGCCGCGAACGGCAACCGCCCGTATTCGTTCATTTCTAGAACAGAACCTTCACTGCAGCTTGCATGACCCGCATCTGACCGTTGGTGTATCGGATTCCCCCAAAATTCGGACTGCTCATATCCCCAATCGGATTCGAGAAGTGAGGCGTGTTCGTCGCATTGAAGAACTCAAAGCGAGTTTGCAGAGTAGCCTTTTCCGGCAGTGAGAATTCTTTGAAGATGGACACATCCGTATTGATATATCCCGGGCCAACGACCGGGTTACGACCTGCATCGCCATAGCCATACAGATTAGCGCCGGTGAAAGCCGCCGTGCTGAATGCGGCAGTGTTGAAATACTTGTCCAGTGTGCGCTGGTTTCGCGGAATCGTCGCGTCTCCCACGATGTTGGGACGCAACCCTTCATAGCCCGGCGTGTAGCTCGAACGGATGATGTTGACCGGGGTTCCGGTGTGGGCGCCGAAAATTCCGTTTAGCTGCCATCCACCGAAAATCATGTCTTCAACGCGGTTCAAGTTCGAGAGGAACGCCTGCCCCCGTCCGAACGGCAGATGGTAGATTCCACTGAATACGAGATTGTGCCGGATGTCGTTGTCAGCCGACGCGATCTCTGACCTCAAATTGTAAGGATTCTGCGGATAGTCGTTGTTCCCTCCGACGTTCCAGGGCGAGGGCCCATTGTCTACGTTGCGCCCATACGTGTAGCTGGTCAGGAAGTTGAGATTCGTTGATACCCGCTTGGTCAGTTTGACCTGCAGGGAGTGGTAAATCGCGTATCCGGAGTTGTACAGCCCCTGAATCTTCCCAAGGTCTGGCGTCAAGGCCGGTGTGCTTGTAACGGGGTCGACCCGGTTAATGTCACCAACCCGGTACGACAGATCATGGCTAATGGAGCCCACGTAACCCGCTGAGACAGTGAAGTCGTGTCCGAGTTCCTGCTCCAGTGTAGCGTTGTAGAGTTGCGAATAGCCGGTCTTCAGATTCGGCACAACGTAGTAGCTGGTTAAGAGATTTCCATTGGTAATGGCCGTTGCCGGGATACTGCCAGTTCCGCTCGGGATGGGAATAGTTGTGGACCGCGGAGAGCCCTGGTCCACGTAGTAACTGAACGGTCCGTAACACGACGATTGATTGGCGCAAGGACCATTGTACGGATTGCTCGTAAACGTCTGCTGGTAAGCGAAGGGATAGTTCTTGGTCAGAATGTCTTCCCGGCCATCGTTTTCCGGAGAGTAGTAGAACCCATACCCAACGCGCGCGACCATCTTTGGATTGATCTGATATGCGACTCCAACCCGCGGGCCGAAATCATTCCAGCGCGAATTGATCAGCCCCGAGGAGTGCCCGCCTCTTCCCGCCAGCAGAAAACTGTTCGAGGCGATATCGTAATTCGCCATGTTGTTCTGCGCTTCCGTGAACGGAGCCTGGTACTCGTAGCGAATTCCAAGATCCAAAGTCAGGCGGGGAGTTACCTTGTAAGTGTCTTGAGCGTAATACGCCATCTCCCAGCTGCGGGTGTGGGGATTCGTGAGTTGCAGGCCGATCTGGACGTCCAGAGGCAGCCCCATCAACAGGTCGGCAATATCAGCTCCGCCGGTTCCGAAAAAAGCACTGTAGTTGTCGAGCGGGCTTCCGTAGCTCCAGTCACTCGTCATCGCCGCGTAAGGTCCCGCGAAGTAGAAAAACCCTGTAGGGAACAGCGAGAACAACGGATGGGACTGCAGCCGGCGGAAGTCGCCGCCGAATTTGAGCTCGTGCTTCCTCAGCCCAGTTAAGGCCACGTTGTCGGTGAGTTGATAGTTGTTGTCGGTAACGATGTAGGGCTTGTAAGTCGATCCTCCTACAAGCGTGTAGTCGCCACCCATATAGATCCAGGGGAAGCCGTCAGTTGCCGGATATCCGGGCACGTGAATGTTTCCCAAGCCATATTTCGTGCTCAGATCCTGCCCATTGAGCAGGCTGTACTGGTTCTGTACGTACCGGGTGTAGGACAAACGAGCTTCGTTCAGAAACCGCGCGGAGAATAGATGATCTTCGCTGATGGAATACTCTTGACCGGTGTAGACCTCATGGTTGCCCTGGTCGGCATCGCCTCCGCCCTGCACAACGGTGTGTCCCCAATACGGGTCGGTGACGAGTTGGTTGGAAGAACTGTAGTGCAATAGCGCCGCGAGCCGGTCTTTCTCCGAGATGCTGTGATCAAGACGGCCGTCGATGTTCTTCTGGTTGTAGTTTACCGGGGAGTGTACTTGGAAATTGTTCGCCCATCCGTTGTTTGTGCCGGGGAGATTTGGACTCGGCCAGAAATCGTTGTACATGTTCAGGCCCGCTTGGCTGACTCGATTCGCGGGGATGATGTTGCCGGCGAGCTGCTGCGGACAGAATCCGTAACAGTTGACCATCACCGTCGGATCGTAGATCGGCGTCACCCAATCTGTGGGAACACCAGGCTTACCTGCGTATGGATCTAGGAGCCCAGACAGATCCACAGACCCATCGGGCAGCAGCTTGACCAGATTTTTCGGCAGAGTCGTATACAGGTAATCGTATGCGTTGTTGTTCTTCACTCCCTCATACGAAAAGAAGAAGAACGTTTTGTTTTTGATGATTGGACCGCCGATGGTTCCGCC
>Ga0126371_10003948_pt1 | contig 13021 bp, 10 predicted proteins | sample PanSoiMetaPlot_4_FD_110145 | JGI IMG/M metagenome (GOLD analysis project Ga0126371, IMG submission 110145) | Tropical forest soil microbial communities from Panama - MetaG Plot_4 | ecosystem: Environmental > Terrestrial > Soil > Tropical forest > Bulk soil | place: Panama | collected 2016-02-17
AGGATATTACAAAAACCTTGCCGACGAACGAAAGGAATATGAAAGGAAAGTGAGGACAGTATTACGCGGCATTTCTGTGCTTATGAAAAGCCTGCCCATGCTCAACCCGATCAAATATCATCTGTTTTCATGGCAATTATTCAGTCATAAGCTTTGTCGATGGCTCGTTCCCTTTGCGATGGTCCTCGCATTTGTCAGTAACATGCTGCTGATTCCGAGTTCAGCCTTTTATCAGTATACGTTTGGTTTCCAGGCGACTTTCTATATCATGGCTCTTGCTTACTTGTGGATCCAGCGCTTACCGAAAAAGGATATGCTGCGTATCCCTTCATTCTTTCTCGTGGCCAATCTATCCATTTTAGACGCTTGGTATCGATATGTTCGGGGTGAGCGAATACTTGGCTGGGATCCTTCCAAACGATGATGGTTTGACCCGCGTGCACTGCCTGAGGGAATCGACAAACGGTGCTTCTGTGGCAAGACTTGAGTTGAGGCGCAGCAGCTGCTTCGAACAGAACGGTTCAGAATGAATAACACGAAGGAAAGGAAGGAGCTGCGAACCTTTGGTCTGATGGTCGGGGGAATCTTCCTGATCCTCGGCCTATGGCCCGCTTTATGGCGAGCAGAGGCACCTCGGCTATGGGCGTTAATTCCAGGCTTACTGCTGGTTGTTCTGGGGATTAGCCTGCCGGGGAGTCTGAAGCGAGCTCATACGGTATGGATGTTCGTTGGTCACGTTGTCGGCTGGATCAATACGAGGATAATTCTCGGTGTAGTATTTTATGCCCTGATTACGCCAATGGGTCTCGTCATGCGTCTGTTTGGCTGGGATTCGATGCGACGTACACCTGTGCATCAGGCCGACACGTATCGCGTCGTGCGGCGGCCGCGATCACCCTCTCATATGACACATCAGTTTTAACTTCTCCGAAGGTATGTCCATGGGCGAATTTCTCACGGAACTGTGGGCTTTCATGAAAGAGCGGAAAAAATTCTGGTTGTTGCCAATCATTCTTGTTCTCGTCTTGCTTGGGGGCTTGATCGTATTCACTCAAGGATCTGCTGTCGCACCGTTTATCTACACGTTATTCTAAACCTATTGAATTTAGGACTCTGGCGAACCGCGGAGGTTCGTTCCACAGCTCACCTGGAATCTTTGCATAACGTTTGTACAAGAAGCTGATCAAGCATTCAATCGCTGTGCATAGAGAGCCGTTTGGGACGCCACACAATTGCGTGGGTAAGATCACATTGCGGTCTTCTCCCCTTTCTTGAGGCGTGAGGGTTCAAGGGGAAATACGATGAGACAAGTGACAATTGGAAAACACATAAAGTCATACGCTCGTGAGACCGTTGCCAAGCTGTATCATGCCTCTCAAATCCATCGCATGACGCATCGCGGCAGGGTCCTAATCCTAAACTATCATCGCGTTCTTCCAAAAACAGAACTTCGGAGACGTCATGTTGAGCCAGCGATGTACGTACTTGATCACGTGTTCGACATGCACCTACAGTTTTTGCAGGAACACTTCAAAGTTTTGACTCTGGCTGAACTGCTGGAAAGATGGAGGAAGAGAGTATGGGACCGGTCAGAACGGTACTGTGTTCTCACCTTCGATGACGGGTGGCTAGACAATTACATATACGCATACCCCCTGCTAAAGAAGTACGGGTTGCCTGCGACGATCTTCCTTCCAACTGACTTCATTGGCACATACGATTGGTTCTGGACTGAGAAACTCTTCTACCTTCTCGAACACGCAAGCAGTACGAACTTGGCTTCGGCAAGGAAGGCGGCATTTTGGTCTCAGATCGACCGAGTTTTTGGTGAGAGTGGCTACGCTAGTTCGACTTTAAATGCGTTCCATGCGAATAAGGAACACAATTTTGATCAGATCATTGAAGAATGCAAGAAACTTCCAGTTGACGTCGTCAAGCAACTCATTAGCAATCTTCGCGAACTACTTGAGATCAAATTCCCGGAAGAGCGAGCGATCGTAAATTGGGATGAGGTGGCGTTAATGTCGAAGGACGGTATCTCATTTGGTTCACATTCCTGCTCGCATCAGATTCTCACAAGACTAAATCGGTGTGAGATTAAAAGAGAATTGGAGGTATCCAAGCTGGCACTTCAAGAGAGACAAATGAATATTAATTATGTTCCGGTATTCTGCTATCCCAACGGGATGTATAACGAGGACATACAAGACCTTGTTAAAGACTGTGCTTATGAGGCAGCGATAGGGCTTCGTCCCGGTTCTGAAGGAAAATTCCCAAGGAATTGGTTCGAAATACGCCGGATCGGAGTTCATAACGAGATTGCAGGGACTCTTCCACTTTTTGCCTTTCACTTACTGAGACCTCGCCCGTAACGTGATAAGTCTTCCGAGCTTGTCCAAGCAGAATTGGCTGTATTAGGCATGGTCTCCGAGATAATATCGAAAACCGCGGTGATGACCGTTCTCCATGTGTTTTCAGGCGATCTATGGGCTGGTGCCGAAAGGATGATCGCCACTTTACTGACAGACCTGGGAGGCCGCCCAGATATAAAAATCATCGCTCTCTCCCTCAATCAAGGCGCACTCGTTCGTACGTTGGAGGAGTCTGGTATAGAAACGATCGTGATTCCCGAAAATGCGCATTCTTTTGTAGCTATCTTCCTTAAAGCGCTCAGACACTTAAAAAGAAGAGATGTCCAGCTTATCCATGCTCATCGGTATAAGGAGAACTTACTTGCGCTGCTGCTAGGAAAGTTCCTAGGGGTGAACCGCCTCCTGTCTACAGTTCATGGACTCCCAGAACCATCAAGCAGTAAGTACTCGCGGAGAATTTCTCATGTGCTCAAGACGAAACTTGACCATCTGTTGCTTAAACATGCCTTCACTCAGGTCATCGCGGTTTCAGATGACGTTAAGAACGCCCTCGTTCACGAGCATGGCTTCAATCCGGCTGAGGTCGTTGTAATTCATAACGGCATCGAGATGCCAAGTGTGACCAGTCACAAGTTGCCTAGCGATACAGCGATCCATATCGGAACTGTCGGACGCATGGTACCGATCAAGGGGTTCGGTCTCTTCTTAGAAGTTGCAGCCGAGGTGACAAGGCACGTCAAAGAAGTTTACTTCAGCATACTTGGAGAGGGTCCTCTGAAGGAGGAACTATCACGTAAAGTCAAGGAATTGGGGTTAGATGAAAAAGTTCGCCTTGAAGAACCGCGAGGAGATCCACTTCCCTACTATGCATCCCTCGATCTCTATTTGAATACTTCTCTCCACGAGGGACTACCATTGAGTATTTTAGAAGCCATGGCTTGCGGAAAACCGGTAGTGGCTCCAAAAGTTGGTGGGTTACCAGAAATTATTACACACGGAGAGGAGGGTTTTCTTGTAGAAAGCCGTAGCCCCAAGGATTTTGCGGAATGGTGTGTGAAATTAATTCGAAATAAGGAGTTGAGAACAAATATGGGACAAAAGGCATCGAAAAAAGTCAGCAAAAGTTTTAGCAGCGATCTGATGGCGGATTCATACCATCGTGTATATCAGACTATTGCTACGGGAATGCAGATACAAGATGCCGAGCTTCGCTGTTACCAGGACGCGGATGCAAACAAGATGGATAGACAGCAAGGATAAGAGCTTTCGATGGGACTTGGATCACATCGTGTAAGGGTTCTGATTACTGATGGAAACGAACGCTCGGCGCTCGCTGTTACTCGCGCATTTGGACTACAACAGCTCGAAGTGATAGTTGGTGCTGAAACAAGATCCTCGCTCGCAGCTGCATCAAAATACTGTTCCCGATCTTTCGTATATCCTTCGCCGTACTCGGATCCGGATGGTTTCGTGGAAAAGCTACTAGAGATTATGGAACAGGAACGGATAGCAGTTGTCTTTCCGATATCCGATATCGCTATGCAACTCATTGGAAAAGAAAAATCAAGGTTCGAGCGGAATGCAGTGGTGCCAGCGCCCCCTAATTCAGTATTTGACGAGGTCTCGAATAAGTACAAGCTGATGAAACTTGCCCTGGAGTTGCAGATTCCCATTCCCGAGACGATTTTTGTTCCTGACGGTCAAGTGCGGGATATCGCTGACCAGATATCTCATTATCCCGTAGTAGTGAAACCAGGACAGTCAGTGATGAAAGGACCAAATGGTTGGAGCAAAACCTCAGTCCATTACGCAGCTAATGCCGCGGAATTGTTGAACCTATATCGCGAGAAAAACTATTTGCGGCAACCTTCACTAATTCAACGCCGCGTTAATGGGGAAGGACAAGGGCTGTTTGCGCTGATGAACAAGGGTGAGCCGCTTGTCCTTTTTGCGCATAAACGTCTCCGTGAAAAGCCACCCTCGGGAGGTGTAAGCGTTCTGCGCGAAAGCATCGAGCTACCAAAGCCCATGGTAGATTATGCGCTGCGCCTTTTGCAGCACGTGGGTTGGCATGGTGTGGCGATGGTCGAGTTTAAGATCGATCAAGATCGAGGCGTGCCGATTCTTATGGAAGCGAACGGACGGTTCTGGGGATCTTTGCAACTTGCCATCGATGCTGGTTTGAATTTTCCGCTTTTCTTGTATCAGATGGCGACCGGCCAAGAAATCAATGGGCCAGCCAATAAGTATCTGACCGGGATCAAATCTCGGTGGCTCTTAGGAGATGTTGATCATTTATTGTTGAGGCTGTTTCGCTCTAAAGAATCGCTGCATCTTCCGCAAGGAAGCCCTTCTAAGTGGAAATGTATTCTCGAGTTTTTGCGGTCCTTCGAATGCGGTACGCATTACGAGATAGAACGGTTTGATGACCCAGGACCTTTTTTATTCGAAGTTCGACGTTATATCATGGAATTGCTTTGACGCAATTCATGATAGGGAGAATGCAGCAATTGGGTATGTCAGTAAGGTCTGCCTTTTTGGAACAACTTTTCCGGGGAAAGGTGCCTAGGACATTTGAAGGGTGCTATTCGTGTGCAAGGGAAAGAGCCGCTGAGGTCCGATGCAGCAGATGATTGTCTCCCCACAATGTTCCATGAAACAACCCGCCTAGAATTTCAGGCCAAAGACGTGTCGCACTCAGTAGTGTAATCTTTATAAATTGTTTGTCTAAATTTCGAAAAGAATATACCTGGTTTGTATGAGTGTACGGGAAACTTTGTTAAAAATATATTGGGCGTGCCAGCGCTTGATAATACCGTCATTCAAATCTTCGGAAAGTTTCTATGCTGAATTGCTACCGCGTTACGTTGCTCGCGACACACGATGGTTGGACCTGGGATGTGGACGTTCTATACTGCCGAGGTGGCGGAAAGAAGAGGAAACACGGCTTGTGGCAACGTGCAGGCAGATAGTCGGAATTGATTATGATTTTGATTCGATAGAGTCTAATCAAGGCATTTCGGCTAAAGTACGAGGAAATATCACCCAACTTCCATTTAAGAATAACGCGTTCGATTTGATTACCGCAAATATGGTTGTTGAGCACCTGGCGAGCCCTCGCGAACAGTTTCTGGAAATAAGCAGAATCCTGAAGCCCAAGGGACTTTTTCTTTTTCACACTCCCAATGTTTTTGGCTATGGGGTTTCAATCGCGAGACTAGTGCCAGATTGGCTCAAGAATAAGTTGATCTATCTTCTGGAAGGGAGAGAAGAAGGGGATGTGTTTGAAACCTATTATAGGGCCAATTCTGAAAAGAGCATTCATAAATTGGCGCGGGCTTGTGGCCTTCAAGTTGTGAGAATTGAAATGCTGGTCACGGACCCGATCTCTGTGGCAATTCCGCCGCTTTTTGTGCCCGAACTCATCTGGATCAGAATGCTCATGACAAAACCTCTGCGATCGCTGAGGACAAATATCATTGCAATTCTACAAAAAGTTTAGACCCATCCAGTCTCCCGAACTGTCTATCAGGATGGTGTCCACTGTGGTAAGGGCGGTTGTAATCAGGGGCGGTGCTTTGCAACCAACAGTGGGAACCCGGATATGAACTAGCTTGAAGGATCTTATGGCCAAGATCTCTCTTTGGAAGAGAGCGACGTATTGGTTGACGATGGTCGTGATCACATGCACTACAATTGTGATGCTTTCTGAGATGATACTTCGATTGTCCGGGCGCGTCACAGTCGAAAGCGTGCGTACAGCGTCTGAGAAAGACTTCAATCGAATTCCTGGTGCATTTGAACCCGGCCAGAACCTAACTGAAACGCCACACCCAAAACTAATTCATCATGTTTCAATTAATTCACTTGGGTATCGCGGACCTGAAATAAGCAGGAAAAAGAAACCTGGCATTGTGCGAATCCTCTGCCTTGGCGACTCTGGAACTTATGGCCATTACGTTAATGATGATGAAACATTTCCATTTTATCTCCAGGAGATGTTTCTCCGTGAAAAAATTCCGGTAGAAGTTATCAATGCTGGAGTACCTGATACGACGATCGTTGACCAGTTGTATTACTTAAAACGAAGTATGGCAATTGAACCTGATATCGTTATATTGACATTTAGCGAAAATGATATCGACGATCTCGCGAAAGAAATACCAACCTATCTGGCCTTAGAAAGGAATCGCAAGCTAAAATCCTCGAGCATTGCGGGACTCTTTTACAGAGTTGTACGAGATACCGCCCTTTTCAATTTTGGCCTCCGGCTCAAAGCGAAATTGGATAATGTGAAACTTTCCAGGGGACGAAAGCAGGAAGCAGAACCTGGTCCGAATGGCACAGAGGAACGCGAGTTATTGTGGAAGCAATACGCCGATTACTTAAATCAAATGAAAAGTTATCTCGAAGAACAAGGAGTCATGTTTGTCTTCAACGCGTTCCCAACTCATCATAGGATCGGAAAAAATGCTGGCATGAATGGTCCTATGGCAAAGCAGTTAGACCGGGTAGAGGGGCTTGCCCGCAGTATGGGAATTCGAACAATAAGCATTCTTCAGCCGTTTCAGATTTCGATGCTTACAACAAACGAATTGTATCTCTTGCCCTATGACGGACATGCCAGCAAAAAAGGACATTTGATTCAAGCGAACACAGTTTTTGAATCGATCAGGAATGACGTTGTAAAAATATTGTCCACTCGGTGATGTATTTTCGCGCCGAAGGCACCCTGGGGACAGTCCACCGCTGGATGCTGCTGTCATCATGTTCGTCGGCCATGTCCACCTCCCTGGTCCGCTATTGGCCCATGTCGTAGAGGTGATCTCAACTCCGAGGGGAGCAGGATAAGAAGTTCTCGCTCCACAGGTTTTCCCTTTAATGTTTGGCTCGCCCGCTAAGATTGCCAAGGCTCTTCGGACTATGGGTGTTGAGGCTTGGCGTGTCCGTCAAAGCGTTTCTGAGACGAGCCCTGTCCGACTTCTGCACCTCATTGAAACGGGAGGGCCAGGGGGTGCTGAGCGGATGATGTTGGATCTGGCAGGTAATTTGGGAAAAGGTTACGATTCGACGATTTGTCTGGTCAAGGAAGGATGGTTGAAATCGCAGGTTCTTGCCTTAAAAATGTCTTGCGAACTCCTGGCCAGTAACGGGTTGGGTGATCTTGGAGTTGTTGCAAGCCTGGTACAACTTGCACGAACGAAGCGTGCGCATCTAATCCATGCGCATGAATTTTACATGAACGCAATCGGATCGGTGGTTTCTTTCTTAACGGGTATTCCGCTGATTGCCACCGTGCATGGTAAGAGCTACTACCCGGAGAAGAAGCGACGTTGTACGGCGTACCGGATGGTGGCGGCCCGAGCGGCAGAGATGGTTGCAGTATCGCAGGATTTACAGTCGTTCTTTTGTAGAACGACCAGGGTTCCCACTGAACGTGTGCAGGTGGTCTACAACGGTATAGATACGAGGTCGTTGTCGAACATACCACGAAACCTGAAGCTCCTGGATTCTATTGGGGTTCCCGCAGATGCTTCGATTGTGGGCACGGTCGGGAACTTATATCCGGTCAAGGGGCATATTCATCTCATTCGGGCAGCTTCCATGATACTCCAGCACCGACCCAAAACCCATGTCCTCATTCTTGGACGAGGGGGTCAACGAGACGCTCTATTGGCCGAAGCCAAAGCGTGTGGTATTGAGGACCACATTCACCTGCTGGGATATCGCGAGGACACGCCTGATTGGCTTGGCATGATGCATGTGTTTGCATTGCCCTCTCTCAGTGAGGGGTTGCCGTTGTCCTTGCTTGAAGCTATGGCCGCGGGGATTCCCACTGTGGTTTCAGCGGTCGGCGGGATACCAGAAGCGGTCTGCGACGGACAATCAGGATTTCTAGTACCGCCCGGTGATCCGGACGCTCTAGCGAAGCAGATTCTTTTTTTACTCAATAATCCAGCTGTTGCAGCAAGCGTGGGAAATGCCGGGCGAAAACGAGTGCAGGAAGACTTTTCACTAAACAGAATGGTCAGAGAATACTGTAGCCTTTATCAAAGGGCACTGAACCGTAAAAAAAATGGGCATAGCCTTCGACATTCTAGTGAGTGAGAGAGTTTCTGGCAGTCACAATGATACCTCACATGATGAAAGGCTTAGCGATATTGGGCACATGTTCTGAGGTGGTCAAGCTCGCGCCGATTCTCCAAAAGCTTGAGTGCAAGGGCCCACGATTTTAGACTATCGATGTGACATCTGCCCAACACAGCGATATTTTCCAACCTTATATCAACCAGTTTGGGATCAGCAACTGGATGACCAGTATGGTCCACCAACATGGTCTAACGCCTGATCAAGGCCTTGCATAGCTGTTTCATAAGAAAGAGGCAGTAGGACTCGGATGAGGATTTGCAAGATCTGGGATGCTGACTATCCGTGGGACATACGTGTAGAAAAAGTTGTCCTTACACTAGAGCAGGCAGGCCATAGGGTCGACCTGGTTTGCCGAAACCAAGCTCGTCGGAAACGATTTGAAGCAAATGGCTGCCTAACGATTCGGCGCCTACCGGCGATCCCTCCAGCACTTGGTCCCGTACATACGATATGTAATTTTCCGTTTCCATTTAATCCAATTTGGATCAGGGCTATTGCCTCTTCCATTCGCCATGCGCATTCGGATTTGGTCCTTGTACGAGACCTGCCTCTGGCCCTACCGGCCGCAATTCTGGGAAGGATCTATCGACTTCCGGTAATCCTCGACATGGCGGAAAACTACCCTGCGATGTTAGCGGACCGTCTTAACTATACTCAAACGAGTGCGATGGGGCGATGCGTCCGTCATCCCCTGCCGGCTCGGCTGATCGAGCTCCTTAGCATCCGTCTGGTTCAGCATATTATCGTGGTCGTCGATGAATCACGAGATCGCCTTATAAGGGATGGCGTTAGTCCCGATCGAGTTTCTGTCGTTTACAATACTCCCAGACTCGACCAGTGGAAATTCAAGGACTATGCACGCATCATCTCTCACGAGAATAGCGGCGTAAATCTCGTTTATCTGGGGAATCTTGATGGGAGCAGAGGAATCGATGTGGCTATCCGAGCAGTTCGTCACCTAAAAGATATTGGATCCAAGGCCAAGCTCTCAGTTATTGGTGATGGTCCGAACCTCCTAAAGCTTCGTGAATTAGTTATCCAACTGGAGGTCAGTGACCGGGTCGCAATTATGGGGAGGTTGCCATTCTCACAAGTGCAGTCGATTATGACCGAGTCAGACATCGGTCTTATTCCGCATTATTCCACAGCCGCTTGGAATAGCACGATCCCTAACAAGCTATTCGACTATATGCTCCTGGGGCTCCCCGTTATTGTGTCCGATGCTAAACCTACGGCACGCATTGTCCAGGCTGAGGGATGTGGAGAGGTATTTCAGGACAGAAATCCGTTTGATTTGGCTCGATGCATCAGGGCGCTCGAATCGTCGCAGCTGCGGCACCAGATGGGGACTGCTGGTCGAGCGGCAGTTCAGAAGCGGTATAACTGGGACTATGATGCGCCGGTTCTTCTTCGGGCGATTGCCTCGGTTGCAAACAATTTCGCTTGAACAGGACAGGAAACGGCGCCTGTTGCGTTGTGCTTGGACGGCCTAATCATTGGAGTTAAACCATCTCCTTCATCATTGACGCACAAGCTATTGTGATTCGCGGTGAACCGTCTTATGAAAGCAAGCCAGATCAAGATCTTGGGCGTGATCGATGAGGATCCGTTTCACTACCAAACTTGGTCCGGCATAAGTTACTACTTCTTTAATTCGCTCAAGAAGAACAATTACCTGTACAAGGCCGTCTCTGCTGAGCCTCCTAAGCTTGTATCGTATGTGTATAAGGCCTTGAGTTTTCACCCTGACATCGAAAAATGGAAATTTCACTATCACATCAACACCTCTTACTATAGCCAAATGACACAAGCTGCACGCGCCAAAATCGATCGTTGTGATGAGAGGGAATACAATACAATATTGCAAGTTGGTGCGTGGTATGACCTGACGAAAACAAAGAATAAACTTACAGTGTCCTACCATGATGGTAATCTCTCTACATTATTGAAAAGTCCATATGGCTATCCGGCGGTTCGTTCGTCACTTGTTGAAAGAGCGCTTCGCCATGAGAGAGAGTTGTACGCAAAGATGGACCATATTTTCCCCATGAGTAAATGGCTCGCCGACTCGTTTATCAACGATTTTGCCGTGCATCGACGCAAGATTACGCCTGTGGGAGCTGGTATCAATTTGCCTTACATCAAACAGATAGAAGTGAAGACCTACGACGAAGCCAATATCCTGTTTGTCGGTAAAGACTGGGTAAGAAAGGGAGGCCCCTATCTTCTGGAAGCGTTTACAAGAGTGAAAAAGGAATTTAACCACGCCACATTGACGATCATCGGGCCAGTTATCTCGGACGCTCCTGAAGGGGTAAGATGCATCGGGTACGTGTCAAAGTCTACGGAGGAAGGAATCGACAAATTATTAGAGGAATACGCGCGGGCGTCAGTTTTCGTGATGCCTTCGCTTTATGAGCCGTTCGGCATTGTCTATGCGGAAGCCATGGCGCATAAACTTCCCTGTATTGGGACGAATATTTGCGCGGTTCCAGAAATTATCGATGATGGGGTCAATGGGTACGTTGTGCCCGTGAAGGATAGTGCGGCACTGGCAAGAAGAATCATCGATCTTTTGAAGAACCCAGCCATGTGCAAAGAATTTGGTAGAAATGCGTTTAGAAAGTACAGCGAAAACTATACGTGGGATGTCGTAACAAAAAAGATCATCGAAGGTATTCAACTTTGAATAACCTGCGTCGGCACCTCAATTTTGCCTTTATTCCTAGAGGACCTATCCTAGACATTGGATCAGGTGGAGCACCGCTTTGGAGGTCGAACATTCTGTTAGATCGATTTCTTGCCGACAATTCTCAGCGTCCCGGTTCCTCTCTAGTCAAAGATCGGCCACTTGTATGCGGGGACATACATGATCTTCCTTTTTTGGATAAATCAATGAATTTTGTGCACTGCGCTCATGTTCTTGAACACGTGGATGATCCGGAATTGGCCATTCGTGAACTGATGCGTGTCTCGCTGTCTGGGTATATTGAGACGCCATCGAGTTTACAGGAGGTTTTGATCTTGAATATGTCGTTCCACCGTTGGTTTGTTTGGGAGGATAAAGGCGTTTTGATATTCAGGGAAAAATCGAAAGACAGGGATTCGGCAATCGTTGATGCGATAAAGGTGATCAATGGTGGTACGAACGATTTAGCGGGTATGTCTGGTAAAATCGAGGACGCCATGTTTGTTAAACATTTTTGGCAACATAGCATACCGTTTAAGGTCATCAGGGATCCCGAACCGATTGAGCCATTCCTTATGAAGGACACCATCATGGACCATGGTGCTAAAGCGGAGGGACACCATCCAGCATCAGTGAAGAACTTAATTAAGAAGTTCTTCCAGCTGATGTACAAATGCAGGATAAATTTGCTCGAAATCTTAGCCTGTCCGCAGTGCAAAGGACGTATTACACAGGCAAAGTCATCCTTGATATGTAGAAAATGTTTAGTCAGTTACCCAGTTATTGATAACGTGCCGATCCTACTCATAAGCGAAGGAAAACCACTTGCTGGATAAGGTGGATGCTCGCCCCCACTCTGCTTTAAGGATAGCGCGTCCAGAGCCGCTGGCGGGTAATTTATCCACTCGCTGAGCCTATAGCCTAAATTCTCACAATGTGTGGAATCGCAGGCATCATTCACTCTGACGTGTCGCATTCTGTCTCCCCAGATGTGATACGCGCGATGTGCGACAGCATGACGCACCGGGGGCCTGATCACTACGGTCACTACGTGCGTGGTCCAGTGGGTCTTGGAATGCGGCGACTCAGCATCATTGACTTGCAGACAGGAGATCAGCCGATTGCCAATGAAGACAAAACAATCTGGATCGTATTGAATGGTGAGATCTACAACTACAAGCACCTTCGAAAGGAGCTGGAAGCCAAGGGGCATTGCTTCCGAACATCGAGTGATACTGAAGTTATCGTCCATCTCTATGAAGAATTCGGCGCGAGCTGTGTCCAGCATCTGAGGGGAATGTTTGCGTTTGCCATCTGGGATTCACGACAGCACGTTTTATTCCTCGCTCGAGACCGTCTGGGAATCAAGCCGCTGTATTATGCGGAAATACCCGACGGCCTGGTATTCGGTTCTGAATTGAAAGCTCTGCTCCTTCATCCAGGGATACATCCAGATGTCAATCCCGATGCAATGGCTGAATACTTCGTGCATTTCTGCGTGCCGGGGGATCTCTCCATCTTCAAAGCGTTCAAGAAGCTTCCTGCCGGGCATACCCTGACATACCAGCATGGTCAGTCGAATCTTACTCGTTACTGGCACATTCAACCGACTCCAGATTACACCCAGACGGAGCAAGAGTGGATCGAACAACTCCGGTATCACCTCAAAGATGCCGTCGAAAGCCATATGGTCGCTGATGTGCCGGTTGGTGCATTTCTCAGTGGTGGCCTCGACTCTGGAAAAATGATAGCGTTGATGGCACAGGCATCCGCCACGCCAATACGGAGTTTTACCGTCGGATTCACAACC
>Ga0126371_10003949_pt1 | contig 13020 bp, 12 predicted proteins | sample PanSoiMetaPlot_4_FD_110145 | JGI IMG/M metagenome (GOLD analysis project Ga0126371, IMG submission 110145) | Tropical forest soil microbial communities from Panama - MetaG Plot_4 | ecosystem: Environmental > Terrestrial > Soil > Tropical forest > Bulk soil | place: Panama | collected 2016-02-17
GATGAAGTCACTCGAAACGGGCGATTTCTTCCGCGCCTGGGGAGGTATCGCCGCGCTGGAGTTGAGCCTGCCGGCCGTCTGGACGGAGGCATCGTCGCGAGGCTATGCTGTGCCGCGGCTCGCCGAGTGGCTGTGCAGTGGTCCAGCGCGCCTGGCAGGGCTTCACAATCGGAAGGGGACTATTACCGTGGGTTGCGATGCCGATTTTGTGATCTGGAATCCAAACGCCGAATTCTCCGTCGATCCGGCAAAGATGCATCAGCGCCACAAAATCACTCCGTATGCAGGACGCAAACTCTCGGGTCAGGTCGAGACAACGTTTCTTCGCGGGCGCAAAATTTTCGACAGAGGCGAATTCTCTCCCAGCCCGTTAGGCCAGACTCTTCGTCGAGGCAGCGCGTGAACCAGTATACCCACTTAGTTGATCTGGCGTCAGAGCGGCTGGGCGGCCGTGTGCTTGCGGCCAACGACGATTTTTTTGCGCCTAAAGAGAATCTACTTAAGCCGGCCAAACCGATTTTCATCGAAGGGAAATATACCAACCGCGGCAAATGGATGGATGGCTGGGAGACGCGACGCCGTCGAACGCCCGGCTATGATTGGTGCATGATCCGATTGGGTCTGCCGGGTGTGATCCACGGCGTTGTGGTGGACACGAGTTTCTTCACGGGAAACTTTCCTTCGCATTTTTCCCTCGAAGCCTGCGATCTGGGAAACCGCCCGTACGGAGGCGAAAAGGCACTTTCGAAATCTGGCAACCCAAATTGGATTGAAATCGTGCCAAAGACGCCACTGGCAGGCGATTCGCAAAATGAATTCGGCGTCAAAAGTCCCAGCCGTTTCACGCACCTTCGCTTAAAAATCTATCCGGACGGCGGCGTAGCCCGGCTACGCGTTCACGGCGAGGTGGTACCTGAGAGCAAATCAATAAAGCATGCGGAAATCGACCTTGCGGCCGTAGAAAGCGGCGGAAGGGTGCTCGCATCCAGCGATCGCTTCTACAGCGAGCCGCTTAACCTTCTTATGCCGGGACGCGGCAAGGACATGAGCGACAGCTGGGAAACTCGCCGCAGGCGGGGGCCTGGGCACGATTGGGTAATCGCAAAGCTTGGGCTGCCCGGAAATATCCAGCGCATTGAAGTGGACACTGCTCACTTCAAAGGAAATTTTCCAGAAAGCTGCTCACTCGAAGCCATCTACGTCGCTAAAAAAGACGACGACCACGTCAGTTTAGAATCCGCGGGCTGGAAAGAAGTGCTGCCCCGGATGTTACTCCGAGCCAACCAACGTCACTTCTTTCGAAAGCTCCAGGAAGTCGGCGCGGTTTCGCACGTGCGATTCAATATTTATCCCGATGGCGGCGTGAGCCGCCTGCGAATTTTCGGCCACCCCGAACGCCCTGAGGATCAATTGAAGGGTCTTGAGCGTGTCAACCGGTTACCAGCCGACCAAACGCGGAAAATGCTACTCGATTGCTGTGGCTCAATCGCCTGGGCCAACCAGATGATTTCGCGGCGGCCTTTCGCGGAAGACTCAGATCTGTTCGAAAGCGCCGAAAGAATCTGGGCACAGCTCGACTCAAAGGAATGGTTACGCGCGATCCGTCATCATCCGGCGATTGGCAGCAAGCGCGGTAATTCAAAACAGTCGGGAACCGCGCGTAAGTGGTCGGCCGGCGAGCAATCTGTGGCACAAAACTCATCTTCTGAGACGCTCGCCGTTCTTGATGCCGCCAACCAGGCCTACAAGGCGACATTCGGGTATGTGTTCTTAATCTGCGCAACAGGGAAAAGCACCGACGAAATCTTGCATTCGCTTCGCGAACGCCTCGCAAATGACACCAAGACAGAATTGCGCGTGGCTGCCGAGGAAATGCGAAAGATAATCCGGCTGCGCTTGGAGAAGCTACTCAACTCATGAGTGATATAACCACACATGTGCTCGACGTTTCGATCGGACGGCCGGCCGCGGGCGTTCCAGTCATATTGGAAATTCTAAAGGCGGCAGACTGGAAGGAATTGTCCCGCGGCGCCACGGATTCGGATGGACGGCTTCGACATCTCCTCGCGCCCGGTTCGCTCGTGAAGGGAACATACCGTCTGACATTCGAAACCGAGGCCTATTTCAACTCGCGCAAGATAGAAGGACTCTATCCGCTGGTCACGATCGTATTCCAAGTGCGAAACGCGAAAGAGCCCCACCATATTCCACTGCTGCTGAGTCCCTTTGGATATTCCACGTATCGCGGGAGCTGACGGATGTCCATCAAGCTCGGGGCAAACAACTACGGCAAGTCGGGCATTCGCCTGCTGCGCGTTTTGCGGCAGCAGGGCCGCCACGACATAAAAGAGCTGACGATTCGCGTCGCCTTTGAAGGCGATTTCGAGTCAGCTCATACGAAGGGCGATAACCAGACAATTCTACCCACAGACACGATGAAGAACACAGTCTACGTTCTCGCTAGGCAGTACCCAGTGGAAGCCGTCGAGGAATTCGCGTTGCATCTCATCGAACATTTTCTCACTTACAATTCCCAAGTGTCGCGCGTCCGAATCGAAGCAAGCGAAAATCTCTGGCAACGCGTCCCACTCGGCGGAAAACCGCACGCCTCCGCCTTCGCTCGATCCGGCGACGAGAAGCGCACCGCCGTCTTGATCGGCACCCGCGAAGGCACCACAATTCGCGCAGGCCTCGATGATTTGATCGTCTTGAAAACGACGCGCTCCGCCTTCGAAGGCTTCCTTCGCGATCCTTACACCACGCTCCAAGAAGATCACGATCGTATTCTCTCCACAATAATCCACGCGGACTGGCTCTACGAAAGCGGCGAAGTGGAATTCAGCCCGGTATGGCACGGCGTGCGTCAAACCATGCTTGAAACCTTCGCCGAACACGATAGTCACTCGCTTCAACACACGCTCTACGCGATGGGCGAAGCCGTCCTCAACAATTTCGATCGCATCTCCGAAATTTATCTCTCGCTCCCCAACAAGCATTTCACTCTCGTAAATCTCGCTCCCTTCGGAATGGACAATCCCGGCGAAGTTTTCCTGCCTACCGACGAGCCTCACGGCTTGATCGAAGCGACCCTTAGCAAGGGCTGACCGCCGGATTTGTTTTGGTGCGCCTACCGTGCCCGTTCAGCCTTTCGCCAACCGTTCTTCTCCCGCGTACACCACAAACCGCTTGCCGCGCAAAAATCCGATAAGCGTCAGCCGAAGCTCGCGCGCCAGTTGCACCGCAAGACTCGAAGGCGCCGACACCGATGCCACCACAGGAATTCCAGCCACGGTCGCCTTCTGAATAATTTCGAACCCCCCGCGCCCGCTCACCAGCAGCACCGAATCGCTCAACGGAATGCGCCCGTTGAGCAAAGCCCACCCCACCACCTTATCCACCGCGTTGTGCCGCCCGATATCCTCGCGAACGATCAATAGCTTCCCCCCTGAATCAAACAGCGCCGCCGCGTGCAGCCCCCCAGTCCGTTCAAAAACGTCCTGTGCAGAACGCAGCACATCCGGCAGGCTCACGATCAGCTCGGGTTTGACGCGAAACTCCGAATTGGGCGTTCGCAGCAGACGCGACCGCACCGCATCAATCGAAGCCTTCCCGCAGATTCCACAGCTCGACGCCGCAAAAAAGTGTCGCCGCAGCTTGTCGAAATCCGGCAACGCTTCCGACACCACGTCGGCCCTCACAACATTGCCCCGCTTCCCGTCGTCGTCGTTTGCGGCATTTTCGAGCGCAACGATTTGCTCGCGCCGCTGTACGAGCCCTTCGGTAAACAGGAAGCCTGCGGCGAGTTCGACGTCGTGCCCCGGTGTGCGCATTGTCACGCTCAGCGGATTTTCGCCAATCCGAATTTCAAGCGGCTCTTCGGCGGCCAGAAAATCGTCTTTTCGTGTAGTCGTGCCGTCATTCCATTCCGTCACTTGCGTGAGATCCGCGCTACGCGATGCTCGAGCCATCAGTGCTCCAGATTCGCAATCCAGTTTCGAGCAAGAGAATAGCGCCGAATGCGCTGTGGAATGCAGCTAAAAAGGGACTAGCCCGTCCCGAAGGATTCGGGGCGAGCTAGTGGGCATGCTTGGTGAGGTGATGTGGGCGCTACACCAATAAGCCTTCGTTGTTAGCTCCGGGTGAATGAGCCATGAAAACTGAAACCCAAAAATGCTTCCATCCGGGCACGCGAAACAAGACTCAGTCGCAAAAATCAACCGGATTCTACAAGTTGCTTCTCGTAATCCACAGGCCCTATAGTCAAACTATGGCCCCAGAGGTAGTATCTACGTTCCGTTTCGGCCTTTGAAATGGCATTCGATGTCACAAACGATCACGCTGCCTGTTTCCGTGTTGGCTAAGAATGATGCTTTAGAGAAGTGGATGGGACGCGTCCTGCGTCGCGGACAGAAAGTTCGCAAGACCTGGAGCGCCGCCGACGTCCATGATCTGCGCGTGGCGTTGCGAAGATGCCGGACGATGGCGGACGTCCTCACCGACACCAATCCAAGCCCTGGCTGGAACAAACTCAAGAGAAATTCCAAGAAGGTTTTTCACACCCTCGGCGAATTGCGCGACGTTCAGGTTGAGCAAGTATGGTTCAAGAAGCTCCTCTCCGGCGCAACGGATGCAAGGACCCATCTGCTGAAGCGGTTGCGCGCGATCGAGAATCAACGCTTGCGGGAAGCGCAGAAGGAGCTCGACCACTTCGATCGCAAAGAATGGCGAAAATTATCTAGAAAATTGCGCGATAAGGCCGATATCTTTCCGATCGGAAGCGTTGTTTTCCAGCGCCAGGCGTTAATGAAGTTAAATGAGGCGGTTGCCCTGTATCATCAGGCGCGGAAGCGGAAAAGTGGGGTCGCCTGGCACCGGGTTCGCATCGCGATCAAGCGTTTTCGCTATATCGTCGAGAATTTCCTACCGCAGCACTACGAAGCCTGGGCCAGAGATTTGGAGGAAACGCAGGACCTGCTGGGAGACATTCACGATCTCGATGTGCTTCGCACCTATATTCGCCGCCATTCCCGCGAACTCGAGCCGCAGCAGACTGTTGCCGCGTGGCTGAATCAAATTCAATCGGCGCGCGCAGAGCGCCTCGAGAAGTTTCTCGCCAAAACCAACGGCAAGGAATCGCTCTGGTTAGATTGGCGGTCAGGGCTACAGGGAGGCACCACTCCGCTTCCCGTTCTGACAGGTGAGATCAGGTCCGCTTACTCGGCCAGCTGACGTAGCGTTTTTGGCGTCACCAGCCACAGAAGTTCCCAGCGTCCGTGCGACGCGCCGCACTCGAAGCATGCGACCCCTGCTTTTTTCATCGAAGTAAACACCCCGCGCGCCCCAGCCAGCTGCGAAATCATCGTGTCAACGTGAGGTGCATGACCAAAGCAGATCACTTCCTTCGCCTTCAGCCGCGAGAGTTCCTTCAAAAACTCCGCCGGATCAGCGGCCGGCTTCAAGTGCTCGCTCGAACGAATTCTGCTTGGCGGAAAGCCTAGCGCCTCCGTGAAAATCTCCGCCGTCTGTACCGCGCGTATCAAAGGGCTTGTGATGAAAGGGTCGGGCTTGATCTCAAATTTTCCCAGCCCCAGCGCCGCCAAACGTGTTTTCTTCACTCCTCGTGCCGTCAGCGGCCGCTCCGGGTCGGGCGGGCTGTTGGGATCAGTACGGTCCACTGCGATTCCATGGCGCACAATGTAGAGGATCATCGTTTACGCCACCTTTTCCTTCCGAGGCTCCCGGCGAAACTCAGGCTTCAAATGGAACTCCTTTTCAAAAAGATCAGCTTTTCGCTCCAGACCCAGCACATCCAATCGCGTACCTTCGGCCGTGCGAATATTGAAGATCGCCTTGCGGCCCGCGATTTGAACGTCCACGGCGGCAATGTGCTGCTCGTGCTCGGATTCAAGTTTCTCTGCAATGCGCAGCAGCGAGGTAAGCAGCCGTGCTTGTCTCCGCCGCGGGCCGTCCAGCGCAGCATAGGAGGCGTGTTCAAGCTCAGGCTCCGACTTCGAATTATGATAGCGCACCAGCGCCGCCACCATATCGCATCGCCACCCGCGCAGAGTCGGAATCTCGCCGTTGCGGATCAAGTATTCGCCATGCCGGTGATGCGATTTGTGGCTCACCGCATCGCCCACGTCGTGCAACAAAGCGGCTATTTCCAGCACCAGCCGCAAGTCGGCTCCCATCTCATGCAGCGGCCGGAGCTGGTCAAATAGGGAAAGCGCAAGCCGCACCACTTGGTCCGCATGCTGCTCGTTGTAATTAAACCGCCGCCCAAACCATTGAGCTCCCGCAAGAAGCTCTTCGGCGCGATTCTTCTCTTCCTCGGACGAAAGGCACGTCGAATATTGCGCCGCTACGAGATCGAGCAAAATCCCTTCGCGTACGCCCACGCCCGGCACCAGCATCGTGCGAATGTCCAGCCACTTCGCAAGCGTCGTGATAATGATGGCCGCGATTCCCATCACTTCGGCCCGGTCTTGTCTCACTCGGAATACTTTCATCCGTCCAGGGATATCCAGCGCCAGCAGCCGCCAGGTCTGATCTTTCAGCAGTCGCACATTAATCGAGGGTGTCCGCCCCACAAAAGGCCCCGAAGCCAGACGAACCAAAGCTTCCGCATTGCCTCCGCATGCCACTGCGATGGCGCGAGATAACTTTGGCGGCGACGGCATCGCGCTTCGCAGCAGCGCCAGCGTGTGCAGCCGCAGCCGGTGCGCGTGATCTTCGTCGATCGCTCCCTGGATCGAATAAGTCTCCATCAGGCGAATCGTTCCCAAGGGCAGCGCGATTCGGTGCTCGAGCACTCCGCGCTCAAAGAAGTTCAGCTCCAGGCTGCCCCCGCCCAAATCAAAAATCAGTCGCGGTTGAATTTGATCCCCCAGCGACCGGAATACCGCCGCGCAAACCAGCCGCGCTTCCTCTTCGCTGCTGATCACTTCCAGTTCAATGCCGGTCTTCCGGCGAATCCGCTCCATCAGGGTGCGGTAATTGCGGGCTTCGCGCGCGGCGGCTGTCGCCACAGCGCGGTAAGCGCTCACGTGATGCCAGTCCATCCGCTCGCGGAATCCCTCGAAGGTGCGGCTGGCGCGCGCAATCGTCTTTGAATCGAGAAGCCGCCGCGTAAACGCGTTATGGCCCAGCCGTACCGCCGCGCGTTCGTTGTCCAGCACTTGAATGTGTTCGGGGGAAGTCGCCCGCGCGATTACCAGACGAATCGCGTTCGAGCCTGCGTCAATCGCCGCGAGCTGGACAGGGGCGGCCAATTTTCAGCGCCAGAGGTGCGCAAGTGCGTGTGAGGGTTTGTAGTGCGTGCTCCGGATTCCCAGCGCCGACGCGATTCGCTTGCGCAGCACACGGTTCACTTCCGAGACGCTTTCTTCGCCGTCCACTTCGATAAAGCCGTGCCGCTGCGAGAGATAATCAAATTCCCGCCGGATCAGCGATTGATACCGGATAAATGACTGGAACAAATCGTTTGACAGCGACATATCGCGCCCCGACTCCCAGTAGCTGATTGTCTGCGATTTCTTGAACTCGCGGTCGAAAGCAACCTCAGGTTTTACGTTGAGCCGGAAAGTCAGGTCCGGACGCAGCGCCATTTCGTAGATTCCGTGCAAGTAATCCCGCCCGATTCCTCGCACCGCCGACCGTGCAATCAGCGTGTAAATATACCGATCGGCTAGAACAATTAAGCCCGATCGCAACGCGGGCAAAATCCGCCGTTCCAGTTGGTCAAAGAAATCGGTGCTGTACATCAGCGCCAGCGTCATCGGCGTCACCGAATTTTCAGCGAGCAGCGTATCGATGTCGTCAGCTACGAGAAACGACCGGCGCAGGCCCATCGTTTGCACCGCGAATCCTTCCGATTCGAGCCATTCGGTCAGCAGAGAAATTTGCGTCGAGCGTCCCGAACCGTCCGTGCCCTCGAGAACGAACAAAGTCCCGCTCAATTCCTCGAGCTTTACGCTCGGAAGTGGGACGCCGTAGAAACGCGAGGGTATTTCGTTCTGCCCGTTCTTTTTCTTGCGTTTTTTCGTTTTGCTGGATGGGTTGCCGTTTTTTGCGTTCACCGGGACCATTTTGTTGTGCGAGTCCACCCTATTTTTTCGGCGCGAACTGCGCGAGTTCCACCTTCTCGCTCAGCACCTGTCGCATAAGCTTCTGCAGCTTGTTCACTTGGACGGTTCCGTCCATCAACACGAAATGATCCGATTCCACCATCGAGTCATAGTTGGTAAGGATTCGTTCCTGAAATATTCGGAAGCTCTCCGCGCGATCCAGCGAAATTCCCAGATCCATTCCCGCCTCGTAATACTTCAACTTTGGCCGGCCTGCCACAATCCGGTTAACCGCCACATCGAGCGGCGCGCGAAAATAGAATGTGATATCCGGGATGGGCGCAAAACTGTACAGATTCCTCAGCCAGTGAGCCGAGCAGCCTCGCGCAGCGTCGCGGGCGAAAGCTGTGTAGATATATCTGTCCGCCAGCACCAGGTATCCGCCGTGTAGAAGCGGCAGAATCTGGCGCTCGCAGCGGTCCGCAAAATCCGCCGCGTGAAGCAGTGAAAATGTAGTCGGCGTGAGCAGCCGGCGCTGTTTCCCTCGCCGCGTCGCGGATTTCACCAGGGGCGACGAATTCCATTCCGTGAAATGAATCCGATATCCGCCGATTTCCAGCCAGCGCTTCAGCAGATAGAGCTGCGTGCTTTTTCCTGACCCGTCGATTCCTTCCACCACTACGAGTGCGCCCGGATACTGCCTTTTCGGGGCAGGAGGTCTCACTGTGGATGTTCGAGTCGTGGTCGATACTTCGAGCAAAACCGTTGCCATAAGGAGCGCGCCTGATGAAAAACTTATCATACTTCGGAACCGTGAATCCCAAGTCAAAAAAGTGTTACAACCTAAAGGCGCCAAAAACGATGACCCTCACATCGATCGCAGCGCGAGACAGGATATGCCCTAGATTCCAGGCAGCTTGAACCGTCGCTCTGAGCAAGGGGAAGCCAATGGCAACTAATTTTACAAAGGAACTCATGGTTACTCCCGGCAAGAAGCATGTGAGGCTCTCCAAGTGGGACCCCGACGACACACTTGGCTGGGAGAAGGATCACAAGACCAAGGCCAACCTCGAGAAATGCGCCAAAAGGATGGATGAGCTCCAATACCTGATGTACGCCGAGAGGAAGCACGCCCTGCTTATCGTTCTGCAAGGGCTGGATGCAGCCGGAAAAGACGGCACGATTCGCCACGTCATGGCCGGCATCAATCCTCAGGGCTGCCGCGTTACGTCGTTCAAACAACCCTCTGTCGAAGAACGCTCGCACGATTTCTTGTGGCGCATCCATCGGGCCGTTCCCCCGATTGGCGATATCGGTATCTTCAACCGCTCGCAGTATGAGGATGTCCTTGTCGTGCGCGTTCACAATCTGGTTCCCAAGTCGGAGTGGTCCAAACGTTACGATGAAATCAACGATTTCGAGAGGATGCTGACCCAGAATAACGTCCGCATTTTGAAATTCTTCCTCCACATCAGCAAAGACGAGCAAAAGAAAAGATTTCAGGAACGCATCGACGACGCGGACAAGCGCTGGAAAATCTCGGTGGACGATTTTAAGGAACGGCAATTCTGGGACGACTACACCAAGGCCTACGAGGATACACTGCAGCGATGCAGCACAGACGAAGCGCCTTGGTTCGTCATCCCTGCGAATAAGAAATGGTTTCGCAATCTCGCCGTCTCCCACATCATCAAGGAAACTCTGGAGGAGATGAAAATGAAGTTCCCGCCTCCCACCGTGGACGTCAAGAAATTGAAGTGGAAATAACCGGCCTGCTCTTGCAATTATCCGCGGTTATGAATACGCTCGGCACGTCTCACCGTTGAGTAACCCGTAGTTGCACATCGGCCGTTCGATGAAATAGCCCACTGCGGGCAGTATCGTGCAAAAGCGTGCAAGCACCGTTCAATTGAGAAGCAGCAATGAGTGACGCCGTTTTTCCTCGAAATTTCCTGAAGACGTATCCTCAGGCTGTGCGCGGCGAGGGATGTTTTATCTTCACCGCAAGCGGTCAGCGCTACCTCGATGCATCCGGCGGAGCTGCCGTTGTCACGATTGGCCATGGAGTTCCTGAGATTGGCCGCGCGATGGCCGAGCAGGCTACGCAGCTTGCCTATGCTCACACCTCACAATTTCATACCGAACCAGCCGAAAAACTCGCGCACCGTCTTCGAGCTCTTGCACCCCGAGGGATGCGCGATCAGGGACGCGTTTATTTCACTTCCGGCGGCTCGGAAGCTACTGAGACTGCCATAAAGCTCGCGCGGCAGTATTGGCTCGAACGCGGCGAGAAGAAACGCTATCGCGTCATATCGCGGTGGCAAAGCTACCATGGCGCGACCCTCGGAGCTCTCTCCGTCTCCGGCAATGTTCGCCGCCGTGAGCCCTTCGCGCCGATGTTGCAGGAATGGGGACATATCGCTCCCTGCTTCTGCTATCGCTGTCCCCTTGGACTCGAATATCCGTCGTGCAATGTGGACTGCGCGGACGAACTCGACCGTTTCCTTGAGCGCGAAGGCTCGCAGGATGTCGCCGCCTTCATCTTCGAGCCGGTCGTCGGCGCCACGCTCGGTGCTGTCGCGCCTCCCGAGGGTTACATCCAACGCATCGCGGAAATCTGCAAGCGCCACAAGATTATCCTGATCGCCGACGAAGTGATGACCGGCATGGGCCGCACAGGCAAGCCCTTTGCAATCAGCCATTTGAACGTCTCCCCGGACATGATCCTGGTCGGCAAGGGAATCGCCAGCGGCTACGCTCCCCTCGGTGCTGTCATCGTTGCCGCAGATATTACCGAAACGCTTTCTCGCGGCTCCGCCTCCTTCCCCCACGGTTTTACATATAGTGGGCATCCGGTGGCGGCCTCGGCCGGGAACGCGGTGCTTGATTACATTGAGCGGGAGCGGCTGTTCGAACGGGTCGAGCCTGTTGGGCACGATTTGCGAGAGGCGCTCGAAGCGCTGCGGCAATATTCTGTCGTGGGTGATGTGCGGGGGGAGGGCTTGCTGCTTGCCGTCGAGATCGTTCGCGACACGAAGACGCGCGAGCCTTTTCCTGCCGACGCGCACATGGCTGCGCGAATTCAGGAAGATGCGCTGGAGGCGGGCGTCATGACATATCCGATGCAGGGTTCGGTGGATGGTACTCGCGGCGACCACATCCTAATTGCTCCGCCGTATACGATTACCTCCGCTATGATCCAGATGCTTGCGGCCGGGCTGCACCGCGCCTTCGCGGACCTCGAAAGAACTCATCTCGCCGGTATGGGAGGTACCTCTGCGCTTGTCTGACCGGCCCTCCCGGTTCCACCTATGGCTGATTTCGGTTTTCTTCTTGTCGGTGGCCGCGCTCGGAGCTGCGGACGACATCGCGCCTGTCACCGGGTTTTCAGCAGACGCAGCAGCACAAGAGAATGCCACCGAGTTGCGTTATCGCGAGCTCGTCTCGGCCGACCAAATCTCGAAATTTCACCGTTACCTTACAGCGGAGCCGCACCCGGCCGGATCGCCACGAAATAATGAGCTTGCCGAGTGGGTTGCCGCGCAATGGCGCGAGCAAGGGCTCGAAGACGTAACAATTCACCAGTACGACGTGCTGAACTCATCTCCTCGTGAAGTTTCGCTTGAGATGATTGAGCCCAAGAAATATCGAGCGACGCTCCGCGAGGTTTCCTATGAAGTGGATCCCGACACCAAGAACCCCAATGTTTCGGGCGCGTACCTGGGTTATTCCGCTTCCGGAGATATAACGGCACCGCTGGTCTACGCGTACAGCGGAAATCCGGAAGATTATGCTTACCTCCGAAAACACGGAATCGATGTGCGCGGAAAAATTGCGCTTGTGCGATATTCCAACCCCTACAGCTACCGCGGCTTCAAAGCGCTCACGGCGGAACGGCTTGGCGTCGCCGCTCTTTTGATCTATTCCGATCCTGCCGAGGACGGTTTCAGACGAGGTGCTGTGTTTCCGGACGGTCCCTGGGGTCCGGAGACCCATATTCAACGCGGTGCAATCACTTACGATTTTTTGGAACCCGGCGACCCGCTTACTCCCGGCTGGGCTTCTTTGCCCGGCGCAAAACGCATCCCCGCCGAGCAAGCCGTGTCGCTTCCCAAGATTATGGCGGTGCCGCTCTCGTGGCACGACGCTGAGCCGCTCCTCAAAAATCTCGATGGTGCAGTGGCGCCGGACGAATGGCAGGGCGGACTTCCGCTCAAATATCGTCTGGGCGGGAAACGCGTGCGCCTCCACCTGAAAGTGGACATGAATACGACTATCGAGCCTTACTACGTCTCCGAGGCGCGCATTCGAGGCTCCGAATCGCCGGATGAATGGGTGATTCTTGGCAACCATCGCGATGCCTGGGCATTTGGCGGCGTGGATCCCTCGAGCGGGACGGCTTCCATGCTGGAGCTCACGCGCAGCTTGGGCCAGCTGCTGAAGCAGGGAATTCGCCCCAAGCGCACGCTGGTGATATGCAGCTGGGATGGCGAGGAGTATGCATTGACGGGCTCGACGGAATGGGGCGAGCAGTATGCCGATGAACTCAAGAGGAAGGCGGTCGCTTATCTCAATGTGGACGAGGCCACCTCGGGCAAAGACTTTCAAGGTGATGCGGTAGGCTCACTCGCGCCTCTTCTTGTCGAGGTGACGCGCACGCTTCCGGCTCCTTCAGGCAAGATGCTGTACGACGAGTGGAAGATCTCCCGCCAATACGAGCTTCATGGAGAGGTCGTTTCCGATTCCGAACTGGCAAACACGCGAATCGCCAGCGGATCGGACCACACTGTATTCCTGAACTTCCTCGGCATACCAACTGTGGGGCTCACGTTTGTCGGGCCTTACGGGGTATATCACTCCATGTATGATGATTTCTATTGGATGAATCATTTTGGCGATCCCGGATATCGCTATCACGCGCTGATGGCTCAACTCTGGGGTGTGACGGCGTTGC
>Ga0126371_10003950_pt1 | contig 13020 bp, 11 predicted proteins | sample PanSoiMetaPlot_4_FD_110145 | JGI IMG/M metagenome (GOLD analysis project Ga0126371, IMG submission 110145) | Tropical forest soil microbial communities from Panama - MetaG Plot_4 | ecosystem: Environmental > Terrestrial > Soil > Tropical forest > Bulk soil | place: Panama | collected 2016-02-17
CAGACCCAGATCGAGAGGATCCCAGATGGTGCCGTAGCCCAGCACATGCCCCATCTCGTGCAGGATCACTTCATTCAGCTCGCCGTTGGTCTCGAGCAACGCGAGATCCGCCGTGTCGAGCTGAATGATGCCGACCAGCGGCAGCCGATTGCTCGTGCGAATGATGCAGGGGCCCGCCTTGCCGAGGATCTTGCCAGGACCGTCGATCTTGTCGAGTTGAATGAAAATCAGCACACCGCTGATGTTCTGATTGTTGAGCGCCGGCGACTGTGGACTGAAACACTGACCAGCACCCAGAGTCACGGGCACGGTGGAGACCGAGTCGAAGATGATGCGTGACCACTTGGCCACGGCACTGTCGACCGCCGCATGCCGGGTCGGGCTGACAGGCACGACGTACTGAATCTGGATGTTGTACCGCGCCGGCTGGCCCGTCGCGCTGAACGTCACCGTATCCGCGGTGACGGACGCCGATGTGGCCCGCAGCGTGTTGCCGCCGTTCTGGATCTTCCACGAGCCGACCGCCGCGACCCCGTTGGCGTCCGTCGTCGGCGTCGCGCCCGTGAGCGTCCCGCTGCCGGCCGTCACCGCGAACGTGACCGACACACCGGACACCGGACGACCCGACGCGTCCTTGACGACCACCGCCGGCGGAATGTTCACCGGGAAGGTGTCGAGGCCGGTCTGCCCGTCACCCGTGAGCAGCGTCATCGCCGTCGGCGACCCCGCCGCCGCGGCCGTCGCCGTGAAGGTGACCGCGGAGAGCGGTGCGATGGTCGCCGTCACCGACTGAGACCCGACGGTCCCTCCGAGCGTCCAATGCACGCTCGCCATGCCGTTCAAGTCCGTGAAGGCGGAATGCTCCACGATGCTGCCGCCACCTGAAGCGACCGCGAACGTCACGGGCTGGCCCACGACGCCGGCACCACCCGAGTCGACCACGTGCACCGTGAGCGCCTGCGGCAACGTCGCGCCGGTGGCGTAGCTCTGGGCGTCACCCGCCTGCTTCGTGATGCCCGCAGCCACCTGGGACACGGTGATGACCGCCTGACCCTTCGCGGAGCCGCTCGTCGCCACGACCGTGTCGACCCCGAACCCGGCCGCGGTGACCAGCCCACCCGCCCCGACTGTCGCGACTCCGGGGAACATCGAGGACCAGGTCACAGACGCGCCGGCAATCGGGTGACCCGATTGATCCGTCACATTCGCCGTCAGCTGCTTGCTGCTGTTCACCGTGGTGAACGCCACGACGTTGGGCGTGAGTCCAACCGCGCCGGCGGTCGGCCCGCTGGGCGAGTTGCTGCAGCTACCGACCAGCACCAGCGCGCACAAAGCGACCGGGGCCAGGCGGGGAAAGCGTTGGCTGCGGATTCGCATGACAGTCACCTGTATAGAGAACGTGTTGAAGGATAACCCGTGAAAAATGGGCACTGGAGGCGTATGGCGGACACTGGACTCGGCCCGCACATTTTGGAGCAGCGGTTCGCCGTCGACTGATCCGTCCGCAGCAGTGGAGGGCCTATGATCAGCGATCTCGCCGCCCATTCCCGAGTCTGGCTCGCCCGCCCTGCCGGTTACCTGCTCGGCGCACCCGAGGCTCGTCTCCTCGAGGCCATTGAACGCGCGGGATCCATCAAGGAAGGCGCCGAAGCCGCGGCGATGAGCTATCGCACCGCCTGGGCCCGCGTGCGCGAAATGGAACGGGTCCTCGGCCGCCCGGTCGTGCGCTCGCGCGCCGGCGGCCCCGGAGGCGGCGCCACGACGCTCACGGACGACGCGCGCAGCCTCGTCTCCCTGTTTCATGACCTCGACCGCCGCATCACCGAGCACGCGCACCACGAATTCAGCCGGGTCATCCAAACCCCATCCTGACCGCCTCGTCACTTCGATGAGAATGCCACGTAGTTGGTGAGGCTCCGCAGCGAATAGTCGGCCGAACTCGCTACCTGATTCACCGAGACGATGTACTGGTCGAACTGGTTGACGTCCGGGACGTCGAAGCGGAGGATGACGCCGCTCGAGATCGCGCCGGTGAGCACGATCTTGGTCGATGTGCCGCTGAAGTCCGTGGACCAGAGCGTGTCCCCCGCAGACGCCTGCACGTTGGTCACCGGTACCGGACTCGACAGCGTGAACAGGATCGCGCCGTCCGCCCCGCTGTTGGGACTCTGCAGCTTGATGGAGAGCGTCCCGGGTTGCGGTCCTGTCGGGCTCTTCGAGCATGCGATCATCACGACCGTCGCAGCGGCCGCCGCGGACAGGAGTCCGGAGAAGATGCGAGTCATGGGCGGCCTCCTTCCACGGCCATCGTTCGCGGTGCCGGGGCCGACGACGGCGTGGCATGCGTCAGGCGTACCCATGCGAGGAAATCACCAACATCGTCCTGGAGTCCATTCTTGTTGCCGATCTGATCGAGCCAGCCCCGTTGCGCCGGGCTCAGCGCGCTCGTGCCCTGCAGGAGCTGCTGGCGCACATCGGCGAGCTGCAGAGGCGCCGAGAACTGGGCATGCACGGCGAACGGCTTCGTGAGCGTGAGTAGCAGCGTGCTGTCCGTCGTCGTGGTGTCGCCGGCCCAGCCGAGGAAGAAGGACCCGGGGTGTGAGCGCTCGAAGAGGGTCACGGCAGTGCCCGGCGCCATATAGGCGCCGGCCAGCGCACTGTCCCGATCGGTGGTCACGGAGCCATTGGTGTCCACGACGACCTTCGTCCGGAATGCGCGGGCGAGCAAGGTCGAGATCGAGTCGGTGTTCCCTGTGATGACGATGCTGTGCGAGCGCGCTCCTCCGTCTGACCACGACTGGAAGATGTAGCGCACCAGGGAGTCGGCCCGCACCTGAGTATCCGCGACCGCGATCGTGTGGGTCGAGCCGCTGTCGAGCAGCACCTGGATCCGGTGCTGGGGGACGCCGTCCAGTTGAATGACCGCGCCGACCGGATCATTCGAGGTCACTGTGGTGAGCGACGCGAACCGGAGCGCGAACGACATCGTGGCGCCGGGCGTCACCTGGGTGATCGAGTCCACCGAGAAACCCACGAACGCCCCGCTGGAGTTCATCACTGCCGTGGGCGGGCCAAACTTCGTGTTGTTCGTGACCCCGGGGAACGGATCGCCCGCGTCACCCCGGTTCGAGCCGGCGGTCCCCGGGTTCACGTCCAGGTTTCCTGCCCCATCCGCCTGGATCAGCGCGACGCCGTGGATCGTTCCCGGGCCGCCAATGTTCACGCAGTTCGTACCCAGCGTGCCGCATTGCGCGACCAGCGCGGAGTCGATGTGCCAGATGAGCATGCCGCCACCGCAGGTCGGCGCCGCTCCGCTCACCAGGCAGTGAATGCGGATCATCGCGGTATCGGCCTCGACCGCCTGCCGGTTCTCGAGCAGGAAATACTCACCGCGCGGGTTCGCGCCGCGGGGTCGAACCAGAAACGCGGAATCTGACGTCGGGGCGGCGCCGAAGGAGTAGTCGCCGCCGGAGCCGAGGGGCACGATGGTGACCCAGCCCAACTGACTCAACGACCACGCATCCATCCGGCTCGGGCTGTACGGCTCGGTATAGTTGCCGCTCCCCATGAGGCTCCACTCACCCACCCCTTCGGACTGCCCGTCGATGTCGTACAGATCCGGGAGCCCGAATGCATGACCGCTCTCATGCGTGGCGGTCCCGATCGGCATGATGCTCGACGCGCTGCCGCACGCGAATGGACCACCGACACCGCTCTGTAACGTGTAGTCGAAGATCTTCAGGAACTGCCCGGCGTGACCGGGCCACGGCGTCTTGGTCGTGTAACCGCCCTGGATCGAGAACCGGTGGGACCACAGATGGTTCGAAGGAGCGCCGCTGGGCCCGCAGGCCCCATCCAGCGCCGGCTGGATGAAGATCGCCATCCGGATGTCACCGGTGGACGGGTCGTAGTCGTAGGTCGACCAGTCCGGGTGAATGATGCTGTCGACCTTGCGGAGCGATTCGACGAGTCCGGCCTGCATATGCTGGATGGCTGTGTTGCTGAATAGTCCGTTGCATTGCGTTCCGCCGAAGGGACTGCCGCTGCACGAGCCCGGAGTGCCGGCGTAGTAGTTCTCGGCGGAATCGAGCGTGACGAATCCCAGCGCATTCCCCTGCATGCTCAGCAATCCATTCGACATCTGCTCGTAGAACGTCCGGACCGTATAGGGATTGCCGCCGGGAGGAGAAGCGCCGAAGAGCACGGTGTTGTAGGACCCGGTATCGAATCCGGGCTGCGGAAGGTTGCCGCCTTTGAACTGGAAGAGAATCGCCGGAATGTGGAGGGTCCCGGACACCGCCGCCGGGCTGGGTGCGGGAATCCCGCCGGCCACCGGCGCATTCAACTCTGCCATCCGCCCCTGCGACAGCAGCGCGGCGCGGGCCGCGGCCACCTGCCGCGCCCACTTCCGATACGCACCGTCCGGACGGAAGTCGAAGCCCGGAATCTCCCACTTCGGAGTCATCCGGGCCTGCGCCGTCGACACGGTCGAAACAGCCGGGACGGCCGCGAACAGGAGCACCACAGCGAGCATCGCGCTCGCACTCGGACGACGCATCTGGGAACGCCTCCTCAAGATCCTTATGGTAGGACGTCAGTGCGAGCGACGGCTGTGGGCTTTCTCACACTGCCCAGGTAGGCCAGGACCCATCCGAGCAGCATGAATCCGATCACCCCCCCAACCACCTTCACTTCGAACACCACGGGCTTCTCGACCTCGGGAGGCATAAGTGATACACCGATGGAGAGGAGAACGGCCCCCAGCCCGACCCACCCGCTCAAGGTGCCCATCAGCGACCGGTCCCGCCGGAGCTTCAGGTACGCCGCGAAGATGTACAGATAAGGAATGAAGAACAGGATGATGGTCGTGGTCGTCAGGATTACGTACGCATCCCGTACCGAGGCACCCAGGAACCCCGAAATGATGAAGATGCTGGCCAGCCCCCCCTGCACCAGCAGGGCGATGTACGGAGTTTGCCAGGTGGGATGGACCCGGGCGAAGGCGCCCGGCAGGGCCCGGTCCACTCCGGCCGCGTAGGGTAACCGCGCCGACCCGGTCAACCAGGCTCCGACGCCGCCGATGTTCGAGATCACGAGGAGGACCGCGATGACAGCAGCCAGGGGGCCGAGGACCGGGGCACCGATCCGGTCCGCCAGCGCCGCGACCGCCTGCGGCATCCCGTTGGTGATCGAGATGGTGGACGAGGGTAGCGCTACCAGCATCGCCGCGGTCCCCAGCACATAGACCGCCACGATGACGACGCCGGATAGAGCCACCCCGCGACGCAAAGTCGCGACCGGATCGTTGATCTCGTCACCGAGGGAGGGCGCGAGCTCGAGGCCCGCGAAGGCGAATGTCATCGTCGCGAAGAAATTGATGAGGCCGAAATCCATGTGCTCGGGCAGAAACTGGCGTGCCGAGAACGTCGTGGCACTTCCGCGAGTCGCGAGCGCCCACACCGCAAGTCCGATGAAGACCAGCGCGGGAACGTAGGTGGCGTACCCGCCCACGTTCTGGAGCCACTTGCCGATCCGGAGGCCCACGACGTTCAGCCAGATCGCGATCCACAGGCCGACCAGCGCCAGTCCGCCCACGAACCAGGGGTTGTCACCCCAGTGCACGCCGCGGGGACCCGCCGCGTATGCGGCGATGGCACCCGTCGACACCATCAGCGACGGATAGTAGAAGAGGTTGTTGACCCAGTATCCCCACCCCGCGACAAATCCGTGCGTCGGACCGAAGGCGCGGCATACCCAGCGATACATCCCGCCCGAGCGCGGCTCCAGATCCGTCAGCTCGCGGACCACACGCGCGGACGGCAGGAAGAAGATCAACATCGCGAGGAGCCAGAGCAGCAGGCTGGCAGGGCCGAATTGACTGGCCGTGGTGAGCCAGCGGAGACCGACGATGGCGGTGACGTTGAACAGCACCACGTCCCGGAGCCGCATGACCCGCGGCAGAGACGGTGGTGCGGTGACCGCGGGTTCGCTCACGGATGCACCGTGACCGCGGCCCAGCTGACCGCCGACCCGAGCACCGCACCTCCAAGGACGTCGGTCGGAAAGTGTTTCGCGGCCGTCACTCGTAAGGTGCCCACGATCGCGGCCGCGGCGTAGAGGATCACGGCGTTACGCGTGGCGTGCGGCAGGTGCCGGCGGCGAGCGATCATCGTGTACGCCGTGGCCGCAGCGAATGCCAGCTCGGCGTGACCCGACGGGAACGATTCGCGATTGTCGCGGATATTGGCGGCGGCGGGCGCCTCACTCGTGTACAGAATGGGACGGCTCCGGTGCACCGTGACTTTCACCCACTGATCAGCGACGGCGGCCCACGTGATGGCATCCGCGAAGACCACGGCGTTGCCGAACGCTTCCCTCCGGTCCTGTCCCCACACGCTGCCCAGGGCAGCTGCACCTCCGGCGCCGAGCAACAGCAGCGTTGACGCCCGGTCCGCGGTCGCATCGGGCAGGTGGATCGCGACACGATCGATGCTCCACACGGAGCTCGGTTGACAGGGTGCGCAGGGGGCGGTGCCGGATGGGAGGTGCAGCGCAATCGGGAGCAGGGCGAGCACGCCACCGCCACCGATGGCGACCGCATCGGGCCACCCGGTGCGAAACGGGGTACCCTGACCAGCGAGTGGCCCCGCCGCCCCACACACCGAGAGCGCGATGAGAAACGCAGCGGGACGAAACACAGTGGCTAGAACTTACGTTGTAGGTGCCGAGGTGTGCTAACTCGTGAAGGCGCGTCACCTTGCGCAATGCCCGACAGCGGGCTAATCTGTACCCGCCTTTCCTTTTACTACTGACTGACGAGGCCCTGTGGGCAGCCAAACCCTCCAGCACGCCGCGTTGTTCGACAAGTGCAAGTCCTTTACCCGCGCGCGTGAAGTCCAGGCCGCCGGGCTGTATCCCTATTTCAAGCCGATTTCCCACTCCGAAGACACCACCGTGGTGATCGAGGGGAAAGCGCGGATCATGATGGGCTCCAATAACTACCTGGGGCTCACCCATCATCCGGACGTGCTTGCTGCTGCCAAGAGCGCGTTGGAGCGCTACGGCTCGGGGTGCACCGGCTCCCGTTTCCTGAACGGCACACTCGATCTGCACGAGCGGCTCGAAGTCGAGCTCGCCGAGTTCTTCGGTAAGGAATCTTGCCTCGTCTTCTCAACCGGCTATCAAGCGAACCTCGGACTGATCTCCGGCCTCGTGGGCCGGGGGGACATGGTCTTCCTGGACAAGCTGGACCACGCGTCGATCGTGGACGGCGCCAAGATGTCCCAGGGCGAGACCGTCCGGTTCAACCACGGCGACCTGGGCTCGCTCGAGCGGAAGCTGCAGCGGGCGCCCGAGGGGACCGGCACCATGGTGATCGTCGACGGGGTCTACTCGATGGAAGGCGACATCGCCGACCTCCCCGCCCTCCTCAAGGTCACGCAGAAGTACGGCGCCGCCCTGGCGGTGGATGACGCGCATTCGGTCGGCGTGCTGGGACCCAAGGGAGACGGTACGGCGGCCCACCACGGCGTGGTCGACGAGGTCGACCTCATCGTGGGGACCTTCTCGAAGTCCCTCGCCTCTATCGGCGGATTTGCCGCGGGCTCCGAGAACGTGATCCATTACCTCCGCCACCACGCCCGACCCATGATCTTCACCGCCGCCCTGCCCCCCGCGAATACGGCCGGGGTCCTGGCGGCTCTGCACGTGCTGCAGAAGGAGCCGGAGCGCCGTACGCAGCTCTGGAAGAACACGCGCCACCTGCAAGATGGGCTCCGCAACCTGGGCTTCGACATCGGACCCACGGAAACGCCCATCGTGCCGGTGCTCATCGGCCCCCTCGAGAAGACCTTCCTCTTCTGGCGGAAGCTCTTCGACGCCGGCGTCTTCACCAACCCGGTCGTGCCGCCCGCCGTGCCGCCGTCTCAGTGCCGGCTGCGCACCAGCCTCATGGCGACGCACACCCCGGAGCAGATCGACAAAGCCCTCGGCATCTTCGCCGAGCTCGGGAAAGAGCTGGGAGTCATTTGAGTCCGGTTCGGGTCGCGCCCGTGCAAGACGGGCGCGACTTCGACCGGTTCGTTGCATTTCCGTACGATCTCTACAAGGGCGACCCGCTCTGGGTGCCCCAGCTCCGGATGGACGTCCGGACGCTCCTCTCCAAGGAAAAGAACCCCTTCTTTCAGCACGCCGAGGCCGAGTATTTCCTGGCCTGGAACGGCGACAAGGTCGTTGGGCGCATTGCGGCCATCAAGAACGATGCGCATAACAAAGAGCACGGCGACAAGGTGGGGTTCTACGGCTTTTTCGAAACCGTGAGCGACCAGGCGGTCGCGAGCGCGCTTTTCGATACCGCGGCTGCCTGGGTGAAAGCCAAGGGTCTGGACACCCTCCGTGGCCCGATGAGCCCCTCCGTGAACGACGAGTGCGGCCTCCTGGTGGACGGATTCGACACGCCACCCACCCTCATGATGCCGCACAACCACCGCGACTACGTCACCATGACGGAGAAGGCGGGGTTCACGAAGGCCAAGGACCTCCTCGTCTACGAAAGCACCACCACCGAGCCCCCCGAGCGCATCCTGCGGGCCGCTGAGGTGATCGCCAAGCGGAAAGGCATCACGCTCCGCGCCTTCAACATGAAACGCTTCAACGACGAAGTGGAAATCATCAAGCGGCTGTACAACGAAGCCTGGGAGAAGAACTGGGGCTTCGTGCCGATGACGGACGCGGAGATCGACCATCTGGCCAAGCAGCTCAAGCCGGTGGTGGTACCGGACCTGATCTGCTTCGCCGAGCGTGAGGGGAAAGTCATCGGCTTCGCGGTCGCGCTCCCCGACCTGAACGTCGCCCTGAAGAAGAATCCCTCGGGCGGGCTCTTCCCCGGCATCCTGAAAATTCTCTGGGCGTCCCGGAAGATCAGCCGGATCCGCATCCTGCTCCTCGGCGCGCTCGCGGAATACCGGGGGACCGGCGTCGACGCGCTGATGTACCACTGGATCTGGACCAAGGGGACTGCGAAGGGCTACCACTGGGGCGAAGGCGGGTGGATTCTCGAAGACAACCCCGCGATGAACAACGGCCTGCTCCGACTCGGGTTCCGCGTTTACAAGACCTACCGGATTTACGATCGCAAGCTGTGAACGCGTTCGTGACGGGGGGTACCGGTTTCGTCGGTGCCCACCTGGTGCAGGCGCTGCGCGCCCGCGGCGACCGCGTCACCTGTCTCGTCCGCTCCCCCACCAAAGCACAAGCTCTCGGCTGGACTGACGTCCGCATCGTCCGGGGCGATCTGCATGACGCCCGGGCGCTCGCCGAGGGGTGCGCCGATGCCGACGTGGTCTATCACGTCGCCGGGCTGATCGCCGCCCGCAACATGGATGCGTTTCTGGCCGCCAACCGCGACGGCACCAAGCGAGTACAGGCGGCGGCAGAGGGCGCACCCCGGCGTCCCCGCCTGGTCCTGGTGTCCTCCCAGGCGGCGGGCGGACCCAATCCGCGCGGCGCGCCGATCGATGAATCCACGACCGCGGGTCCCGTCACCGACTACGGCCGCAGCAAGCTGGCCGCCGAAGAGATCGTGCGCAATGGAAGCGGCCCCTGGGCCATCGTGCGCCCCCCGGTGGTGTACGGTGAGCGCGACACGGAAACCCTGAAGCTCTTCCGGCTGGCCCGATCAGGAATCGGTGCGGTGTTCGGTGACGGCCGTCAGGAATTGTCGGTCATCTACGCGGGAGATCTGGCGCTGGCGCTGATCGCCGCCGGAACGCACGCCGCCGCGGCGGGCCGGACGTACTACGCCTGTCATCCCGAAATCCACACGAGCCGATCCCTGGTGCTGGCCATCGGGCGCGCCGTGGGCAAGATTCCCGTCGTTCTCCCCGTGCCGGGAGTGGTGGCGCGGGGCCTCTTGTGGACCATCGGTTCGCTCGCCGGACTCCTCGGCCGGGCGACCATACTCACGGCGGACAAGGCCAACGAGTTCCTCGCCCCCGCCTGGACCTGCCGCGCCGACCGCTTGACGGCCGATACGGGTTGGCGCGCGCAAACGGACCTCGCCACGGGGTTGGCGCGGGCCGTGACCTGGTATCGGACGGAGCGCTGGCTGTGACCGGACGCAGGTCCTTCACGGAACACTGGCTGCCCATCGATTGGGCGTGCGCCTGTTATGTGGGTGCGGCGTCCATCGCGTTGGCGCGTGATGCTGATGGGGTGACGGCGTGGCCGTGGCTGGTGGTGGCCCACGTGCTGATGGCCGGCCTGATCTTCGTGGCGCCGCGGGCCCGCGCCCAGGGCGGCACCGCGCGGTTCTGGGGCGAGTGGTACCCGATGTTCCTCCTCGCCGGCCTGTACGGTGAGGTCGGGATCCTGACGGTGAACGCGGGATTCCACAATGACGCGATCATCCAGCGGCTCGAGGTGCTGGCATTCGGATCCGAGGTCTCGTACCGGTGGATCCGGGAGATGCCGGTGGTGTGGTTCTCCTGGCTCGTCCATTGGTGTTATCTGTCCTTCTACGCGATGCTGTTCGCCTCCCCCGCGGGACTCTGGGTGGTGGGGAAGCGGCTCGCGGCCCGGCAGACGATCTTCGCCATCGTGGTGACGTTCTTCATCTGTTACGTGATCTTCCTCTTCTTCCCGGTCGCCGGTCCCCGGTACGCCTTCGCGCTGGCCCACAACGCCGCTACGGAGGTCACGCCGGCGCGTCTCGCCCGGTGGCTGCTCGACCGCGGGGACTCGTGGGGCGCCGCGTTCCCGTCGTCCCATGTCGCCGCCGCCGTGGTGGCGACCGGCATGGCGTGGCGTCACTGGCGGAAGCTCGGTCTCGTGCTCGCGCCCTTCACGGTCGGTCTCGTCCTGGCCGTCGTGTACGGGCAATTCCATTACGCTCTGGATGCGTTGTCTGGTCTGATGCTGGCGGGCGTGATGCTGGCCGTGATGCAGCGGCAGTTGGTGCCGGTGGAAGCGATTCCGCCCTACATGGGCATCGAAGGCATGGCCGCGGCACCCGAATCACCGACCTGACGCGCAGCGCCGGGGACCAGCCGGAGTGCCTGCCGGAGGTCCGCCTGATAGAGTGAGTCATGCTGATCGACCGCCGGCCAGACGGCGTGCCGGTCCGGCGCAAAGAGTCCTCCCACGACCCCCATCCCGCCATTCGGAATCGTCTGTCCCGTCGGATTGTCGTAGCGCACCGTCAGCCGGTACCGGTGCGACGGCACGATGTGCGCGCCGAGGTGCAGCAGTCCGTACAGCCTGCCGATCGGAATCTTGACGACGTGGCCTGACGCGTCGGTATCGGGCTGCGCGTGCCAGATCACTTTCCCCGACGTCATGTCCTTCAGCTCCAGATCGGTGCCGTAGTCATGCAGATGCCCGCCGATGGCGACGATGTTGCCCGGGATCGCGGGGCTCCCCTCGTACCAACGCTCTGAGTGCCCCGGCGGAAGGTCGAAGGACTTGTCACCCACCGGGAAGAGCACGTCCATTTGCCAGGTGTAGGCGTTGAAAAACGGCCAGGGGCGACCCTTGGGCGTGTAGTCGAGCACCAGACGGACCCGAGCATCCGGATAGGCGGAGGCGGTCGGGTTTTCGAGCATGGCGCTGACGATCAGCGTCTGCCCCGCCTGCACCGGGTGACCGAACAGGAGCCAGGGGACCCTCTGCTCTCCCGTCTCGCTCCCCGCCGCCAGGAGGCGGTGGGAGATCGGGACGAAGAGCTCGCGGGCTTGGGGATCGATGACGTTGAAGTGGTGAATCAGGGACTTCGGGAGCTCATGCCCGAGCGAGTCCACGACTTCGACGCGGAACCCGTACACCGCGCCCGCCGACGGCACTTCGATCCGCGACACCGGCGGCTGCAGGATCATGTGGTGCATCGCGTGCGCGGGGAGGCTGACGGCGCGGAGGTCGACGACGAGGCGCCCATCCCGGGCCTCGGTGACGTGCGCCATCGGCAACGCCGCCACGGCCGGGGGGACATCCCGTCCGAGCGCAGCGATCCAGATCCAGAACGGCAGGGTGAACAGGGTGTTCATCGGACCTCAATAATACACCGGCCCCGAGGGAAACCCCCGGGGCCGGTCGTGTTCCAGACTGCGCGTCCTTACTTCTTGACCATGATCGTGATCTTCATCCCCAGCGCCTGGTGGGGCAGGCAGAAGCCCTTGTAGGCGCCCTCAGGAGCACCGGCGAACGAAACGTCATAGTGATCGTTCGCGTTCACGAGCAGCGCGCCCTCGAGGTTGTCGATCCGGTTGGCCATGGCGGCGTTCAGAACCGCCTCGGCGCCGGCCGGAATCGAATCCTTGAAGAACGAAATGTTGTGCGGGCCGCCGACCACATTGACGAACCGGACCGTGGTGCCGGGGGCGATCGTCAGGGTCTTGGGCTCAAACGAGGCCTGGCTGGTGCCGTTGCCCGTCATCTTGACCTCGACCACCGGACCGGCCGGAGCCGCCGAGGTCGTCGCGGCGGGAGTCGCCGCGGGGGTCGCCGCCGCGGGAGCCGCGTTGGCATTCTTGTCACCACCACCGCACGCCGCGGCGCCCAGCGCCACGAGCGCGGCCAGAGCAGTCAAACGCATCGGTCGCTTCCTCCGAAGGATTACAGGGTGCTTGTGAACTCATTCACAATGTACCCAGGCTTCCCCCCAAGCGGGAGCCCTGCCCCCCTTCACACGACCCCGGTGACTTGGGGCACAGCCGAACCTCCCCACTGACGGCATCGTCACGCCACCAAACCTCCTGGGGGCCTCCCTGCCCCCCGGAACACCTTTCTTCACGCGAGGGACGTGTGCGAAAGACCCTGTTGTTCCTTGTAGCCGCGATCGGCCTCGGCGCCGCGGGCGCCCAGGCGCAGGCATGGGAGACCGACTTGGGTCTCCAAGGCGGCTTTGTCCGGATGAAGCCCGCGGGTACCGGCCGGAATGATCACTCCGACGTGTTCCTGGCTCCCGGGTTCAATCTTGGACCCGCGCTCCCGCTCCCGAATGCGCTGTTCATGACGATCCCGGTGAGC
>Ga0126371_10003951_pt1 | contig 13019 bp, 10 predicted proteins | sample PanSoiMetaPlot_4_FD_110145 | JGI IMG/M metagenome (GOLD analysis project Ga0126371, IMG submission 110145) | Tropical forest soil microbial communities from Panama - MetaG Plot_4 | ecosystem: Environmental > Terrestrial > Soil > Tropical forest > Bulk soil | place: Panama | collected 2016-02-17
CTGCATGGCGCGCCTGGTCAGCCGAACTACGCGGCCGCGAAGATGGGCATCGTGGGCCTGACCTGGTCGTGCGCCAACGCGCTGGCTAAGTACGGCGTGACCGTCAACGCCATCTCGCCGGGTGCTGCGACCAGGATGACCGACTCCGTTCCGGCCGAACGGCGCCGCGCGGGGATGGCATCCGACGATGTCCGCTCGCCGGACAACGTGGCGCCGATCGTCGCCTATCTCGCCAGCGAGCGGTCTGGCTGGCTGACCGGCCGGATCGTCCACTCGGCGGGTTATGAGGTGTCGCTGTACAGCAACATGGCCCCGGTGGTCCGGCTGATGGGGCAGGGACCCTGGGCTCCGGACGATCTCGCCGCCGAGGTGGAGCGCTCGTTCCGGAGCGGGCAGCGATGAAGCTCGGATTGTCGGTGGGCTACTCGGGCCCGCGGGTGAACTTCCCGATTGACCTGGTCAAGCGGGCTGAGAAGCTGGGCTACGACTCAGTCTGGACAGCTGAGGCATACGGGTCGGACGCGATGACGCCGCTGGCCTGGATCGCCGCGCAGACCTCCCGCATCCGGCTCGGGACCGGCATCGCGCAACTAGCGGGGCGGACGCCCGCCATGTGCGCGATGCAGGCGATGACGATTGACGGTCTAGCGGGCGGCGGCCGCATGATCGTCGGCCTAGGCGTATCCGGCCCGCAGATCGTGGAGGGCTGGTACGGGCAGCCGTGGGGAAGGCCGTACTGGCGGGTGCGGGACTACGTCGAGATCATGCAGAAGATCTTCCGGCGGGAGGAACCGGTCTCGCACCAGGGCAAGGAGATCTCGCTCCCGTATGCGGGCGAAGGTGCGACCGGGCTCGGCAAGCCGCTGCGGTCGATCGTGCATCAGGACCACCACATCCCCATTTACCTGGGCAGCGGGTCGGACTCGATGCTGCGGTTGTGCGGGGAGTTGTGTGACGGCGTACTGCCGCTTCGGTTCGCGCCCAGCCAGATGCCGCGGTTCAGGCGAGCCATCGAGGAAGGTTTCCGGCGGGCAGGCGGCGACAAGGGCTGGGACAGCTTTTCGTTCGAGGCCGGAGTCTCGGTGACCGTGACCGACGACGTGGCGGTGGCGCTGCGAGCCATGAAGCCGAGCATCGCGCTCTACGTCGGCGGGATGGGCCATCCGTCGCTCAACTTTCACAAGCGCGCCATGGAGCAGCAGGGTTACGCGGACGCAGCCGCGAGAATCGAGGAATTGTTCCGGGCGGGCCGTAAGGACGAGGCGGCTGACGCGGTACCCGACGAGTTCGTCGACGAGCATGCGCTTGTCGGATCAGCGGCCCGTATCCGCCAGCGATACGAGCCATGGGCCGAGTGTGGCGTCGCCGCGGTGCATATCGGGACGCGCCAGGCGGCCGCGGTCGAGCTGATGGCGGACATAGCGCTCGGCCAGAAAGGGCCATGAAGGTAAGTTCACTGCCCCTCTAGGGACAGCGGGGGTCCCTTCACGCCCCTTCGGTCGGCGCGAGCGGCGGCGGGTAATCGCGTGTCTTGGACATACGCCACTGCGGCGGGCGCTTTTCCAGGAACGCGACCACGCCTTCGGCCGCGTCGGCCTGCCGGCCGGTCCACCGGAACACCTCGTGCTCGAGCTGCTGGTGGGCGGACCGGTCCGGCTCGGCGAGGCCGCGGTAGATCAGCGCCTTGGTGGCCGCCACGGACATGGCTGAGGTGTTCGCTGCGATGTCGCGGGCGATGTCGAGCGCGGCCGGGAGCACTTCGTCGGCTGGCAGCGCCCGGGACATCAGCCCGATCTCGGCCGCCTCTGTGCCGCTGATGAGCCGCCCCGTCAGCATGACCTCGAGTGCGCGGGACGCGCCGATCAGCCGCGGCACGAGCCAGGTCGACCCGGCCTCGGCCACGATGCCGCGTCGCGGGAAGACGAACCCGTACTTGCCGTCGGCGGCGGCGATGCGGATGTCCCAGGACATCGGGATCGTCAGCCCCATTCCGACGGCCGACCCGTTCATCGCAGCGATCACCGGAGTTCGCATCTGCCACGCGGGCACCGGCGGCCGTTCGCGGCTGGCGGCCTCAAGGTCGCCGCCCTCGCCGCGCTGGCCGCTGAACGTGCTGCCGCCGCGGCTGAGGTCAGCTCCGGCCGAGAAGTACTTCCCCGCCCCGGTGACGACGATGGCCCGGACCGTGTCATCGGCGTCGAAAGCCTCCAGCGCGGCGTGCAGTTCTATCTGCATGGCGCGCGAGAACGAGTTCCTGTGCTCGGGCCGGTTCAGCCAGATGGTGGCGACGCAGTCCTCGACCTTCGTCAGGATTGCCGTGTAGTCCGGCATACAGATCGTCTCCCTCGGTTAGAGCCAGCCACCGCCGGAGCGCCAGCCGGACGCCGTGCTCACCAGTCGTGCATCGTTCCGTCCCGCAGCCTGGCGTAGGGCAGGTACGCCTGCTGATAGGGGAAGCCAGCGGCAGCCGTTTCGTCAAGCTCGACCCCGAGCCCGGAGGCCTCGCCGGGGTGCAGGGAGCCGCCGGCGAAGGTAAACGCGTGCTGGAACACCGCGCTGGTTGCGGCGCTTGGCGGCATGTACTCCTGGATCCCGAAGTTGTGGATGGCCAGGCCGAGATGAAGCTGGGCGGCCATCCCGACGGGCGAGATGTCGGTAGGCCCATGGAATCCGGACTTGATCTGATACTGCGCGGCGAAGTCGGCCAGCTTCTTCAGGGCAGAGACACCGCCGAAGTGCGTGACTGCCGCGCGGACATAGTCGATGAGCTGCTCCCGGATGAGCGTCTGGAAATCCCACACGGTGTTGAACACCTCGCCGATGGCCAGTGGCGTGGTGGTGTGCTGCCGGACGACCCGGAGGGCGTCCTGATTCTCCGCAGGCGTGCAGTCCTCCAGCCAGAACAGGTCGTACGGCTCCAGCGCCTTGCCCAGGCGCGCAGCCTGGATGGGCGTCATCCGGTGGTGCCCGTCATGCAGCAGCGGCAGCTCGGGCCCGAACTCGCTGCGCACGGCCTCGAAGACCGTCGGCACGTACCGCAGATAAGCGCCGGTGTCCCATTCCTCCAGCGTCGGCTGGGCGCCACGCTGGGCGGGGTCGTAGTCGTATCGCTCGCCCGCCGACTGCGCCGCGACGGAGGACGTGGCAACGCCGTACACGGCCCCGAGGCCGGGGACGGCCGTCTGCACGCGGATCGCGGTGAAGCCCTCCGCGATGTGCTCGCGGATCGAATCGAACAGCTCCGCCACCGTCGTGCCCGACGCGTGGCCGTAGGCGCGAAGGCCAGTGCGGCACGCGCCGCCCAGCAGCTGGTAGAGCGGCAGGTTCGCCACCTTGCCCTTGATGTCCCACAGGGCCGTGTCCACCGCGGCGATCGCGGCCATGGTGACGGGGCCGCGCCGCCAGTACGCACTCCGGTACAGGAACTGCCAGGTGTCCTCGATCCGGGCTGGATCTCTCCCGACGAGCAGCGGGACGACGTGGTCGCGCAGGTACGCCGCCACGGCGAGCTCGCGGCCGTTCAGCGTCGCGTCGCCGAGACCGGTAACGCCGTCGTCGGTCGTGATCTTGAGCGTGACGAAGTTCCGGCTGGGACTGGTCACGATGACGTCAGCGCGGGCGATCCTCATGTCGCGATGCTTTCACGGCCGGCTGCGGCTGAACTCTGCGCTGGCGGCGCTGACGGCGGCGAGCAGCTCAGGATAGTCAGCCAGCGCGGGATCGAGCGCCGCGAGCGCCTGGCGCGCCGCCGCCCGCGGGTCAGCAGACCGGATCGCTGCGGCGAGCTCGCCCGCGCCCGGATCGGCGTCCGGGACGCCGCCGCTGCGCAGATAAGCCACCCAGGCGCCGAGAATGCGGATCGCGCCCCCCGGAACGCGGCCAAGGGCGAGCTCGCCACGCAGAACCGGGAGGATCCGCACCGGCAGCTTCTGCAGTCCGCCCACGGCGATCTGCCCAAGCAGATGGCGCATTCTCGTGTTGCCCCAGCGCTCGAGCAGCGCCTCGCAGTACGCGGCGATCTCTGGGCGTGGCAGCGACACATATGGCCCCGCCTCGTCCCACCACTCGCGCACCCAGGCCAGCACGACCGGATCGGCCATCGCCTGGGTCACCGTCTGGTGGCCGCGCCCCGGCGCGGCGTAGGCGACGAGCGAGTGCGCCCCGTTGAGTAGCCACAGCTTGCGCTCCTCGTACGGCCGCACGTCGCTCGTAATGAGCGCGCCCGCGCCCGGCCAGTCGGGCCGGTCGGTGCCGAAGGTATCGCTCAGCACCCACTCGGTGTACGGCTCCGTCACCACCGGGCTGGTGTCAGCGAGCCCGGCATTGCGGCGCACCAGGGCAACGTCCGACTTTGTCGTGGCCGGCGTGATGCGGTCCACGAGCGTGTCGACGACGTGCACGTTCCCGGCGATCCACTCGGCGACGCGAGGGTCTGCGGCCGCCGCGAAGTCGAGGGTGACCCGGGCCGCGGCCGAGCTGTTGCCCGGCAGGTTGTCACAGGACAGGAGCGTGACCGGGCCGGCGCCGGCTGCCTGCCGCGCCGCGAAACCAGCGGCCAGGCGGGCCGGAACGGTTCCCAGGACTGCGGGCCCGGCCGACCGCCCGCCTTGCCGCCACGACTGCATGTCGGCTGCCACAGCCGGGTCGGCGAGGTCGAGTCCGCCAGAGGCGTCACGGCGGTAGCCGGCCTCGGTGACCGTCAGGGTGACGATCGCCGTCTCCGGCGCGGCGAGGTAGCGAAGCCACGCGGGGCCGTCTGTGCCGGCAAAGGCCCGGCTCAGGCTGCTGACAACGGAGAAGCTGTCCGCGCGGGGACCCCGCACCACCAGCGTGTACAGGCAGTCCTGGGCGGTCAGCTGCTCGGCGAGCGCGGTGCTTCGCCCGGTGAAGGCCGCGATGCCCCACTGCGCGGCGTCCGGCGCCTGCTCGGTGTAGGCGGCCACGTGCGCACGGACGAACGCGCCCAGGCCAAGATGCACGTGCCGGACCGGTGCGGCGGCCCTGCCCGAGGTCCGGCTGAGGTGAGGCACGCTCACTGACCGCCAGGCGCGGCTGCTGGTACTCACAGCTTGAACGCGCGACGCGGGGTGGCCGTCACGAGGTCCGCGAGCACCTCTGCCGCCTCGCCCTCGTCGAGCCGGTGCTCGGCGACGAGCCGGGCCAGGTAGCTGCTGTCGACGCGGCGGGACATGTCGTGGCGGGCCGGAATGGAGCACAGCGAGCGCGAGTCGTCGACGAATCCCGAGGTCCGGCTGAACCCGGCGGTCTCGGTGACGGCCGCCCGGAATCGGCCGATCGCATCCGGGGCGTCGATGAACCACCAGGGCGCACCCGCGTACACCGCCGGGTAGAAGCCGGCGAGCGGGGCGACCTCGCGCGAGAACACGGTCTCGTCGGTGGTGAAGATGATCAGGTGAAAGCCCGCGGCGGTGCCGAACTTATCGAGCAACGGGCGGAGGGCGTCGGTGAACTCCACCGCGATCGGAATGTCGTGGCCGGTGTCAGAGCCGAAACGCGCGGCGGTGGGCACGTGGTGGTTCCGTCGTATCGCCGGGTGCAGGGTCATCACGAGCCCGTCCTCGACCGACATGCGGGCCATCTCGAAGATCATGTTGCGGCGGAACGCGAGCGACTCCTCCGGGCTCGCCTCGCCGCGTCGCGCCCGCCGGTAGATGCTCCGTGCGTCAGCATCCTCGAGCGGGTCGGTGCGGGCGTCTGCGTGACTGTGATCAGCCGACGTCGCGCCGCAGGTCACGAAATGGCGTCGGCGCGCCTCCAGCGCGCGCAGGAACCCTTCGTAGCCGCCGACGTCTTCGCCCGTTGCAGCGCCGAGCTGGTCGACGTCGGCCACCCAGTCCGGCCGGGTCGGCTCGAGGAACCGGTCAGGCCTAAAGCTCGGCACGACCCGGCATCCGAACGACGGATCGGCGGCGAGCGCGGCGTGCGCGCCGAGGTCGGCGAGCGGGTCCTCCGTCGTCGCCAGTACCTCGACCCCGAACCGGCTTATCAGCGCGCGCGGCCGGTAGCTGTCCTTGGCTAGCAGGAACGCGAGGTGGTCGTAGATCCCGTCAGCGTTGCGCGCCGACGGCCGCACCGCGACCCCGAAGATCTCGGCCAGCTCACTCTCGAGCCAGTAGCGCACAGGCGTCCCCGCAAAGACGTCCCAGTGCGCGCACAGCAGCCGCCACGCCCGCCGCGAGTCCGCCTCCGGCAGCGGCCCGTTCCCTACTCCAAGGTCGGAAAGCAGCACGCCCGACGCGTGCAGCAGGCGGGTGACGTAGTGATCAGACGTGATCAGCAGCGCGGTCGGGTCACCCAGCGGCTCGTTAGCCGCCAGCATCGCCGCGTCGAGGTGGCCGTGCGGCGAGATGATCGGCAGCGACTCCACAGCCTCGAACAGTCGACGCGCAATGGCGCGCGTGCCCGGATCGGCCGGGAGCAGGCGGTCGGGATGCGGTGCCATGGCGGCAGTGCCGGTCATGTTGTGATCGTGTCAAACGATGGCGCATTCGTGACGGGCGCCTGCCGGTGTCACCGCGAGCAGGAAGGACAAATCTGCTGATGAGCGCACCTCGAATAGCGTTCAGCACGCTGGCCTTTCCGGACGCCAGCCTCGCCACGGCGGTCCGGCTCGGCCGCGAATGGGGATACGCCGGGGTCGAGCTCCGGCTGATTGACGGCGACCTCATCGACCCGGACATGACGGCGGCGCAGCGCGTCGCGGTGAAAAGCACCGTGGTGGCAGCCGGGCTGCCGATCGTGGCCGTCGACAGCTCGATCCGGTTAACCGACGACGAGCCTTCCGCTGAGCTGGCCAAGTTCCTCGAGCTCGCGAGTGACTGGGAGTCGCCGCTGGTGCGGGTGTTCGGGGGAGCGCTTCCAGCCAATGACCTTGACCGCCAGGCCAGGCTGGCTGCCGCAGCGGGGGTACTGGAGGCCAGCGTGCCGCGCGCCGAACAGCTTGGCGTCGCAATCGGCCTGGAGACGCACGACTCGTTCTCGGCATCTTCTGTCGTGGCCGAGCTGTTGGCTTTGGTCCCCTCCGGTGCGGTCGGCGCCGTCTGGGACAGTCACCATCCCTACCGGATGGGCCAGCGACCGGCAGGGGTCTGGTCCGATCTTGGCACGCGCACGCTACTAGCACAGGTCAAGGACGCGCGGCGGGACACCGCGCGACCGGATGGCTGGCAGCTCGTGCTGCTTGGCCAGGGTGAGGTGCCGGTTCGGGAGATTCTCCGGCTGCTCTACGGTGGCGGGTACGAGGGCTGGATATCGGTCGAGTGGGAGAAGCATTGGCATCCCGAGATCGAGGAACCTGAGGTGGCGCTCCCGCAGCACTTGTCGGTGCTGAGAGCGTGGCTCACCGAACTGGAAGCCGGAGCATGACCGAGCAGAGCGAGATCAGCGGCAGCGGCAGGCGGAGGGTGCGCGGCTTCGGCATCGTCGGCGCCGGCGTAATCTCCGCGACCCACGCCGACGCGATCGCGTCGCTGCCGGGCGCCCGGCTCGCTGCCGTCACCGACGTCGAGCCCGACCGCGCCAAGACGTTCGCCGCACGGCACGACTGCGCGGCGGAGCCAGACCTGGACGCGCTGCTCGCGCGCGACGACATAGACGTCGTATCGGTCTGCGTGCCCAGCGGCCTGCACGCCGAGGCGGGGATGCGTGCGGCGGCGGCCGGCAAGCACCTGATTGTCGAGAAGCCCATCGATGTCAGCCTTCCGGCCGCCGATCGGCTCATCGCTGCCACGCGCGCCGCTGGGGTCGTCATGACGGTGATCTCCCAGCACCGGTTCGACCAGGGACTGATTGAGCTGCGCCGTCTCCTGGACGACGGTCAGCTCGGCCGTCTCGTGCTCGGCGAGGCCAGCACGAAGTGGTACCGCAGCCAGGCTTACTACGACAGCGGCGCCTGGCGCGGCACGTGGGCTTTCGACGGCGGCTCGCTGATGAATCAGGGCATTCACTACCTCGACCTGCTGCTGTGGAGCATGGGCCCGGTCATCGAGGTAAGCGCGCTGTACTCCACCGAGACCCATCAGATGGAGGCGGAAGACGCCGCACTGGCCGTGCTCCGGTTCGCCTCGGGCGCTGTCGGAACCGTCGTCGCGAGCACAGCGGTCTACCCCGGCTTCGCCCAGCGGCTGGAGATCAGCGGCACCGGCGGAACGGTAGTAATCGAGGACGGCGAGATCATCCGGTGCGAGCTGAGCGCCGATCACGCCGATCCCGGTCTGCGCGGCAGCCTGACCGCGCGCGGCGGCTCCGCGTCAGCGGCCACGGCGAATCCGGCCGGCCTGGGAGTCGACAGCCACGCCGCCCAGATCGGCGATTTTCTCGACGCGCTCGACGAGGGCCGGGCGCCTGCGGTCAGCGCGGAAGACGGGCGCGCCGCCCTGCAGGTTGTGTGCGCCGTCTATGAATCCGCCCGCGACGGTCGCGCCGTGCGGTTGTCCGCGGCATCTGCCATGCCGGGGAACGCGCCGGGCTCGTCATGACGGTCATCCTGAGCGGCTTCGCCGATGAGATCTCACCAGATCTTGATGACCAACTGGCGGTGCTGGCCGCCGAGTCCATCTTTCATCTCGAGCTGCGCAGTGTCTGGTCCACCAACGTCGCTGACCTCGATGACGGGCAGCTCGCCCGGGTCCGGCAGCGGCTCGACCGGTCGGGCGTCCGGGTGTCGGCGATCGGCTCACCGATCGGCAAGATCGACATCGACGCGCCCATCGAGCCAGAGCTGGAGCGGCTGCGCCGGGTCGCGGACATCGCAGATCAGCTGGCCACAACGCTCATCCGGGTCTTCTCGTTCTTCATCCCAGAAGGGCACGATGCTGCGCTCTACCGGGCGCGGGTCATCGATCGCATGCGCGCTCTGGCGGAGCTCGCCGCCGAACGCGGGCTGATCCTCGCGCACGAGAACGAGAAGAAGATCTACGGCGACCAGCCAGACAGATGCGCGGACATCATCGAAAGCGTCGGCTCGCCCGCCCTCCGTGCGACCTTCGATGCGGCGAACTTCGTGCAGTGCGGAGTGCGGCCGCACAGTGACGCCTACGAGCTACTCCGGCCATACCTCGTGTACGTCCAGGTCAAGGATGCAGTGATGGCGACCGGCGACGTGGTTCCGGCCGGCCGGGGCGACGGCCAGGTCGGACAGACGCTGGCCGCGCTGCGCGACTCTGGCTTCCAGGGTTACCTGTCGCTGGAGCCGCATCTGGCCATGGCCGGGCGCTTCGGCGGCTTTAGCGGCCCTGAGTTGTTCCGAGTCGCCTGCCGCGCGCTGAAGGATCTGCTCGCAGATCTGTCTGTGCCGTGGCAGTGACCGCAGCCGGGGCGGATGGCTATCAGCGCGCGGCGGTCCGACGGCGTTTCGGCAGGCTTACCTGCAGGACGGTCTCGCCCGGCTTGGAGTCGATGGTGATGGTGCCGTCGTGGTGCTCCACGATGATCCGGCGCGCTATATCGAGTCCAAGGCCAGTGCCCTTGCCGACGTCCTTGGTGGTGTAGAACGCCTCGAACGCACGGGCCGCGACTTCGGGCAACATGCCCGGGCCGGTGTCCGCGATCTCAATCTGGACGTCGTCACCCTCGGCCCTGGTAGTAATTCGCAGCGTGCCCGTGCCGCCCATCGCGTCGATCGCGTTGTCGATGAGATTGGTCCATACCTGGTTGAGCTCACCAGCGTGAGCCTCGATCTCCGGCACGTCAGGGCCATACTGGCGCACGACTGTCACGCCGTCGCGGAGTTTGTGCGCGAGCATCGTGAGTGTGCTCTCGATGCCGGTGGTGACGTCGATGCGCTGCAGCGACGCCCGGTCCATCTGCGAGTAAGACTTGACAGCGGCGATCAGGTCGGAGATGCGGCGGGTCGCCTGCTTTACCTCTGCCAGCAGTGTGGCGGCGGAGATCGTGCTCGCGACCCACTCCAGGCCGGGCTCCAGCGCCGCGCCAGGCAGCACGGCCGCCGCCCGTTCACACCAGGCCAGATCTGCCCCCGCAGCGGCCAGCGAGGGGGCGATGAGCCAGTCGCGCTCGACACCGCGCCGCGTCAGCCATGACGACAGCTCCTCTTCGCGGTCGCTGAGGATCAATGGGTCCTCGTCGGCGGTATGCGGGTCGAGTTCCCGGCGCAGCTCGTCGAGCGAGCTGAACTGCCGGGCTGTGATCTCCTCACTGGCGAGTCTGCCGAGCGCCGAGACGAGCGCCTGACTCGTGGTGTCGAGGTCGTCCACGGCCCGGCTAGCCGCGGCTGCCGGGTTGTTGATCTCATGCGCGAGCCCCGCGGCGAGCCGGCCGAGAGTGACGAGCGACTGGCGCTGGCGCGCCATCGACTCAATACTCCGTGCGGTTCCGTACAGGCCCTCGACGAGGTGCCGGCCGAACGGGAACCAGGCGTTGAAGCGATCCCGCAGGACGGCCGCCGGCACCCGGAGCAGTCGCCCGCGGGTCGCGCCGACGCCGGTCGCCAGGTAGACGCCGTGCTCATCCCAGGCGCGGAAGCCGCCTGCCCACAGACCCGGCATCATCCTGCCGACCAGCGTCCGCTCCTGGCCGATGTGCCGCGTCAGCTCGATGGCGCCCTCGACGAGCACCCACCAGTCATCCGCGTGCTCGCCCTCCCGGAACAGTTCGACGCCGGGCTCGACGGCCACTTCCGTGCCGCCGTCGATCAGCTCGGCTAGCTGGCCGTCGGTCAGGCCGTCAAAGAGGCTGAGGGCGCGCAGGTCGTCGACACGCATCAGACAGTCGCCAGATCCCCCCACTGTGGTCGATAGTGTGCCGCCGGGCAGCGCGTCGGTTCAGGTTATCGGCGAGCGCGATTGTCGTCGTTACAGCTTCCTTGTCCGGTTAGATCCTCTTAGCAGTGGTATTTTCACTTTGAATTGGGTTCGGAGTCATCTGAACGCCGATGTCGGCGCCAACGCTGCGGCCATGACTATCTTCAGGTACCCATTAAGCCGACGCAGCTTAGTCCGTGGCGGCGTCGCGGGCGGCCTGGTTATCGGAGGCATCGCCGCAGCCGCGATTGTCGCCGCCAGCCAGGCACCCAGCGCCATCGGGACAGCCAGCGCCATCGCCCAGACCATCACGGTGCCGTGTCCCGCCTCGGTGCAGGTCACTCCGGCGCTCAACACCAATCTGATTGCCGACCCGGGCGCGGAATCCACGAGCCCGTTCCCGGCCGACTACGGTCTCGCGAAATCGCAGGCCAACGAGCAGGAGCCCGACTGCTGGACGATCTCGTCGCAGTCGGCCAATCCCGGCGGCATCCTCAGCGCTCTGCCGTACGTGCCGCCGACGGGCAACGGCCAGAGCAGTAAGCCGGCCAACCCGGCTACCACTAACCCGAACAAGGGGGTCAACCTCTTCTTTGGCGGCATCACCACCGGGCCTACGTCGGCCAACACCAACGTCTTCACCTTCGGGACCCAGACGATCGACCTGAGGGGGCTCGGGGTGGCGGGCCAGAACTTCCTCCTCTCCGCCTACCTCGGGGGCACGACGACCCAGTCAGACTTCGCGGAGGTGTCGGTCAGCTTCGAGGACACCTCGGGCGACGTGCTAGAGCCCAACGTTCCGTTCGAGGTCGGACCCGTGACCCCGGCCATGCGCGGCAACGCCACCAGCCTGATCCCTGAGAAGACAACTGGCGTCGTGCCGCCCGGTGCCGCCAAGGCGGTCGTGACCATCACCACCGAGCAGGTCGGCGCGGGCCCGGCCGACGACGACGGGATGGCCGATGACATCAACCTGACGATCGGCCCGTCGGTCACACCCGTAGCGACGCTGACCACCCTGCCCTATGCCTTCCCGGCCGGCAGCGGCGGCAGCCTGACTCAGCCCCGCGGCATCTCGGCCTGGCACGGCAACGTCTACGTGTCGAATACGGCAGACAACGTGGTGTCCGCCCTCGACGGGTCGGCTACCAACACCGTCGCCGGGAACCTGGAAGGGTCCGGTGAGGGTGGCGACGGCGGGTCGGCAACGTCGGCCACCTTGACCCAGCCCGTCGGCACCGCCGCAGACGGCGCCAACCTCTTCATCGCGGACTCCGAGAACAACGTGATCCGGCGGGTCAACCTCCAGAACGGCAAGATCACCCGCTACGCCGGCACCGGGAACCCCGGCAGCGCAGGGCTCGGCGGTCCCGCCACATCAGCGCAGCTGGACGCTCCCCAGGGCGTGGCGGTTAATGCGCAGGGCGATCTCTTGATCGCCGACACCGACAACAACCGGGTGGATGAGGTCCTCCCGAACGGCAATCTCGTCGCTTTCGCGGGCAACGGCACCGCTGGCTTCGCCGGCGACGGCGGCCAGGCAACGGCGGCTGAGCTCAACGAGCCGACCGGTGTCGCCGTCGATGCAGTCGGCAACGTCTACATCGCCGACGCGGCGAACAACGTGATCCGGCGCGTGGACGGCCAGACCGGCGTCATCACGACAGTGGCCGGCGATTATGCCGCGGACCAGGCGAACGGCGGCCTGGGCGGTTTCAGTGGTGACGGCGGCCCGGCAACCTCGGCTCAGCTGTACGACCCCGAGGGGATCGCCATCGACGGCGTCGGCGACCTGTTCATCGCCGACACGTTCAATAACGCGATCAGAGAGGTGACCCCGGACGGGACCATCTCGACGGTGGTCAACTCAGCCGGTGCGGGTGGCGCCGCCCCCGCCCGCGGGGCAGAGACCGATGGCCTGGCGACCTCGTCACGGCTGAACGGTCCGAGCGCCGTGGCAGTGGACGACAACACCGGCACGCTCTACGTCGCCGACACCTCTAACAACAAGGCAGCAGCGGTTCTCGGGCTGGCCCAGTCCGGCTCCGCTCCCGGTCCTGTGGCACCGGTGACCCCGTGAGCGCGGGCCGTCAGCAGCTCCCGTCGACACCGACTACGACAAAGATGAGGTCTTCTCGTGACTGACCACCGTACTGACTCCTTCGGCAGCAAGCCGTGGCACGCGAAGGTGTCCCGTCGCCGGTTCCTCGCGACGGGAGCCGCCCTGGCCGGCGCAGC
>Ga0126371_10003952_pt1 | contig 13016 bp, 18 predicted proteins | sample PanSoiMetaPlot_4_FD_110145 | JGI IMG/M metagenome (GOLD analysis project Ga0126371, IMG submission 110145) | Tropical forest soil microbial communities from Panama - MetaG Plot_4 | ecosystem: Environmental > Terrestrial > Soil > Tropical forest > Bulk soil | place: Panama | collected 2016-02-17
GGGCGCGGCTTGCCACCCGAGCCCTGCGAATGCAAGGTCGTCAAGGCGACTCGAACTTATGTGATTGTCGAACTGGACGACGAGGCCCTCGCCGACCTCAAGGACGATGCTGGCTACTACTGCGACCCCAACGGCCCAGACGCCCCCTATCTCGGCGGCATCAAAACCTCGGCCCGCGCCACGCTAAAGGCAATCATCCGCCAGACCTGACCGCTCAGCGGCGCTTGCCGCGCCTCGATCTCGCGGGGATGACCCGCTCGCCGCGATGCAGCCGGTAGATGCCCGTGCGGTGGACCCGGCCCCCGCGCCGGAAGCCCTGGATGCCGGCGCGGCCCAGCTCGTCGCGCAAGTCCTGGGTGCGCCGGTTCATGTCCCCCAGGCTCGGCACCCGGTCAGCGGCCCCCAGCATCTCACGATAGATGCGCTTGGTGTTCTGGCTCGCCGTGGTATCGCTGGCCGGCCGCCGCCCGCCGACCTCGTACTCGGCCATTATCGCCTCCGCTTCGACGCCATCCTCGGCACCAGGCGCTCAGGCTCGGCCGTCTCCGCTGGCGGCTCGCTGTCAACCCCGGGGTTTTCCGCTACCGGCGCAGGCGGAACATTTTGTTCCTCTGCTGGCGGCTCTGTCTCGCGTGAAACCTCGGGTTCCGGCTCGGGCGGCACCCCGGTGCGCGTCGAATGCACCGCCCAGCGATGCCAGACCGGAAAGGGTGAGGACATCTCGAATTACTCCGGTAGCCTGGGAATCGGCTCAAGGTCTAACCCGTCGCCCGGCGGAACGTGGCGCCGGGGTTTTGCGGGGGTTTGCGGGGGTTTGTTCTGCGCCGCCTGCTGCGCCTTGGTCAGGATCGCGTTGGTCAGCATCCAGGTGATCCCCGGCCCAGAGCCCGTGGCGCACAAGGTAATCAAGCCCTGTAGCTCCTCGTCGGAGAGATCGAGCAGCGGCATCTTCTTCCCCCTTACGGCGGCGTCGGGCCATTGGTGATCGTGACCGGGTAGACCGTCACGGCGGCGGTCGTCGCATCGAGCGTGCCCGCCTGCGCGTGAACCAGATAGGTGCCAGCAGGCAAGGCCGCGCCCACCGCAATCACCTGCGCCGCGCCGTAGACCACGGTCGTCGGCGGCGGCCCCGCTGGGCCTGGGACGGTGAGCACACGCGGCGGGACGTATTGCTGGGCAACGTCCTGCACCAAGTCGAGGCCAACCCCCATCGTCGATATGGGCAAGCTCATCTCAATGCACCCCGATAGAGGCTATCGCCGCCTGCGCCGCGGGCGAGGGGAAGCACGCCGCCGGCAACGTCGCCTTCAAGGTCGTGTTGGCCGCGTCAGCCGTCGGCGGCCACGGCTCCTTGCCGGTCAGCCACGCCTGGTACTGCTGATCGGTCCAGAACCGGCACCACGGGCCAATATTGGTCAAAAGGAAGGTGAAGCAGGAGCACGAACAGGTTCCGCAGCCCCCGCAGCCCCCGCACGAGAAACAGCACCCGCCGCCGCAGCAGGAGCAACCGCCGGGCGCCGGGCAGCGCCACATCGGCACCGGCCACCCGGGATAGGGGCAGGGCGTATACGTCCAGCAGGTGTTGGCCTTCCACACATGCGGCGGGTTGTAGAACTGCACCTCGCCCGTCGTCTGAGAGAGTCCCACCCTCCCGGTCGTAATGGGGAGCGTATTGCCAGGCCCGCAGCAAGGCGTCATCGCATCCTCCGACCCCAGGCATAGAGAGAAAACCCTCCCGCCGCCGTGCCCGCGCGCGTCACCAAGAAGGAGGGCGAAGCCTGCGCGTTGCAATTCACCGGAGCAGTGTTGCTGGCAAGGATGAAGTTCGACCCCGCCGCAAGCCCCGACACCGCGAGGGTGATGCTCCCCATTCCACCGACCGTCATGCCCGGCGGCAGCGGCGTTCCCAGCGTAACCGCCGCGCCGGTGATGTCGGTGGGCGCCCCCGAGCCAATGCTCAATATCGCCTGGATGTTCCAATCACCCGCAGGGATGACCAGCGGCGTCACCGTCGTCGCCCCCGTGGCCGCAAAGGCTTGGGCCAGCACCTGCCCCGAAATCACCTGCCCGACCATGCCCGCCGCCGCAGGAAGCCCGGTCACCACGCCGGGAATGCCGCTCGTGCCGATCCCGCTGAGGATTGCCGCCATGACGGCGGGATCGTTCTGGATGAGGTCGAGCATCACCTTCGAGAGGATGCTCTCCATGACCTGGACGGAATCGTAGCAGGCGTTCAATCCGTAGAGGCTCTGCCCCGGCGTCTGGTACATCAGCGTGCCCGCCGCGCCACCATGAAGAAGGCGAAGGTGCCCGCTGCCGCGCTCCCCGAGTTCGTCGTATTGGTATCAATCTCGAAGGCGAACAGGGTCGGCACCGAAATGAGTGCGCGCGAGGGCACGCCAATGCACTGAATGTTGCTAATCGTGCCGGGGTCGGCGAGGAAGCCCGACATGTTATTCGCAAGCCCCGCCGGGTAGTTCGAGTTGGGAATCGAAAAGAACACGCCCCCCGTGGTGCCCGTGAAGTTGCAGAACGCTTGCACCGTCCAATCGCCCGGCTGCAACGTCGCCACGCTGATCATCTGGGTCTGCGGCGCTGCGGTATAGCTGCCGTTGACGTTGAACTGGTGGAACTCGCCGACCTGCCCCGGCTGCGCGTCGGAGCCGTTGGTGACCCCGATCAGCGGCACGTTCGACCCAGAGGCGGCAATCGCGTTGACGAGGCACTGCTGGAAGGCGGTGTTGGTCTGCGCCAGGTCGCAGACCACCTTCGCCAGGATCTGCTCCATCATCTGCACCGAGTCGTAGCAGGCGTTGAGGCCCGCAAGCTCGGAAAAGCACGATGGCGACTGCGGCCACGGCCGCGCCCCCGGGTTGAACATCGGACCCGGCCAGTTGGTCGGCATCGGCACGACGTTGGAAGGGGCCGGCGGTGGGCTGGGGTTGCCGCTCATGGGATGCCTCTTAAGGAATGGTCGCCGTGCCGGTGGGCGGCGTCGTGGTGATGCCCGCCTCGTACTGGAAGCAGGCGACGACAAACTGGTTGATGGCGTTTATCAAAGTGCCGAACTGCGCCACCGTGAAGCTGTGCGATGCGTTCGTCTTGTCGGGCCAGCTGACCGTGGTCGCCCCGTCGACAAAGACGCCCGAGTTGCGGGTCAGACTATCCATCTCGGCCTGCATCGCCTCAAGCGCGAGATGCTGGCACAGGTAGGTGCCGTTCAAGGCCGGGGTCGCGGTCGAGGTCACCGCCAGCCCCGTTTCCAACAGCCTGTCGGCGGTATAGGCGACCGGGGGGTTGCCGCTCATCGGGTTCTCCTTAAGGCAGGAAGAGGTGCGGCATGAAAATGAGAATCGCGCCGTAATAGACGAGCATCGCGAAAAGCGCCAAAAACAGCCACGGCAAGGCGCCTCCGCCGCTCATTGCGCCACCGCCACCGCCGGCGCGACCCCGGCATGCGATTCGAGCGCCGCCACCCTGGCCCGCAGCGCCTGCACGGCGGCGACGAGGAGCGGCACCATCTTTGATAAGTCCATCCCCCACGGGCGGAAGTTCTCATCCCCCGGGTTGCCCTCGCCTTGGCTCACGGCGGCGGGGAAGACCGGCTCGGTCGCCTGCGCCGAGAAGCCGTAAGACAAGGGTGCCCCTGTGGGGTCGGCGTCCCAGTTGAAGGTGATCGGCGCCAATTGGTCGATCAGCTGCCCGCCATCGGTGATCGGGTTCTGGTTGGTCTTCAGCCGGTCGTCGGAAGTGGTGTTGTAAGAAACGCTGCTGCCGCTCGATTGGATGGTGCCGATTTGGGCGAGTGCGCTGCCGTTCCAGTTCTGGAAAGCAATCAGCGTGATCGGCTGGCTGGCCGCGACCGCGACGACGGCGCCGCTCGTAATCCACCCACCAAACGCCGCTGCCAGGCCGTTGTTGTTCGACACCATGAGCGGGGCAACGTTGCCGGTAAAAACGTTGGGAGTGCCGAAATAAGCCGCCGGGCTAAAGACGCCAACAGACCATCCCGGCGGCAAAGCCGCTCCGTTGTAGAAGTTGGCGGTGCCGCTCGACCCGAAATCGTAAGACCATGTCGTGCTGGGTGCTGCGCCAGCCGTGCCCGCCATCGTGCGCAGCCGCAAACCACCCGTCGCCACCGGAATCAGGTTCCCGCCATTGCCACCGAGCATCAGATTGGTCTGCGGGTTGTAGGCCACCGCAAGACCGCCCGAGACGACAATCTGCTGGCCGCTGTTGGTCTGCGAGCCGACCTGCAAGGCAACCGCGTTTGCTGACGAGTAATTGATGGTGAGCGGCCCGGTCATCGTCACGTTGCCGGCGAGCGGCACGTAGTTCGCCAGCTGCGCCGCCGTCGCCCCGCCCGCCCCGGTGATGTCGGCCGTCGTCAGGGTGACGGCGCCCGTGCGCCCGTTAAAGCTCTGCACCGCTGCGGTCGCGAGCGCGTTCTGGACAAAGGCGGTCGTCGCGATGTTGGTCGAGTTGTCGCCCGCAGTCGGCGTCGGCGCGGTCGGCGTGCCGGTAAATTGCGGCGAGGCCAAGAGCGCCCCGCCCACCGCCGAGACATCGTTGGTCTGCAAGGTAACCGCCCCGGTGCGCGAATTGAAACTCGTCACCCCCGCCGTCGAGGCGGCAATCGCCGCCATCACAAACGCGGTCGAGGCGGCCTGCGTGGTCGCGGTGCCGGCGGTCGCGGTCGGCACGGCAGGCACGCCGGTAAAAGTGGGGCTGGCAATCGGCGCCCCGCCCGCACCGGTGATGTCCGCCGTCGTCAGCGTCACCACCCCCTGCCGGCCGTTGAAGCTGGTTACCGAGTTCGCCGCCTGGGTCGAGAGCGCCGCCGTCACAAACCCGGTCGTCGCCAGTTGCGTCGTGCTGGTGCCGGGTGCGGCGGTCGGTGCGCTCGGCACCCCGGTAAAGGCCGGGGAGGCCAAGAGCGCACCCCCCGCGCCCGAGATGTCCGAAGCCGAGAGGGTCACCGCCCCCGCCCGGCCGTTGAAGGTCGTCACCGAGCCGGCGAGGATTGCGGCGCCGACAAAGGCGGTCGTGGCGATCTGGGTCGAAGATGTGCCCGCGCTCGCGGTCGGCGCGGTCGGCACTCCCGTCAGCGCCACATTGGGGTTGATCAATCCGCCTGCCGCCGAGATGTCGTTGGCCTGCAAGGTCACCGCCCCGGTGCGCCCCTCAAAGCTGGTGACGCCGATGCCAATCGAGGAGATCGCGGCGTTGACAAAGGCGGTCGTCGCCAATTCGGTGTTGTTGGTGCCGGCCGCCGCCGTCGGCCCGGTCGGTGTCCCGGTCAAGGCGGGCGAATTGATCGGCGCCCCGCCGACCCCGGTCACATCGCCCAAGGTCAGCGTCACCGCCCCGGTGCGCCCGTTGAACGAGGTCACCCCGCCCGCCGCGGTGACCGCCGCGGTGACAAAGGCGGTGGTCGCCAGGAGCGTCGAGTTGTTGCCGACCGCAGCGGTCGGCGCGGTCGGATTGCCGGTGAAGGCGGGCGAGGCGAGCAGAGCTCCGCCGGCATTGGTCAGGTCGGTCGAGTTGAGGGTGACGATGCCGGTGCGCCCGTTGAAACTCGCGACCCCCGCCGTCGCCCCCGAAATCGCCGCCTGGACAAAGGCGGTCGTCGCAATCTGCCCGGTGTTCGAACCCGGCGCCGCGGTCGGCGCGCTCGGCACGCCGGAGAATTGCGGGCTCGCAATCGGTGCCCCGCCAGCTCCCGTGATGTCGGCGAGCGTGAGATTGACCGCGCCCACCCGGCCGTTGAATTGGGTGACCGCGTTCCCCGCGACGTATTGGGTGACCCACGCCTCGGTGGCGTAGCCCGGCGGGTTCGAGGAGAGGATGCCGAGCACCCAGGAGGCGGTGATGACCTCGCCGTCGGTTGCCGTCAAGGGCGGCTCAGGGATGGTGAGCGGCGGCATGAAGGCGGGGTTGTTGGCCGCCGCATAGTTCATGTCGGCGACGGTCAGGAACACATCGCCCACCCGCCCCATCCACGACCACACAGAGGGGTAGGTGTGGATGAAATCCTGGATCGCGGCGCAGATCGCGGCGTCGACCGACGACGTCGTGGCGATGCAGTCGGGCGGGCAGATGCCCAAGGCGCCGTAGATGTCGGCGGCGGAAAGGGTGACCACCCCGCGGCGGTTGTTGAACGAGGCGACGGTATTGGCTCCGACCCAACCCATCGTCGCCACCTCGAGCGCACTCGCCGGGTCGCGCGCCACGCTCAGGGTGCCTAGCGGCAGCGAGAGGTTGCCCGCCTGGGTGAGTTGCATGTAGACCCGCCAGGCGACCAGCGCCTGACCGCCGACCCCCGCGGGCGCGATCTCCCAGACAAAACCCAGCGCGTCGTTAAACCCCTCGGCCCCCGCCGTGCCGTTCAGCAGGTAGTTGTATTCGGGCGCCCCCGCCGCCCCGGTGTAGGCGTTCCAGAACCGCGCCCCGTCCTGCGGCAGGACAATGTTCGAGGCGAAGAGTTGCCCGCCCGGTTGCCCGCCCGAGGCGTTCGCCGGCACCGCGAGGCCGATGCCCATCGACGGGCCGTTCAAGAGCCCCGCCGAGATCAGGGTGCCGACGCTGACGCTGGCATAAGGCCCGCCCTGCCCCCCCTGCTGCACCAGCACCAGATCCGCCGCCGACAGGTTGGGAGCAGCTGGATACGACGCGATCTGACGAACGCTGACGGTGAGGCCACCCGCCATGAGCTTCCCCGCGAGTTGACGAGGGTGATCCTAGCTAGTTTGCGCGCAAAGGAGGAGAACCGTGCGCAGCCAGTTGCCGCCCACCGTGTCGACCGCCCCCCAGTTGAGCCGGTAGTCGGTGCCCGCAAGCCCGCCAAAGAGCGTGGCGTAAATCCGGCGCCCCTCTACCGTGATGTTGGTCAGCGTCCACTCGCCCGGCGCGATGGCCGAGGGCGGCACGGTGTTTTTCTGGATCGCCAGGGCGCCCGACTGAATGCCGACCCCGGGGGGCAGGATATTCGAGAAGTCGAGCGCGTAGGTCGCGGTCGAGCCGGCCGGGTGCGAGGGCAGGTAGCGATTATTGAGGGCCATTGAGCCTGGCCTGGGCGCGGTAGGTTTCTTCCAGAAGTCTTCTCAGTTCTGTTTGCGCTTTGTCTTTAAGCACCTCGAAGTCGTCGCCGGGCGGCACTTCCACAGTTAAGGAACATTCGATCCGCATCGAATTGAAATTGCCCTTGTTGAGGGTGTGGCTGGTGCCGATGGTGAATTGCCGGATCACAGGTTCCTCGTCTCGGCCGTGCCGGCGTCGAGCACGCGCGCGAGCGGGCCGCCCCGGCCCCAATTCGTGTCGATGCCAATGAGGTTGCCGGAAGCATCGGCGAGATAGACGCCCCAGGCGTCGACGATGGTGATCGGGCGCTGCGGGAAGGGGCCGAGCAGCTGCGGCGGCGCGGGCGGCGGCGGCGCGATGGCGCCGGACCATGTCCATGGCGTCCAGGCCGGAACCCAGGCCGAACCGTCGGGCATCGCTTCCCTCCTTGGGAGGGTGAGCATAGGATAAAAATCAAGGCCGCGTCCCGGTCAGGAGCGGCCTCGACCCTATCACCCAAAATCCCTGCGAGAGGACCCTTTCAAACAGCACCAGGGGAGGCGCCATCGAAGGAAAACCAAAGGAAGACCCCAGACCTAGCAGCCCAAGTTCACCCCTCGGTGAAAAGGATGACCCATGTCAAATAGCGGCAATTCCTCTGATTCACAAGCACGTTCCCGTCCGCAGCTGGTGCGCGAACCGCTGTGGCTGGCCGGCGCGGTGCGCGGCAAGAACCACAACCTCGTCGCCAATGTCCGCAACGCCGTCCTCTACCTGGAGGGCTGCCCGTTCCTGCCGGCCGAGTTCCATGTCGCGCACGACGAGATGCTGCGCGCAATCGTCTGCGGCATGAACCACGAACCCTTGAACGACGAGATCCTGTCGCGCCTCATCAACTGGTTCGAGAGCCTGGGCGAGCCCGGCTTCAAGCACTATCCCGCCGAGTGCCTGCGCCACGCCATCGCCGTCGTCGCCGGCTACCGCCGCTTCAACCCGCTGCAGGATGCGCTCGCGGAACTCAAGTGGGACGGCTGCGAGCGCATCCACTCCTGGCTCACCCGCTACCTCGGCGCCGAGGACAACAAGTACCACACGATGGCCGGCGCGATGTTCCTGCGCAGCATGATCGCCAGGGCGATGATGCCGGGCTGCAAGGCCGATTACATGCTCGTCCTGGAGGGACCGCAGCGGGCGCTCAAATCCACCGTCTGCAGTATCCTCGCCCGTGGCTACTTCTCCGATTCGCTGCCCGACCTCGCAGGCGACCACGTCCGCATCTCGATGCACCTGCGCGGCAAGTGGGTCATCGAGATCAGCGAACTCCACGCCATCAGCCGGGCCGATCAGTCGCGCCTCAAACAGTGGCTGTCGTCGCCGTTCGAGCAGTACACCCCGAAATACGGCCGCGGCGAGGTCATCGAGCCCCGCACCTGCGTCTTTATCGGCACCACAAACCAGAAAAAATACCTGCGCGACGAAACCGGCGGGACCCGCTACTGGCCGGTCGAGTGCGGAAACATCGACGCCAAGCGCCTCGAACGCGACATCGACCAGCTGCTCGCCGAGGCATACCAGCAGGTCATCGTCGAAAAACGCACCTGGTGGCCGCCCGACGACGACCAGGAAAAAATCTTCGCCCCGCGACAGGACGACCGATACCAGGGCGATGCCTGGGAACAGCCAATCGCCAATTGGGACAAAAAAATCCCCGACCACCAGGACGGCCAAGCCTGCCGAGCCCAGGTCAACCCACCCTTCTACCTCGCCCAAATCGCCGAAGGCGCGCTCAACATCAAACCCGGCCTATTGCGAAAAGCCGAAGAAATGCGCCTCGCCCAGGTCCTCGACTTCATGGGATGGATACGCGCCAAACGAACCATGCACGGGACCCCGTGGTTTCCTCCTGCAACCTAAGCGTCATGCGGCCTATGCTACCTATGCTGCCTTTTCCCTATAGCCGCCCTTTTTTTCTTATAACACACAGAAAATTATCCGTTTCTACCTATGTAGGGGCGCTATAGGGAAATGGCAGCATAGGCCGCATAGGCCACATAGATCGATATATCGAAGGACAAAAAATGCCCCGAAAAATCATCCAAATCGCCGCCACCCCAGACGTCTACGTCATCGCCCTCTGCGACGACGGATCTACCTGGATATGCCTCAGCAACGGCGTCACCAGAGAAACCTGGCAACCCCTCCCAGACATCCCGCAGCACTCCGCCGCGCTCGGCCGTTTCGGCCGAAAATTCGCCAAAAACCAAGACGGAGAACCCAAGCCCCCGTCTTGATTGCATAAATTTTAAACCACCAAAATCTTCTGGAAAAAATCGCCGGGGGGCGGATCGCGTTCCGGCACCACGGGCAGGCGGGGGCGCCTGAGCGACCGTGCAGGCGGCTGCGCGTGGCCGGGCGGCTGCGGGCGGCTGCGGGCGTGGGGTGCGAGCGGCTGCGAGCGTGCAGGGGGCTGCGAGCGTGGGTCCTGGCGAGCGAGCGGCCGAGTGGGTGCGCGAGCCTGCCTGCAGCCGGCTGCGAGCGTGCAGGACCGCGCCGGATCATGTCCCCGCGAAAATCCGCTTGACCATCGATGCCGAATCGTGCCGTTGTTTGCATCCCCGAATTCGGGGACTGCGAGAGGATGCAAACATGGCAACACGGAAAAAGCCCAGCGAACGCGAGGAACGCGAGGCCAAGCGCCTCGCGAACGAGGCTGCGATTAGCCGGGCGTACGGCTGCAAGCCACGGCCGCGCTACCGCGACGATCCGGCCGCGTGGCCGGCCGAGAAGAAGCGCAGCGGGAAGGACGCATGGCGGACCTACTACGGGTATCGCTACCGGCCCGGCCGGCATGACGCCGAAGGCGCGAAGTTCCCGCCGGCCGCCGTCGCGGCCGCGCTGGTCGCGCATGAGGAGCGCGGGCATGAGCGCACCGCGTGGTCGAGTGCGCGCGAGGCGGTGGCGTCGGCCAAGCCGGAACCGGCGCGCGATCCCGCGAGCGGGCGTGTGCTGACGCGCCAGGAGGCGGCGCAGGCGCGCAAGGCCGCCGAGGCCGCGCCGGCCGGCGACAAATGGCCTTGGATCGCGGCGGCCGAAAAGGCCGGCAAGCTCGTGGCGTACACGGCCGAGAGCGAGCGGGCCGGTCGCCGTCTGCGCGCGGTCCTGTACGTGGGCGAGGGCGTGTGCGAGGTGCGCGAGGAGCGCGAGCGCGGCGGCCCGTGGCGCAAGCTCGATGTGCACACGGCGGCCTATGCGGCCGGCAGCGCGGCGCTGTGGGAAGTGAGGCGGGCCGACACGGCGCGCGAGGCGGTGGCGTCGGGCGTCGGGCGGATGCGGCCGGCGGTGGAAGTGCTGCGCGAGGCGGAGGAGCGCGCTGCGGCGGCCGAGGCGGCCGAGCATCAGCGCGCGCAGGTCGCGGCGATCCGTGCGGCACGCGAGCGCGAGCGGCCGGCGGTCTGCACGATTGACCCGACGTTGACCCAAGCCGACATCGAGCCGGCCGAGACGCCCGACGTTGCGCCGGGCACCGCATGGCAGCGCGTCGAGCCGGTGCCGGCGATGCCGGGCCCGCTGGCGCCGGCCTCGGAGCTCGAGTTGTGCGCCAGCGTGTTGCGCTCGCTCGCTGACGCGTACGGGCCGCGCCGCGCGCACAAGCTGCGGGCGATGGCGGATTTCGTCGAGAGCCACGGCCAGCCACGGCTGCGCCAGGCGGCCGAGTAAGGAACCATCGGTTTAGGCCGCCTCCAGGGGGCGGCCTATGCCGGCGATCCCGCCGGACACTGCGAGAGGTGAAACGATGCGATACGATCTCTACACGGACCATGCGAGCGATCCGAAACTGAACGCCCAGCGCAACCTCGACGGCCGCACCCACTACGTCGACAACGGCACGCTGGGTTGGCACAAGGCGCGCGTCCTGTCCTGCTATGTGACCCACGCCGGCCAGCTGCTGACGATCATCGAGTCGGTGGCGCTGGACATGGACAACACGAAGCGCGGGTTCCGCTACGTGACGTTCGACCTGTTCGGCACGGTCATCAGCCGGGTGAAGCTCGAAGAGTGCTGGCGGACGCAGGAAGAGGCGCGCGAGCGGCGCATCAAGTTCCTGGCGGAGGTGGACGCGGTGGCGGTCAACCGCGAGGCGCTGGCGCGCGAGCGCAGGAGCGTGGGCGAGCAGCTGGACCGGCTGGCGGCGATCCTCGGCGGGGAGGGCTGAGCATGACCGCAAAAATCATGCTGCGCGGCGAGGGCCACATCCTCGTGCTGGAGGCCGGCGGGAACCGGATCGAGATCGTCTGCTACTCGGCCGAGCAGGCGGCGGACCTGGCGGCGAAGCTGGCGCTGGTGCTGGCGCGGATCGAGAGCAGCAGCTGAACCGCCCGCCAGGTCGCAATGGGGGAGGGCTTCGGTCCTCCCCTTTTTTTTGTGCCCGGAGTCGTCGCTGGGAGGCCGCCTGATGGGGTGAAGCGGTTTTGAGGGGCTGGGGTAGCCGAAAGAGGCTAAACGCGCTGTACGGGGCTCAGGGGCGAAAACGGTGGGTGCCAAAAAAATGCCCCACCCAAACGGAGGGAAGGGCAAGGGTGGCTTGGCGTGACAAGAACAACGAATCCACGCGCTACGCACCCACCGCGCTAATCAGCGTCCTTAGCTTGGTTGATGCGAAAGCATGGCTATTATGCGCGCCATGCCGACAATCCGCCAAGGCATCTACGACCTCCTGACCAGTGTCAGCATCGACACGAAAGAGCGCGGCCGGACCCATGTCACGCCGTGGCCGTCGCAGCGCCTGGTAATCGACACAATCACCCAAGGCTTGAACGAGGGCGTGCACGAGTTCGTGGTTCTCAAGTGTCGCCAGGTGGCTATCACGACGGTTTGTTCAGTCATCGAACTATTTTGGGCGCTCGCGAACCCAGGGGTGCAAGGTGCAATTATCGCTGACCGAACCGATAATCTTGAGCGTCTACGGCGAATATTTGCAAATCTCCTTGAAACTCTACCGCCAGAATGGCGTGCTCCAGAGCATCGTCTTACAGTCAACAACCGCAATGGCCTTGCCTTTGCTAACAGAAGCGTCATTGATCTCCTCGCTGCAGCGAACAATCCCGATCTCGGAGCCTCCCGCGCGCTGAACATGGCGCACATGACCGAGTGCTCGCTGTGGCGCTCGCTTGCCGGTGTGGAGTCTCTACGCGCCTCCCTTGCGCGCGAGTACCCCGCGCGCCTCTACGTGTGGGAGAGCATCGCCAACGGCTTCAATTGGTTTTACGAGCATTGCCAGCAGGCCAAGCGCGACCGGCATATGCGCTTCATCTTTTGCGGCTTCTGGTCAAACCCGACCTACCAGATTGATAGGGCAGATGAGGACTACAGAACTTACTGGGACGGGAGCCTGACCGAGGCCGAGCTGGAGCGGGCGCGCTATTGCCTCAAAGAGTACGGCGTCAAGATCAAACCCGAGCAGATCGCCTGGTGGCGCCGCGAGAACGAGCGGTCCTCCGACGAATACATGATGCGCCATTACCCGTGGACCGAGCGCGAGTGCTTTATCGCCTCAGGTTCGAGCTTCTTTCCGGCAGCTCGTACGCTTGAGCTCTCGGACGCGCTCTCGGCCGGGCCGCCCTACCAGGCTTACACCTACCAGTTCACCGACAAGTTCCTTGAGTCGCGGATCGAGCAGACGAAGGACGCCGAGGAGGCGCAGCTGCGCGTCTATGAGGCTCCCGAGCCTGGCGGCATCTACGTCATCGGTTGCGACCCATCGGGCGGTGGCGGCGAAGACGCCGACGATCACGCGGTGCAAGTCCTGCGCTGCTACGCGGATCGCGTCGTCCAGGTCGCGGAGTACCAGTCCAATCTCCCGCTGACCTACCAGTTCGCCTGGGTTCTGGCGCATTTGTGCGGAGCCTATCGCGACCATCTGTGCAACCTCGAAGTGACCGGCGTCGGCAGCGCGGTGA
>Ga0126371_10003953_pt1 | contig 13016 bp, 9 predicted proteins | sample PanSoiMetaPlot_4_FD_110145 | JGI IMG/M metagenome (GOLD analysis project Ga0126371, IMG submission 110145) | Tropical forest soil microbial communities from Panama - MetaG Plot_4 | ecosystem: Environmental > Terrestrial > Soil > Tropical forest > Bulk soil | place: Panama | collected 2016-02-17
ACTGGCAGGTTCTTGCTGCTGGGCGAGGACTGCTCTTGCCCGTTCGGTTCTAACGCCACTTCAGTCTATCAGATTCCTCAGGTAACTCAGAAAATTGTTACCTGCCGCCCTGCGGCTGGCCTGTGGCCCCGGTTTTCCCGTCCGGAGCAGCGCCGCCCTGCAGATAAGTCTTGTATTGTGTGTCGATAATGCCCAGGTTCCGCGCCAGCCCCAGCTTCGCCTGGTTAAACTGCCGCACGCTGTTCACATACTGCGACTGCGCCTGGGCCAGCGTCGATTGCGCCTGCACCACCGGCAGATTATCGTCCACTCCCGCCTGGAAGCGCTCCGTGGTCTGCTGCAGCGCGGTATTCGATAAATCGACATTGCTGCGCGCCACGTTGACCAGATCAGAAGCCGTCTTCAGGTCCAGCAGGCTGTCGCGCAGTTGCTGGTCGATTTTGTTCCGCAAATCCGCCATTTGCGAGCGATAGCTGTCCAGCTGCGACTCGGCAACATCGCGATCGCCCCGGAACTTCGCTTCCTGAAAAATCGGAACTTCGATGCTGCCGGCGGCCATGAATACTCCGTGATACGGCCCGCCTGCAATGCCTGAAACTCCATAGTTTCCGTTAAAGTTCACTGTAGGAAAACGCTCATGGGTTGCCGCTTTCCGCTCCAGTTCGGCCACGCGGATGTTTTGTAGAAGAGCCTGATAATCCTGCCGGTTGGCATAGGCCTCGCGCTTCGCGTCCTCAATCGTCACCGCAGCCAGATCGGCAAAGGGCACGGCGTCAATAAGCTGTATCTTCTGCGCCGGATCCATCCCAATCTGCCGTTTCAGCGTAATTTCGTCCTTTTCCAGCGTGTTTTCGGCGTTAATCACCGCTTGCTGCTGGGTTTGGTATGTCACCCGTGCCCGAAGCTCGTCCAGGTTCGCCGTTGTCCCCGCTTCATGCTGCGCAACCGCCTGATTCAGAAGGGTTTCATCCGTTTTGAGCAGCGCGTGGGCATAATCGAGCTGCGCCCCATCGGCAATCGCCTGAAGATAGGTCGTGCCCACGTTCAGCACCACCAGCCCGCGCGTCGATTGGGCGTTGTAATACGCCGCCTTCGCCCCGGTTTTCATCGCCCGATACAGGTCCCAGCCAGCCCAGTTGAAGAGCGTTTGCGACAGGTGGGCCTGCCCTTGAGTCAGATCAACCTTCGTAACAAATTTGAACTGGGCTATTTCCGACGGAGGCAGACCAAAAGAGTGCAGTAACTCGCCGCGAAAACCCTGCGCCTCCAGATTGTACTGATGAAATCCGGTTCCCCCCGTAATGTACACATTTGGCAGCAACAGATTCAGGGTTTGCGAAGCCTGCGCCTTGGCGGTCTGCTGGTTCTGCCGCGCCTCGGTCAGGGCAAGATTGTTCTCAATCCCCATCCGGATGGCGTCATCGATGGAAAGCTGCTTCACCTCCGGCGTCGCCGCCACAGCCTGCACGCTCCCGCAATACGGATTGGCCGCCGAATTGTTGGGATTGCTCTGAGCGGATGCGCAGGCTGTAGCCATCAAGCCCGCCAGCACCGGCACAATCAGCCTGCACTTGCTCATCTACGATTCAACTTTTCTGAATTCAATCTGTTGGCTCAGATTTTTAGATTACCGAACGCACGGAAGGTTGCCAAAAATGACTCTTGTACTTTGAGAAGCAGTCTCCAGCACTGCAAAGGATTTGGTTCTGAGTATGAACTTTTGCGCGACACACCTCCTGTCAATTTGGTCTCAGCTCGCTGTTTCCATTTGATTTTCTGCAAGAAGGCACTGCCATGACCGGGCTCGAATGTCATTGACACCGTCGCACCTTACAGTTAGCTTACGCCCGTATAAAAAAGAGATACTCGTGCGCCGATTTCTGGTCCTTTTCACAATAGCTCTCGCAAGCACCCTGCCCTCTCGCAGCCAAACCAAAATCACGGTTCAGCAACTCGACAGCCGGCTCGCCGACATGCATAAGCAGTCCAAGACGGATGACCAAGTCGCCAATGCACTAAAGGAGATGGAACTTACAGAGCAGCTGCTTCCGTCGGTGATGAATAGTTTCGTCCAGTACCAACCCGGCCCGCAGACAGTCGTCCAAATTAGAGTATTGGCCCTTAGCAGCGCCCTACTTCCCCCGCCTCCAGCGGACTTGCCTGACACTCCGGCCCCCGATCGAGCAACCCAGGCAGCGATCATCGCTCGCGCGACGGACTATGCCGCCAAGCAGTATGCCCTACTGCCGAAACTAACATTGGATAAGACTACTCTGCGCTACCAGAATGGCGAGGAATTCGTTCGCGCGTCAAACGGGGCTGGGTCTAAAATGGGCCATTCGGATCTTGGCCTCGATCCGGCCAGCCTTTACCTGCGTTTTCTCGGTCAGAGCTCCGCCGCAATTGTTACCCAGGGAGGGGCTGAAGTTCTACCTGCCAAAGCGAAAAATCAAGACCCCGGAGGTCCGAATGGCCAGATCTCGTCAGTCGGCACGGGTCCGGTCCTCAGTAGCGTCCTTCGCGAGGCGGGACCTGGAAAGATGACTTGGCTTCGATGGGAGACCATCGATGGTAAGCGAGTGGCTGTCTTCTCCTTCGCGGTTAATCGCAAGCAGTCTCACTATCAGGTGAACTATTGCTGCTTTCCTAAGACAGAGAATGTCGGCAGCCATATCGGAATGTCCCCGAATGGAGTTTCCTCCGGAGGAACCCCACCTACCAGTGAGAACCTTGGAACCGCGACCTTCTTTGAACCGTTCAACTCCACGGTCGGCTATCATGGCGAGGTATTCGTTGATCCTGAATCAGGAACTGTCGTGCGTCTGATTGTCCGGGCAGAACTAAAACCCACGGACTTTATCCTGCAGGAAGACACCCGCATCGATTACGGCACGGTCGAAGCAGGCGGGAAAGCGTATGTCGTTCCCACTCGGGATATTCTGCTCACGACCATGGCCCCTGGCGGTAACTCTTTCGCGAAATTCACCACACGCCGTACGCTCTTTGACGTCGGTTATTCAAATTATCAGGCAGTCTCTAAGGTTGATTCGCAACCCAGCGCAGTGATTGCCCCGCCTTCCGTCCAGGCAGCTTCGCGAGCCGTGAGTTCCAGCCGTTCCCCGCAAAAGACTTCGGATGTCAATGCGACCATCGTGGCTGCGCGAGCTGCCACAAAAGATACGCACTATGCCGATGCAGAAGCCCTTATGTTGCAGGTCACCAGCTCCCGGCCTGAACTGATCGTTCCCTGGGTCGAGCTCGGTTTGGCACAACTCGGTCTCAAGAAATATCCCGAGGCTGAAAAAAGCTTCGAGACGGCAATCGGAACCGATCCCTCAACTCCATCCGCTGGCCACTCGGCTGATACCTATCAGCAGCCAGCAGTAGCAGATGCAGTCAATGGAGCCTCGACACGAGTCTCGCGCGACATGGCGACTCACACCCAGCGGATTACCGAACAGCGCCAGCCAGATGTCCTCGGCACAGCCTACGCCAGCCTGGGGGAGATCTATATTCATGAAGGGAAGTTCGTGGAAGCGCAGTCTGCCTTCGATAAGGCCGCTCAGTCCAACCCCACCCGGGAGGGAGCCTATCGAGAGAGTGAAGCGATCTTCTTCTATCAGGTTGGCGACGCTGACGCGCAGTTGGCAGCAGCGGAAAAGGCGATTGCTGCTGAACCCACTCGTGCCCAACCCTACTTTTTCAAAGCTCAGGCGCTTGTTTCCAAGGCCACTGTCGACCCCCAAACGCAAAAAATTGTCCTTCCGTCCAGCTGCGCCGATGCCTATCGCAAATACCTTCAGTTAGAGCCAAAAGGTCAGTTCGCCGCCGACGCTCAGGCGATTCTCGCCACCGCCGCTCCACAACCGAAATAGTTATGTCAGTTATTGTCTGAGGCCAGAATCCTCACTTTGGAGCCAAACCGGAGGTAGTCGCTAAAGGTCACATCGTTCAGGAAGGTCTTCACTCTGCCCTTGTAATCGGCCATGGAGAACATGGTGCTTTGCTGCGCCGTGTGCGCCTGGAGCATAGAAACGCTCCTCACCGGACAAATATAACTGCGGCCTGCGATCCGCGTTGGCGCGTACTCGACCGCAATTCTTGCGCCGGTAACCAGTTCTCCTTTCGACATATCCGCCTCCAGGGTAAGGAACCGGATCGACCCATCCGCTGGATTGAAGGCAATGTCGCCGTGATACGCCGCGCGCTCAGTGAATAGCTGATGGTGCCCCCCCGAAGAATTCATGTCTTCCATGATGCAGCAAAACTGAACATAGTAATTCGATTTGTCCTCGGGAACCTGGTAGTGGAAGACGGAGAGCGTTCCATCGGGACCTTTTTCCCATCGAATCCAGCCGATCTTGTTGCTCTTCAGCGCGTCGGACAGAATTGTAGAAAGGATCGGCCCAAACTCGCCCGAGGTAATTAGCCCGCTTACTCCGGCTCCCTTCTTTCTGGCTTTCACGCTCAAGTCTTCGACCTCCTTCCGGTCGCGATACGTGACCTCCATGCCAAGGCTTCCAACCCAGTGCAGCGGCAGTTGGGTGACGACCTCGACGCCGGTACTTGTGAGAATGTTCTCTCCGGGCTGGTCTTCGAACGCGTCGGTGAAGCGCGTGGCCATGAGATTGGGTAGCTGACGAACGGTTGTGTTCACGTAGTTCACGATGCTCACCAGCATCTGCTGTGCCGCCGCGCCCGTTGGCGCGGTCTCGACGAGAATGTCCTCTGCGGGCGGCGGCAAAAAGATCGATCGGTCGGCGAGTATCATGAGGGCCATGCGCGATTTTTCGCCGGGCAATTTACTGCCGAGCGCGGCGAGTTGTGCACCGCCCAGCCGCGCAGTCAGTTCCAATCCGGAAAGCTTTTGCGCCAGGTCCGCATCGGTGGCTTGTTGTGATGCCGCTATGATCTTGGCCAGCCCATCGGGGGTAATCATTTGTGGAGCATTCACGTCCGGTATGGCAGCGTAAACGCACCTAGCCACCAAGAGTCCCGCAAGCATGATTGCGCGCATGAATGACATCCAATCCGGAGAACGGGACTGGTTCTTCCTTTGCCGTTGGCAGGCTAGGCTAGCAGGCCCTTGCAGCGCATTCCCGAGAAATGAGGAACACATCCTATCACTTCATCGCGCTGTCAGGGGAACGAAATTGCGCCAGAAAGAACGGTCTTATTGTATTCGCAATTTACCAACGTTTCGGCTTTTAGAAATCGGGCCAATCGCTGACGTAACCGGCCCAAACCTGTTGCCGCTACTCTTCTTCCTCTTCCACCGGCTTCTTCGCCGTCGCAATGATCTTGTCGGCGTGCATCTGCGGCACGATGTCGTAGTGGTCCATCTCCATGTGGAAGCTGCCCCGACCCTGCGTCATGGCCGTCAGGCTCTGTCCATAGGTCAGCATCTCCGCCATAGGCACCTCGGCGCGAATGATGGTGCTCGAGTTGTCGCTGTCCATGCCCTGCACGCGTCCGCGACGCTGGTTCAGGTCGCCCATCAATGCGCCGGCAAATTCTTCAGGGGCCTCAATTTCAACCCGCATGACAGGTTCCAATAAGACCGGCTTGGCCTGTTCCATGCACTTGCGGAAGGCCAGGCGTCCGGCCAGCTTGAACGACAGTTCGTTCGAATCGACTTCGTGATAGCTGCCGTCAGATTTTTAGATTACCGAACGCACGGAAGGTTGCCAAAAATGACCCTTGAGCTTTGAGAAGCAGTTTCAACACAGCGAAGGATTGGTCCTGCCAGTCGTCAACTTCTGGCTTGCCGACAGCAGCCCAGAATCCCCTTGACTACTACCTTGGCAGACGCCAACCCAGCCACGAATATTGCCATGCAACCTGCACATTGTTGTAGTTGCCGCCGAAGCGAACATACGTGCCATCGCTATAGCTGGCCTTCAACGACTGGTGCTGGGTAAAACGCCAGGCGGCGGTGACTCCTATGCGGGAACTCGTCTGTCTGCTGGCGAGGTTCTGGATTCCGCTCAGGCTGGTTACACCGCCCCACCAAAAGTTGCCGTCCAGCGAGACCCAGGTGCCGAGGCCGAAGTTGCGGCTGATATGACCTTCGAAAGACCCAATGGGTGCCTCAGTTTGTGGCTTGGGGAGCGGGACGGAGTAATACGCTTGATTGGTGGTATAAAACCACGCTCCGCCATAAGCGTCGAGCATCCAATTTCCCCATCGTTCGGAATAGCCCAGCTCCGGCTTGAAGGCCCACCGATTGATGCCCCAATTGACGATTTTCTCGGGACTGTATTGCCCCGTGGGTGCCAGCACCTTAAGACTTGCACCGAGAATGGTTTTCTGCTTCCACCGCATGAATTCCCGGGGAGGCATAGCAGGGCCTCCCAGCAGGTTGACCGAGAAGCGTGAAACCAAATCTACCAGGCCCGAGCGATACACGGATTTATGCTGTTCATTCACTTCTCCCTCAAAGGTTCCGACCCCATAGGGCAGGGAAACCGTGACATTAGCGGACCGTCCGAGGAGGTCGAAGGAATGGTAATAACTGAAACTCGGGACACTGTATGTTCCCGTTGCACCCGTGATCGGCACTGACCCGTTGAAATTGATTCCACCGGTGAAAAACGCCCAGGTCAGGATGACCGCGTTGGTATTCTGCGGGGTAATGACATATGCTCGCGGGGATAAATCCTGCGCGGATAGCGGCCCGGCAAAGACTGCGAACAGACCATACAAGAAGTGTTTGAAATCAAGTCGCATGGAGTCACGGAGACGTTGGCAATCAAGTTCTTGACCGACAGACTTCCCGGAAGGCGTAGCCCAAGATTCACTTCTAAATCCCTGCACCTCATTCTAGACCTTGGAGTTAGATCCTCTTAATGAAAAATCGCCAACGCGCTTCGGAGAGATTGTAGTGAACCGCGTGGTCGGAGCTATCACCGGCAAACCGGAAATAACCGTAGAAGCAGGTCTTCGCTTGCGTCTAGCAGTCCATGCGGTCTTGTTGTATTCGCAATTTACCAACGTTTCGGCTTTTAGAAAACGGGCCAATGCTGACGCAACCGGCCCAATTTGTTTTTCGCTATTCTTCTTCCTCCTCCACCGGCTTCTTTGCCGTCGCAATGATCTTGTCGGCATGCATCTGCGGCACGATGTCGTAGTGGTCCATTTCCATGTGGAAGCTGCCTCGTCCCTGGGTCATGGCCGTCAGGCTCTGTCCATAGGTCAGCATCTCCGCCATAGGCACCTCGGCGCGAATGATCGTGCTGGCGTTGTTGCTGTCCATGCCCTGCACCCGGCCGCGGCGCTGGTTCAGGTCGCCCATCAATGCGCCGGCAAATTCTTCAGGGGCCTCAATTTCAACCCGCATGACAGGTTCCAATAAAACCGGCTTGGCCTGTTCCATGCACTTGCGGAAGGCCAGGCGTCCGGCCAGCTTGAACGACAGTTCGTTCGAATCGACTTCGTGATAGCTGCCGTCGTATACGGTGACCCGGAAATCGACGACCGGGTAGCCAGCCAGGAATCCGCGCGCAGCCGACTCCTGAATGCCCTTCTCAACCGCCGGGACATACTGGCGCGGGATCGCCCCGCCGAAGATGTCGTTGATGAACTCGAAACCCGCCCCGCGCGGCAGCGGCTCCATTTTGATCTTGCAATCACCGTACTGACCATGGCCGCCGGTCTGCTTCTTATGGCGGCCCTGCGCTTCGGCGCGCCCGCGAATGGTCTCGCGGTACGGCACCTTGGGAGCTTTCAGCGTGACCTCGGTGTGATAGCGCTTGCGCAGCTTCGACACCAATGATTCGATATGCGGCTGCCCCGCTCCGGCAATCAGAAACTCGCTGGTCTGCGGGTCGCGATAGAAGCGAACCAATAAATCTTCTTCCATCAGCTTGTGAACCGCTGGCGCGAGCTTGTCTTCATCGGCGCGCGTCTTCGGCTCAATCGCATACGTCATGGCCGCTTCCGGCAGGCCAACCGGCTCGAAGAAGATTTCGTGCCCCTTCTCGCCCAGCGTGTCGCCGGTAAACGTGTCGCGCAGCTTGGCCACCGCTCCAATATCACCTGCATGAAGCTCCGGAACCGGGACGGCCGTATGCCCCTGCATGACGGAAAGATGGGAGAACTTCTCCGCCCCCTTGCGCGAGTAGTTGCTCACGCCGGCGTCATTCTTCATCGATCCGGAGAAGACTTTGAAGAAAGAAATCCGCCCGGCAAACGGGTCGGTCATGGTCTTGAAGACGTAAAGCGCCAGGGGTTCCTGATCGTTTACAGACCGCATCACGATTTCCGGCTGCTTCTCGCTCATTTCGCCGTTCCCGTGGGCCGCCACCGCCTGCAGCACGGCGCGCGCAGCCACTGGAGCGCGCTCAATCGGTGCAGGCGCGTAAACCTTCAGAAAGTCGAGCAGGTGGTCAGTCGCGACATTCGTGCCGCCGCTCGAAAACAGCACAGGGAAGATACGGTCTTCGCGAATCGCCTCGTGCAGCGCTGTGATCAGATGCTGCTCGGGAATCGTGCCCTCCGCAAAGAACTCTTCCATCAGTTCGTCTTTGCCTTCGGCCACCAGTTCCACCAGCGTCTCGTGTGCCGCTTTGGCTTCCTCGGCCATGCTGGCGGGAATATCGCCAATCTTGCCGTTCCCATCGCCATTGGGCGTGTAGGAGAACGCTTTCATTGTCACCAGATCCACCACTCCCTGAAAGCCCTTGTCATCCATAATGGGCAGTTGCACAGGGACCAGGTGCCTTCCATAACGTGAGCGCATCGCTTCAAGCGTCTTTTCGAGATCGGCGCGCGGATGGTCCATCTGGTTCATAACAACCACGCGCGGCAGGTTGAATTCGTCGGCGTACTTCCAGACGCGGTCGGTCATGGCTTCGGGGCCATTCGCCGCGTTCGCCACCACCAGCGCCGCTTCTACGGGCAACATGGCCGCACGCGCCTCATGCACAAACATGTGAAAGCCGGGCGTATCGATGAAATTAACTTTGACTCCATTCCATTCGGCAAAGGCCACCGCGTTGAGCATGGTGGTGCGCCGGGCTACGTCTTCTTCGTCATAGGCGGTGACGGCCGATCCGTCTTCGACCCGCCCCAGTTTCGGCGTCATTTTTGCGGCATGCAGCAGAGCGGCGACGAGGGTGGTCTTGCCGCTGTGCGCATGCCCCACTACAGCTACGTTGCGAATCTCACTTCCCTGATACGTTTTCATGGTCAACTCCCTTTAAAAGCAGCTAAAAAGCGGTCAGCTTTGGACCGGCCTGCGATATGCCGGTCAGTGGAACTTTCTATATTGGACGGGTTCAGGGAGAAGCCCGCGAATGGCTGAAGCCTGCTTCGCTCGTGCAGGACGGGTAGAAGCCCCGGACTTTAGTCCGGGGAATAAGAACTACAGAATAGAGGGCCTTCAGGCCCGGCTTCCTGCTCAGACAGGGATATCGTTCAGGCGTCGCTTGCGGCGTCAGTCTTTCGCCGAATCTGCCGTCCTCGTACTCCATCTGGGCCAGCAGGCGCCACAAAAAACAGGGCGTCTTCAGAGATTGACGATGCTATCACAGCAAGTGTTCAAGCGGTAGGCGTGAAGAGAATCACGAACACTGATAAAACAGCACTCTTCCCGCAGGCACAATCTGAAGCATCAAATCAAAATCGCGGAGATTGCGCGTCAGCACAGTGCAATCATGTTTTTGCGCTGTGGAGAAGATCAACGCGTCATTCAAGAGGCGGCTGGTCCCTGATTTTTCGTGCTGTTGGAGCCGGGCAAGAACGCCACACAAAACCGCGGCTTCCTGCCATGTCTCGCGGTCTGGATACAAAATTCGCTGAACCGGACGCTTCCCAATTGACTCGGTGATCTTACTCACAATTGCCGCCGTTCCCGGATGATGGGGATTCAGCCTTCCACAGGAATAAGCCAGTTCAGCCTCCGTCACTGGGGAATGCCACTGTTCACATTGATCGGTCCATCCCGCGGTCTCCGCTGGATATTTCATCTGCAGCGTGTCGATATACACGGTTGTATCGAATAACAGCTTCGGCTTTGTTGGTTCCGCAGTGTTTATAAAAGGGAGTTCGCTCTGCGCCCGATAGCGCAGGGTCGCCGCCGCCCGATCTACACCAACTCTGCGAAGAACGTCCTGAAAACTAGAACTCAAGGTCTATCTCAGGAGGAATGGTTCCACGCTGCGACCACAGCCATTCAAAATAGTTCTCTTCCACAGCGAGGTTCGCCAGTGCCATCTTGACTAATTCCGTATCCGATTCGATCCCGGTATTTTTTTTGGCGGCGGCCACCAGCGAGTCAGGCATGCGTCCGCGCACGACATGCGTCTTGCCGGAAAGCAACCCCTGGTCCTGGGCAAACTTGCGGATTCCTTCAAGTTTCCGACGATTTACTTCCACCATCGAAAGCACCTTGGATTCGCTCGATTTGGCTATTGTTTTCGGCATAAAATGTTGTGCTACAAATTCATTCAAATTGTAGCACAACCCTATGCTTGACCTCAGGAAATTTGCCGGACTATACAGACAGCTCCAGTTACCCCAAACCAGCTTTCTTTCAAGGAACTTAGCAAAAACAGGGGGTGGGTCAGAAGCGCAGATATGCCCCGATCATCGGCTCGGCCGTATGCGTAAAAGCATCGGTCGAGGAGAAGGCATGCGACAGGTCCGGAGCGTGGTACAGGTTGCCGCGATACTGGAAGCGCAGCCCCAGGTGAGGAATGACCGTCCAGTCAACCCCGGCGCCATAGACGAAGGCAGGCTTGGTGTCGCTGGTGCTGTCCGGCTGGTCGCTATCGGGATGGAAGAAGATAATTCCGCCGCCGGCCAGCACAAACGGCTTCAGCATCAGCACCGGAAAGGACACGAACCAGTCCGCTCCCACTTCGTGGGCTGCGGCTTTGATCTCTTCAATGTCGTTGTAATTCTGGTTAGCGCGGTTGAAGGAGTAGTTCAGCTCATAGCCGACCAATGGGTTCGAGATGTGCCGCAGTTCCAGAAGGAAGCCGGCTGAGTTCGAGGGACTCTGCACGGTCCCGTTCGCGGCTGTCGTGCCGTTGAAGGCGCCGTAGAAGCTGGCTGCCGCGTCCGTCTGCGCATACGCGAAAGTGGTCAGGGAAAAGGCAGCAAAAAGAGTAAGAGCGGCGAATGAACAGGAGAAGAATCGCAGCATCATAGGCTTACTTTGATGTAAATGCGCGCCTAAGAGGAAGTATCTACACAGATACTTTTTGCGACGGAATCAGATGCGCGGAGCAGTCGGAGCTGAATGCAGTTCCGGCGATGCTTCGACTGGCTGGCTCTTATAGGCGAGCGGTTTTGTGTCGGGAACCGGGGCCAGATGTCGCGTCATCTGGTAGGTGAAGCTGATGCGGTGAATGACCGTGATCGTCGAAAGCACGGCCAGCACCCACAGGACCGGCGCCATCACACCCCAGCGATTAAAAAGCGCGCCCAGAATAATGAGCACTACGCGTTCCGGCCTCTCCATAAAGCCGACCTTGCATTGACCGATCAGCGCCTCAGCACGCGCGCGGGTATAGCTGACCATCAGCGACGTGACCATGACAAATGCCGCCAGCACAACGTAAAAGAAGCGATTGCCGCGGGCATAGAAAACCAGCAAGCCGAAGAACAGCACTACGTCAGAGTAGCGGTCGATGACCGAATCGAAGAAAGCGCCGAAGACGGTCACCTGATCTGTCTGACGCGCGACGCGTCCATCCACCATGTCGAAAATGCCAGCCCCAATAATGACCAGCCCGGCATAAAGGAACATACGGACGTAGTTATGCTCATTGGCAAAGCCGAAGAGGATGGCCGCCACGGTATTGATGATGAGTCCAATGAACGTGAGCACGTTGGGGGAGATGCGGGTCAGCGCCAGCCCATTCACAATGGCCTGCAGCAGCACCCCGCATGCGCGTCCAAAAGCGCTCGTCCAGGTCTTACTCATGAGGCGTTATTCCGCTTCGTCGTGGATCGTTGAGAGTTTCAGGATTTCGAGGTCGCGCTTGCCGTTCGGAGTCACAACCGTTGCGACGTCGCCCACCTGCTTGCCGACCAGGCCGCGGCCGATGGGCGAGGTGGTCGAGATCAGGCCCTTGTTTACGTCCGACTCTTCACTGGTGACCAGCTTGTACTCGATCTCCTCATCTTTGGATGTGTCATAGACCACAACCGTTGAGCCAAAAGCGACCCGGTCGCGAGGAATATTTGCCAGGTTGACCAGCGCCAGTTCGGCCATGCGCTTCTTCAACTGGCCGAGACGGGCGTTGACGAACACCTGGCGTTGCTTGGCCATGTGATATTCGGCATTCTCGCTCAGATCACCCAGAGCGGCCGCTTTCTTGATTTCCTGTGGAAGCTCGTGCGCCAGCTCGTGCTCAAGCTGCTTGATCTCTTCCTGTAACTTCTTTTTGATGTGTTCAGGCATGAAGAATATCCATTGCGGCCCATAGGTAATGAGCCGCTCAAACCACGGCTGGACCAGAGATAACCGCCAAGCTTTTATTATACGGGGGACTTCGCGTCCAGCGATACGCGCCTTCGGCGCCAATTACGTCGGGTATGCATTCGTACATGTATAAACCCAAGCGTGGATTCAAAGAAAAACAGATCCTTCACTTCGTTCAGGATGACAGTTCCTCTGATTTTGGGGTGTGTCGAGCATCGAGAAAGCCTTGCAGGATGATCGTTGCGGCAACCTGGTCGACTATATTGCGGTGTTCCGCTCTGAGATGGCCTGACCGGTACAGAATGCTATGCGCTTCTGCAGTGGTCAGGCGTTCATCCCACAAATGCACCGGCAATTTTGTTTCATTGGCTAGCATTTGAGCAAAAGCCTGCGTTTTTTCCGCTTGGCGGCCCTGTTCTCCGGAGAGATTAAGCGGATTGCCGACGATGATTTCGCGGCAGCCGTACTTGCGGACGAGCCGGGCGAGGGAGCGGAGATCATCGCGAGGCTTCTTGCGGACGAGGGTCAGCACAGGTTGGGCGGTCAGTCCCAACTCATCGGATACGGCCACGCCGATGCGGCG